>Ga0316195_10000754_pt1 | contig 13667 bp, 12 predicted proteins | sample Phised1_MG_FD_204937 | JGI IMG/M metagenome (GOLD analysis project Ga0316195, IMG submission 204937) | Coastal sediment microbial communities from Maine, United States - Phippsburg sediment 1 | ecosystem: Environmental > Aquatic > Marine > Coastal > Sediment | place: USA: Maine | collected... | reverse complement strand
CCACGCTGCGCAGGTCGACCTGCAGACCGGTCCTGAGCACCACGCTGGCCTTGGTACTGCCGCTGGCCAGCACCCGATCGACATCGCCGAGTTGCACGAAGCGATCGACCACCGCGCTGCCGTCCTGAGCCGTGACCAGCAGATCGAGGTCGCCGACCGTTTCCATGCGCCGTCGCAAGCTGCCGGCGATCACCGCACGCTGCACGCCGGGCATGGCCTCGAGAGCGGCCAGCAGCGGCACGGCGGCCTGCGCCGCCACCGTCAGGGGCACCCGCTGCGCAAGGCGCAGTCGTGCCGCGGTGGCTTCAGCAATGGCCTGCTCGGTTCTCGGCCCGAACCCGGGGATGCCACGCACCCGGCCGTCCACGGCGGCCGCGTGCAACTGCTCGACCGTCCGCACACCCAGTTCGTGGTGCAGTGTGCGCACGCGCCTGGGCCCGAGGCCAGGCAGCTTGAGCAATTCGACGATATTGCCCGGCACCTGCCGGCGCAGCCGTTCGAGCTGGCCGCAACGGCCGGTGCTGACGATCTCGCTGATGCGAGCGGCCAGGTCCTTGCCGATGCCGGGCAGCTTGTCAAGGTCGTCGCCACGCTCGGCCATTGCCGCGACGCTGCGGCCAAGGTCGCTGATCGTTCGCGCGGCGTTGCGGTAGGCGCGGATCCGAAATGGATTGGCCCGTTCGACCTCGAGCAAGTCGGCGATTTCACCGAAGACCGCTGCGATCTCGGCGTTCTGTACCGGCAGTGTCGCCTTCCGGTCCATCGCCGTCAGCCCCCGATTAGGCCGGCGACGAAGCGCCACCGTGGCCGGAAACGGAGACGCGGAAACGCATGAGGCCGCGCCGTCGGTGCCAGCCCGATGCGGCGCCTGAATGCTGCAACGGTGGTTGCGCGCCGGCTGGCGCCACGGTGCGGCGCCACTCTGGGCAGGGCGTGCCTGCAAGCCCTGGGGCGACGTTGGCAGACCGACAAGTCCTTCATGCCATGGCCCTCCTTCAGTGCAGAGTGTCCTCACCCGAGTGCGCAACCATCGCGCCGATGGACATCGACCTGAACGGCGAGCTTAGGCCTTGGCATCGCTGCTGAATTGAGTGTCATCAACACTGCCCACGGTCGTACGGCGGCGCCTTGCGTCGACTGCGCGACAGCGTCAGCTGGCGATCGACCTCGAAGGGCTGGCTCAGGCGAGCGCAGACGCTTGCTCGTTGAATCCGAAGGAGCAGCCAGTCTTCCGCCGTCACTCGAAGTGCCGGCACGCATCGTTCATGTGCGCCGAAGGCGACTGGCCCTTCCGCTCGGTTGAACGCAGTGATGCATCCGCGGCGCAGGTCTGTACGCAGCAGCCAAGCCCCGGGGGCTGCAGGGACCGCATGTTCGTGGCATCGTCACGCCTGGGCGAAGATGAAAGGAGCCGTGATGAAGTCGATGCTGTGGGGCTTGGCTGGCGTGTTGTTGCTGGGTGCGACGCCGTTGCGCGCGGCCGAGTTGCCGATCTTCGACGCCCATGTGCACTACAGCCACGACGCCTGGGAGATGCTGCCGCCCAAGGAGGCGGTTGCCGTGCTGCGCAAGGCCGGCGTGAAACGCGCTCTGGTGTCCAGCTCGGGCGACGCGGGCACGCAACGCCTGATGGCCGAGGCGCCCGAACTGATCGTGCCGTCGCTGCGTCCGTACCGCAGCCGTGGCGAGATCAGCAGCTGGGTGCGCGACGACAGCGTCGTGGCCTTCCTCGAAGAGCGGCTGCGCAACGCCCGTTATGCCGCGGTGGGCGAATTCCACCTCTACGGCGCCGATGCCGACCTGCCGGTGCCGCGCCGCTTGGTGGCGCTGGCCAGACAGCATCAGCTGGTGCTGCACGCGCACAGCGACGCCGATGCCGTCGAGCGCATCTTCAAGCAGTACCCGCAGGCACGCGTGCTGTGGGCGCACTCCGGTTTCGAGCGGCCCGAGGGCGTGGCCGCACTGCTGCGCAAGCACAAGAACCTGTGGGCCGACCTGGCCTTCCGCAGCGAGCATGGCGCCGCCGGCCAGGTGCCGTCGGAGTGGCGCGCTCTGTTCGAAGAGTTCCCCGAACGCTTCATGGTCGGCACCGACACCTTCACGCCGGAGCGCTGGTTCTACGTCAACGAACACGCGAACTGGTCGCGCGCCTGGCTGGCCACGCTGCCGCCGCCGTTGGCCGAGCGCATTGCCTGGAAGAACGCGGAGGCGCTGTTCGCCGCCTGGAAGGCGGGCGGCGCGCAGTGAAGCGCTGGCGCGTCGGAGCCGCCGCTGCGCTGGCCATTGCGGCCGCGCCGGTCTGGGCCTGCGGCGACGGCCTGGGCCCCGGCGCGCAGCGCATCGAGTCTGCGCAATGGCTGCTGGTGGTTCGCGCGACGCCGGCGCCGATCCCGGTCGGCAAGCACTTCGTGCTCGACATCGAGCTATGCCCGCGCGCCGGTGCGACGCTGCCGGCCGAACTGCGCGTCGATGCGCAGATGCCCGAGCACAAGCACGGCATGAACTACAAGCCCAGCCTCACTTCGCCGCGGCCGGGTCTGTATCGCGCCGAAGGCCTGATGTTCCACATGCCAGGGCGCTGGGAGCTACAGTTCGAGTTGCGCAACCCCAAGGCCGCGCCGCAGCGCTTGGTGCAATCGCTGCAAATCGGGTGAAGCGCGCGCTGCTGGCCGGCTTGCTGGTGCTGCTGCTGGGCAGCGCCCGGGCTGAGCCTTTGGTCTCGCCGCTGAGCAACGACGACATCCCGCGCATTCTGGCCTTCGGGCCATGGCCGCCGCCGCCGGTGCGCGACCCGTCCAACCGCGTCTCCGGTCAGCCGGCCGCCGTCGCCTGGGGCGCGGCGCTGTTCGCGGACACGCGGCTGGCACGCGGCCAGACGCTGGCCTGCGCCAGTTGCCATCAGCCGCGGCGCGGCTTCAGCGACGGCCGGCCGGTGGCGCAAGGGCTCGAGCGCGGCATGCGCAACACGGGCAGCCTGATGAACGTTGGTCAACAGCGCTGGTTCGGCTGGGACGGCGCCAACGACAATCTGTGGGCGCAAAGCCTGCGTCCGCTGCTCGATCCGGGAGAGATGGGTGGCAGCCTGGCCAGCGTGGCGGCGGCGGTGAGAGAGCACGCCGACCTGCGCGACGGCTACGGCCGCGTCTTCGGCGTCGCGCCGGGAAGCGATGACGAGCGCGTGGCGGTGGACGTGGCCAAGGCGCTGGCCGCCTACCAGGAGACGCTGGTCAGCGCGCGCACCCCATTCGATGAATTCCGCGATGCGCTGCAGCGCGGTGACCGCACCGGCATCGCGGCCTACCCGCTGCCGGCGCAGCGCGGGCTGGCGCTGTTCATCGGCCGGGGCCGCTGCTACGTCTGCCACGGCGGGCCGAGCTTCAGCAACGGCGAGTTCCACGACATCGGCGTACCCTTCTTCGTTGCTAAGGGCAAGGTCGATGCCGGGCGCTTTGCCGGCATCGCCGCGTTGAAGGCCAGCCGCTACAACCTACTCGGCAACTTCAACGACGACGCCACCCGCGCCAGTGCCATCAGCACGCGCCACGTGGTGCAAGAGCACCGGCACTTCGGCGAATTCAAGGTGCCGAGCCTGCGCAGCCTAGCGGCCACCGACCCGTACATGCACAACGGCAGCCAGCGCACGCTGCGTGAGGTGCTGCGCCATTACTCCGAACTCGACGAGAACCGGCTGCACGCCGACGGCGAGAGCATCCTCGTGCCGCTGCGCCTGACGCCCGGGGAGACCGACGACCTGCTGGCCTTCCTGGACAGCCTGAACCCGGCGCGCTGAAACGCTGCGTCGCGCTCAGTTCATGGCTTGCACCACTGCCGCTCGCAGGGCACGCCGTCGTGGTTGCCGTCCATCTGCACGCCAGGGCAGTTCTTCAGGAACCAGGTGGCTTCAGCGCAGGACGTCATCTGCGAGCAGCGCGTGCGGCCGTCGCAGCGTCGGCCATCGTTGGCCACGACGGCCACCGGAGTCAGCGCCGCCGGTGCCTTGGCGACGCCGCTTGCGGCGCGCGCCTCGGCCGCGTCCTCGTGGCTGCAGGGGCCGTGGCTGCGGCGGAAATCGCGCGGCATGATCGCTCCGCCCTCGCGATTTAGGCCGCGGCTCAACGCCTTGGCCATGCGCTCGTCGGCGACATAGGGGCCGCGGTCCCACTTGGTGCGAGTGCTCCAGGCATGGCCTTCCTGCACCATCCACCGGTTGACGTTGAGGGTGTCGAAGTAAACCGTCGCCAGCGTGCGGCCGTAGCTGTCGAGTCCATTGGTCTTCAGGCTCACCGGCTTGCCCTGCACTTGTTCGGTCAACGCCTGTTTGGCCTGCAATCCCCAGGCCTGGCAGATCTCCGGTGCGTCGATGCCCAGCAGCCGCACTTCCAGCGCCGCATCGCTGCCGTCGGGTGTGAGCCGCAGGCTGTCGCCATCGATGACCTGGGTGACACGCCCGGCGAGCGTTGTGCCGGCGGCGTGCGCGCCCAGCACACACAGAGCCAGCAGCGCGGCAAGCCCGCAGCGTGCGGCAAACGCTCGCATCTTCCAAGGCGACATCGACGTCCTCCAGACAAACCGTCGCCCATTCTGCCGCCGCGCCCTGCGCAGCGGGCGTGACCTATGCCGCGTCTGCGCCCCGCGACGGCCCTTCGGGCGTGGCCGACGTCGCGCCAGCCAGCGTGCAACACCGGTCGAGCTGGCCTAAACTCACTGCCCCGTTGTCCGAGCCCGATCCTCCCGTCCCATGTCTGCCACCCGCGACCCTCCCGGCGATCGCCGCACCCTGCGGCGCGCGATGGGCCTCGCGCGCCACGGCATCGCAGCGGCGCTCGTGGCTTGCGCCGGTTCCGGCGCCATGGCGCAGGCGCCGTTGCCGGAACTGACGCTGGACGGCCTGCCACGCCCGGCCACCCCGCCGCCCGAGATCGGCCCCGTGGTGCCGGAACGCGTGGCCGGCTGGCGGCGCGAGGCCCTGGCCTACGAGCATGGCGATGGGCTGCCGCGCGATCCGGTGCGCGCCGCCGAGCTGTACTGCCGCGCAGCCCGCTATGGCGACGCTGAAGCGCAGTTCAACCTGGCCTGGATGCTGACCAACTCACGCGGCATCGAGCGCGACGATGCCACCGCCGCGCACCTGTTTGCCGCGGCCGCCGAACAGGGCATGCCGCAGGCGCGCAACATGCTGGCGTCGATGGGAACGCCGCGCGGCGCACCACCGCCGTGCCTGCGCCAGCCCGAGGAAGAAGCCCCGGCTGCGCCGCAGAAGCTGGCCAAGTCGCCGCCTCCGCCACCGACACCGCCGATCCCCAGCAATGCGCCGGTGCCGATCGTCAACTTCGTCAAGGTGATGGCGCCCGAATACCGGCTCGAGCCGGCGCTGGTGCTGGCCTTCATCGCCACCGAGTCGAACTACGACCCATTCGCCGTCTCGCCCAAGAGCGCACAGGGCCTGATGCAGCTGATCCCCGACACGGCCGCGCGCTTCAACGTGCGCAATCCGATGGACCCGGCACAGAACATCCGCGGCGGCATGGCCTACCTGCGCTGGCTGATGGCTTTCTTCGAGGGCGACGTAGCCCTGGTGGCCGCGGCCTACAACGCCGGCGAACGCGCCGTCGAGCGCTACCTCGGCGTGCCGCCATATGCCGAGACACGCGCCTACGTACGCCGCATCTTGGCCGCCAGCGGCGGCCCCCGGCGCCATCCCTTCGACGCGACCGTTACCTCACCGTCGCCGCAACTGCCGTTGATGCGATCTGCCGTTCCGCCGCGCTGACGTCCGCTGACGCCCGGCGTCCTCGCGCTGCAGCGCTGCCTCGGCATCGGCCAGCATGCGTGCGACGCGGTTGGCGAGTTTCTCGGTCGTGAACTGCTCGCGAAAACGCTCGACCATCAGCGGCAGGCTGAAGGGGCTGGGCGCGGCCAGCTCGACGAACTGCAGCCGCAGCTTGCGCATGCGCTTCAACGCCGCGCGCAGCCGCGCGATGTCCAGCTCCTGCGACAGCACCTCGCCCTCGGCCTGGCCGAGCAGGCGGTTGGCCGGGTCGTGCTTGCGGAAGACCTCGAAGAACAGGCTCGACGAGGCCTGCAGCTGGCGGGTGCTCTTCGGCGCACCGGGGTAGCCGCTGAACACCAGGCCGGCGACGCGCGCGATCTCGCGGAAGCGCCGCTGCGCCAGCTCGCCGCTGTTCAGGCTGGCGAGCACGTCGTGCAGCAGCTCGATGTCGTCGAACAGCGCGCGCGAGTGCAGGCTGTCCAGCGGCAGCGCCTCGGCGCTGAGCAGTTCCAGCCCGTGGTCGTTGACGCTCAGGCTGAAGCTGTTGGGCTGAGCCCGCGCCAGGCGCCAGGCGAACAGACTGGCCAGCCCGACATGCACCAGCCGCCCCGCAAAGGGATACAGGTACAGGTGGTAGCCCTCGCGCGAGCGCCAGCGCTCCACCAGCAGCGTGCCGGGCGTGGGCAGCTTCGACAGCCGCATCTGCGCCTGCAGCATCGGCATCGCGCTTTGCAGCTCGGGCTCGAGCCAGTCGCCCTGGCGGCAGCCGTCGAGCACGGCCAGCGTGGCATCTGCCAGTTCGCTGGACAAGGGCATGCGCCCCCCGCTCCACGCCGGCACGATGCCACGCTTGGCCGTGGCCTTGCGCACGTAGGCGGCCATGTCCTGCGTGCGCACGTACTCGAGCATGCGCCCGCCGAAGACGAAGCACTCGCCGGGCTTCAGGCGGGCGATGAAGCCCTCTTCCACCGTGCCGAGCGTGCCTCCGGACAGCCACTTCACCTGCATCGACGCGTCGGCGACGATCGTACCCACCTGCAACCGGTGGCGCAGTGCGATGCCGCGGCTGGGCACGCGATATCGGCCGTCGCCGTGCCGTACGACGCGGTGGTATTCCGGGTAGGCGCGCAGGCTGTCGCCGCCGCGCACGACGAAGTCCAACGCCCACTGGAGGGCTGCGCGCGTGAGCTTGCGGTAGCTCCACGCGCCGCGCAGCTCGCGGAACATCGCCTCGGCCGTGAAGCCGCCGCCGAGCGCCATGCTCACCAGGTGCTGCACCAGCACGTCCAGCGGCGCATCGGGCGCGCTGCGCGACTCCACACGGCCGGCCAGCGCGGCACGGCGCGCGGCCACCGCTTCGACCAGCTCCAGCGTGTTCGTCGGCACCAGCGTGATTCGGCTGACGCGCCCGGGCTGATGGCCGCTGCGCCCGGCGCGCTGCAGCAGCCGCGCCACGCCCTTCGCGCTGCCGATCTGCAGCACGCGCTCCACCGGCAGGAAGTCCACGCCGAGGTCGAGCGACGAGGTCGCGACCACCGCCTTCAGGCTGCCTTCCTTCAACCCGGCCTCGACCCACTCGCGCACGCCCTTGTCGAGCGAGCCGTGGTGCAGCGCGATCCGGCCTGCCCAATCCGGCCGTGCGTTCAGCAGCAGCTGGTACCAGGTCTCGGCCTGCGAGCGCACGTTGGTGAAGACCAGCGTGGTCGTGGACTTGTCGATCTCGTCGGCCACCGGCTGCAGCATCTGCGTGCCCAGATGCCCGGCCCAGGAGAAGCGCCCCGGCTCCTTCGGCAGCAGCGTGTCGATCAGCAGCGGCTTGTCGAGCCGGCCACGCACGATCACGCCGGGGCGCAACGGCTGTGGCCCGATCAGCGCGCTCAGCGCCTCGTCCACGTTGCCGAGCGTCGCCGACAGACCCCACACCACCAGCGCCGGGTTCCACTGGCGCAGCCGCGCGAGCGCCAGTTGCACCTGAACCCCGCGCTTGTTGCCGACCAACTCGTGCCACTCGTCGACAATGACGGTGTGCACCGCCGACAGGTCGGCCTGCGCGCGTTCGCGCGTCAGCAACAGCGTCAGCGATTCCGGTGTGGTCACCAGCGCGCTCGGCGTCCGCTTGTCCTGGCGCGCGCGCTCGGCCGGCGGCGTGTCGCCGGTACGCAGGCCCACCGTCCAGCCCGGTGCCAGGTTCGCCAGTGGCTGCTGCAGTGCGCGTGCGGTGTCGGCGGCCAGTGCGCGCATCGGTGTCAGCCACAGCACCCGCAACCCGGAGCCTTCGCGAGGCCGCGCGAGCGCACCGAGCCAGACCGCATAGGTCTTGCCGCTGCCGGTGGTGGCGTGCAGCAGGCCGCTGCGTCCGTCGCGCATCGCCGCCCAGACCTCGCGCTGGAATTCGAAGACCTGCCAGCCGCGCGCGCGGAACCAGGCATCGGCGGCGGCGTCGGGGTCGATCGGCGTCATCGCGGATTCAGGCGCTGACGATCCAGCCTTCCAGCGGGTCGATGTCGGCCGGCAGGCCGTACCCCGGCCGAACGTCGGCCCAAGCGGCCTGCAGCACGCACAGCACCGCGTCGAGGCTGTCGCCGGACGCATCCTCGACCAGCCGTTCGTGCATCGCCGGCGACAGCTTCAGCCGCAGGCCCAGGCGCGTGCGGCCCTGCTCCAGCGCAGTGACGACGTCCTTGCGGGCGATCAGCCGGGGCGCGTCCTGGCGGGCTGCGTCGTCGCTCTTGTAGGGCCGCGTGCCGATCAGCTCGCGCGCCAGCAGCCCCGGGTAGGCTTCGAGCGCGACGCGGCTACGGTCCCCGTCGTGCAGCCCCGGCAGGTGCAGCCCGGCGTCCAGCAGCAGCGGCACGCCGGCGTGCAGCATGTAGGCCACCGGAGGGTTGACCCACTTCATCGACGGGCTCGAGCCGGCCGGGCGGTCGCACGCGCGGTGCGCGAACTTGCGCCCCACCGGCCGCGCGTCGCAGAAGGCCTTGAAGGTGGCACGGATCTGCTCGCGGCTCAGGCCCTGGAAATGGCGCATCAGCGCGAGCCACTCTCGCGGCCAGCCCAGCGTCTCGACCAGTTCACGCGGCAGCCCGAACGGCAGGTCGAAGCCGCCGGTCCAGGGCCCCGGCTCGCGCAAGGCCAGCGCCAGGCTGGTGAAGTCCGTGTGCGACTGCAGCGCAAGCACGCGCACGACGTTTGCGACACGCACGCCTTCAGCCACCACCACTGGCTTGCGGCGCGTCGGGCGGCTGGTGAAATCGACGCCGATGCAGCGCGCGGGCTCGGTGGGTTTCATCGCCGGTGATTGTCATGGCGCGGCGCAGTACAGTGCCGGACCCAACCCAAGCACCCCTGCACAATGAACCCCATCCTGGTCGAAGCCCGGCGCGGCAACGCCGTCGAATCCGCGCATCGCGGCGCGCTTGCCGTCTTCGATGCCGACGGCACCTGCGTGCTTGCCCTCGGCGACGTCGATCGGCCGGTGTTCCCGCGCTCGGCGGTGAAGGTGCTGCAGGCGCTGCCGCTGGTGGCCAGCGGTGCCGCCGAGGCCTTCGGCCTCGACGATGAGGCGCTGGCGCTGGCCTGCGCGTCGCACGCTGGCGAGCCGGCCCATGTGGCCACGGCAGCCGGCATGCTGGCCAAGGCCGGCGTGACCGCCGACGCGCTGGAATGCGGCGCGCACTGGCCCTATCGCGAGCCGGTCCAGCGCGCCATGGCTGCGCGAGGCGAGACGCCCAGCGCGCTGCACAACAACTGCTCGGGCAAGCATGCCGGCTTCGTCTGTGTGGGCTGTCACATGGCCGGCAGCCGCGACAGGCGCAGCTTCGTCAAGGGCTACATCGACGGCGAACACGCGGTGATGCGCGAGGTGACGCACGCGCTGCAAAGCACCACCGGCTGGGATCTGTCGAAGACCGCGCGCGGTATCGACGGCTGCTCGATCCCGACCTTCGCGATCCCGCTGCGCCATCTGGCGCTTGCCTTCGCCCGCGTGGCCACAGGCGTCGGCCTGAGCCCCGAGCATGCGCCCGCCGCGCGCCGGCTGCGCCAGGCGGTGGTGCACGCGCCGTACATGGTCGGGGGCACCGACCGCTTCGACACCCGCGTCATGCAGCTTCTTGGCGAGCGCGTTTTCTGCAAGGTCGGCGCCGAAGGCGTGTACTGCGCCGCGCTGCCCGAGCGCGGCCTCGGCGTCGCGATCAAGATCGACGACGGCAACAACGCGCGTGCCGCCGAGGTGGTGATGGCCGCGCTGGTCGAGGCCTTCGTCGCACTCGACGACGCCGAGGCGGTATTCATGCGCGGGCTGAGCGAACTGCAGCTGAAGAACTGGAACGGCATCGAGGTCGGCATGCTGCGCGCCTGCGCCGCGCTGCGCGCCGCAGCGCCGCCCCGCCTAAGCTGATTCGCGACGCGCGCTGACCGCCGCTGCCTCCCCCCCTCGGCCGCAGGGTGATTGCCGTCGACCAAATCCTGCGCTGGCCTCACCTGCCCGACCCTGGCACTCGAGGAGACAAGCATGGCGAACTTCGTTCTGGTTCACCGCGCATGGCATGGCGGCTTGTGCTGGTAGGACACTGCAGCGGCACTGCGCGCCGCCGGCCACACCGTCTTCAGGCCAACGCACACGTGCGTGGGCGAGCGCTCGCACCAGTCAGCGGAGAACATCACGCTGCAAACGCACATCCGCGATGTCTGCGGCTGCATCGAGTGGGAGGAGCTGAACGACGTGATCCTGGCCGGTCACCGCTCCGGGGGAATGGTCATCACCGGCGTGGCCAACCGCATGGCCGGGCGCATAAAGTCGTTGGTCTACTTGGACGCATTCGTGCCCGAAGCCGGCGACTCGCTGATCGGCCTGCTGACAAGAGCGCTGCCTCCCCAGGGTGGCGGCACAGTTCATCGATGCGTTCCGCGGCACCGCGCTGGACAGGCACAGCGGGCTGATGCAGCCGATTCCGGCCGAGATGTTCAACATCACCGAGGCCAACCGCGCCTGGGTCGACCGGCGCTGCGTGCCGCAGGCGCTGGCCACCCTCGACATGCCGCCGCTGCTCAGCGGCGAGTACGCCAAGGTCAAGCAGCGGCTTTACATCCTGGCAGACGGCTGGGACCCGAGCCCGTTCCGGCATTTCGCCAAGCTGGCTGAAACGCAACCCGGGTGGCGCGTGACCAAGATTCCGGGCGGCCACGATGTGATGGTCGACATGCCGAGGGAACTGGCAGCCAAGTTGCTGAAGCTGGCTTGAGGAGTCCGCAGAAGGACCTGCACAGAGACAGCTGCAACGCAGCGATCGACCGCAGGCCGTAATGCCACTGGTGTGTCCGCCCGAGGGTACGCCGTGCCCGACTGGAAGAGCCTCCGGCTGTTCAGCGTGTTCGCCGGGTCACGGCATTGCATAGCCAGCAAGTCGCCGCTTTACACGTCCAGCGGCGTGTTGCTCAGCACCAAGCGCAGCTCGACGAAAGCGCAATGGCGTACGGACAGCGGCGGGTAGAAGCTGGTGTCGAGCACGCAGTGGTTGCGCCACTCGGCGCCGTAGCGATAGAGCCAGCGCCCGCGCCTGGTACATAGGATGTTGCAGTTCGCAGCCTGCCTCAGGTCCGGGCCCAGTTGCAGGCCCGGACATGGGTAGTCCGAGCTTGGCTCTTCTTGGTGACGTTGACGATCAGCGTGCGCTGCCCATCAAGCTCCAGCACGTGGAGTGGACGCTGCTCCAAGCAGCGGCCAAGAAGTCGCCCAGATGCGGCTGGATCGGCTCGTCGGCCGAGCGCAGCGCCTGCAGGGGCTCGCGCAGGTTGTTCAGGGTCAGCATGCTCAGCACCTGCATCGCCATGTCGGCGAGCCCCAGGATTTGGTCGGGCCGCAGCATCCGCCCAATGGCCATTGCCAGCCCGATCGCCAAACGGCCCGAACTCGACCGGCTGCACCGACATGAGATCGCGACCCTGGTCGGTGGGGCCCCGATGGGCAACGGCCATGGCACCTCGAAGGGACGCAGATGCGTCCAGGGCGGGCACTTCGAGAGACGCCGCGTGCTCTACATGAGCCACGCTCAACGCCATGGTGAAGACCAACAAACCTCGGTATCAATCGCTTCGCGGCGCTTGACTCGAACGACGTTGCGCAGAAGACCGCGCCACCCGGGGCGCGTCGCCAGAGCCCGCCGGGCCGACGCTGCCGTCGGCTCGAACGCCACCGACGTCGCCGCTAGATGCGCCCGGCGAAGCGCTGCATCACGTCGGGCAGCGTGTGGCGCATGTGCATCGACATGCCGAGTGCCGCCATGTGGTTGCTGTTGCGCCCGAGGATGGTCTGCGAAAGAGGCAGGAACACCTCTTCCTCCAGCCGGGCATGGGCCAGATAGGTCTGGACCAGCGCATTGATCTCCTCGCCGTCGATGTCGGCATCGTGACCCTTGGCGATGGCCTTCAGCCGCGGCTCGAGCTTCGTCCACGCAGCCTCGACCTTGCGATGCTCGGCCGTCAGCGAGTTGACCAGCGACTGCACCTTGTCGCGTTCCTCGCCCTTGACGGCGCTGGCCAGCACCGCGGGAAACAGCTCGCGCTCTTCTTCGGCGTGATGCTCGTACACCGCGTCGCGGAAGAACTTGAGCGTCTCGGCAGCGATGGCGCGTGCGCGCTGGGCCGGATCCAGCAGCGCCGGCAGTTCACCCAGCGAGTTCAGGTGCGCGACGATGCCGACGTGGCACTGTGAGAAATCGTCGATCGGCGTGTGGCCGCTGGGTGTCTCGGGTGTGCTGCTCATGGTGTAGCTCCTGCGTCCCGGCTTGCGCCGCGGGCGGCGCCTTTCAACTCGTTCGCAGCCGCGGGCCCGGGCCGGGACGAACCGGCCGCTGCTGCATCCTGCCCGATGCTAGTCCGCGCCGGGGGCCCCACTTTGCGCCACGTCAACGCCACCGGCCGGCACCGATGCCCGGCGCACGCCGTCGCCGCCTTGTCCCGGTGCACCCGCCGGGGCTGCGCTTCAGCCCATCGCCGCCTGCGCCGCACGCACCTCGACGCGCACCTGCTCGGTCAGCTCGGCCTTCAGCTCGGTGAACTCCGGCGAGGTCTTCACAGCATAGTGGCGCGGGTGTGGAATCGTCACCTCGCGGTCGAGCTTGATGCGCCCGGGCCGCGCGCTCATCACCACCACCCGGCTGGCCATGAAGATCGCCTCGTCGATGTCGTGGGTGACGAAGAGCACGGTCTTGCGCTGCTCCTCCCAGATGCCGAGCAGCAGCTCCTGCATCAGCTCGCGCGTCTGGTGGTCGAGCGCGCCGAAGGGCTCGTCCATCAGCAGCATGCGCGGGTCGTTGGCCAGCGCGCGTGCGATCGCGGTGCGCTGCTGCATGCCGCCGGACAATTGCTTCGGGTAGTGCTTGTCGAAACCCTTCAGGCCCACCTTGGCGAGAAAGCCGTGTGCAATGTGCAGCTGCTGCTCGCGCGGCAGGCCGCGCTCGAGCAGGCCGAAGCAGACGTTTTCCAGCACCGTCAGCCACGGGAAGAGCGTGTAGCTCTGGAACACCATGCCTCGGTCGGCACCGGGGCCGTCGATGTGCCGGCCGTCGAGCAGCACCTCGCCGGCGGTCTGGCGGTCGAGCCCGGCGACGATGCGCAGCAGCGTGCTCTTGCCACAGCCGCTGGGCCCCAGGATCGTGATGAAGTCGTTCTCCGCCACCTCGAGCTGCGTGGACTGCAGCGCCAGCGTGGCGTCGAAGCGGCGCTCGACGCCGCGGACCGAAAGGATGTTGGCCATGGTGCTCACTCCGGCGAACGCAGCCACCGCGCAACCGGCCGCACCGGGCCGCTGGCGTTGCCCCCTGGCCGGTGGCACCGAAGGCGCTGCACGGGGCTCAAAGCTTTGCCCAAGGAAACAGCCGGCGGTTGACCCACTTGA
>Ga0316195_10000753_pt1 | contig 13672 bp, 11 predicted proteins | sample Phised1_MG_FD_204937 | JGI IMG/M metagenome (GOLD analysis project Ga0316195, IMG submission 204937) | Coastal sediment microbial communities from Maine, United States - Phippsburg sediment 1 | ecosystem: Environmental > Aquatic > Marine > Coastal > Sediment | place: USA: Maine | collected... | reverse complement strand
TCGTAATCTTCCGGGGTGCGGAACGGCTGCGCGCCCTCGCCCGAGCCATACACCACCAGCAGTTCCGGCATGCCGCCGTTGAACTGGTCGAAGGGCATCAGGCGCGACGGAAAGCGCTCGCCGGCTGCTTCCATGCCGCGGTCATGCAGGAACATCTCTCGCGTGAGTCGCTCCTGCTCGGACAGGGCTGCCGGGTCGATCGTCTCGACCGCGTCCAGGTAGCGATGCGACAGCGCCCGCGACTCCGCCTCGTATTCGGGCGTCGGGGTCATCTCCAGGCGATCGTCGTAGCGGTGCTCGCTGTAGGCGGTTGCGCTGGTCGGGTTGAGCGCCAGCAGGTCGTCGAAATATCGCTCCACCAGCTGCGCCAGCTGCGCCCCGGCGGCGGGGGACGTCGGTTCCTTTGCCGGCGACGTCGCGCAGGCGGCGAGCAGCAGCGCGAGTCCAAGCGCCAGGCAGCGCGTCACCCGGTTCATGTGAATTTCCTTCATTGGAATGCCGTTGTTGCAGCCCGCACGGCTCGCCGGGATACCTGCTGGTAGCGCAGCGTCAACAGCAGCGCGCAGGCAAACAGCCCCGCGATCATGCCCATCCAGATCCCGCGGGGTCCCAGGGATTGATGTATTCCGAGCCAGTAGGCGACGGGAAATCCGACCAGCCAGTAAGCGACGAAGTTGAGCGCCATCGGCACGCGCGCGTCCTTGAAGCCGCGCAGCGCGCCCGCCGCACCGACCTGAAGTCCGTCGGGTACGTGGAAGATCGCGACGAACAGCAGCAGCCCGACCGCCAGCATCCGCACCCCCGGATCCGTCGTGAACAGCGCGACGATGGGATCCCTGGCCAGCACGATGACGATTGCCGAAGCGCTCATGAACATGCCGCACATGGCGATGCCCGACCAGCCGGCGAAGCGGCCGGCCGCAGGGTCGCCGCCGCCGACCTTGCGACCTACATACACCGTTGTCGCCGAGTGGAACGCCAGCGGCACCATGAACATGATCGATCCCCAGCTGAGTGCGATCTGGTGCGCCGCGACGATTTCCATCCCGAGCGTGCTCATGAGCAACCCCGCCACGGCGAAGAACGCGCCCTCGGACAGCACGCTGCCGCCTATCGGCAAGCCGAGGGCGAGGATGTCCTTCAGCGTCTGCCGCGCCGGCCACTCGAAGCGCGTGAACAGTCCGAATGGCCTGTAGACGGGATGCGTTCGCTGGTACAGGTGCATCGCGATGAGCATGGACCATTGCGACATCACGGTCGCGATCGCGCAACCGCGCGCGCCGAGGCTCGGCATGCCGAAGTGGCCGAGCGTGAACACCCAGTTGCCGAAAATGTTGGCGGTCAGGCCGAGTGCTGCGGTGAACATGATCGGCCTCGTCCAGCCTACGCCTTCGCTGGTGTAGCGATGCGCCAGATAGGCCAGCATGGCCGGCATCCCGAAGCACAGCGTGTGCACGTAGGCGCTCGCCTGGGGAATCGTCCGGGGATCGGTCCCGAACCACTCCAGCACCGGCCCCACGCACAGCAGGGCGACCATGACCGGCAGGGCGATCATCTGCGACAGCCACAGCCCCTGGCGAAATCGATGGCCGACGTCCTCGTGCTGGCCCGCGCCGTAGGAGTGCGCGACCAACGCCGGCAGCGACAGCAGGATGCCCAGGCCGCCCAGCCAGAAGAGCTGGTAGTAGCTGCCTCCGACCGCGACACCCGCGAGGGCGTCGGGTCCGACCCTGCCCGCCGCGATGGTGTTGGTGACGCTCATGCCCGCCAGTACGAGGTTGTTGACCAGCAGCGGCCCGCCCAGGTGCAGGATGGCGCGGGCGTCGCGCCCGAAACGAGCGGTGGTTTCTGGCGATGGAAACATGACGGACCACGGCGAGGCCGTGGCGGGTGCAGAATGGGGCTGGCATTCTAGCCGATAGGCCGGGATGCGCGGATACCCCTGTGGGCGTGGATCGGCGAAGGCCCGGGCAATCTGGAGGTGAGAGAATGCTGGTTGGATCAAAGGTCAGGCGGGTGGCGATCGTCGGCGGCAGCCGCATTCCCTTTGCGCGGGCGCACGGCGCCTATGCCCGGGTGGGCAACCAGGACATGCTGACCGCCACGTTCAAGGCGATGGTGAGCCGCTTCGGCCTGCGGGGACAGATTCTGGGCGAGGTCGCCGCGGGGGCGGTGATGAAGCATTCCAGCCAGTGGAACCTGGTGCGCGAGTGCGTGCTCGGCAGTGGATTGGCGGCCGAGACCCCGGGGGTCGACCTGCAACGTGCCTGCGGAACCAGCCTGGAGGCGGCCCTCCTGATCGCCAACAAGATCGCGCTGGGCCAGATCGACTGTGGCCTCGCGGGTGGCGTGGACACCGTCTCCGACGCGCCGATCGTCTATTCGCGCGAATACCAGCAGCTGCTGCTGGAGAGCTTCCGCGGCCGCTCGCTGCACCAGCGGGTCCGCCCCTGGCTGCGGCTGCGACCGCGGCACTTCAAGCCGGTCCTGCCTGGCGTGGTCGAACCGCGAACCGGGCTGTCGATGGGTGAGAGTTGCGAGCAGATGGCCCGCGCCTGGTCCATTTCCCGCGAAGAGCAGGACCGGCTGGCCTGGGAGAGCCACGCCAGGGCGGCGGCGGCCTACGACGAAGGCTTCTACAAGGACCTGGTCGTCGGCTTCGAGGGTCTCGATGCCGACAACAATATCCGGCGTGACACCACCGTCGAAAAGCTGGCGGCGCTGCGACCCGCCTTCGCCACGGACGGAACACTGACCGCCGGCAACAGCACGCCGATGACCGACGGGGCCTCGGCCGTGTTGCTGGCCAGCGAGGACTGGGCCAAAGCCCGCGACCTGCCCGTGCAGGCCTACCTGAGCTTCGGCAAGGTCGCGGCGGTGGACTTCGTGGGCGCCGAGGGATTGCTGATGGCGCCTGCCTACGCAGTACCGCGCATGCTGGTGGATGCCGGCATCGGGCTGCAGGACTTCGACTTCTACGAAATCCACGAGGCCTTTGCCGCGCAGGTCCTGTGCACGCTGAAGGCCTGGGAGTCGCCGGAGTTCTGCCGGGACCGCCTGGGGCTCGCAGCGCCGCTCGGATCGATCGACCGCTCGAAGCTGAACGTCAAGGGCAGCTCGCTGGCCGTCGGACATCCGTTTGCCGCGACCGGGACGAGAATCGTTGCCACGCTCGCCAGGCTGCTGGAGCAGAGGGGTTCCGGCCGGGGCTTGATCTCGGTCTGCACCGCCGGCGGCATGGGCGTCACCGCCATCCTCGAACGACAGGAATGACGCCTGGCGCCTTCGGCGCCGGGCACCGCTCACCGGAACGTACTGCTAGGCTTACCCCATGAAGACCAAGAAGGAAATCGTCGACAACTGGCTGCCCCGCTATACGGGCACCGCGCTGAAGGACTTCGGCGATCACGTCCTGCTGACGAATTTCGGCAACTACCTCGACATCTTCGCGGAGCTGACCGGCGCCACCGTAGTTGGACGCGACCGGTCGATGCCCAACGCCACCGCGGACGGCATCACCATGATCATGTTCGGCATGGGCAGCGCCAACGCGGCGACCGTCATGGACCTGCTTTCGGCCACCAGGCCCAAGGCAGTGCTGTTGCTCGGCAAGTGCGGCGGGCTCAAGCGCAAGAACCGGATCGGTGACCTGGTCCTGCCGATCGCAGCGATCCGCGGCGACGGTGCCTCCAACGACTACCTGCTGCCGGAAGTGCCGGCGCTGCCGGCATTCTCGCTGCAGCGCGCGGTTTCCACGGTGATCCGCGACCTCGAGCAGGACTACTGGACCGGCACGGTCTACACGACCAACCGCCGGGTCTGGGAACACGACGCCGTGTTCAAGCAGTACCTGCGCAAGACCCGCTCGATGGCCATCGACATGGAAACCGCCACGATCTTCGCGGCGGGCTTCGCCAACTCGATTCCGTCAGGTGCGTTGCTGCTGGTCAGCGACCAGCCGATGGTGCCCGAGGGGGTCAAGACTGCGGATTCCGACCAGAAGGTGACGCAGCAGTTCGTGCGCCGGCACATCGAGATCGGTATCGAGGCGTTGCGACTGATCCGGCGCCACGGGAAGAGCGTCAAGCACCTGCGCTTCGAGTAAGCGGGGTCAGCATCCATCGCAGCGTGCTGTTTGTCATGGAAAGAGGGGACAGTCCCCTTTTTCCGGCCTCCCGATGCCCGGGAACTTGCCATTAGTTTCATTTGAAACTAAATTGACGGGATCTGACTTCTATCGGGATCCGCGCATGAAACGCTACATCAGCTACTCCCGCGTCGAGGGCAACGCTTCGCGCCAGGCGCACTGCGATCTGCCGCCGGGCACCTATGAACGCGAGATGAGCAAGGAGGGCTTCTTCGGCCCCGCCGCGTTCTTTCATCATCGACATCCGCCGACGGGCTGGACCGGCTTCGACGGGCCGCTCAGGCCGCGCGCCTTCGACCTGACCCGGCTCGACGCAGTCCAGGCTTCGCCCTGGGCCGCCGCGGAAGTCCTCGTCAACGCCCACTGTCGGCTGCGCTGCTGGCGTACGGACGGGAAGATGGATCATCTGGCCCGCAATGCCGACGGCGATGAACTCCTGTTCATCCACCAGGGCCGCGGCGAGCTGTTCTGCGACTTCGGCCACCTATCCTTCGAGGCCGGCGATTACATCGTGCTGCCGCGCGGCACCCTGTGGCGCCTTGAGTGCGCGGCGCCGGTCATGGCGTTGCTGATCGAGGCGACGGGCGCCTCCTACATGCTGCCCGACAAGGGCCTGGTCGGAAACCACGCGATCTTCGATGCCGCCATGCTGGACACGCCGCGCATCGACGAGGCATTCCGCGCGCAACAGGACGAGCGCGAATGGCGGGTCGCCATCAAGCGCCGCAACCAGTTGTCCACCGTCACCTACCCGTTCAACCCGCTGGACGCGGTCGGCTGGCACGGCGAGCTGTCGGTCTGCCGGATCAATGTGCAGGACATCCGGCCGCTGATGAGCCATCGCTACCACCTGCCGCCGTCGGCCCACACCACCTTCCTGGCGGGCCGCTTCGTCGTCTGCACCTTCGCGCCGCGGCCCTTCGAGACGGACCCGGGCGCGCTGAAGGTGCCGTTCTTCCACAACAACGACGACTACGAGGAAGTCATCTTCTACCACGCGGGCGACTTCTTCAGCCGCGACAACATTCACCCGGGCATGCTGACTTTTCACCCCTCGGGCTTCACGCACGGGCCGCACCCGAAAGCGCTGTCACGCATGCTGGAACAGACCAAGCCCGCGACCGACGAGTACGCTGTCATGATCGACACCCGCGACGCGCTCGACGTCGGCGCCGCGGCCAGCGGCATCGAGTGGACGGGTTACGTGGACAGCTGGAAAGGGAGCGGCAAGTGAAACTGGCGACGATCAGGAACGGGACCCGCGACGGCCGGCTGGCCGTGGTCAGCCGCGACCTCGCGACGGCCGTGTACGCGGACGGCATCGCCGGGACGATGCAGCAGGCGCTGGATGACTGGCAGGGGACATCGCCGAAGCTGGCCGCACTGGCCGCGGCGCTGCAGGCGGGCACCGCGAGCGGCAGCTTCGCGTTCGATCCCGTCGCAGCGATGGCGCCTCTGCCGCGTTCCCATCACTGGGTGGACGGCAGCGCCTACGTCAACCACGTCGAGCTGGTGCGCAAGGCTCGCGGCGCCGAGATCCCCGCTTCTTTCTGGACCGACCCGCTGGTCTACCAGGGCGGCTCGGACGATTTTCTTGGCGCGACCCAGGATGCGCCGTTCGTCAGCGAGGACTGGGGTATCGACCTCGAGGGCGAGGTCGCGGTCGTCACCGACGACGTGGCGATGTCCACCGACGCGCAGGCCGCGCGGGCGCACATCAAGCTGGTCATGCTGGTCAACGACTGGTCGCTGCGGAACCTGATCCCCGGCGAGCTGGCCAAGGGCTTTGGCTTTTACCAGTCCAAGCCCGCGACCGCGTTCTCCCCGGTGGCGGTGACGCCCGACGAGCTGGGCGAAGCCTGGGACGGCGCCAAGGTCCACCTGCCGCTCATCGTGCACCTGAACGGAAAGCTGCTGGGACACCCCAACGCGGGCGTGGACATGACCTTCGACTTCGGCCAGCTGATTGCGCACGTGACGAAGACCCGCCGTCTCGGCGCCGGCGCGATCCTGGGCTCCGGTACGATCTCCAACTACGACCGGTCGCTCGGGTCCTGCTGCCTGGCCGAGGTACGCATGCTGGAGACCGTCGCCACGGGCGAACCGACCACGCCGTTCATGTCCTTCGGCGACCAGGTGCGCATCGAGATGTTCGATTCAGGCGGCAAGTCGATCTTCGGTGCGATCGACCAGCGGGTCGTCAGGTCGTCCTGAATACCGCACAATAGGCGCTTCGGCGGCGCCGGCCGACAGCAGGCGCTGCCACCTGGCCCGGGATTGCCTCCCGGGGAACCAGCCTGGAACCCAACAAGGCCGTCGGACCTGCGCCGGCGGCCTGCAAGGCCCGCCCGGGAGGCGGGCGAGAGGACATGCCGCGCCGACTGTCGTTACTGGACCGGCGCGGCGGCTGAACAACACGGAGTCTCGTCATGAACCTCAAGGACCAGTCCCTTTTTCGTCAGCGGTGCTACGTCGACGGCGCCTGGCTCGACGCGCCCGGCGGCGGCGTCATCGAAGTCAGGAATCCCGCCTCCGGCGAGAAGCTGGGCACCGTGCCCAGGCTCGGCGCCAAGGAAACCGAAGTGGCGGTCGCCGCGGCCCACGCCGCGTTTCCCGCCTGGGCGGCGAAGACCGCCAAGGAGCGCGGCACCCTGCTGCGTCGCTGGTACGAGCTGATCCTCGCCCACGCCGACGACATCGGCACCATGATGACCGCCGAGCAAGGCAAGCCGCTGGCCGAGGCGCGCGCCGAGGTCACCTACGCCGGCTCCTTCGTCGAGTGGTTCGCCGAGGAAGCCAAGCGCCTCTATGGCGACATCATTCCCGGCCACCAGGCCGACAAGCGGCTGCTGGTGCTGCGTCAGCCGGTCGGCGTCGTCGCCGCGATCACGCCGTGGAACTTCCCCGCGGCGATGATCACCCGCAAGGTCGCACCGGCGCTGGCGGCCGGCTGCACGGTAGTGTGCAAGCCCGCCAGCCAGACGCCGTACACCGCACTGGCGCTCGCCGAGCTCGCGCATCGAGCGGGCATCCCGAAGGGCGTGTTCAACGTCGTGACCGGCTCGGCCAGCGCCATCGGTGGCGTGCTGACCTCCGACTCGCGCGTGCGCAAGCTGTCATTCACCGGTTCGACGGAGATCGGCAAGCAGCTGATGGCGCAGTGCGCGGGCACCATGAAGAAAGTGTCGCTGGAACTCGGCGGCAACGCGCCGTTCATCGTCTTCGACGACGCCGACCTGGATGCAGCGGTCGCCGGCGCCATCGCCAGCAAGTATCGCAACACCGGCCAGACCTGCGTCTGCGCCAACCGCCTGCTGGTGCAGGCCGGCGTGTACGAGGCCTTTACCGTGAAGCTGGTCGAAGCGGTGCGCAAGCTCGCCGTCGGCGACGGTCTCAAGGGCGCCACCGACCAGGGCCCGCTGATCGACGAGTCGGCGCTGGCGAAGGTCGAGGAACACGTGGCCGACGCCGTGGCCAAGGGGGCGAAGATCGCGACCGGCGGCAAGCGCCACGCCCTGGGCGGGACTTTTTACGAACCGACAGTGCTGACCTACGTCACGCCGGAGATGAAGGTTGCCGGCGAGGAGACTTTCGGTCCCGTCGCGCCGCTGTTTCGCTTCGAGACCGAGGCCGAGGCCATCCGCATGGCCAACGACACCGTCTTCGGCCTGGCCTCCTATTTCTACACGCGCGACCTGGCACGGTCCTGGCGAGTCTCCGAGGCCCTCGAATACGGCATCGTCGGTGTGAACACGGGACTGATCTCCACGGAAGTGGCGCCCTTCGGCGGCGTGAAGGAATCCGGCATGGGTCGCGAAGGCTCCAAGTACGGCCTGCTCGACTTCACCGAGATCAAGTACGTCTGCATCGGCGAGGTGAAGTAGCCGGGACAGAGTCCGCCGCGGGAGGGCCGGGCGCGGCCGGCCTCCCGCGAGCGGGTATCGCCTACTTGCCGAAGCTCCAGCGAACGCCGAGGCCCCACAGGTCTGCGCCGTCGAAATGCTGGTATTCCGCGCCGAGCGCGAACTGGTCCGTGAAGTGGTAGCGCGCCGCCACGCCAACGACCGTTTCGCCGCCACTGTCGCTGAAATCGTAGTAGTTGACGTTGCCCTCGAGCTCGAAACGCTCGGCCACCCGACCGCGCAGGCCGGCGCCGATGACGTATCCGTCGTCGCTGGCGTTGAATCCGTATGCGCCCGCTTCGCTGCCGGCATAGCCCGCGCGGCCGATCAGGTCGATCTGATCGGAGAGCGGCAAGTGCCCGCCGAGGACGACCGAGTAGATCTGGGTATCGAAGCCGCCCTTGCTGGCGTCGAGATAGTCGGCCGCCGCGAAGAAATGCTCCGCGAACCCGACCGAACCGCGAAGGTAATAGCCGTCAAGCTTGCTGCTGACGCCGTCAACGTCCAGCTGCGCAAAGCCACCTTCGAGGTATGAGTAGCTGAATCCGTCGGCCTGTGCCGCAAGCGGGGACAGCGCGATGACGCCGGCGACCGCCAGTAACTTCAATGTTTTCATCTGATTTCCTTGATCGTGTTCCGCACCCGATTGTCGGGGCGGGAGTATTGGATGCGCATTGTGCGCCCGGGAAAGAGAAATCGGTCACATTTGTTGGTTTTTGGCAATAGATTTTCACCTGAAAAACCCGTCATGGTTGCACAAGAGCAACACATGGCCGCGACGAGGCCAAGACCGCCAGACCATGACATCGGTGAACACCTTGTGATTTCCTCCAATCTGAGTTGCTTCTTGTTCGAACCGGCACCGGTAGATCATCGCCCCGCGCCATGCCGGCCTCCCTGCGTGTGCGGGGGTATCTGGGCCGCTTACAGCATAAAATGCAACTTTTTGGTTGATGGTCTCTCAAGAAAGTACTATTGGTATCGAAATTCGATACTATAAAAGCGCAAAAGCCCTCGGGTCGCGCAACCCGGCCGGGCTATGATCCAGCCAGGAGGCCTCCCGCCGCGACATGAGTGAAGAAGCCGTGCTCGGACGATTTCTGGAAATCAGCGTGCACGCGCCCGACATCCTCGAGTCGCTCGCCTTCTACGAGCGGCTGGGTTTCACGCAGGCGCAGGTCGGCGAGGCCTGGAGCCATCCCTACGCGGTGATCACGGACGGCCGTCTCTTCATCGGCCTGCATCAGTACGAGTTCCCGTCACCGTCGCTCACCTACGTCCAACCCGATTTGATGCATCACCTCGACCGGCTGGAGCAGCTGGGCATCGAGCTGGCCTTCCGCCGCCTGGGCGCGGACGTGTTCAACGAGGCGGGGTTCACCGATCCAGATGGCCAGATGATTGCGCTGCTCGAGGCGCGCACCTACTCGCCGCCGGACCGGGCCGGCAATCAGACCTCACGGCTCGGATGGTTCGAGGAACTGGCACTGCCGGTTCGCGACTTGCAGGCATCCGCCGACTTCTGGGAACGGCTCGGCTTCGTGCCCCTCGAGGAGAGCGACGACCCCTACCCACGCATCGGGCTGACCAGCGATACGCTGAACGTGGCGCTGGTGCGGACGGGCGCCCTGGAGACACCGGCCCTGGTTTTCGCCGAGGCCGACATGGCCGACCGCATCCGGCGACTGCGCGAGGGCGGCATCGAGTTTTCGCGGAACCTGCCGCGGATGTTGGATCCGGAGCGCAACGCCCTGCTCAAGGCGCCCGAAGGGACGCTGCTGCTGCTGACGACGGAGTAGTCGGCAGGTGGCAGGAAAATCGGGGACAGTTTACCTATTCAAAGAATGGCGAGACCCGGCGCCAGCAGACGGCCAATAGGTAAACTGTCCCCGATTCTCCGCTACACCGCCCGCGAGAAACGCGGCGTGTCGGACTGCTGGTGGCCCGGCAGGTAGGCGTCGAAGCACATGGCGACGTTGCGCATCAGCAGGCGGCCGATCGGCGTCAGTTCGAAGCTGCGCTCACGCATGACCAGCAGCCCGTCGGCGATCAGCGGCTGCAGTGCCGCCAGTTCCCGGGCGAAGTAGTCCTCGAAGCGCACGGCCCAGGCGCTGTCAACCTCCGCGAAATCCACGCGCATACGGCACATGATCGACTGGATGACGGAGCGCCGCAGCCGGTCGTCGTCGTTCAGTTCGAGCCCGCGATGCACGGCCAGGTGGCCGGCGTCGATCGCCTGGTAGTAGTCGTGCAGCGTCTTGTAATTCTGCGCATAGGTGTCGCCGAGCTTGCCAATCGAGCTGACGCCCAGCGCAACCAGATCGCAGTCCGCGTGGGTCGAATAGCCCTGGAAATTACGGTGCAGCGAGCCCTCGCGCAAGGCTACCGCCAGTTCGTCGTCGGGCAGCGCAAAATGGTCCATGCCGATATAGACGTAGCCGGCCGTCGTCAGCTTCTCCATCGTCAGCCCCAGCAATGCGAGCTTCTCCGCGCCGCTCGGCAGGTCCTCGGCGTGAATCCGCTTCTGCGGCTTGAACATGTGCGGCAGGTGCGCATAGCTGTACACGGCCAGGCGATCGGGCTTTGCGTCAATGACGATGTCGAGGGTGCGCTCAAAGCGTCCGCGGTCCTGCTTTGGCAGGCCGTAGATCAGGTCTACGCTCACCGACTTGTAGCCTGCGGCGCGGGCGCGATCCATCAGCGCGAAGGTCTGCTCAGGCGACTGCACGCGATTGACCGCGACCTGCACCTCGGGATCGAAGTCCTGGATGCCGAGGCTCATGCGGTTGACGCCGGCGCGCGCCAGCAGGTCGATGGTGTCGGGCTCGCAGGTCCGCGGGTCGATCTCGATCGAGAACTCCCGCTGGTCGTCCTTGCGCAAGCTGAAATGCCAGTCGAGCTTCTTCAGCAGGTCCTCGAGCTGCCACGGGTTGAGGAAGGTCGGCGTGCCGCCGCCGAAATGCAGCTGGTCGACGACCCGTTCGCGGTCGAACAATTCCGCCTGCAGCTCGATCTCGCGGTAAAGACGCGTGAGATAATTCTCCGCCTGCTCGCGGCTTCGGGTGATGACCTTGGTACAGCCGCAGTAAAAGCACGGGCTGGCGCAGAACGGTACGTGGACGTAGAGCGACAGTGGTGCCGGCGGCGTCGCGCCGTTGGTCCTGGCGGCCGCGGCACGGTACTCGGCTTCGCGGAAACCGTCATGAAACTGCACGGCCGTCGGGTAGGACGTGTAGCGCGGACCGGGCCGATCGTAGCGGCGGACGAGATCGGCATCGAATCTGACCGAGGCTTCCATCTGAGTCACCATTGTTCGCAGAATCTGTTCCAGCGGCTAAGCTAATCGCCTGGTGGACACTTTGACAGCAGCACAACTACTAACCCATGACCACCAGACGGACAGCCGGAGGCGATCGGCCCTCTTGCTGGCCACGCTCCTGGCGGCAGCGAGCCTGGGCCGTCCGGCCCAGGCCGCGCCCTGGCCCGCGTGCAACCGTCCGGACCTGTTTCCGCCGATAGGCCAGGCGCAGGATCCCCCGGCGTATCCCGAATCGGCCCGGCGGGCCGGTGCAGAGGGCTTCGTTGACGTCTCCTTCGTGGTCCTGCCCAGCGGCCAGGTCGGCTGGGTCCGGATCGAGCGAGCCGAACCAACCGGCTTCTTCGAGGCGGCGGCCCTGGACGCGGTGCGCGACTGGCGATATCGGCCCGCGCTGGCGGGCGGGGTTCCCACGGAGTGCGCCATCCGCACGCGCTTGCGCTTCACCCTGGCCGATGCGGTTACCGCGCGGCTGCGCGACGCACGGGGGCCCGCGGATACCACCGGCCAGCCAGCGCCCATTTTTCCGGACCAGGCCCGGATCGACGGCCTGGAAGGCTATGTCGAGGTCAGCTTCGACGTGGCGCCCGACGGCAGCGTGATCCGGGCGGAAGTCCTGACCGCCATGCCGCGCGGGGAATTCGAGCGAGCGGCGCTGGCCGCGGTGCGCACATGGCGCCTGCCGCCCGCGCAGGGCGAGCGGCGGACGCTCAGCCGGCATTTCGACTTCTCGCTGCCGGACAGCTATCCGCATGATCCCGCCTCGACGTTGCTCGCCGCCGCGCCACTGCCGGCCGCAGCCTGCGAGCATGCGATCTCCGGGCAGGTGAAGCTGGAGGTGACGACCGACGCCGACGGGCGGATCACCGGAGCGCGGATCCTGGAGGCGACGCCGGCGAGCCTCTTCGACGAGACAGCCCTGTCGGTCGCACGCAATTCACGCATGGCGCCCGCCTATCGCGGCGGCGTGCCGGTCGCCGCGACGGCGTTGCTGACGCTGCGTTTCGAGCCGGACGAGGTACATTGCGGAGCCGGGAGCAGCCATGATGGCGTGCACCCGCCGACGCGAAGCGCGCCCCAGCCGCGCGTCTCGGCAAGCGGAAAGAGCCCATCGCCCGCCTTACGCCAGGATGCGTTGCAGCGCCTCGATCGCCGCGCCCACGTTCATGCCGGCGTAGATCACCAGGGCCATCAGCACGCCGATGTAGGCCGCGGACAGCATGGCCACCACGTAACCGCAGAGCACGACGATGCCGTCGCGCTCGGCCATGCCAATGGCCAGGAGCATGATGGCGATGCCGGGCAGGGTGTTGGCGAGGGGAACCAGCGGTAGCGGCGCCATCAGCAGCAGCACCGACAGCAACAGCAGCCCGCCGTTGAGGGCGTTGATCCAGGCCGACCCCGTCAGCCCCAGCATCCGCGGCCGGATGAGATGCTCCACACGTTCCGCCCAGCGCGCAAGTCGCGCCAGCACCTGCTGGACGGTCGCCGCCGGCAGGGCGTGGTCCAGCAGGCGCTCGGGCAGCCATGGGACACGATTGAGGGTGACTGCAAACCCGATCAGCAGCATCGGCAATCCCAGCGCGGTGCTCATGAACGGCAGCGATACCGGAAACAGGAAAGGTGCCGCCAGCACGGCGCAGAACACCAGCAGGCCCTGCTCGCCGACATGACCCAGCAGTTCCCGCAGCGTGACTGCGTGTCCGGTCACGGCGCGTAGCGTCTCGGCCAGGGCGACGGAAAGCCTCTTCTCCGGATTTCGGAACTGGACGGCGGTCATTGATCTTGCCTGCGGTAGCCACCGGCCCGGGTCAGGATCACGTGGCGCCACCCACCTCGCGGGCCACCAGCCGGTAGCTGACCTGCATGTCGTCGCGGACCCGCAACGCACCCATCGCTGCACTGAACGGCGACAGCCCGAGTTGCGCGTGCGTCACGGTGAAACCGCCATGGGCGGTCAGGGTGTCGCCCTCGAGCCCAAGCGTCACGGGTACCACGATATCGCGGACCTGGCCTGCGAGGCTGACTCGGGTCGTGACCCTGAATTCGCTGGACTGGCCGTCTATCGAAAGGCTGGTGAGCGCCAGCGCCGGAAATTGCCCGGCGTCGAGCAGCGACGCCCCCATCATGTTGCGCCGGGTTCCCTCCCGGTCGGTCTGGGTGACGTTGTCGGGGAACTCGACGCCCGCGGCGGCACGCCGCACCGGCTCGTCAACGGTCAGGCTCGCGAGCGGAAGCTCGAGTGCCAGGGTCGAGGCGCCCAGCGGCTGGCGTAGCTCGATGTGCCCGGTGAGTCCGGTCGAGGCG
>Ga0316195_10000752_pt1 | contig 13674 bp, 11 predicted proteins | sample Phised1_MG_FD_204937 | JGI IMG/M metagenome (GOLD analysis project Ga0316195, IMG submission 204937) | Coastal sediment microbial communities from Maine, United States - Phippsburg sediment 1 | ecosystem: Environmental > Aquatic > Marine > Coastal > Sediment | place: USA: Maine | collected... | reverse complement strand
AGCCATTGCCACCCTGTCGGCGAAGCCCCGGTCGACCCGTCCGCCCAAGGCCGGACAGGCATACGCCGCCACGGCGATCTGCGAGAACAGCAAAGCCATCGACAGCAGGCCGATGAGGCGGGCACGAAGACGCTGGCTGAATCTCACAAGGCAAACGATAGCGCAATCGGTCGAGCTGTGAGCAGCCTGTGGCCAATCGACCGGCACCTGCACCATCGCCCCGGGCTCCCGCAACCCGATCGGGTTGCAAGTGCAGCCTTGTTCAGGCCGATCCCCGCCCTACTTCGTCGCAGGGGGTGTGGCCGGTCCCATCCACTGCTGCCGCATCATCATGTGGTCCATCATCATCTGCTGCATGCCCGTGTATTGGTCCATCATGTACTGGCGCTGCTTCAACTGGTCGGGCGTGAGCTTCGAGTAGTACCCGTGCATGCCGCCCCACCCCATCATCCCTGGTCCGTCCATCATCATCCCGGGGCCGTGCATCGTCCCGCCGCCGCAGCACCCCATCATTCCTTGGCCCCACATGCCGTGCATCGCTGTCATCGCGTTCTGCATGGCCGCATAGTGGTCCTGCATCAGACGCTGCCGCTCCTGCGGGTCCTGGGTCTGGCGCAGCTTGTCCATCTGCTCCTGCATGCGCTTCATCTGCGCCTGCGCCTCGGCAAGTCGCTGGTCGAAGGCCTTGACGTCAGGGGCTGTCGGTGCGGCGGCCGGCTTGGTTGCTGCTGTCTGCGCACGCGTGGCCAGGGGCACAACGGCCAGGGCGGATAGGGCGGCAAGGGCCAGCGCCGTCAGGTTTCGCTTCATCACAATCTCCTAAGTAGAGGGCTGCACACGGGCCGAGCGGATGCGGATGTATGCGCACGATGCCAACGCCGACCGGACCAATGCATAGAGGAGTTCACAGTACACCTTGAGCCCCGGGGAATCATGATCAAGATCAATGGCTCAGGCTCGCGCCGCACACCACGCGGCAGGTCTGCAGGGAATCCGCGCCGTCGGCGCGCCAGGAGTTTGCGTTTCCCGTGGCGGGCGCTCGGCACCCTGCGCAGCCCTGTCGCAGTCAAGCAGTTCCGAAACACACGTAGCCGAATGACGTCCTGAAACGAACACTTTTGCGGACGTTCGCTTGATCAAATCAACGTGAGCGCTCTCGGTCACTGTGCCTTTGCGGCCCGGGCTGCACAGTCTTGGGTCGGGAGCGCGGAGCCCGCGCGTCATACACGGGTACCTTAAACCTCTCACCCCTGGCGATCTTCTCTGCCCCTTCGGCTTTCATCATCGCGCGCACCTGGCCACGAAGCTCGGGGGACACCTTGCCGTCGACGAGTGCCTTCTCAATCGCTGCGGTAAGCTGGCGCTGCCCACCAAGTTCAGTTGCCTTTCTGTTGCCGCTCACTCGTTCGACGTGCTCTGATTGAACGCGCCCAACGGCCTCGCCGGGCCTCTGCGGCGTCGGTTCACTCTGGCCGACTTGCAGCCGCGCGCGTTCCTTCGCCGCCGCTTCTCGGTCGCCAACCGTGGCCGTGTGCCCGACAGCTTTCAGCCCCTGCGCAGTAGCGGCTATCCATCCCTGCCGGACAAACTCCGGTGACCCGACGAGCCTCACTGTTTCCCAGCCACGCTCAGCAGCTCGATCCACCATGGCTTTGATTGCTGCCAGGTTCTCGCTGCCAGTGCTGATGCTCAGGAGCTTGTCGGTGAAGGCAACTTTTCCAGCCTGGTCCCTGAAGTGATATTCCTTCTCGATCAAGCCGATCCGTTTGACGTTGAATCGGTCTTCAAGCGGCGGAATGGCGCGGCGCTTCTCGGCGGTATCCCCTTCCGGTCGCATTGAATTGATGTCCGCGCCAACTCGTTCAGCTGGCCGCGGGGCCGTGCCGCCCTGCTTCGCATCCGGCATCGCGCCTGATGCGCGCACCTGTTCGGGTAGCTCGCCAGACACCATCCGCGCTGAAAAGCTTGTCGCCCGAACCAATCCAGGCATCGCCCATTCGGCTGTCTCTCGATCAAACGTCGCACGGTAGGCATCGCTCTTCATGCTGTCTGCAACCAACGCTTTGGCTTCGCTCGCACGCGGGTGCGGCGGGAACCCGTCGATCAGCATCAAGTCCCGGCTGTCCTTGACTGCCAAGCGGTCAAGCGCCGGACCCTGCAAGTCCTTGATGGTCAGGCCTGCGCTCGCCATCGTCGCGTACCGCCCGGCAATGCTGTCGGCCGCATCGTCGCGTCGGCTGGCGTACTCCAAGGCCTTTCGATCTTCCTTTGCAGCTGACCGCAGCTGCTCTTCGGCGTAGGCGCCTTCAGCCAGGCCGGCGTACTGCGGCGAGACCTCCCTAAGCGCGGTCCTGTACGCCGGGTGCTGTTCAGCGGTGTTGCCCATCACGGCAGCCGCACGGCCCTGCAGCACCTTGTCTGCAAAACCGTCCAACGCCGACACGTCGCTGGTCGCCGCCTCACGTGCCGAGACCGCACCGAGCGTGCCGGGCACCGAGGCTTGAAGGCCTTCATGGCGACTGTCGATGCTCTTCAGCGCCAGGGCATCGGCCAGAGCCGACTCTGGAGTCGGTCGGGGCTCACTCGGCGGCTCGGTGCCGACGTCCCGTTTCTGCTCTGCTGTCGCCAGCGCCACGTCTGCCACGAGCGGATCAATCGTCGCCTGGCCCTCGGCTGCAGCACGTTGAGTCTCAGCGACCCGTCCTGCCGGCACGCTGGCCTGTGGTCGTCCGCGGCCCTTCGCGGCCTGGCGACCATCGAGGTCCAGTGAGTCGGCTTCGCCGGCCTGGCTGCTACTCTGGCCCGAATTGCTGCCGTCGGAGGCCGCGCCCATCACAGGCTCGCTGCGGTGGTGCCCTTGCCGCTGGCCACGCTGCTGCGCAGGCTCACGAGCATCGGTGCAGCCGCGTAGAACTCGATCTCGACGCGACGGCTCTGTGAGCGATCAGCGGGTCGAAGGCCGGCGATGGGATCGCCTGCACCCTGCCAGGTCAGGCGGAGCTTGTCCTTGGGCACGCCGGCTTGATGCAAGAACTCGGCCGCCGCTTCGGCACGCCGGCGAGCCAGCGCCGTTTCCTGCAGAGAGTCGCCGGTCGCATCGGTGCGCCCGCGGATCATGATCACAGCTGCGTCCTTGGCGCGCCGCACCAGTGCTGCGGCGTCCACCTGTTCGACGCTCCAGGCAGCGGAGCCCATGCCGAAGGGCACGACCGCCACCAGGTTGCCGGTTGCATCAGCGGCGCCCGAGTCGGCGGCACTTGTTGAAGCGCCACCAGGCAGCGGTAGCGCCTTGGGCAGTGCCGTTGCAACGACGCCAGCGCGTGCCATCTCGGACACGAGGATGGTGGCCCGGCTCAGATCGCCCTGACAGGCCTTGAGGTCGACCGCTACACGTGCGTTGACCGGCCGCTTGGTGGACTCATCCACCGAGGGCGGCTTCGGGGGCGTCGAGCACGAGGTGAGCAGCAGCGCGCCGATGCCGACGCAGCAGGCGGTGTGCGCTGTCGTCATCGCCTTGTAGATCGTCCTTGACGTCATTTGGAAAGTACGCATAGCTGTTACGCGGCGCGAGCCGGCTCCAGGTTGGATTGCGGGTTGGGCGTCTGTTCGACAGGGACGATCGTCTGCGCCGAGGCCACTTCGAGCGCCTCGAAGAACCCGGCGACGAAGGACTGAACCTGCTCGGGTGAGGCATCGGCGTCCAGCTGGGGCAGGCCGTGGAAGTCGACCGCGATCTGGTCGAGGCCGAACTCCTCGTCGTCGCCGGCCAGGCGCACGCGGTGCTCCACGCGCGCCCGATGTGTGGCGAGATCGAGCTCGGGCAGGTCAGGCGGCGGCATGAGCCTCTCCATGAAAACCGGGTCGGTGTAGTAGCGGATCTTGTCGGCCAGGATCGGCTTGCAGTTCTCCAGGATCAGCACTTCGCGGTCCACGCCCAGTTCCTTAAACTCCTGGGGCAGCAAGAGGGCGCGGCGTTGCGAACTCTCGTTCGTCGACTGCGAGCTGCCGCCACCCTTCGCGCCTGAACTGCTGGACCGGCCGCGGCTCTTCTCCTGCTGGGTGAACGTGCCCAGCATCTCGCTGTACTCGTTGGCGTCGCGCTGCTCGCGCGGCGCGTACAGCACCTGCAGGGCGTGGTTGGTTGCGAAGGTGCGGGCGTCGTGCTGACCGTAGACCGATTCGAGCTGGCTGACCGCTTGAATCACCGTCACCAGGCGCAGGTTGTAGCCGGCAAGGTAGCCCACGGCGGCGTTCAGGATGTTGATGCGGCCGAGCGCGGTGAACTCGTCCAGCAACACCAGGCACTGGTGCTTGAGCGCCGGGTTGTGCTCGGGCAGTTCGGCCGTGTTCAGGTTGATGAGCTGCGCGAAGAACAGGTTCAACAGCACGCGCGCATCGGCGAGCCGGTTCGGCGGGATGCAGACATAGACCGTCATGCGCTGGCGGCGCACGTCGGCCACAGAGAAGTCATCGCCGCTCGTGGCCGCATCCACCAGCGGATCGCTGAAGACCGTCAGCGGCGCATTCAGTGTGGCCAGGATGCTCGACAGTGTGTTGTCGCTGGTGGAGAGGAAGCGCATCAGCGCATCGACACAGGCGTCCGACAGCGGGCCCCTCGGATGCGAGCAGCCCTCCATGCGCTGCTGCATCAAGCCCTGCAGATGCTGCTTGATCGGTTGCCCCTGACCACTCGACTGCCGCAGAATCTCGCCGATCGTCCGCGGCAGTTCGGGCGTCTCGACCAGGTATAGGGCCAGGCCGAGGAACAGGTTGCGCGCGGTGTCGTTGAAGAAGCCTTCGGTGCCGCTGCCTTTCACGTCCGTGGGATACAGGACCTGCGCGATGGCCAGCGTGTCGCCGACGACGTGGCGATCGGCTAAGCGGATCGCACTCAGCGGGTTCCAGCGATGGGAGCGGCCGTCTTCGGCGAAGGGCGCCCACGCATAGACGGCCTGGCCGTGCGCCGCCCGAAACCCCGCCGTGATCGCCCAGTTCTCCGACTTGATGTCGACGACCACGGCGCTGTCCTGCCAGGCCAGCAGGTTCGGCACCACAACGCCAACCCCCTTGCCGCTGCGGGTCGGTGCGCTGAGCATCACCGACTGCTTGCCGGGCAGCGTGAGGAACTTGTCCCGGTACTTGCCGACGATGATCCCCTGACCACCCAGCAGCCCGGCGTCGCGCACCTCGATGGCGCTGGCGAAACGCGCCGAGCCGTGCAGCTCGCGGCGCTTCTGCGTAGCGGCTGCGATGCCCATGGGCACCAGCAACAGCAGCACGAAGGGCGGGATCATCAGGGCCAGCTGGAGCTTCTTGCGTTCTTTCGGGTCGGCCGAGTATTCAGACCAGAAAGCCGACATGGTGCCGGCCGTGATGCCGGCCGGCCGCTGCTTGTGGAACAGCATGTAGAGCGCTGCGCTGCCGTAGGCCGTGGCCGCGGCGGTGGCGCCGAGGTAGGTGGCCAGGCCCAGTGCGATCAGCACGCGCTTCGCGGTGGGCGACACCGCCGCCGTCTTGCCGGCGCGGCCTGCCGGCGCTCCGGGTACCGCACGGGTCGTGGTTGGGGAGGAACTCATGCTGCCTCCCGCCAACGGGCCTGCGGGTCGTAGTGGATGCCACTGATGAAGCGCCCACCGGCATCGACGCCGAAGTGCACAACGACATCGATCACGGAACGCGCCAGGCGGTTGATCTCTGGCATGGTCATCCCACCACCGCCCGCCGACTCGCGGACCATCAGCGAGATCTGCTCGAACGCCAGTTCGCAGCTTCCGGCGTGAACGCTCGTCACGCTGCCGGGGTGTCCCGAGGCCGCAAGACGCAGGAAGTAGAAGGCCTCCTCGCCGCGCATCTCCGCCAGAAAAATGCGGTCCGGCCGCAGCCGAAGGCAGGCTTCCAGCAGCAGCTTCGCCGACACCGCGCTCGCGCCCTGTCCGCCCTTGGAATAGAACAGGTGCAGCTTGTTCGGATGGCTCGGCAAGGTCAGCTCGGCCGCGTCCTCGATGGTGATCAGCCGCTCGGTGACCGGGACCTCTTCGACCAGGCCCTTCATGAATGTGGTCTTGCCCGAGCCGGTCTTGCCGGCCACCACCATCGTCTGGTGCGACTGGACGGCGAGGCGGAAGAACTCGACGAACTTGCCGTGAGCCTTCAGGTCAAGCAGCTCGCGCTCGAAAGGCTCCAGTTCACGGCTGGTCTCCCTGACCCGACCGAACAGGCCCTGGGCTGCGAAGTCCTCCAGCCGGCGCACCTGCATCGAAGGCTTGCGGATGCACACGCCGATCTGGTCGGCCGGCGTCGCGCTGGGCTGGACGATCTGCACGCGCTCGCCCGTCGACAGGGCTGCGCTGAGCAGCGGGTTCTGTTCGTTGGTGTGCTGGCCAGTCAACGTAGCGATGGCGGTGGCCAGGCTCTGGCAGTGCCGGAACGTGAACTCGGGGATCTCGTGGCGCTGCCAGACGCCGGCGCGCTCGACGAAGACCTCGCCGGGCTGGTTCACGCACAGCTCGTTGACGCGGCTGTCATCGAGCATGCCGCGGATCGGCTGCAGGAACTCTGTGACGGTAGCGTCGGACCGAAGGACGGAGGGAACGGCCCGCAGGACGGGCGCCGTGCTCACCGCGGCTCCAGTGCGTAGACCTTCGAGAAGTCCACATCGCGGGCGACGTATACGCCCACGACGCTGCCCTGGTTCTGGTACAGCAGCGGCGGGATGTTGATCGTCGCTTCGAGCACCTTCTCGGCGAGCTTCGAGCCGGCAGCCGTCGTGCTGGGGAGCAGGACCGTCGTGCTGCCGGTCGCCGGGTTCGAGTCGGTGGCCACCATCTTCACGGCGTCATCGATCAACGACACCAGCATGGCCGCGCCGATGCGCTCCGGCCAGCGGTTGTCTACGTAGCCGCCGATGCCGCTTTCGCCGAGGGCACCGGTGCCGGGGGAGTCCAGGTCCACTGTCACGCCGTTTGGCGTGCGCAGGCGCGTCCACAGCACAGGGATGCGGGTCACGCCAGGCCGAACCTGTACCACCCGGTATTCGCCGTCCAGGTGCGAGCCGCGTTCGGCCAGCACCACCTTGCCGTCGTCTGAGAAGACGTTGCGCTGGACCTGGCAGGCAACGAAGCCGCTGGTGGCCGAGATCACCCGTGTCTTGAGGCTGCAGGTGAACAGCACGCCCTTGGGCATGGTCAGGCTGCGGTTGCCGAGCTGGCTGGCCACCACGGTCGGCGTGGCCGAGCGCTCCATCGAGCCGAATAGGGCGGGGTTGGCCTGGGCCGCTGCGTTCATGTTCGATCCCGGCAGGACCATGGCCGAGGCCAGCGCTGCGGCCGAGGCCTTGTCGCCGCCTGCGGCCTTGTCGGTCAGGCCCTGCAGTTGACCGAGCATGCTGCCCAGCTGGCTTTGATAGCGCCGCATGTTGGCCTGGGCTTCGCCAGCAATGCCAGGCGCTGGTGGCGGGTCTGCTGCGCCTGCCTGCGATGCCAGCGATCCACCACCCGCACCGCTTGGGCCGAACGGCGACTCGTCGCCGACCGGAACCGCCTGCTTCGTCGGCCGACCGCCCGCGGTGCCCCGAACCGGGATGGCCGTGGCCGGCGCGGTGGCGTCGGCCTCGATGCTGGGCACGCGTGTCTGGTCGGAAACCGGGATGGCTTTGGCGACCGGCACCGGGGCCGGCACCACGACCGGCGGGTCCTGGAATTTCAGCTTCGTCACCGTGGCGGAGGCCACGTCCACGGCCGCTTCCGGCGGTGCTTCCTTCTTGCCGAAGTAGCGCGTGGCCGCAAAGCCCAGCGCGCCCACCAGCGACAGGATCAGCACACTGGCCGCAATGATCGGCTTGTGGCTGTAAGCACCGCCTCGCGGAGTCAGCGAGGGAATCTCGGGCTCGCCTTCGAGCCGCTTGAGCGTGTCGGGGGCGTTCATGGCGCGGGCCGGTTGGCGGGCTGGTTGGGTGTGGCTGCCTTGACGACGCGCGCCACACCCGGAACGGTGGTGCCGTCCTTGGGCGGCACGCCGTCGAGGTCGAAGGCATCGTTGATGATGGCCGCGACGCTCTCGCCGAGCCGCAGGACGAAGCGGCGGCCGACACGATCGGCGACGAGCAGGTCATCGGGGTCCATACGGGCGTTGACCATTTCCTCGCTGCCGTCCGGCGCGATCTGGAAGACCGTGGGGATGGGCCTGTTGTTCGGGAAGCTGAAGTAGGTCTGTGTGCCGTCATCGAACACCATGACCGGCACGATGTCCTCGGAGTCCTTGCCCGTGGCCACCGAGTAGGCGGAATTGCGGACCAAGGGCTTGGTCTGCCAGCGGGCGTCGATCAGCTCCCTGGCGGTCGGCAGTGCCGGGGACGCGGCGACGAAGATCGGTCGCGGCACCATCGGCGCCGCAACCGTCAGGCGCATCAGCGTCAGGCCTGCGCCCTCGACAGGGTGCAGCAGGAAGGCGTGCCGGCGGCGGTCGGTGACGACGATGAGGTTCGTCGAGGTCGCGCCCGACTTGGGCTTGACGAACAGGTCGCGCCCTTGTTTGGCGATGCACCAGGTGTGGGTCTCGTCGCTGCAGTTCGAGCCCTTGCCGCTGATCGGGATGCCGACGATCTGCTCGTCGTCGCCGAGCACGATCTGCGTGATCTGGCCGCGCCGCACCGGCACGTCCACCACCATGTCGGCCGCGAAGAGCACGGTCCGAAGACGCGGGTCCGGTGCCGTGCGCTGGCCAGGCTGGATCGGCTGCGCGGTCGCAGACATCAGAAGAGCCGGTGCGAATAGCGCAGCGCCAAGTACCGCGACCGCGCCGAGCGGCACGATCCACTTCGAGGTGGCCTTCATGAGGCGCCGCCTACGACCGTGTCGGCGGGCTTGGCCGGCGCCACCAGGTCAGCGTCGGCGCGATAGCCCGTGACGACAAACCCGAACGGGTTTTCGATGCGATCGGCCGGCTTCTTCATGGCCGTCGGCCGGTACTCGTAGCGCACTGTGGACACGAACCTCGTGGTCACCGGCGACTGCCCCTGCGTCGGGCGAATCTGCCTGTCGAAGGTCACCACCGCCTCGCCTGACTTGCCAGCCACGGGGGACCGGGTCAGCCGCACGGAAACCACCGTCACCCGGTGTTCTTCCTTCGCTGCAATGACCGCCTGCATGGCCTTCTCGCCGGCGAACTGACTGCCGTACGGCGCCCAGGTGTCGGGGACCGTCATGCGTGCCACCTGGTCGTAGTCACGCTGCAGCAGCTGGAAGTTGTAGGACTCACGGGCTCGCACGAACACGGCGGCGTTGTGCTGGTCCAGTGCGGCAAGCGCCGGGACGTTGGATGCGTCCAGCGTGGCGACGACGCTGGTCTCTCCCGTCGTCCGGTCCACCACGACCGGATACGGCGCCGGCGGCGGTCGCAGGCTCTGGAAGGTCGCCATGCTGAACCCGAGCACCGCCAGGACGCCACCGATGCCAGCGGCGATCCAGCCACGGCGCCCTGAAGCGATGGCCTGCGCGATGCGGTCCTGTTCCCAGCTGTTGGACGCTGCGATGGCTGCAACGGCCTTCTTCGAGAGCGGCAGTCGGTCAGTTTGCGCTGCGCCGGGCAATGCAGCGGCTTCAACTCTGTTGTTCACAGCCAGTCCTCAGTCTCGAATGAAGTCGGCGAGCCGACGATTGCGGGAGGCCTGCTCCAGCTGGCCCTCCCGGGCCCGGGAGTCGGCCACGCGCTGATCCGCTTCGGCCAGGCCGCGCATCAGCTCGATCTGGCTGACCTCGTGCTGCAGGAGAGCGTTCTCCGCGCCGATGCGGGCGGTGACCTCCTGGATCTCCTTCTGATCGGTCGTCGCGCCGGCCCGGCGCATCAGGCTGTTGATCTGTGCCACGCGGTCCTTGGCCTTGGAGAGCGCGTCCTCCATGAAGGCCTTCTGCTGGTACGGCTTAGCCAGCGTGCTCTGACAATTGGTGCGCTTGCCGGCGTCATCGACGTCCATGCAGTTGTAGGTCATCTGGGCGTCGCGCAGCGTCTTCGACGCACCAGCCAGCGTGCCGTAGCCGCCAGACTCCAGGCTGCGAACCATCGTGTTGGCTTCGCGCGGAACGTAGTTCTGCAGCGCCGGGTTGTTCAGCACGTCGCCCAGTGAGCGGGCGTTCGAGATCGACTCGATCTGCTGCCCCAGGCCCACGATCTGCTGGTATTGGTTCTCGATCTGCGAGATCCCGTTCATCACGTCGAGAACGGCCTGGATGATCGCAGCCACGTCGATCACGGGGATGCCGGCGCGTGCCGGTGCGCTGGCGCACATCATCATCACGCCTGCTGCGAAGGCTGCAAGCCCCGAACGGACCTTTGAACGCTTCATGACCTGTACTCCCGTGGTTTGCAAATGAGCTTGAAAAGACCGCTGACCCGTCACGTCGAAACTCCGCCTCGCTGGGCGACCCGCTGATACGCAGCGCGAGCGCCACCTGCCACCGCACCGCCTGCCGAGCCCACGGCGCCGGCCGCTCTGCCGGCGACATAGGCAGCACCGCCGCCGCGGGACATGCTTCCGCCGCCGCCCGCAGCACCGCTGCCGCCTGATCGACCGCCGCCCATCGCACGCATGGCGACCATCGAGTTCGTCACCATCTGCGTGCCGCTCTGAATCGAAGCACCGCCTGTCAGGCTGGACGCCAGGGAAGGTGCCTGGAAGAGCACGATGGCCAGGAGACACATGACGGTCAGATAGGTGCCGGCGGCTTCGAGCGCCCCCACAGACCCGGGCACGCCAGCCACAAAGGCACTGCCGTCCGCGATGGCGAAGAGCACCTTTTCCGAGATGTACAGAGACATCCCAAGGGCAAAGAACACGAACCACGACAAGACAACGGAGCTGAGCACGAAAGACAGCCAGCTATCGAAGAAGCGCGCTGTGGACTTGAAAAGGAGGCACAGGATTGCCAGAGGTCCGATAGCCAGTGCGAAGGTCAGAATGAGCTTGCCCAGGAGCCCGACGAACGCGCCGAGAACAAGGAAGATCGTTGTGCCCAACGAGAACAGGATGCTGGCGAGCACGAGGTCAAGCCGAAACATGCCGGCGTCTTTCCAGAGCAAGGCAAGTTGTTCGTTGGCCGCCGTGTTGGCCAGGTCCAACGCGCCGAACGCAGTGGCGGCTGCGGCCGCTCTGGGTGCGACAAACAAAACGGCCAAGCCGTCCTGCAGGCCAGTAGCCCAGGCCACAACATTCCCGCTGTAGTAGAGCCCCGGCAAAGCGAACGACAGGATTGCGCCAACCTTCACCATCTTCCAAGCGAAGGTGCCAACCGGCTCGGACGCCTCGCCGCGCATTACCGCGAGGCCGTAGATTGCTATGTAGATGGTGACCAGTGCAAGGGCCACCGGCACGAGACCCGTAGCCAGGTCCGCGGACACGCGAGCGGCGTAGCCGAGGAAGAACGTGTTGAACCAGGCTTCGAGCTTCGCAAACATGGCGGCTTACTCCACCGTACCCATCGCGCCAGGCGCGCCGGCCGCTGCGGGCTCACACTTGCGCGACGTCGCCCGAGAGTCGCAGTGCTGCCAAACACCGCCAAGCTTCACGGTCCAGAGGCGCGGTCGTTTCGTCGTTCCGAGGCTCGAAGGCACGCAGCCGCTTTCGGATAGGTAGGTCCCGCGACACTCCATCAAGCCCTGCTGGCTTTCGATCATGAAGACTTCGCCGGTAGCAGAAGGCGGGGGTAGCTTTGCCCCTCCTTTGACGTAGCGTTGCGAGGCCGCCGTGAGCGGTGGAGCCTCTACAACCGTCTTGCCGCTGACCAGGCGGACTGCCTCGTTGCCGGGAAATGCGGGACTCGCTGGCTCTGCATGCGTGGCCACTCCTACGAGCGCGAGGAGCAATCCGACTGCGACTGTGCTGGGATGAAATTTCATGCTGCCCTCCGGGCATGGCTACGCCGATCGCGCACGCGCTGATAGAACAAAGGGAGCCAGGTTGTCGGTGCGTCACCGAACTCAGCACGAATCTGGTCGAGCAGTTCGACGTTGTCCGTGGTTGAGCTGAGGACGGCCAGGAAGTCGTTCATGCCCCCGAGATCGAACTCGCACTGGACAGAGTCCGTGCCCTGCTTGCACAGGAAGCGCCGCGAGCCCGTGGCGCCGAGCGACTTGACGATGGCGAACTCGGCATCGGTCAGGCCCAGGCCGCCCACGTATTCGTCGCGGTCGGCGTCCGCGTTGGGCAGCACGAGCTTGGTGACCGACTGCTCGATCATCGTGCGGCCGTTCTCGTTCGAGAGCAGGTCGGCGACCTCCTGCGTGTCAAACAGGCCGAGGCCGTTCATCTTGCGGATGGTCTTCTGCTTGTGCTTCACGAACGGCGCGAAGGCCGGGTCACCGAGTGCTTTCCAGCACTCCGCAACGTGATAGATCATCGGCTCGCCGTTGACCAGCTCGTCCATCACGTTGAGCAGGTACATCATGATCGGCGTGCGAACGTCCGGGCTGCTGAGCACTCCCGTGTAGTCGAATCCGATGGCCATGTGGCTGCGCAGATCGCCGAGACGATCGTCGGCCATGTCGAAGACCCAACCCAGCTCGCCACCGCGGCACCACTTGCCCAGGCGGTCATAGAGGCTGTTGGCGCCAGAGCGCGGCAGCGACTGGCGGACCGTGCTGAACCACCGAAGCTCTGGCTTGAGCGCAGCGACCGTCGCAACGGCACGCGCGATGGCCTCGTGGTCGTTGGGTAGCAGCGGCATCTCGGGTGAAGCGATGCACTGCTTGACCAGTTCGGTCCAGAAGCCGATCCGTTCTGGCGTCACGTCGCGCTGGAACGGGTTGCAGCCCGTGGGCTGGTTGCGGTCGAACGTGTAGAACACGCCACCCAGCGCGCGGATCACGATCTCGGTGTCGCGATCCAGACTGAAGCTGACCACGCGCGGCCGGACGGCCCACTTGGGCGTCAGAGCCAGCAGGCCGGTCAGCAACGTCGTCTTGCCCGAACCCGTCGAGCCGATCACGATGGTGTTGCCGGGCAGCTTCTTGCCCTCGCTGTCCTCACCCTCGGGGCTGGCGTGCAGGTTGAGATAGAACGGGTTGCCGGCCGGCGTACGCATCAGCGCCAGGGCTTCGCCCCAGGGGTTGCCGTCGCGCTTGCCGCGCAGGAAGTTGTGGCCACAGGTCAGTGCTGCGAAGGCGCGGCTGCTGATCGTGGCCTTGCGCGGACGCCACTGGAAGTTGCCGGGCTGCTGCGAGAACCAGGCGGCATCGGCCACCAGGTCCACGGGCACCAGTTCCATCGCGGTGGTTTCCGTCAGGGCGCCGACCGCGCTCGCCGCACGCTTGCCGCATTCGTCGAGCGTGTCGCCGAATACCGCCAGGGTGTAGCTGTACTCGCCCATGACGAACTGGCCATCGCCCAGCTGGTCGAGCGCCACATCCATCGCTTCGATCTGCGTGACCACTGCATCGTCGGACGCGAGTAGCTGGTCGCGCTGCGTGGTCAGTGCCGCCATCGCCTGTCGGCGTGGCAGGCTGGAGAAGCTCTGCGTCTCGATGAACTCGGAATCCTCGTACAGCAGCGCGCCGAGCGTGCCCGGTTCGACCTGGCCGGCAAACTCCTTGATCGACAGCATTGAGGCGTAGCGCCGGCGCTCGCCCTGTCGGATCTCCAGCATGCCGCCGCCGAAGGTCAGGCGTGCATCCGGCAAGGCTTGG
>Ga0316195_10000751_pt1 | contig 13679 bp, 12 predicted proteins | sample Phised1_MG_FD_204937 | JGI IMG/M metagenome (GOLD analysis project Ga0316195, IMG submission 204937) | Coastal sediment microbial communities from Maine, United States - Phippsburg sediment 1 | ecosystem: Environmental > Aquatic > Marine > Coastal > Sediment | place: USA: Maine | collected... | reverse complement strand
CGGCAATGGGGGCACCACGCCACGGCCTTTGTCGGGCGGCGGCACTTCGACGATCCCCGGCTGCTGGACTCCTACTTCACGCTGCGCGGACCGCCTGCTGCCGCCCTGGCGACTCCATGAAGCTGCGCGTTGCGACGTACAACATCCACAAGGGCGTGATGGGCCTGCGGCAGAAAGTCCGCATTCACGACGTCCGGCTTGCGCTCAAGGCAATCGACGCCGACATCGTGTTCCTGCAGGAAGTGCAGGACCGCAACGAGCGGCTCGCGCGGCGCGTCGACTATCCGGAAGGCACCCAGCTCGATTACCTGTGCACCGGGAGCTACCTGCACCGCGCCTACGGCATGAACGCGGTGTACCCGCACGGCCATCACGGCAACGCGATCGTTTCCCGCCATGCGATCGGCGTGTTCCTCAATCACGATATCTCGGACCACGTGCTCGAGAAGCGCGGATTGCTGCATGCGGTGTCGCACCTCGAGGGCCGCAACGGCGTGCTCGATGTCCACCTGATCAACACGCACTTCGGCCTGATCAAGCGCAGCCGGGTGCGGCAGGCCGGTTTCCTCGTCGACTTCGTCCGTTCGGAAGTGCCGCCGAACGCGCCGCTGATCATTGCGGGTGACTTCAACGACTGGCAGCGCGGCGTCGACGAAGTGCTGCGCGAGGAACTCGGCGTCGTCGAGGCCGCGTCGGAGTTCAACGGACGCCAGACCCGGACCCGGCTGGTGGATCGTCTGATGCCCTGGCGCGGACCCAGGTCCGCGCGCCCCCAGGTCGCGCGCACGTATCCCAGCGTCATGCCGTGGCTGATGCTGGACCGCATCTACCTGCGCGGCTTCAGGGTGCACGAGGTACGCGTGCCCAAGGGGCTGGAGTGGTCGCAGCGCTCAGATCACATGCCACTGATCGCGGACCTAGAGGTCAAGTGAGCACTGCGACGCCGTGGGCCCGGCGCCGGCTGGAACATTCGCTGACGACGCGCCCGCTGATCTACGGCGGCAACCGGATCGAGCTGCTGCGCAGCGGCGGCGAATTCTTTCCGCGGCTGCTGGCCGCGATCACTGCGGCGCGCGAATCGATCCACCTCGAGACCTACATCTTCGAGCTGGATGTGGTCGGAACGCGCGTCGCCCAGGCGCTGCTGGCCGCGGCGGAACGCGGTGTGGCCGTGCACCTGCTGGTGGACGGGTTCGGGTCCGCGGCGGCCCTCGAGCCATTGCGCCGGCAGATGAACGCCGGCGGCGTGCGGTTCGGGGTGTTCCGACCAGCGCGCTGGTGGCGGCTCGATCGCCGCCTGCTGCGCCGCCTGCACCGCAAGATCGCACTCATCGACGATCGGCTGGCGTTCGTCGGCGGCATCAACATCATCGACGATCACCATCACCCTGGCGTGGCGGCCGGCATCGGTCCGCGCTATGACTTCGCGGTCTCCTGCGAGGGGCCGCTGGTAGCCCTGATCGCGCTGGTCGTCAAGCGCATGTGGTGGACGATCTCGGCGGCCGATCGCCGGCCTGAAGACCGGAGGCCGCGCTACGTTGAGCTCGCGCATCCCCTGCCGCAGAACATGCGGGCCGCGCTGCTGCTTCGCGACAACGTGCGGCACCGGAGCACGATCGAGCGCGCCTACCAGGAGGCGATCGCGTCTGCCCATCGGGATGTGCTGCTGGCCAACGCCTATTTCCTTCCCGGCCGCAAGCTGCGCCAGGCGCTGTGCGCGGCGGCGCAGCGCGGCGTACGGGTGCGGCTGCTGCTGCAGGGCCGCATCGAATATCGCCTCCAGCATTACGCGCAGCAGGCCCTGTATGGCGAGCTGCTGCAGTCCGGAGTGGAAATCCACGAGTACCGGCCGAGCTTCCTGCACGCGAAGGTGGCCGTCGTGGATGACGTCTGGGCGACGGTCGGGTCCAGCAACATCGACCCGTACAGCCTGCTGCTCGCCCGCGAAGCGAACGTCGCGGTGATCGATCGCGGCTTCGCGCGACAGTTGAGGCAGGAACTCGAGCGTGCCATGGAGGCGGAGTCGGCGCCGATCCACGTGCCCGCGCTGCAGCAGCGGCCCTGGTGGCGGCGGATCGCCTATCGTCTGGCCTACGCCGCGGTGCGATGGCTGACCTTCATGGCGACGCGCAGGGCTGAGCATTGACCGCCTGCAAGGCACGTCGCCCGGAAGTCTCGACCGTCCAGTGCGGTCGGACCCTCAGGCGCGGCAGGGCTCGAAGAGGCTGAAGGCGGATCGACGGGAGCCGGACAGGAACCTTCCCGACCCGACGCCAGTCCCATTTTTGGGACGTGATTGGTTGCTGACTTATGGATTTTCCGTAGCTAGACTCGCCGGCACGCGCCGCCCAAGCGCGCGGTTTCCAACCCCCTCAGGAGACGACGATGAAGTTGCGCATTGCTGTTGCCGCCGCCGCGGCGCTGTTTTCGACGGCCGCCCTGGCCTTCCACTGCCCCGCCGACATGAAGAAGATCGACGAGGCGCTGGCCAAGAATCCGAAGCTCACGGAAGCCCAGATGACCGAAGTGAAGAAGCAGCGCGCCGATGGCGAGGCGCTGCACAAGGCCGGCAAGCACCAGGAGTCGGTCGACACGCTGGCCAAGGCGATGAAGACGCTGGATATCAAGTAGTCTCGCCCTTCGAAGCACGGAACGCCGCCTCCGGGCGGCGTTCTTTTTTCCAGAGATCTTCCGCCTTCCTCGGGACGCCGCGTGTCGGAGCAGCGCAGGGGCCTGCCGCCGGGCCCCAACGTCGGAACGCAGTTGCGCGCCTTGCGCGCGAAGAAGGCGCGGGCTGAACGAGAACGCGCGGCACCTGCGGCTGCCGGGACGGCGTCGGGCGCGGATACTCGACGGATTCCAACCACCGTCCGCCAGCTCGCCTTGCCGAGCGCGGAGGGATGGTTCGCCGCGCACGGCTGGCAGCCGTTCGAGTTCCAGCGCGCTGTATGGGCCCATGTCGCTGCCGGCCGCTCCGGCCTGCTGCACGCGACCACCGGGTCCGGAAAGACCTACGCCGTCCTGTTCGCCCTTCTCAATCGTGCGCTGGCGGACGACGTGAGCGGCAACGGGCTGCGCTTGCTCTGGCTGACGCCGATGCGCGCGCTTGCCGCCGACACGGCGCGCGCCCTGGCCGAGCCGCTGGCCGACCTCGGACTCGACTGGACCGTCGCGGTCCGCACCGGCGACACGGACGCCGGCGAGCGCACCAGGCAGGCGAAGCGGCTGCCGGAGATTCTCGTGACCACGCCGGAGAGTGCGAGCCTGATGCTGTCGCGTGCCGACAGCCGCGAACAGCTCTCCGACATCGCGCTGGTGGTCGTAGACGAGTGGCACGAACTGATCGGCACCAAGCGCGGCGTCCAGGTCCAGCTCGCCCTCGCAAGGCTCCGCGCGTTCGCCCGGCCGCGCGCAGCGCTGCCGATCTGGGGGCTGTCGGCGACGCTCGGCAATACCGGCCATGCGATGCAGGTGCTGTTGAACAGCGACGATGGCGTGCTGGTCGAGGGCCGCATCGACAAGCCGATCCTCGTCGATACGCTGCTGCCGGACGATCCGGGCCGCTTCCCCTGGGCGGGCCACCTCGGCATCAAGATGCTCGATCCGGTGATCAGGGAGATCGCGAGCGCCTCGACCACTCTGGTCTTCACCAACACCCGCTCGCAGGCGGAGCTCTGGTACCAGTCATTGCTCGAAGCGAGGCCGCAGTGGGCCGGGCTGATCGCCCTGCACCACGGCTCGCTCGCGAAGGAGGTGCGCGAGTGGGTCGAAGCCGGCCTGAAGGATGGGCGACTGAAGGCCGTGGTGGCGACCTCGAGTCTCGACCTCGGGGTCGACTTCCTGCCGGTGGAGCGCGTGCTCCAGATCGGCAGCCCCAAGGGCGTGGCGCGCCTGTTGCAGCGGGCGGGGCGCAGCGGCCACGCGCCTGGCCGCGCTTCGCGCGTGACGCTGGTGCCGACCAACACGCTGGAACTGGTCGAAGCGGCCGCTGCGCGCAACGCCATCGCGCAGAAGCGGGTCGAGTCGCGCAGCGCGCCCGAGCGCCCGCTCGACGTGCTCGTGCAGCACCTGGTCACGATCGCGCTCGGCACGGGCTTCGCCGAGGCCGATCTGCGCGCCGAGGTGCGGGACACGTGGAGCTATCGCTCGCTCGCCGACGAGGAGTGGGAATGGGCGCTCGACTTCGTCGGGCGGGGTGGCGACGCCCTGCGGATGTATCCCGAGTACCACCGGGTCGTGCGGGACGGCCAGGGCGTCCATCGGGTCGAGAACCGCCGCATCGGGCAGCGCCACCGGATGTCGATCGGCACGATCGTCTCCGAGGCGGCGATGCTGGTGAAGATGATGAATGGTCGGAGCCTCGGCACCATCGAGGAATACTTCATCAGCCGGCTGCGCAAGGGGGATGCGTTTCTCTTCGGCGGTCGCATGCTCGAGCTGGTGCGGGTGCACGAGATGACAGCCTATGTCCAGCCGGCGCGGCGCAAGAGCGGTGCCGTGCCGCGCTGGATGGGCAGCAAGATGCCGCTGTCGACCGAGATGGCGGATGCCGTACTGAAGCGGCTGGAGCAGGCCGGCGCCGGTTGCTACGAAGGGCCGGAAATGCAGCTAGCGCGGCCGCTGATCGCACTGCAGGCCAGGTGGTCCGTGGTGCCGACCTGCTCGGCGCTGGTCGTCGAGTCCATGCGCTCGCAGGAGGGTCGGCACCTGTTCGTGTATCCGTTCGCCGGACGCAACGTCCACCTGGGACTCGCGGCGCTGCTTGCCTACCGCATCGGGCAGGGAACGCCATCGACCTTCTCGATCGCGGTCAACGACTACGGGTTCGAACTGCTGACGGTGGCCGACGTCGACTGGATGGGGGCGTGGCAGCGACGCCGCGCCGCGCTGCTGGAGGAAGAGAACCTGCTGGCCGACGTTCTGGCGAGCCTCAATGCCGGCGAACTGGCACAGCGCCGCTTTCGCGAGGTTGCGCGCGTCGCGGGGCTCGTCTTCCAGGGCTACCCGGGCGCGCCGAAGTCCACGAAGCAGCTGCAGGCGAGCTCCAGCCTGTTCTACGAGGTGTTCCGCAAGTACGACGCGGGCAACCGGCTGCTGGCGCAGGCCGAGCGCGAAGTGCTGGAGCAGGAACTGGAGCTCGGACGCCTGCGCCGGGCGCTGGCGCGGATGCGGGAGCAGCGGGTGCACTACCGCCTGCTCGGGCGGCCGACGCCGTTCGCGTTCCCGCTGATGGTCGAGCGCTTCCGCGAACAGGTGACGACCGAAAAGCTGGGTGAGCGCATCGAGCGGATGCTGGCCGAACTCGAGCAAGCCGCTGCGAGCTAGGGCACAACATCTTGTGGCCCAGCGGGCTGAATCCCAAAATGTTGTGCACCTTTCGTAGGCGCTTTTCCCTGGCCGCATCGTTTCTCAGAGGGAAAACGCGTTGCGAACGCGCAATTTCCCTCTGAAAAAGTGCTTTTTCCCTCTTGTATTTGCGTCCCGTTGGCTTAGGATCGCGACCACGCAACGAGAGCGCTCTCTGCTTCTTTTCATTCGAGAACGCTGTCGCTGTGGCACCTGAACTCTCTAGGAGAAAAGTCGATGGCAACGAAGAAGGCGAAGAAAGCGGCGAAGAAGGCCCCGGCGAAGAAAGCCCCGGCCAAGAAGGTAGCGAAGAAAGCGGCCAAGAAGGCGGCGCCGAAGAAAGTCGCAGCGAAGAAGGTTGCGAAGAAGGCTGCCAAGCCCAAGGTCAAGCGCAAGCCGAACGCCGCGTTCATGAAACCGTTGATGCCGAGCGGCCCGCTCGCCGCCATCATCGGCTCGACGCCGATGCCCCGTACGGAAGTGACCAGCAAGATCTGGGCGTACATCAAGAAGAACAAGCTGCAGGACGCCGTGAACCGTCGCATGATCAATGCCGACGACAAGCTGAAGGCCCTGTTCGGCAAGGCCCAGGCTTCCATGTTCGAGCTGACCAAGTACGTCAGCAAGCACCTGAAGTAGCCAGCACGGGGCGTCGGCCCCGCCGCCTGCATCAGGAATCGCCCGGCGCCTCGCGGCCCGGGCGATTTTCATTTCAGGCCGGCGCTCGCGATCAGTCCGGCGACCTCGATCCGGTTGCTCGGATGGGGCACCGTGTCGGTGCTGACGAGGTTCCTGATCCCGGCGGCGGCCAGCCGCGCCATGGATGCGTCGTCGAGCAGCGCATGGGTGACGGCGGCGTCGACGCTTGCGGCGCCGGCCGCCAGAGCGAGCCTCGCGCACTCGGCCAGCGTGCTTCCTGTGCTCGCCATGTCGTCCAGCAGCACGACCGGCCGGCCAGCCAGCGGCAGCGCCGGCAACTCGATTCTCACCGCGCTGTCGCCGTGCCGGTGCTTGGCGCAGACGGCGTATTCCAGCCGGTCGCCGGCGGCGCTCCTCACCCATTGCTCCGACTCGGCGTCCGGACCGAGAAGCAGGGCGCACGGCTCGTGTGCCAGGACATGCGCGCCGAGCAGCGGCGCAGCGCTGAGCGCCAGGGCCTGCCGCGCGGGGACGGCATGGCCGAGCGCGGGCGTCCGGTGCAGGTGCGGGTCGACGGTGATGACGCGGTCGAACCGCTCGGCCAGCAGCCGGCCGACGATGGCCTGACTGACCGCTTCTCCGGGCGCGAACGCGCGGTCCTGCCGCATGTAGGCGAGGTAGGGGGCGACCAGGGTCAGGTGGCGGGTCGCCAGCGCGCGCGCGGTGTCCGCCAGCAGAACGAGCTCGAGCAGCTTCTCGTTGGGCCGGTGCAGCGATCGCAGGACGACGACCGCCGGTGGCAACGGGACGGGCAGGGTGAGCTTGATCTCGCCGTCGGGGAAGCGATGGCGCTCGACCAGCCGCGTGGCGAGTCCGGCGGACCGCGCGAGCCGGCTGGCGAATTCCACTTCGTCGTCGAAGTGCAGGAGCATTTCAGAACTCGGCGAACTCGCGCTGCACGTCGCCCGGCTCTCCGATGGCGTAGCCGCTGCCGCGCGCGGCCCATTCGCGCGCGAACGCCAGGTCGGACTCGTACTCGGCGTGGATGCGGTACAGGGGCTCGCCGCGCTCGACGGGCTCGCCAAGCTTCCGGAAGAGGTCAACGCCGGCGCCCTGCACCTTGGGCGCCCCCGTCAGGCGCGCGAGCCGGCTCAGCCGCTGGTTGTCGATGGCGGTGACGATGCCGTCGCGGTCCGCTGCGACTTCGAAGGTGAGCGGCGCAAGCCGGGGGGCGCCGGGATCGAAGGGGCGGCGCCCCTGGGCGTCGATGATCGCGTCCATCTTGGCCAGCGCCCGCCCGGAGTCGAGGATGTCGCGCGCCATGGCGAAGCCTTCGCCGCCGCGGACATCCAGGTCGAACTCGAGCACGCGTCCGGCGAGTCGCAGCGCCTTCTGGCGCAGGTCCATCGGTGCGCGCGGATCCCCGCTCAGCACGCGCATCACGTCGCGCGCCTCGAGCGCCGGCCCGATGCCGGCGCCGACCGGCTGGCGCCCGTCGGTGATGACTGCGTCGAGCGTGAGGTGCAACCGCTCGGCGACGAACTCGAACAGCTTCTTGAGGCGCTGCGCGGCCGGCATCGAGCGGACCTTCGCGGTGGGTCCGAGGGGAATGTCGAGCACGAGGTGGGTCGAGCCGGCGGCGATCTTCTTGGAGAGGATCGAAGCCACCATCTGTCCTGGCGAGTCGAGAGACAGCGGCCGCTCGACGGCGATCAGGACGTCGTCCGCCGGCGACAGGTCGGCCGAAGCGCCCCACGCCAGGCAGCCCCGCAGTTCGCGCACGATTTCCTCCATGCGCGAGAACGGCAGCTCGACGTCCGCGAGGCATTCCATCGTGTCCGCCGTGCCGGCCGGCGATGTGATCGCGCGGGAGGATGTCTTCGGGATCAGCATGCCGTGCGCCGCGACGATCGGCACGATCAGCATCGAGGTCCGGTTGCCCGGGATGCCGCCGATGCTGTGCTTGTCCACCACCGGCCGCTCGTGCCAGTCGAGCGTGCGTCCTGCGGCCGCCATGGCTTCGGTCAGGAACAGCACCTCCTCGCGATCGAGGTCGAAGTGCCCGGTGGACACGACGAAAGCCGCGAGTTCGATCTTGCTGTATCGATGGCGGGCGATGTCCTCGATCACGGCGTGGTAGTCGGCTCGGCCGAGCCGCTCGCCCTCGACCTTGCGGCGCCAGGCCGAGATCGAGGCCGGGGGCGGGGCATGGTCCACCTGCACTGGCGTGCCCGGCGCCGCGCCCAGTTGCGCGAATGCCTCTTCGGACAATCCGAGTTCCTGCTCGGCGACGATGCCGGCGTCGTCGACGATGTTCAGGCTCGCGAGGATCGACCGGCCGTTCGCCCGCACTTCGATCTTCGCCAGCGCCTGGAACCCCTCGCTCAGGTAAAGCGGACAGCGGCGATGCAGGTAGGCGACGTTCTCGCGGTAGGTATCGATGCCCACCCGCTTGACGGCGAGCGCGTTCGACGCGGCCCCGGCGTCAGATGTCATAGGCCTGGGGCGCCGCGATGGTGGTCGGCCACTTGAGCTGCCGTGCGATGCGGGCGGACAGGGCGTGCGATGCCTCCGGTTCGCCGTGCACGATGAAGGTCATCTTCGGCTTGCGCCGGGCGCCCGCCAGCCACCCCATCAGTCCGTCCTGGCCCGCGTGCGCCGACAGGCCGCCGATGGTGTGCACGCTGGCGTTGACCGGCACCGACTCATTGAACAGGCGTACCGTGCGCGCGCCGTCGACCAGTCGCCGCCCGAGCGTGCCGGCGGCCTGGAAGCCGATGATCACGACGCCGCACTCACGCCGTGGCAGATTGTGGCGCAGATGGTGCCGGATGCGCCCGGCCTCGCACATGCCGCTGGCGGCGACGATCACGGCGCCCTGGCGGATCGAGTTGAGGAACATCGAGTCGTCGACGCTCTCGGTGAACCGCAGCGAGAACGGCAACTTGCGCACGCGCTCGGCCTGGTGGAAGGCGTGGGCCAGTTCGTCGAGCGCCTCGAGGTGCCGGAACGTCACGGCACTCGCCTGTGCGGCCAGCGGCGAATCGACGAACGCCAGCGGGACGCGCAGGCGCCCGGCCTGCGTCAGGCGGTAGAGCAGCACGAGGAACTCCTGCGTGCGCCCGAGCGCGAAGGCCGGAACGATCACGTTGCCGTGCCTCGCGTGCAGGATGTCGTTCATGACCTCGACGAGTTCGTCCTCCGTTTCGGCCATGGAGCGGTGATTGCGGTCGCCGTAGGTCGACTCCATCACGAGCACGTCGGCATCGACGAGGGGCGCGCGGTCGCGAACGACGAGCGGCGACGCCTCGCCGATGTCGCCCGAGACCACCAGCGTGCGGTCGTGGGGGCCGTCCCGCAACCGGATCTCGGCGAAGGCGGCGCCCACGATGTGCCCGGCGCTGCGGAAGGTGACGGAGACCCCCGGCCGCGGCCGGAACTCGACGTCGTAGGGCACGCCGTTCAGGCGCAGTGACAGTGCGTCGACGTCCTCGGAGGAGTACAGCGGCGCCTCGGTCGCCGTGCCCCGTCCGCGGCGCTTGCCGTCGCGAGCACCGAAGGCCTGGATGTGCGCGCTGTCCTTCAGCATCACGGGCACCAGGTCGGCGGTCGGCTTGGTGCAATAGATCTGCGGGCCGCGCGGCGCGGCAAAGCGGGGGAGCAGGCCGCAATGGTCGACGTGTGCGTGGGTGAGCAGCACGAAATCGAGCGGCCCGAGGTCGCGTTCGAACGCGGCCCGGTTCCGCGCCGCGGTCCCGCGTCCGCCCTGGAACATGCCGCAATCCACCACGAAGCGGATGCCTCCGGCCTCCACCAGCAGGCACGAGCCGGTCACCTCTCCGGCAGCGCCGAAAAATGTCAGGCGCATCATCGTCACCAGGTCAGCACGACAGGTTCAGTCTAGTTCGCGCGCCCTCCGGGAGGATTGACCTTCGGCTGTGCCGTGCCCGGCGCTCGGTATCCTTCCTTGCGCTATGGCAAGCATCGTCCTTTCCACCCTCAACTCGCGCTACTCGCATGCCTCCCTCGGGCTGCGTTGCCTGCGCGCCAATCTTGGTTCGCTGCACGCGCGTTCGGTGATCCGGGAATTCGTGGTCAGGACGCCCGTCGACACCATCGCGGACGCACTGCTGGCCGAGCAGCCGCGGATCATCGGCCTCGGCGTGTACATCTGGAACGTGGTGCAGACCACGGAACTCGTCGGCAGGCTGAAAGCGCGCGCGCCGGAGGTCGACATCGTCGTCGGCGGCCCGGAAGTGAGCCACGAAGTCGATGCGCAGGAGATCTGCCGGCTCGCGGACTTCGTCGTCACCGGATGGGGCGACGTCACGTTCGCACGGCTGGCCTCCGCGCTGCTGCACGGCCCGCGGCCGCTGATGAAGGTGCATGCCGGCGAGCAACCGCCGCTCGCCGACCTGGCGCTGCCGTACCGGGAGTACACGGACGAGGACCTGGCGCACCGGACGGTCTATGTCGAGGCTTCGCGGGGCTGCCCGTTCAAGTGCGAGTTCTGCCTTTCGGCGCTGGACCGCACGGCCTGGGCGTTTCCGCTCGACCCGTTTCTGGCCGAACTCCGAACGCTTCATGCCCGAGGCGCCCGCCACTACAAGTTCGTCGATCGCACGTTCAACCTGAAGATATCGAGCTCCGCGCGCATCCTCGAGTTCTTCCTCGACCTGATCGCCGCCCATCCGGACAGCCCGCCGTTCCTGCACTTCGAACTGATCCCGGACCATCTGCCGGAACAGCTCAGGGCGCTGGTGGCACGGTTCCCGCCCGGCACACTCCAGTTCGAGATCGGAATCCAGACGTTCGACGCCGCGACCCAGCGACGGATCTCCCGGACGCAGGACAACGCCGCGGCGGAGGCCAACATCGCATGGCTGCGGCGTAACAGCCAGGCGCACCTGCACGTGGACCTGATCGCGGGGCTGCCGGGCGAAGACCTCGCATCGTTCGCGGCTGGTTTCGATCGGCTGGTCGGGCTGAAGCCTCACGAAATCCAGGTCGGCCTCCTCAAGCGGCTGCGTGGTGCCCCGATCGCGCGCCGCAGCGAGGCGTTCGGCATGCGGTACGCGGAGACGCCGCCCTACCAGGTCATCGAGTCCTCGGCGCTCGATGCGGCCACGGTGGAGCGCGTGGCGCGATTCGCGCGCTACTGGGACCTGGTCGCCAATTCGGGGCGTTTTGCGGGCGCGCTGCCCCTCGTGCTGGATGCAGCGCCATTCGCCCGCTTCATGGACCTCGCCGACTGGCTCTACGCCACGGAGGGGCGCACGCACGCGCTTCCGACGGAACGGCTGTACGAACTGGTGCACCGGTGGCTCGTTGAACGCGGCGTCGATGCGGACCTCGCGACTGCCACGCTGGCAGCAGACTATCGCCGCTCCGGTGCACGCGGCCGGGTGGCGCTCGGGGGCACCGCGGTGGTGGTGCAGGGAACGGCGCGGCGGCGTCGGCTGGCGACCCGGCAGGCGCGCCATGGCGCGGCATGATCCGCCCGGGCCCGGTTCGTCGCCCGATGGGCACGCTTCGTCGCCGGGTGTCCCCGGCCCATCGTTCGCGCGCTAGCGTGGCGTCCGGGTCAGATCATCGGAGTAAGGGAATGCGACTCTTGATGGCTTTGTGGTTAGTGCTCGTTGCCTCGATCGCCGCCGCCGCGCCGGTTGACGACGTCCTGGCGACCGACCGCGCGTTCGCGGCGATGGCCAAGGCGAAGGGCGCCCGCGCAGCGTTCACCGAGTATGCGGACGCCGACGCCGTCATGTTTCGCGCCGGCGTGGGTCCGGTGAAGGGCCTCGAGGCGATTGGCCGCGTCTTCGAGGAGCCGCCGGCGGCGACCCCCGTGTGGGATCCGGAAGCGGCGGACGTGGCGGCCAGCGGCGATCTCGCCTACAGCTGGGGCCAGTTCACCTGGACGCCGGTGGCCGATGGTCCGCTGGCGGGAAAGCCGCCCTTCACCGGCTATTACGTGTCGATCTGGAAGCGCCAGCGCGACGGCCGCTGGAAGTGGGTGGTCGATCTCGGAGTCCCGGCGCCCCCCAGGCCGCGCTAGGTCATTCGGCCAGAGCCGACGCACGGTCGTCGTGGCGCTTCTCGCCGGCCTGGTCATTCGCTAGTGTTGCGCCATGCCCTGGCAGGCTGTTGACACGATCCCGTTCCGCGTCGGCGCCGAAGTCGCGCCCGCGCGTGCGCACGCCATCCGGGAGGCCCTGCTGCGCCGCGCAGTGCCGCTGTCCCGTCTGGTCGAAGGCCGGCTGGAGCCGCTGGCGACAGCGTCGCTGGTGATCGATGGCGCGCATCGCGCCCTGCTGACGGCGGCCCACGTGCTCGAGCAGGCGAGCCTGGGTGACATCGTCGTCCCGCTGCCCCGTGAACAACGCCTCATCCTGCTGCGCTCCACCCGCGTCCGCGTGATCGCGCACCCGCAGCTCGATCTCGCGATGCTGTGGTTTGCGGAGCGGGCCGTCGGCGAACGGCTCTGCGCCAACTGGTCAGCCTGTCCGCTGCGCCACTGGTGCGGCAGCCCGGACCGGCCGGCCCGCCTGTACGCCGTCGCCGGCTATCCCGCCGCCAACGCCCGGCGCGCCGACGGCTGGATGTACGTGAGACCGGCGGTCGTCTTCACCGGCGCCATCGATGCCTGCCGTTTCGCGTATGCCTACACGGCGCAGCGCGTCGATGGACTCGAGATCCATACCCCTGAACTCGACGGCGTGTCGGGTGCGACCGTATGGGCGGTGGACGAAGCGGAGGCCGACGACGTCGCCTGTGTGCTGCGCCCGACCGCCATCCAGGTTGCCTTCCAGCACAGCCGCCACCTGCGCGGCGAACCGATCCGCGGGGCCGCCGAACTGATCGCCCAGCGGCACTGAAAGCGCGCCGCCCGGCTGTACGAGACGTTCTCGCTCGGTCAGCCTTGCTTGTCCCGAAACGCTACTGCGGTGTCTCGTCCATGCGGGCCGCGGGCGCTGCCGCCGTGATGTTGCTGCGGACCGTTTCGTTCCGCATGTCCGACGGTCCGGTTGCGCGTGGCTCCGCCGGAAAGCCGGTGGTCCCCGTGCTGTCGAGCCAGAAGTGTTCGATGCCGAGGACGATGGCCAGCAGAAGGCCGACTACCGAGGCGATGGCAACCGCGCGGAAGCCAGCGGCAAGCCGCAGTGCTTCGTCCCGCGATGCGTCGGGCTGGGCGCTGATTCGATTCGTTCCCATGGTCGTTCCCCCGCCTCAATTGGCGCATCCGGCCTCCGGATGTGCGTCCGATCCGGTGGCGGATCAGGAGGGATGAACCTTAGGGATCAAGCGTTGCCCTGACGAGCGGACAATCCGGCCGCCGGGATGCCGATTTTTCGACAGACGGGGTCGCGGCTACCCGTGCGCCCAGCGCGAGTGGCGCGGCAGGGTGGCCTGCAGGAAGGCCATCTGGTCGGCCAGGATGCGGCGGTTGCTCAGGATGAAGCCCTCGCTGCGGCACACGGCATAGGGCACATAGATCAAGGGCATGTTCGCCTCCTCCGGCCGGCGGCTGCCCTTGCGGGTATTGCACGAGCGGCAGGCGGTGACCACGTTGGTCCATTCGTGGCGGCCGCCTCGCGACACCGGCAGGATGTGCTCGACCGTCAGTTCGCCTTCGACGAAGTGGCGGCCGCAGTAGGCGCAGACATGGCGGTCGCGGACGAACAGGCGATGCTTCG
>Ga0316195_10000750_pt1 | contig 13679 bp, 14 predicted proteins | sample Phised1_MG_FD_204937 | JGI IMG/M metagenome (GOLD analysis project Ga0316195, IMG submission 204937) | Coastal sediment microbial communities from Maine, United States - Phippsburg sediment 1 | ecosystem: Environmental > Aquatic > Marine > Coastal > Sediment | place: USA: Maine | collected... | reverse complement strand
GTTCGGGCGCGGCGGTGGACGGGGAACATGATGGTTTTTTTCGGTTGAGGGAGCGGGTCGGCTGCGCGCACCGCGTCGGGTGGCTCAGATCCCTTCGCCCGATCTCCCTCCACGTCTACGCCGAGTGTGCCTTCTCAGTAGTCGAACGGTTCGATCGATCCGTCGTGGTTGATGAGCACGACGGGTTGGGTATTCCACGTCTCCTCGTTGCCACCCATGCCGGGAGCGTCGGCTGGCATCCCCGCAAGTGCGATGCCCACTGCTGCTGGTTGCTCGTCGAGCAAGGCAACCAAGGCACGCACGGGGACGTGACCTTCGACAACGTAGCCGTCGACGAGTGCCGTGTGACACGAGCTTGCTTCAACCGGGACACCAACTTCTGCCTTGAATGCCGCGAGGTTCGGCTCCTCAAACTGGTCGACTTCCGCTCCGTTCTCCTGCAGGTACCCGACCCACTGTGAACAGCATCCTCAGCCGGGCGCTTCGTGAACCTCGATGCGGAGTCCGACGAGGTCACCGGGGGCCGGAGCAGATCGCGGGGGTGACGACTGGAGTCCGCTGCAGCCGCTGCCGATCGCAAGGAGGACCAGCAGCAGGGCGAGACCGGTTCCGGTCCGGATTCTCATACAATCCCCCACATCTCGGGTGCTGCCGGGTCGGCGAGCACCAACGGTCGGTTGCTATGCATAGACATTCGGCTACCTCCGCCGCAACCGTAGAGGGGACAGCCTCCGACCCGGTAGGGTCATAAGGCTCCTAAATCGTTGATAGACGATGATACCCCGGAGATCACGAAACCGATTCGAGGAGTTGATGTTTGATCGCTGTCCCTGGACGTCATGACAAGGTGGCTGTTTCGGAGGCGCGACGCGATGTCGATCGCGTGGCCAACCTCGCCGATATCCTCACCAATGCGCGGCACGCCGACCGAGTCTTCGCACGCTCTCGTCTCTCGGCGCCGTTCGCGCTGTGCCCTTTCGCCCTGCGGGTCGACGCCCTGCTGGTGGAGGTCGAATCCGGGGCGTAGAGTTGGTGTGGCCACAGAGCGAGGGTGTGGAGGTGCCCCTGAGGTCGTAGGGGACCGTCGTCGGCAGGAGTACTTCATGCCGATACCGGTTTCCATGAAGCAGACTGAATTCGGGTTCCAGATGTGGACCCATGATCGAATCGAAGAGAACCGATTCACGCCGTGAGGACTGGGGCATAGGCTGCCCGGTATTGGAGACATGGACGATTCATCCCGCGATGACGACTTGGGTCAGTTCTCGTTCGAGCATCGCGTCCGTCGCCTCGGCGCCCGTAGCGCTCCTCCGAAACCTCCGCCGCCCAAACGTCACTTCGCTCGGGACCTCGTCCTCATTGGAGGCATCATCGGAGTGATGCTGCTGCTGGTGCCGTTCGCAGACGTGGCAACGGCAGAGTACCCGGAGGCGCGGGCGCTGGCAGATCGCCTGAATGCTGCGTACCAGTCCGTGTGGCAGGGCGATGCCTCACTCGAGGCTGCCGCTATCGCGGACGGCCTACGCGTGTACGAGTTCCCGGTTGAGGATCGAACGATATCGGTCTTGACCCACCCTCAGCCGACCGCAGACGGCACGTGCTACGGACTGCGGACGGGTGGTGGTCTCGCCACGGATGCCGTGAGATTCGCTCCGACGGACGGTTGCGTGCCCCTGGGGCGATCGGCCTTCGAGTCGGTCGGCGCGTGGGGGGACGTCCTCCCGAGCGAGCGGATGACCACGGTGTGGTTCGTCCCCGCGCTGCTCGTCCTCATCGGCTGCGTCCTGGCACTCACGACGAACATCGTTGTGAAACTCTTGTCCAAATGAGCCGAGGGACGCAGGAGTTGCGGATGGATGGAGGTGTGCTGACGTTCGGACGAAAGCATCGCGACCACTGGGGGACGGGTGACGACCCGGGAGGAGGTCGGTCCAATTGAAGCCTTTCCTCGCGCGACGAGGCCCGCTGCTCCACAGGCGGAGGGCTGCGGCAGCCGTTCCTTTGCGACCGGCGACGACGAATTGGCGGCCGGGTTCAAGGTCGCCCAGGGAGGGTGCGATCGATGAAGGTCGAGGAGGAAGGCGATGAGTGACACGATCAGTGTGCGAGATCACAGCCAGCCCTGCGAACACGGCTCGCTTTGGCCCCACTGGATCGAACTTGCAAAGGCCAAGTGGTGGCAGGAGCCAGAGTGTCTCGGCGGCAGGGAGATGACCCTGCGGCGGATTCGCGATGGTGTGTGGGTGGAGGTCGCCGAGGACGGTGATGGGAGTAGCTGATCCGCGCTCTTCCACCGCGCGTCACCTGCTTCACATCGAGTGATACGGGTTCCACCACCGGTCGCGCCCGCTTGAAGCGGGGTCGCCCGAGTCTGCGACGACGGTAGACGGGGGAAGTGATCGTCGACGTGGACGCCCCTACCCGAGGACGTCGATCCGGCGATTCCCGGCCACCCGAGATCTACTCCGAGGCTGCTCGGACCACTGCTGCTGCCCGTTCCGGGTCGACCGGATTCGTGGCAACCCCGCCGATTTTCGTATCCGAACCGACGATCGCGCCGTAGCCGATGGCGAGGATGTCGCGGATTGTCGCAGCGGTGGCTCCCGATCCGACGAAGACCGGGAGGTGGGATCGGTTGGCCACGGTCGCGAGATCGTCGAGGCTCGTCGCTGCTCCGGTGCCGGCGCCCGATACGATCACGGCATCGGCCCCGGCACGCTCGACGAGGTCGTTGGTCGCGTCAATGAGTGTCAACCCGGCGGGAGGCGTCGCGTGCTTCACAAACACGTCGGCCATGATGGCCGTTTCGGGACACAGCTCCCGTCTCGCCCGGGCGATCAGCGCCGCTGCGCCCACGATGGGACCCTGGTCGGTGTACATCGTGCCCGACAGGACATTGATCCGGATGAACTGCGCTCCGGTGGCAGCGGCGACGGCGAGTGCGCCGAGGCCGTCATTCCGCAGAACGTTGACCCCGGTGGGTAGCCCGGCGGTCGCGACTTCAGCGACGGCGCGTGTCATCGCTGCGATCGTCACCTTTGGGACATCGTCGGTGAAGAACGGCGCGTCGCCGAAGTTCTCGACCATGATCCCATCGAATCCGGCGGCTGCGATTGCCAGTGCATCGGAGCGGGCACGGTCGAGGACGGCATCCATCGAACCGCCGTAGCCGGGTGCGCCCGGGAGGGGATCCAGGTGGACCATGCCGACGAGGCGGGGGAGCGGCACTGGCTAGTAGACCCGGGCGATCTCGAGGGCGCGCTCGGCCGATTCGCCGACAGCCTTCAGCGCCGTATCGGATGCGTCCTGACGCTGCACGACGACCCGACACCAATCGCCGGCCATCCCCCGGATGACCTGGTCGGTGTCCTCAGGGCCGAAGCGCCATGCGGTGTACTTCGGACCCATCAGTTCGACGCGGATCCCCTGCTTGGGGAACGTCTCTCCGGCTTCTTTGAACGAAAATGGGAGGCTCTTGTGCCCGAGCCACGCGATGTGGCGGAGCCGTGGTGTGTCGGCCAACGCATCCTCTTCGTCCTCTTCGAGTTCGTCTTCTGGGAGCGGCGTGATCCGCTCAAGGATGGCTACCTTGATGTCGAGACCATGTGCCCAGGTCTCCATGAGGCGCATCGTGGCGAAGCTCTTCGCGCTCATGTCGCCATAGATCCATGGAATGCGGTCCGTCGCGACCATACGAGAGAGGGCGTCGACGACATCGGCGCGTCCGTGGCGCCACCACTCGATGACTTCCTGGTGCCGTTGGCCTACCCCTTCGGCGGGACCCTTGGCGGTCCACTCATCGAGGTCCGTGATCTTCTCTGCATCGATGCGCGCCTGGCCCTCGGCGATGACTTCGGCGGCAAACCCCTCCACATGGGCGAGATGACTCACCTGGTCCTGGATCGTCCATCCGACGGCCGGCGTGTTCCACTTCCACTCGCGTGTCGACAGGCTCTGGAGGAACTGGTCCAGTTGCTGCTCTTCCGCGACGAGGTCTGAAAGGATTTCCCTCATGACGAAAGATTCTACAACTGTTGCGGTTCCTTCGGTTCTCGCAGAACCGGCCGATCCATCCCATTGAGATGGTCTATCAGGCATCGAAGGCGCCCGAGATGCCGCCGGTCGAACCGGAACCGAAGTCTCGGAAGATCGACCAGATCATCCGTCGCGATCTCGGCCTGCGTGGCTCCGACCTTCACGATTCGGCCGGTTCGGACGATGTCGGCGAACTGATCGTTGAGCTCTTCGACCAGCGCATCGCTTGGCTCAATACTGAGCCGCAGAATGAGGTCGCCGTCGACGTACCGCTGCGAGTGGTACACGGCGTAGAACGAGCGGATCTCGTCGATCGCCTCGTCGAGGTCGCTGGTCACGGTGAACAGGTTCAGGTCGTCGGATGCGATCAACCCTTGTTCGACGAGTGTGTCGACGAGACGGACCCACGGATCCCAGTATCCGGTCCCCGGTGCCTCCAACATGACGACGGGGTGTACATCGGACTTGCCGGTCTGGATCAGAGTCAGGAGTTCGAATGCCTCGTCGAGGGTGCCGAACCCGCCGGGGAACAGAACGAAAGCATCGGACTCCTTGACGAAGGTGAGCTTGCGGGTGAAGAAGTACTTGTAGTTGATGAGGCGGCTCTCGTGGACCCACGGATTCGCACTGGCTTCGAACGGGAGCCGTACGTTGACGCCGAACGAGTAGTCGCTGCCTGCGCCGCGGTTGCCGGCCTCCATGATCCCCGGTCCGGCGCCCGTAACGACCATCCAGCGGTGCCGGTCGACCATACGTCTGGCGAATTCGGCCGCCAGTTCGTAGTTGGGATCATGGGATTCGACTCGCGCCGATCCGTACATCGTGACCTTGCGAACCTCCCGGTAGCGCCGGAAGATGAGGAAGGAGTATCGGAGCTCCTTGAGCGTGTGGTTCATGAGCTTCACGTCGCCACGGTCGGTACCATCGCGGAGCAGCTTCAGCGAGGTCACGATCAACTCTCGGACGAGGTCAGCGTTGTCGCCGCCACCTTGAGCCGTTGCTCCGTCGACGAGGGCATCCACGGCCGCGTCAAGCTCTTCATCGCCGAGTTCATACGATCGCATCGGGGGTCAACCTAACCTGCTGGATCGTGATCCACGTGGTTTGGGACTGGAACGGCACACTTGTCGACGATCTGCCAATCGTCGTGGAATCGGTGAATGCCGCGCTCGATGCGATCAGAGAGTCGCCGATCGACGAGGACGACTACCGCGAGCACTACACCCGACCGGTGGATCAGTTCTACGTTGGACTCCTCAAGAGATCGATCTCGAACGAAGAGTGGTCCACCCTCGACCGCGTGTTCCATGAGCGATACGGTGCAGCGCTGGATCGCGTTCCTCTCGCCGGTGATGCGCTCGATGCGATCGATGCCGTGGAAGCGCGCGGATGGAGCCAGTCGATCCTGTCCATGTGGTGGGAGGAGGACCTGACGGCCTGTGTGGAGCGCCGCGGTCTGACCGAGCGGATGACCCTGGTCCAAGGGAACCGCGACGACGCTGGAGGAGAGAAGGCGGCACACCTGCTCCGTCACCTCTCGGAACTCGATGTGGACGCGGCATCCGTGGTCATGATCGGCGATTCTCTCGATGATGCTGCCGCCGCACGTGTCGCAGGGACCGCCTGCGTGTTGTACGACGGAGGCTCGCATCACCGCATCCGCCTCGAAGCCGCCGGCGTACCCCTCGCCGACACACTCGCGGCGGCGGTGGTGGTTGCCTCACAATTCGAGCATGCATAGGCGGCGGTACCGGGACGCGGAAGACGTGGCGTTGCTTCAGTCGTTCAACGCCGCAGCGATCGCCGAGACCGGCGGCTGTGGATTCATCCACCCCGGGGATGTCGCACATCGGCTCTTCAACGGGAACAAGCTGTTCGACCCTGCCGAGGTGCTCACCATCTGGGAGACCAACGAGCGAGTTGATGCGTGGGTCCTGGTGTCTCCGCGCCACGCGGGCTACGACGCCCAGGTTCGTCCCGATCTTCGGTCTCCGGCATTCGAGCGCGAGGTGTTGGAGTACGCCGAGCGTCAAACGCGAAACGTGATGCGCCGCCATGGGATCGAGGGTGATCGATTCGATGGCGAGGCATACCGTTGTGACGCCGCCCGAGTGGCACTGCTCATCGAAATGGGATGGATGGCTGATGGCGAGCCGCCGTGGGTGCTCAACCGGGTTCGGCTCTCGGAATTGGCCGACCCTGAGATACCAGACGGCTACACGATCCGAGCGGTGCGCGGGATCGAGGAGGCAGGTGCCCTTGCCGAGGTGCATGCGGGATCGTTCGGATCGACCTGGACGCCTGAGATGTATGCGAAGGTCATGCAACTGCCGGGCTACGCCGCCGAGCGAGAGTTCGTCGCCGAGGCCTCCAACGGGGTACTCGTCGCATTCACCGTCACGTGGCACGACCACCTGAACCGCACAGGCCTCTTCGAACCAGTCGGAACCCACAGCGACTATCGACGCAGGGGTCTCGGCAAGGCGCTCCTCCTCTTTGCCATGAGAGCGATGGCGGCCGGCGGAATGGAGTACGCCACCGTGGTCAACGAGGGGTCGAACGACGCATCCCGCGCTCTCTACGGAAGCGTCGGATTCACGCCCTGGTACCTCCTCGACGGGTACACCAAGCCGATCCCAGCGTGAGGCCTTTACCGCCGAAAGCCCCTGCCCGTAGAGCCTCCGGCCCCTATGACGACTCCGCTCGCGGGGATACGGTGCATGAGGATCGGAGCTGATACCGCAGGAGGCGCAAGCCATGGCAGACAAGACCGCCGACCTCGCAGGACCCGGCATCGGGAGCTACGACGACCTGGTTCATGCACTTCCCAATGACTACGTATCGGCGTTGAGCAGTCGCGAGACGATGGAGGCGGTCTTCGCGGTCAAGGCCTACATCGAGGAGCACCTGTGCCGCGAACTCGGTTTGATGATGGTGCAGGTCCCGCTCATCGTCGACTCGCTCAGCGGTGTCAACGACAACCTCGATCGGGACGGGTCGAGGGGACCGGTCGAATTTCACATCAGCAACGACCATGACGTCCACCCGATCGACGCCCAGGTGGTCCAAGCAGCCACGAAGTGGAAACGCGTGGCCCTGGAACAATTCGGGATGCGGCCGGGCGAGGGCATCTGCACCGACATGAAGGCGGTTCGTAAGGACTACTTCCTCGACCATGACCACTCGTCCTACGTTGACCAGTGGGACTGGGAGAAGGTGATCCGCGCCGACGACCGAACGCTCGAGTACCTCACCGAGACGGTACAGCGGATCTGGAGGGTGCTCTTCGGAGCTTCCCGCCATGCACTGGAGCTGTTCCCGCAACTCTACGACCCGCGGTATCCCGCGATCCCCGAGGAGTTGTATTTCATCCACGCCGAGGATCTGCTTGCCCGATACCCGGATCTGCCGCGCAAGGAGAGGGAAACGGCGATCCTCCAGGAGCATCCGGCGGTCTTCGTCTACGGCATCGGATGGACGCTCGAAGACGGCTACCCGCACGAGATGCGAGCCGCGGACTACGACGACTGGGTCACCGAGACGGTCTCAGTCGATGGGCGACCGATGCACGGGCTCAACGGGGACATTCTCGTGTGGAACCCGGTCACCAAGCGGCGCCATGAGCTCACATCGATGGGCGTTCGGGTCACGAAGGAGACGCTTCAACAGCAGCTCGAGATGACCGGCCAATTGGACTTCCTCGATCTGCCCTATCACCAGGCGATCCTGAACGACGAGATTCCCCTGTCGATCGGCGGAGGCATCGGCCAGTCGAGGACCTACATGTACCTGCTGCGCAAGGCTCACATCGGTGAGGTGTCGGTGACGGTGTGGCCCCAGATCCTCAAAGACATGTGCGCCGAGCGGAACATCTTCGTCCTGGAGTAGGCAATGTCCAGCCCGTTCCTCTCGTCTCGGTCGTAGGACGAATGGACGCGGAGGAGCGTCAGCGACGACGGAGGGAGGGTGCTCGGAAGATGGCACCTATGAACACGTGACTGAACCGGAGTGACGGGATGCCGTCGAGGGCCGTTGGATAGGCCTCCCGATAGCGAGTTGGCCGGACGACGCGGGAACACCAATCCAAGTGGGGAACTCCCGGGCGATTGGCCGTCTCCGCCGGCCCGTGTCGTCCTCATAGCCGCTCTGGTTTCCGCCGACGTGCGCGACGATTCGCGTCAGTCGCGATAGTTGACGAACTGGAGAGGGACATGAAAGTCGAGGGCCTTGATCTCAGCGATGACCGTCTGTAGGTCGTCGCGCTTCTTGGCCTGAACCCGCAGCTGATCGCCCTGGATCTGGGCCTGAGCCTTGAGCTTCATGTCCCGGATCTGCTTCGAGAGCGCCCTCGCGTCGTCCTGAGCGATGCCCTGGTTCAGCGTGAAATCGGCACGGGAGCGGCTGCCGCCGACCGGCTTGATCTCGCCACCGGCGATCGATTTGAGCGATACCTTGCGTTTGACGAGCTTGGTCTTGAGGACGTCGATGGCAGCCTCAACCCGGTGGTCTGACGCCGACTCGACGGTGATGCCTTCATCGGTCAACTCGATTCGCGTTTCGGTGCCCTTGAAGTCGTAACGATTGACGACCTCTCTCATCGACTGATCGACGGCGTTGCGGACTTCCTGCATGTCGACCTGTGAGACGATGTCAAAAGACGGCACGGTTTTCTCCTATCCCGAGAACGGATCGCCCGACGGCCCGCGGCGCACGACGGCCGACCAGACGGTTTCATAGTGGTCCCGATCGTACGGGTCGATGTGTGGAAGTACGAACTCCTCCCACGCCCGGCGCAACGGATCCTCGGCTGCACCGTACATGTCAAGACCGGCAGGGATTCGGTCGAGCACGGTGCGAAGACTCATCGGCGTTTCAACGCGCGTCCTGGCGTCGCCGGCGACGAACGACTCGTTGATCTCGACCGCGAGTTTCGAAACGAATTCGACCAGTTCGCTCCGCAACGTCGGGTGGCGACGTTCGATCATCAAGCGCAGTTCGTCCTCGGACGGAAACTGCTTCTCCCAGATGATCCAACGGTCGGAGAACGCCTTGTTGAGTGTCTGTGTCCCGGCGTAGTCGCGGAGATCGGTGGGATTCAGCGTCCCGAAGATCCGGACATCGGTGCGGAGCCGCACCATCTCGCCCGTCGGCAGTTCCAACGCCTGGTGTCGATCGAGGAGGCCGTGGAGAGCGAAGAGGGTTTCGGCACCGGCCGCGTTCAGTTCGGAGAGATTCACGAGCGATGGACCGCGAAGCGCCCGGGTGATGTCGCCGTCCTCCCATCGGCTCTCGGTCCCACCTTTTCCGTCGCCGTGGAGCTTGACCGAACCGATGAGGGTGATGTCACGAACCTCACCGGTGAGGGGGATCCGGTAGTAGGGGAGGCCGAGGATGGCGGCGAACTGCTCGAGGTCATGGTCTTTCCCTGTTCCCATGTGACCGCGCAGGGCAAGGTGGAGCGGGATGCCCGTGAACCGTCGTTTCCTGACCTGTTCGAGGGCGGCGAGGCGGTAGAGCATGCCGAGATCGACGTAGTACGGGTCGGGTTCCGGGATGTGATCGCTGCGGATCTCCGCGTCGGGCAGATCTTCCGGGATCGATGCCCTCGTGAGGGTGATCGGTACGCCGATCCCCAGCGGGTCTTCGAAGGTGACGGTGTCTGACATGCTGCTCCTCAGCTCGTGTGTTGTGTGATCTTCTCGGTCGCGTGGGCCCACCACGTATCCCCGCCCCCGCCGGCGATCGAACGCAAGAGCGCCGACCGAACGCCGTCGACCATCGCAGGTGCGAGTGTCTCGGGCCGTTCGACGACCTGGTTGCGGGCGTACGCGGCTTTAACGGTCTCGTCGCCGATACCGATACCGAGGACCATCGTCCCGCCGCGCTCGATCGACACCGCGGTCTCGGCGAGCGCCTCCACCGACCCGCGGGTCATCCCGTCGGCGAGGACGACGATGATGCGGTGCGAGACGTTGCGGGCTGAGAGTCGCTCGGCGGCGTGAGCCAGATTGAACTCGTCAACGTTGGCGGCTTTGTCGAACATCGACAACGGGGGTGCCGCATCCGGGTCCTTCCTCGCTTCTTTGGCAGCCTCTTGCGGCGCCGCGGCCATCCAGAAGAGTCCTGCGAGCGCATCCTCCGCGGCTCGCCAGCGTGAGGCGAAGGACTTGACGACGTAGTGGTTCACGGTGCGGGTGAGCCTCTCGGCTGAGCCGCCTTGTGCGCGCCGAAGCGCTCCGGTGGCGCGGGCTCTCCGCTCGGTGAACGATCGCTCCGTGTCTCCCGCGGCGGCAACGAACCCGCGATTGAAGATGGCCACTTCGAATTCGATCTGGAGTTCGTCGGCCAGGCGGGCGAGTGTCCAGGCGCCGAGGGTCGCAGCGGCCAGCGCCCACGGCCGTTTCCGTCCCCCCCGAACCTCTCGGGGTTGGAGCATCGACGCGGATCCGTCCACGAGCAGGCTCACACCGTACGATCGGCGATTCGGAAGGTCCCGTCGTTCGAACATACGCTCGTACAGCCCTGCTCCGAGGAGGAGCGGCGTGTACGGGGAGAGGTCTCCGGCGTCGAAACCGCTGCGCAATCCACGCCGCTGATTCGCCAGGAAGAGCGGGTAGAGCTCGCCGGAGACACGACGCTGAGCAACGCCCCACTCCCGGGTTGCGATCTCGAGCAGGTCACGGCCCTGGTGGGCGAACCGGCGGAACTCGACCGGAAAATCGCTGACGATGAGCTTGCCTGCCTGCCCGGTCGGCAGATAGACGGTTGGAGCCGTCGACACTTTCATCAGCTGATCGGTTGCCGGATCGCCGGCCTGGTCGGCCTCACCGTGCCGCCCATGCTCGGCCGAGACCGTCTGCGCCGCGTTCCGGGTCTCCTCGTACCCGTCGCGATCAGCGAGGGGAGGGGTGACGATCCGCACGGCGTCGACGCTCTCGGCGATCGCCATCTCATCTGCAGCCATCTCCGTTCTGCGGCCGACGGACGAGTCGGCGGCGGCCCCTTCTGTGAGGAGACCGTGCATTCGTGCGACCTCGATGAGTTGCAGGGCGACACCCCCCACGGACCAAGGGTCGTCCAACTCAGTGACGGCATCGAGGAACGGCACGGCATCGTCGAGGGCGAGCGCGACGTGCGGCGCCACGCGGCGTTGGAGGTCGTCGCGGTCGAAGTAGCCGCCGACGATGAGGAAACACGCGAGCGCGAACTGGCCGAGGGGCCTGGCATTGGCCGCCGCTCCCGGCACGGCGGCGCGGTAGAGGTCGGAGAGCACGGAGCGAGCGCCGGGGTACGGTGCGAGGTGGCGCTGTTCCTGTCGCGCATCTTCGAGCGATAGGAACATCGCTTCAGCGGCAGGACCCGCGACCGTGTGGAGCGCGTCGAGGAGCGTGACGGGCCCACTTGTCGGCAGATGGTCGGGTTCGAACAGATCGTCGAGAGGGTGGGGGGTGGTGTCGTCACCGAATTCGGCTTCCGGCTCGATCCAGTCGTATGAGGTGAGTTCGGCGAGCGGTGGGGCTTCAGCGCCGTCGTCGTCGAGGGTGCGCCGGTGGGCCAGCCACGATTCCGGGATCGGACGTTCTTCGTCGAAATCGGTGGCGATGAGGTGGATGGCTTCGTGCAGCGCCGACGTCAGGGCGACCTCCGTCGGGGTAACCGGAGCACTCCGTGCGTACGCGGCTTGGAAAACGCCCGGGTTGATCACGATCTCATCCTTCGACGCGGACGCCTTGGATCCGAGACGGACCCGCAGTTCGTCGTTCCCTGCGATGCTGCGGGCGAAACGGGTGACCGCCGGGGCGACCCGCTGGTAGCGGGCGACGACGGCTTCGATCACCCGGTCTTCAGGTGGAAGAATCTCCTCCAGGAACGTTTCGTTGTGCGCGCGCATGAACCTATGAGCATACGATGCCCGTCAACCCTGTACCGGGGAACGTTCTCGCCGCAGTTCGCGGTACGGTGGGTTCGTGGATGACCTGAAGATCTCCGACGCGATCACGATCCCGGCAGGTGAGCTGGTCTGGACGTTCTCACCGACCGGCGGTCCGGGTGGCCAGCATGCCAATCGGTCGTCGACGCGCGCCGAACTACGCTTCGATGTGGGTGCCTCCCGGGCCTTCGATGACGAGACCAGGCAGCGGGTGCTCACACGTCTCGCTACCGAGGGTGTGGTCACGATCATCGTCGACGAGACGAGATCTCAGTGGCGGAATCGCCAAATTGCCCGGCAACGGCTCGCCGATCGGATCGAAAGTGCCCTAGAGCCTGACCCGCCGCGGCGTCGCAGAACGCGGCCGAGCCGGGCAGCTCGCCGGCGGCGGATCGATGAGAAGAGGGCAAGGTCGCGCACGAAGTCGCTCCGCAGGCGACCCGCTACGGAGGATTGATTCGATGTCCGTCATCCCGTTCTACGGCGCTGAGCACCCCGACCTCTTCGCGATTGAGCGGGCAGCGATGGACCACCCGGGTTTGGTCATCGATCGACTGAACGACCTTCTGCCTCGCGGGACCGTCCTCGACATCGGCGCCGGCGACGGGTTCACCGCCGAGCGTCTGGCGAGACGGGGCCGGAGGGTGATCGCTGTCGAGCCGGCAAGCCGAATGATCGACCGAACTCGCCCGCTCACGTGGGTGCAGGCGGACGCCGAGGCGCTCCCATTTGGCGACGGCGCCCTTGACGGTGCCTATGCCACGTGGGCGTACTTCTTCTCCCGCGGGTTCGATCCGACGCCAGGCATCGCAGAACTGCATCGAATCGTGCGTGGCGGGGGACCGCTCGTGATCGCCGAGAATCTCGGCGGAGACGAATTCTGCGCCCTCGCGCCGTCCGACATCACCGCGGATGTCGCTTTCTGGGCGAAGCAGGGGTTCTCCCTCGAGATGATCGAAACCGAGTTCGCGTTCGAAACGACGGAAGACGCACTCCGGCTGCTGACGTTCTACTTCGGGGACATCGGACGAACGCCGCCGACCCGACTGACGTACCGGGTCGGCTTGTTCACCGCCCGGAGCCGGGGACCTTGCTGAGGAAGTGTGGCGTTCCTGCTCCGGACCGGACACCCGAACGATGGGTGATGCACCCCGGCAGCGCTGACAAGACTCCGGTTGTCTCAACGCCTCGGCAGGGTCATCGATTGGTCAACGGGGAGGGTATGTCAAGGCCGGCCGCGGCGTTGCCCGGCATCGCATCAGTTCGCGATGGGCAGCACCCTGAATCCCCCGTCCTCGGCCACGACCACGATCCGTTCGTGCGTTTCGATATCAAGCAGGCCCAGGACGTCATCAATCGTCGCCACCTCCGTCGACTGATCAACTGCCCGGAATTGCACCACGCGTGCTCCCGTGCCGGAAGTGATCGCCGCGCCGACCTCGTCGCTGCCGACGACGATGATCTCTCGCACTACCGGGGCCTTCACCTGCGGCGTGATCGACCGATCGTCGCGGAACACCGCGAAGTGGTACCAGGACACCGCCCCGGCGGTGATCAACAGCGACACGGGAATCGCGACGGCGTTCACGGTCGCGGCGCTCAACGTTCCCTCCAGGAGATCCTCGACGATGAGGAACACCAGGATGAGGAGATCGATGACGGCGACGATGCCGGCCGCCCCGAACAACAGGAACAGGTAGGCGCGCCGGGTGAC
>Ga0316195_10000749_pt1 | contig 13682 bp, 8 predicted proteins | sample Phised1_MG_FD_204937 | JGI IMG/M metagenome (GOLD analysis project Ga0316195, IMG submission 204937) | Coastal sediment microbial communities from Maine, United States - Phippsburg sediment 1 | ecosystem: Environmental > Aquatic > Marine > Coastal > Sediment | place: USA: Maine | collected... | reverse complement strand
AACTGCGGCGAAGGCCTCCGGATCCAGGTCCATGCTCGCTGCGACCAGGAGCCCACCTGCCGACCCACCCCGCGAGACGATCCTCGCGCCGTCGACGATTGCCCCCGGCCCGCTTCCCAGCGCCCTGGCCACGTCCACGAAATCGCGGAAGCTGTTCGCCTTGGCCTCCATGTGGCCCTGGTCCCACCAGTGCCGACCCAGCTCCCCACCACCGCGCACATGGGCGTGGGCGAACACGACACCGCGGTCCAACAGGCTCGGCAGCGCCCTGCTGAACTCCGGCTCATAGACGTACTCGTAGGCGCCGTAGCCGAAGAGCAGGCACGGGGCGGTGCCGTCGAGCGGTGTCACCCGATGCGCCACCAGCGTCACCGGGACCTGCACGCCGTCGCGGGCGGTCACCCACGACTGGGTGACGACATAGGACCCCGGGTCATGGTTGGGTGCCTGGCCCCGATGCCGAACAGTCGCCTCTGCCCGGGGGTCCAGCGGGATGTCGGACCAGACCGGCGGGTTGATCGAGCTCTGCGCGACCACCGTCACGAAGTCGGCATCGAACTCCTCGTTGGTGCCCAGCTCGAGGCAGTGCCCTGCCTCCGGACGGTGCGCGAAGCCGCGGGCCCAGTCCAGGCCCCGGTCCGTGACCGGGACCACGTAGAGCACAGTCGCGCCCGACTCCCGCAACGTGACCACGACGTACCCTGCGAATGCCTCCAGACCGGTGAACCGGCGCGCCGGCACGACTGCCGGCTCGCCCTCCTGCGAGTCATCGACCGGGTCACCGGGCAACGGGGCGTCGACAGCCGACAACCACCGATCCGGATCGGCCTCGCCCATGCCCACCCAGCTGATCGAGAACTCACTGCGGCCACCATGGTTGCTGACCGCCAGGAACGGGCGAGGTCCGCCGGGCACCGACTCGATGACGTACTCATGCCCGGCGCGGCGGCCCCCCACCGTCCGGGGCGGGGAACTCGGGTCGCTCGACGGGATCGCCCAGGTCTCCGAGCTGTCCCTGCTCACGGAGTGGATCAGGACCCACTGACCACAGCGTGTGGCGCGTGCCGAGACCTCGAAGCGCCGATCGGGCTCCTCCAGCACAAGGACATCCAGGCTCGGATCGGTGCCCAGGACGTGCCGCCAGACCTGGTGGGGCCGAAACACGTCATCGACGACGGTGTAGAAGAAGGTGCGCCCATCAGCGGCCCAGGCTCCCCCGTAGTAGGTGCGCGTGATCCGCTCCGGCAGGTCCTCACCATCGGTGACGTCGCGGAACCGCAACTCGTAGAGCTCTGCGCCGGTGGCGTCGATCGACCACGCCAGGACCTCGCCGCTCGGACTCATCTCACGTACGCCGAACTCCCCGTAGGTGGAGTCCAGGGTCGCCGCCTCGACATCGAGGTCCACCAGGGTGCGCCACTGCGCGGACCCCTGATCCCGGCGCTGGAACTGCCCGAGCTGGGCTCCCTCGGCAGTGACGTCCCGGAACACCGCCGCGCCGCAGGCATGCTCAGGACCCTCTTCTACCAGTGGGGTCCTGGCCACCATCTCGGTGAAGAGCCGACGGCGCAGTGGCTCGAGCTCGGCGGTCGCCTCGGCGTAGTGATCGGCCTCCGCCCTGAGGTAGGCGTCGAACTCCGGCCCGCCGGCGGCCATCCAGGCGTAGTCATCGTGGATGTCACGCCCATGGACGTGTCGGACCTGGGCGTGGATGGGTGCCTCGGGTGGGGTGGCCATGGGCGCCGAACCTAGCAGGCGGCACCGGGACTCGACTCGCATCGGGGCAGGCGCTACGCTCCGCTCGTCATCGTGCACCCCGGGGGGTATCTACCGCCCCTCCGGTCCGTCGAAACGGCCATGTGCCCCGTCATCGGAGATACCTGATGAGATCCACGTCCTGGCGGAGTGTGGCCGCAGTTGCGGCCGCCGCGTCCCTGCTCCTGCTCCCCGCCTCCATCGGATACGCCGACGAGTCCCCGTCACCGGCCCTGATCTCAGCTGAGCCGACTGCGTTCACCGTCGGAATCACCGACGACGTGGACTCGCTGAACCCGTTCACCGGGATCGTCTCGACCGCCTACGAGATGTACCAGCTCATGTACCCGAGCCTCACCTCCCCCAGTGCCGAGGACTTCTCCCCGGTGCCGGACCTGGCCGAGTCGTGGGAGGAGTCCGACGACCAGAGCACGTGGACCTACAAGATCCGCGAGGGCCTGAAGTGGAGCGACGGTGAGCCGCTGACCGCCAAGGACGCCGCCTACTCGTTCAACCGGGTCATCAACGGCAACTACGAGCAGACCAACTACGGCGGGTACGTCGCCAACGTCACCAAGGCCGAGGCCCCCGATGACACGACGCTGGTCCTGACCGTCAAGGAGCCGACGCCGCTGATGGAGAACCTCGCGGTGTACATCCTCCCCGAGCACATCTGGAAGGACATCGACGGCAAGGCGGTCCGCTCCTACGAGAACGAGCCGACTCCGGGCAACCCGATCGTGGGTGCCGGCCCGTTCGTGCTCACCGAGCGGCAGAAGGGCCAGTTCATCCGCTTCGAGGCCAACCCGAACTACTACAAGGGCAAGCCCTCGATCGACGAGCTGACCTTCCGCGTGTACAAGAACGCCGATGCTGTCGCCCAGGCCCTGCGCAAGGGTGAGGTCGACTTCGCCGACGAGATGCAGGCCAACGTCTTCGACGCCATCCAGGGCGAGGAGGGCATCACCACGGTCAACGCCGAGTACTACGGCTTCAACGAGATCGGGATGAACTACGGCGCCGCCCTGGCGGACGGCACTCCCATCGGCGATGGCAACCCGGCCCTCGAGGACGTCCGGGTCCGGCAGGCGATCAACCACGCGATCGACCGCCAGACGCTGGTCGACAAGGTGGCCAAGTACGGGACCCCGGGCAGCACGATCATCCCGCCGATCTACTCCACCCTGCACCTGGAACCGGCCAACCCCTTCACCTACGACCCGGCGAAGGCCGGCGCCCTGCTCGACGAGGCCGGCTACACGCTCAACTCCGACGGCAAGCGCGTCGGCCCCGACGGCGAGCCGCTCACGCTGCGCCTGCTGGGTCGGCAGGAGTCCCAGACCTCCCAGCAGACCGTGCAGTTCGTCGCAGGCTGGCTCGAGGAGATCGGGATCACGATCGACACCAAGATCGTGAGCGAGGACACCCTCATCGAGCTCAACGGAGAGGGTCGGTTCGACCTGTTCGAGTGGGGTTGGGTCGTGGAGCCGGATCCTGACTACCAGCTGTCGACCTTCACCTGCGCCCAGCGCTCCTCGGAGGAGGACGGCACCATCTACGCCGGGCTGTCCGACTCGCACTTCTGCAACGAGGAGTACGACGCGCTCTATGCCCAGCAGGCCGTCGAGACCGACGCGGCCAAGCGCGCTGACATCGTCAAGCAGATGCAGCAGATCGTCTATGACGAGGCGCCCTACGCCGTGACCTTCTACTACGACCTGCTCCAGGCCTATCGGTCGGACCGCTTCGCCAACTTCGTGCAGCAGCCCACCGACCGCGGCCCCGCGCTGTTCCAGTTCGGGACCTGGTCCTACGAGTCGATCACGCCGGCGTCGGCAGAGGATGGCGACTCCACCACGGCCAGTGGCTCCGAGTCCGGCTCCGACTCCGGGCTCAACCCGGCCCTGGTCGCCGGGCTCGCGGCCGTGGCCGTGGCGCTGGTCGCCGGCGTCGTCCTCGTCACCAGGCGGCGGGCCTCGGATGAGGACACCGAATAGGAATGGACCAGCCCGTCAGTACGTCGGCAGCCCCCGTGCAGGATGGGGCTGCCGACGGGGCTGGCCAGTCATCGGGCATGAGCCCGGGCACCCGCTACGCCGCGCGCTCGATCGGCTCGGGTGTTGCGACGTTGTTCTTCGTGGTCGTGTTCAACTTCTTCCTCTTCCGCATGCTCCCGGGCGACCCGATCGGTCTCTACACACGCGGGCGCAACGTCCCACCCGAGCAGATCGCGAAGCTCCGCGCTGAGCTCGACAAGCCGATCCTCGAGCAGTTCCTCACGTACGTGGCCAACCCGTTCTCCTCGACGATCAACTCAGCACGATTCAACCGGCCCGTGTGGGAGTTGATCTTCGAGCGGGTGGGCGCAACCCTGCTGCTGGTCGGCACCGCGATCCTGATCGCGTCGATCGTGGGGACCCTGATCGGGATCCGTGCCGCCTGGAAGCGTGGCGAGACCTTCGACTCGGTGTCCTCGGCCGTGACGCTGACCCTGTACGCGATGCCCGAGTTCTGGCTGGGCATGATCCTGCTGATCATGTTCGGCGTGGGCACGGCGATCACGCCGGGCGTCTTCCCGATCGGCGGCATCATCAGCCCGGGGGTCGATCCGCGCAGCCTCGAGGGCATCCTCAACGTCGCCTGGCACATGGTCCTGCCCGTGACCACCCTGGCCGCGGTGTACGTGGCCGAGTACGCCCTGGTCATGCGCGCATCCCTCATCGACGAGATGGGCCAGGACTACCTGACGGTCGCCCGCGCCAAGGGACTCAAGGACAAGGTCGTGCGCCGGCGGCACGCCGTGCCCAACGCGATCCTGCCCACGGTGACGCTCATCTTCATGAACCTCGGGTTCGTCATCTCCGGAGCCATCACCATCGAGACGGTCTTCTCCTGGCCCGGGCTGGGCCTGCTCACCTACGACGCCCTGCGGGGGCCGGACATCGCCCTGCTGCAGGCCACGTTCCTGCTGTTCTCCATCGGCGTGATCGTGGCCAACATCATCGCCGACCTGCTCTACGCGGTGCTCGATCCGCGGGTGCGTGTCTGATGACCATGACCCGCCCGGGGATGGACCCGGTCCGCACACCCACCGCCAAGCAGGTGACGCGCGCGCGGCGACGGGCCTCACGGTCGAGGTCCTGGAGGTCCTTCCGGAGCAACCGCAGCGGGATGGTCGGGCTGGTGGTCCTGCTGGCCTTCGTGGTCGTGGCCATCCTCGCCCCGGTCCTGTTCCCACCGAGCACGATCAGCGTGACGCAGGCCACGGGCGAGCCGATGAGCCCACCCACGGCCGGCTTCCCGCTGGGCACCGACGAGAGCGGGCGATCCATCCTGGCGCTCATCGTCTGGGGTGCGCGGATCAGTCTGGTCGTGGGCCTGGCAGCCACAGTCATGTCGATGCTCATCGGGACGGTGATGGGGATCATGTCCGGCTACTTCGGCGGCGGGCTGGGGCTGGTCCTCAACAGGTTCACCGACTGGTTCCTGGTGATCCCGTTCCTTCCCCTGGCGATCGTGCTCGCGACCGTCCTGGGGGCCTCGTTGATCAACATCATCGTGGTCATCGGGATCACGTCCTGGCCGGGCACCGCCCGACTGGTCCGCTCGCAGACCCTGAGCATCGGCGGTCGTCCCTACCTGGAGCGGGCACGTGCCCTGGGCGCCGGGAACATCCACCTGATGCGCCGCCACATCCTGCCCAACGTCATGCCCCTGGTCCTGGCCAACACCACCCTGATGGTGGCCCTGGCCATCCTCAGCGAGACGACGCTGAGCTTCCTGGGCCTGGGCGACCCCCTCTCGCCGTCGTGGGGATCCATCCTCGACGGGGCCTTCACCAGCGGCGCCATGACTGTCGGCGCCTGGTGGTACGTCCTGCCCCCCGGCCTGTGCGTCGTGGCTGTCGTCCTGGCGTTCACCCTGATCGGCAGGGCGCTCGAGGACATCGCCGACCCCCGCAGGCAGGGCGCCTGATGAGCCACGACGGCCTGCGCGGCCCCGCACTGGAGTTCCGCGACGTCCACATCACCTACCGCACGAGGGACGGCGACGTGCCGGCTGTGCGGGGGGTCAACCTCACCGTCGACGCCGGGTCGTCGCTGGGCATCGCCGGCGAGAGCGGCAGCGGGAAGTCCACGCTGATCTCGACGGTCCTGCGCCTGCAGCCCAAGACCGCCAAGGTGACCGGCGAGGTGCTGGTGGACGGCGAGGACGTCCTGGGGATGTCCTTCAAGCGCCTGCGCGCGCTTCGCTGGGCGCAGGCCAGCATCGTCTTCCAGGGGGCCCTGCACGGCCTGAACCCGCTGCAGCGCATCGGGGAGCAGATCGCCGAGCCCATCGGGGTGCACGAGCCGAAGTCGACCGGCGGCGACGTGGATCGTCGTGTCGGCGAGCTCCTCGAACAGGTCGGGCTGCCACCGGCCCGGGCCAGGTCCTACCCGCACCAGCTCTCCGGTGGCCAGCGCCAGCGGATCATGATCGCCATGGCACTGGCCTGCCGTCCCCGGCTGATCGTCGCCGACGAGCCGACCACAGCCCTGGACGTGATGGTCCAGGCCCAGGTCCTGAAGGTCCTCACCGACCTCGTCGACGAGCTCGACCTCACGCTGGTCCTCATCTCCCACGACCTGTCGGTCCTGGCCGACGTCTGCCACCGGGCCGCGGTCATGTACGCCGGAGAGGTGGTGGAGTCGGGGCCGGCCTCCGAGGTGTTCGAGGCCTCCGCGCACCCCTACTCCCGGGCGCTGGCCGGGGCCTTCCCGCGCATCGGGGACACGAGCTTCCGCTACGCACCCTCGGGCCTGCCGGGCGATCCACCCTTCCCCGGAGATGTCGGCCAAGGGTGTGCCTTCGCCCCCCGGTGCCCCGTGGTGCACGACGACTGCACGAGCGGCGAGCTCCCGCTCGTCGAGGTCGCGCCAGGACGGCAGAGCGCCTGCCGCTACCCGATCATCCCGCCCGGCCCGCAACCAGATCGAGGAACCCCATGACCACCCCCGCCCTGGAGGCCCGCGACCTGGCCGTGAGCTTCCACACCGGGCGCAGGACCTCGGCGCGGGCCGTGGACGGGGTGAACCTGACCGTGCTCCCCGGGCAGATCGTGGCCCTCGTGGGTGAATCGGGCTGTGGCAAGTCGACCCTGGCCCGTGCCCTGCTGGGCCTGCAGCCGACCGAGTCCGGCGAGGTCGTCGTCGACGGGGAGATCCTGCCCACCTCGCGCTCCGGGCTCAAGGCCTACCGGCGCCGGGCCCAGCTGATCCTGCAGGACCCGATGGGCTCGCTGAACCCCCGGATGAGCGTCTACGAGTCCGTCGCCGAGGGACTGCGCGTGCATGGCGTCGAGGGCGAGGAGCAGCGCGTCGCCGACGCCCTGTCGCGTGTCGGACTGCGGCCACCCGAGCGCTTCTTCGCCCGCTACCCCCACGAGCTCTCCGGCGGTCAGCGCCAGCGCGTGGTCATCGCAGGGGCGCTCGTCCTGGAGCCCGAGATCCTGATCGCCGATGAGCCGGTGTCCAGCCTGGACGCCTCCGTGCGCGGCGAGATCCTGGCGCTGCTCCTGCGCCTGCGCGACGAGCTGGGCCTGTCGATCCTCGTGGTCACCCACGACCTGGGCCTGGCCTGGAACGTCGCTGATCGGATCGCCGTGATGTACCTCGGCCGCATCATCGAGGAGGGCCGGACCGAGGACGTCCTGTCCCGTCCGAAGCATCCCTACACCCGGGCCCTGCTCTCGGTCGTGCCCGAGATGGACCGCATCGAGCCGATCGTGCTCGTGGGGGAACCGCCGGATCCCACCAGGATCCCCCCGGGCTGCCGGTTCCATCCCCGCTGCCCGGTGCTGCAGCAGGGACTTCCCGACGAGATCTCGTCCCGGTGCCGGGGCCAGGCCCTACCCCTGCTGCCCGTCCAGGGCGGCCATGCTGCGGCCTGCTACGCGATCCCGTGATGGGCTCGCCGGGCGAGCACCGACTGCAGGGTCGCGTGCGGCAGTGCCAGCGCCTGCCGGGACCGGTGGCCCACCGTGTCCGAGGCATTGAGCATCGAATCCAGGACTGCCTGCTCCGCGGCATCCACGCAGGCGACGAAGAGCTCATCGAGCGCGGAGCCGCCGAGCCCTGCTGACGGCGGACGTTCGCCCCGGGCCGCTCGCATCCCCACGGACGCGCCGAGGAAGATCTCCCCGGACCCGTGACTTGCCACTGACCCCGCCCGTGCCAGCCCCAAGCCGATCCGGGTGGCCAGCCGGCGGGCGCCGTGGGTGTCCAGTGGCGCATCGGTCACCACGACACCGAGGCAGGAACCTGCCGGAGGGGGCCCCGCCGCCAACGGGTCCTCGGGCAGCGGTGCAGCATCACCACCCATCTCCGGGCCCAGCCCACCACGACCCAGGATGCGCCCGACCGGCACCCCATCCACCGTCAGGCGGTCCCACCGGCCGAAGTTGGTCAGCAGCAGGACCCCCACCGTGTGGCCGCTGGGCAGCACCCGCGAGGAGGTCCCGATGCCGCCCTTCCACCCCAGGCAGAGCATCCCCGTGCCGGCACCGACCGCACCAGTGTCCGGCCGCACGCCTGATCCGATCGAGTCCCGGGCCGCCTCACGGGCCGACACCACGTCGTCGAACTCCACCTGCATCGCGCCGGCGAAACTCAGCCACGAGTCATCACACTCCCCGACCACGGGGATCACCACATCGTCGGCAACCTCCGGCGCCTCACCCAGCGCGATCCGGCAGGCGGCGTCGTACACCCGACCCAGCTGCATCGTGGAGGTCAGGTAGATGGGGGTCTCGATGAGGCCCCACTCCTGGGCGGAGTGCCAGCCGGTGCACTCCCCGGCACCGTTCAGGATCGCGCCTCCGGCTGAGACAGGTCGCGCAGCGAGGTCGCCCCCGAGGTCCAGGACGGTCACTCCCGTCCTGGCGATCCCGCGGCCGTGGGGTGGCATCGGCTCATCGCGCACGATGGTGGTGTGCCCGAGTCCGACCCCCGGCACGTCGAGCACGGAGTCGGTGGGACCCTGCGGGAGGGTACCGATCGAGAGGCCGAGATCGGCGGGACTGGTCATGACCGCAGCATGCCACCCGGGATCGCTTGCCACCCGGGGACGCGGCCAGCGGGGCCACTTGGCAGGATTCACCCGTGGACAAGCCCGGAGCGTCGAGAGCACCGATCCCCTTCGTGTGGCATCCGCGCACCCGGCGGCACGATCCCAGCGCTGAGATCTACATGGGCGTGCGCACGCCCGGCACCGAGGTGGTCGAACGGGTCAACGTCATCCGCGAGGCCCTGATCCGGGCTGGGCACCCCGAGGTGACCGCCCTCGACCCGGATCCGGCCGACCTGCTCGCCACACACTCCCCGGGCCTCATCGAGCACCTGAGGACCATCCATGACGCGTGGGTCGTCGGGGGCTACGCCAGCGACCCGGGCCAGGATCGCGTCGTCCCCTACGTCTTCCCGACCGAGGCGATGCTCGGCGGACTGCCCGTGCGCCGACCCACCGCGACCCACGCCCGAGCCGGCCAGTACTGCTACGACACGATGACGCTGATCGGGCCCGGCACCTGGGATGCGGTCGAGGCGGCCGCAGGGGCTGCCCTCACAGCAGCGGGCATCGTGGCCGACGCAGCCTGGGTGCACCAGGCCGGCTCGGCCAGGCCGACACCGCCGGTGACCCTGGCCGATGTGCCCATGGCCTACGCCCTGTGCCGCCCACCCGGCCACCACGCTGCCCGGGAGGCGTTCGGGGGCTCCTGCTACCTGAACAACGCAGCGATCGCCGCCGACGCACTGCGAGCGCGCGGGGCACGTCGCGTGGCCGTCCTGGACATCGACGCCCACCACGGCAACGGCACACAGGCCATCTTCTACAACCGGGCAGATGTGTTCTACGGATCCGTGCACGTCGACCCGGCGGCCGGGTGGTTCCCCCACTTCATGGGCTTTGCGGACGAGACCGGGCACGGGGCTGGTCAGGGCGCGAACCGCAACATCCCGCTGCCGCCGCGATCCGGTGACGAGCGCTGGCTGACCGCGCTGGACGAACTCGTCGACGTGGCAGCGGACTTCGGCGCCGATGCCCTGGTGGTCTCACTGGGCGTGGACAGCGCCGAGGACGACCCGGAGAGCCCTCTGCGCGTCACCCACGATGGGATCCGCGCGTCCGGCATCCTCCTGGGCCGGATGGGCCTGCCCACCGTGGCGGTCCAGGAGGGCGGGTACCACCTGCCGAGCCTCGGATCGCTGGTGGCGGGGTGCCTGTCCGGGTTGGCCGAGGGAGCTGCGCGAGCCGCTGCCCGGTGACCGCTCAGTCGTCGTCGTCGCGGGCCAGCCAGCTGGCCAGCCGCTCGATGGGCACCTCGAACTCCGGGTTCAGGTCGACGAAGGTGATCAGCTGCTCGGCCAACCACTCGAGCGTGACCTCGTCGGCCCCTCGGCGACGGATGAGCTCCTCGATCCCACGATCGGTGTCGTACATCAGCTGACCCCTACGCGAAGGCCCGCTCGAGGAGGTCGCGCTGCTCCTCCTCATGACGGTGCAGCGAGCCCACTGACGGGCTGGAGCTCTGGGTCCGCGTCACGGCACGGATCGGGCCACCCAGCAGCTCGGGCAGGTGCTGGCTCATGAACGGCCAGGGACCCATGTTGGAGGGTTCATCCTGGACCCACATGACCTCGGCGTCCCCGAACCGCCCCAGCATGTCGGTCAGCGTCTGGCGGGGCAGCGGGTAGAGCCGCTCCATCCGGAGGACGGCGACGTCGTTGCGCTCCCGCTTGTCGCGCTCAGCCATGAGGTCGTAGCCGACCTTGCCCGAGCACAGCAGGACCCGCCGGATCGCGGCCGGGTCGATGCGCTGCTCGCTGATCCCCCGGTCGTCGAGCACCGCCCGGAAGTACCCCTCGGTGAAGTCCCGGGTCAGGGAGGTCGACACCTTGGCGCGCAGCAGGGACTTCGGCGTGAACACCACCATCGGACGAGTCAGCGGCGAATGCACCTGCCACCTCAGGAGGTGGAAGTAGGACGAGGGCGTGCTCGGCTGGGCCACCGTCATGTTGTCCTGGGCACACAGCACCAGGAAGCGCTCGATGCGCGCCGAGGAGTGATCAGGCCCCTGTCCCTCGTACCCGTGGGGCAGCAGCAGCACGACCGAGGAGCGCTGCGCCCACTTCTGCTCAGCGGAGCTGATGAACTCGTCGACGATGGTCTGGGCGCCGTTGACGAAGTCACCGAACTGGGCCTCCCACATGACCAGGGCGTCATGGCGGACCGCGCCGTAGCCGTACTCGAAACCGACGGCGGCGAACTCACTGAGCAGCGAGTCGTAGACGAACAGCTTCCCGCCGTGGTTGTAGCACTGCTTGAGCGGCTTGTACTGCCACCCGGTGCGCGCGTCGACGATCACTGCGTGCCGGTGGCCGAACGTACCGCGCCGGGAGTCCTGGCCGGCCAGGCGGACCCATTTCCCCTCGTTGACCAGCGAGCCGATGGCCAGGGCCTCGGCCATCCCCCAGTCGATCGTGTCCGAGGTGACCATCTCGGCACGCCGACGCAGCTGGGGAACCAGTCGCGGGTGCGCGACGAACCCCTCGGGCAGGTCGATCTGGCTTCGGACCACGAGGTCCACGACCTCCTGGCTGATCGAGGTGTCCACGTCCCACGCCGGTGTCTGCGGCTTGAGCTCCTTCTGGCCTGTGGAGATCACCTCGGCGGAGTTGGCGTTGAACTGCTCATCGCCACCCGCGCGGGTCTCCTGGAACACCCGCTCGAGGCGCTCCTGGAAGTCCCGCAGCGCCTCCTCGGCCTCCTCCACGGTGATGTCGGCACGGCCGATCAGACCCTCGGTGTAGAGCTTGCGCACCGAGCGCTTGGCGTCGATGACCGCGTACATGGTCGGCTGGGTCAGCGACGGGTCATCGGCCTCGTTGTGACCTCGGCGCCGGTAGCAGATCATGTCGATCACGACGTCCTTGGCGAACTCCTGCCGGAACTCGTAGGCCATCCGGGAGACGCGGACAACAGCCTCCGGGTCGTCACCGTTCACATGGAAGATGGGCGCCTGGACCATCCGGGCCACGTCGGTGCAGTACACCGTCGAGCGACTGTACTTCGGCGAGGTGGTGAAGCCGACCTGGTTGTTGACGACCACGTGCACGGTGCCGCCGGTCCGGTAGCCCTGCAGCTGGCTCAGGTTCAGGGTCTCTGCGACCACGCCCTGCCCCGCGAAGGCGGCGTCGCCGTGCATGAGCAGCGGCAGCACCGCGTACTTGCGCTCCTGGGAGTTCATGTCCTGCTTGGCGCGCACGATGCCCTCGAGCACCGGGTTGACCGCCTCCAGGTGGCTGGGATTGGCCGCCAGGTAGACCTTGACCTGCGAGCCGTCAGCCGAGGTGAACGTGCCCTCCGTGCCCAGGTGGTACTTGACGTCCCCGGAGCCCTGGACGCTCTCCACCCCGTAGTTGCCCTCGAACTCGTTGAAGATCCGGGAGTAGGACTTGCCGGCGATGTTGGCCAGCACGTTGAGCCGGCCCCGGTGCGGCATCCCGATGCAGACCTCGTCCAGGCCATCAGCGGCCGCCGCGGACAGGACGGCGTCCACCAACGGGATCACCGACTCGCCACCCTCGAGGGAGAACCGCTTCTGCCCCACGTACTTGGTCTGCAGGAAGGTCTCGAAGGCCTCCGCTGAGTTCAGGGTGCGCAGGATCCGCAGCTGCTCCTCACGGTCGGGCTTCTCCGGCTCCTTCTCGATGCGCTCCTGGATCCAGGCGCGCTGGTCGGGGTCCTGCATGTGCATGTACTCGATGCCCACCGTCCGGCAGTACGCGTCGCGCAGCACCTTGAGCACGTCACGGAGGGTCATGAACTGCTCGCCGGCGAAGCCTGCGACCGCGAACTCGCGGTCCAGGTCCCAGAGGGTCAGCCCGTGGGCGACCACGTCGAGGTCGGGGTGCTTGCGCTGCTTGTAGTCCAGGGGATCGATGTCGGCGATCAGGTGCCCGCGCACCCGGTAGGCGTGGATCAGCTCCTGGACCCGTGCCGTCTTGTTCAGGTCCGAGTCATGGCTCGTGGCGATGTCGGTGGCCCAGCGGATCGGCTCGTAGGGGATCCGCAGGGAGGTGAAGATCTCATCGAAGAAGTCGTGCTCGCCGAGCAGCAGCTGGTGCACACGACGCAGGAAGTCCCCGGACTGCGCGCCCTGGATGATCCGGTGGTCGTAGGTGGAGGTCAGCGTCAGGATCTTGCTGACCCCGGAGCGGGCCAGGGTCTCCGGCGCCGCCCCCTGCCACTCAGCCGGGTACTCCAGGGAGCCCACACCGACGATCAGGCCCTGGCCGGACATCAGCCTCGGCACGGAGTGCACCGTGCCGATCGTGCCCGGGTTGGTCAGTGTCGCTGTCGTGCCGGCGAAGTCATCGGCCGTCAGAGCGCCCGTGCGCGCCTTGCGCACCAACTCCTCATAGGTGGCCCAGAAGGCAGCGAAGTCCATCCTCTCGGCGCCCTTGATGCAGGGCACGAGCAGCTGCCGGGTGCCGTCCGGCTTGGTGATGTCGATGGCCAGGCCGAGATTGACCGATTGGTGGGAGACGACCGCCGGCTTGCCCTCGACCGTGGTGAACCCGACGTTCATGTCGGGCATGTCGGTCAGGGCGCGCACGAGCGCATAGCCGATCAGGTGCGTGAAGGAGACCTTGCCGCCCCGCCCCCGGGTCAGCTGGTTGTTGATGATCTGCCGGTTGTCGATGAGCAGCTTGCCCGGCATCGACCGGACGGAGGTGGCCGTCGGCACCTCAAGGCTGGCCTCCATGTTGACCACCACGCGGGCGGCCGGTCCACGCAGGACCCGTGGCGGGGCCTCGGTGCCCTCGGCGTCCTCGCCGGTCGGGATCGACGACAGGCCCACCTGAGGGGCGACCTGACCCACG
>Ga0316195_10000748_pt1 | contig 13692 bp, 11 predicted proteins | sample Phised1_MG_FD_204937 | JGI IMG/M metagenome (GOLD analysis project Ga0316195, IMG submission 204937) | Coastal sediment microbial communities from Maine, United States - Phippsburg sediment 1 | ecosystem: Environmental > Aquatic > Marine > Coastal > Sediment | place: USA: Maine | collected... | reverse complement strand
ACGTTCCCTCCCGACCGATTCCCGAAGCCCCAACCGAAGGGCGAACGCACCCCCGCACGGTGGCGACTTCGTCTGCACGAGATCATCTTCGAAGCCGACACCCCCGCCGGTAAGCTTTTCGATATCATCCTCATATTCGCCATCGTCCTAAGCGTGATCGCCGTGATGTTCGACAGCGTAGCCCAGGTCCGCGATCAGCACGGTCGCCTGCTCTATGTGGTTGAATGGCTCTTCACCCTGGTCTTTACTGCTGAATACATTCTGAGAATCATCTCGCTTGGGCAACCACTGCGCTACATGCGAAGCTTCTACGGTCTGGTCGACCTGATCGCCATCCTGCCGACCTATCTCAGCCTGCTGATACCTGGCTCCCAGTATCTGATGGTCATCAGGGTCCTGCGCCTGCTCAGGATTTTCAGAGTCCTCAAGCTGGCACAATATCTCAACGAAGCAGAGTACCTGCTCAAAGCCATGCGCGCAAGCCGACGCAAAATTTCTGTATTCCTCTTTGTGGTTTTGACCCTGGTGCTGATCTTCGGCTCACTCCTCTACCTCATCGAGGGTGATGAAAGTGGTTTCACCTCCATCGGCGTCTCGTGCTACTGGGCGATCACCACTCTGACGACCGTCGGCTACGGTGACATCTCACCGCAATCACCTCTTGGCCGTGCGGTCGCCAGCATTATCATGATCATGGGGTATGGTGTGATTGCTGTACCGACGGGAATTGTCACGGCTGAGCTGGTATCGCCGAGCACTGGGAAAGTGTCCACCCAAGCCTGTCCAGGCTGCGGTGCAGAGAAACACAGCTACGATGCCAGCTACTGCAAATACTGCGGGACCGAGCTCAACCCCAAAGAACCCGGCTGAAACTCAAGCAGCCCTTTTGACCAGCACTGGTGAGCACAAACAACCGAGAAGGAGCGACAATCCCCCAGCGTTAGCCCTCGCGCAGAGTCTCGAGAAAGGCCTGCAGACCAGCCTTGAAGGTCGCCCCTACCGCACTAAACTGGACCCCGATGCCACAGGGCATGGAATTCTTTTTGAGCCATTCGGGATGATTAACCCAAGCAACACGCACCGCAACATGCAAGGGACTTTTGAATCCGGGCAGTTTGATTTCAAGTCTCAGGTCGGTGTTGACCGGGAAAAGGGTTTCCGTTGAGATGAACATCCCCCCAGCATTAAGGTTCACACAGTTACCGACATGTTTTTTCTGTTTGCTGTCCAGAAAATCCAACTGAAAATTAACCGGGATGCGTCTGTCTAGGCGAAATCCCCAGCAGACCACAAGCCGCATCGAGAAAGCGTTCTGCCACCAGAGGACGATGAACGACGGCGTCACATCCCGCATGCCAGCAGGCATCAGCCAAGACTTCGGGCGCTTTGTCAGGGAGAAGAAGTAGCACCGGCGTGGCCGTTAGCAAAGGGTCGCGCTTGATCGCCCGACAACAGTCCAGGGATTGTTCTCCCAGTCGAGCAAGATCGAAGACCACCAGGGTCGGTGCCTCTGCCTCCACCGCCTCGAACCCGGTCTGGCCATCCCGGACCAGGATCATCTCGAAGCCCTCACGCTGAAAAAAAGAGTTTTTTAAAATCGCCAGCAAAGCAGCATCATCGGAGAGAACGATCTTTTTAGTGGGCATGGCATTCCTCCCGGGCGCACAGCAGTCTTGCACAATTGTTTTGCAGGGTTCATGCCGATCCCCCCGGCGACCTGCACCCAACCCTGTAGGCAATCCATACCAGAGCAAAAAAACAGCTCAATATCAGCACATTGAAAGATTCCTCCGCCTCGCCCAGCCTGCTCTTCAAGAACCTTGAGTCCCGCACCACAACGAAAAAGGGCCGCCTCGAAAGGCGGCCCCGGCTATTTGACGAGCTGCTCAGGCAAATCCGAGCAGCTCGATTTCAAAATGCAGCTTTTTCCCAGCCAGGGGATGATTGCCATCCAGCACAACCGCCTCTTCGGACAGTTTGACAACCTGAACCTCCAGAGACTGGCCATTTTCCATGCTGACCTCGAGCATACTGCCGAGAGCCAACTCATCATGGTTCGGGATCAGACGCCGTTCCACCTCGGCAACCATCTCTGGGATGTGATGACCATAACCATCTTCGGGAGCAACTACGACATGGCAGCTCTCCCCAGGCTTGAGGCCGATCACCGCCTGGTCAAAACCGGCAATTACTTGCTCGGCACCGACAGTGAACTCCAGGGGCTCATGCCCTTCGGAAGAATCGAATATCGAACCATCCTCAAAACGGCCGATATAATTCACCCGGATCTGGTCCCCTGCAGCAACAATGCGCCCTTCGGAACACATTATTTCTCGCCCTTTTCCACGCTGACCAATTCCACATCGAACACCAGGGTCGAATTGGGGCCAATTTCCTGACCGGCACCGCGTTCACCATAGGCCAGATCGGCAGGGATGACAATCTGCCATTTGGCCCCGGGCTTCATCAACTGCAGGGCTTCGGTCCAACCAGCGATAACCCCGCTCACAGGGAAGGTGGCCGGAGTGCCGCGGTCATACGAGCTGTCAAACTGGGTGCCATCGATGAGAGTGCCACGGTAATGGACCGTTGCCATATCGGACGGCCCCGGTGAAGCGCCATCTCCTGCCTCGATGATCTTGTACTGAAGACCGCTTGCCGTTACCACGACACCCTCTTTTTTGGAGTTTTCCGCGAGGAAAGCCTCTCCTGCAGCCTTGTTCTTGGCCGACAGGGCTTCCATTTCGGCAACCATCTTGGCCTGCATCTCTTTCTGGAAATTCTGGATTTCGGCGGCCATTTCCTCATCGGTGAGGCGCATCTCCTTGCCGGCCAGAGTGTCCTTCATCCCCTGCAAAAGCACATCGGCATCAACATCGATCTTCTGTGCCTTGAAATCCTTGGCAATATTTGCACCGATCGTGTAACTGATCCTGCTCTTTGGCGTGTCCAGCTTCAGCTCTGGGGCGGCTTTGGTTTCCTCGGCGGTGCAACCGAAAGCGAACAACAACAGGAACATCAGGGATAGAAATCTGGAGTACATGGGAGAACCTTTCTTTAATAATTGAGTGGCGGTAAGAACATAAGTGTTAAAGATAACCACCGTCATAGCCACTGTCAATACAAACTATCATGATTTAATTTGTTCTAGTTCACAATCCAGCCTCCCCCCTGCTAATGCGCAACAAGGCCGCGGTGCGCGCCAGGTGCCACGCCAGCAGCAGGGCAACAACCAGAACGATCATCAGCACCAGCACAAAACCGCTCCAGCCATAGCCACGATAAGCGAATCCGGGCAGATAAGACCCAACCGCACCGCCCCCGTAGTAAAATGACACGTACAGGCCATTGACCACACCCTTGTACTGCGACATGTAGCGATTCAGGTACCCGGTCGCTGTTGCATGGGTCAGAAACGAGGCTCCGCAGAGCAGGAACATGCCACCGACCAGGGCAGCAATATAGGGTGCCATCATCACCAGCAGGGCCAGAATAAAAAAAACTAGCCCGCCCACCATGACACGCTCCGGGCCACCGCATCTTTGGTGGATGCGCACTGCATTGAGCGAAACCACAATCCCCATCAGGTAACCGGAATAAGCCAGGCCGATACGGAATTCATCAGCATGGCGGCTCAACTCGGCCAAGCGGAACGGCAGATAGTTCATGATGGCAGCGAAGACCAGGAAGAAACAGAAAACCATCGCATAAGTGGCCCGCGCCACGGGATCAGCCCAGATTTTTCCGATGACATTCTTGTCCGGACGCGCAATTTTCACCTCGCCAGCATCGGCGATCCGCCCCAGCCAGAACCAGGAGACCAACAGACCGATGCCGAGGAACAGGAAGCTGAACCGCCAATGCAGCAGGCTGGCGATCAATCCGGACAGGGCGCGCCCGGCAAAACCACCGAGGATCGTCGCGGCGATGTACCAGGACATGGCCCGTACCATGTCGTTTTTGGCCGTTACCTGCGAGGTATAGGTCATCAGCGAAGTCAGCATCGCCGGGATCAGCAGCCCCTGCACCAGGCGCAGCGCCATCAAGCCGGCAAAGGGCTGCACCACGAACATCAGCCCTTCAGTGACCGCCAGGAGTAAAACCGCCCAACGCAGCATGCGCCGCGCCGAAACTGACTCGAGCAGGGCGCCGTAAATCAGTGGCGCAAGGCTTAAGGGGATGAAGACGATGGTCGTCAGCAGGGCGGCGGTCTCGCGGGTAACGCCGAACTCTACACTTAGAACCGGCAGTAGGGGCTGCGGCACATAAAGCGCGGAAAGGGTCAGAATCGTGGTGAAGAGAATCGCCGCCATAGCCTTCAGCTCAGCTCCTGGCCACCGGCGAGGCGACCAATGCGGGCCACTACCGGCGGATGCGAATAGTAGAACCAGGCATACAGCGGATGCGGATGCAGGTTGCTCAGATTCTCCCTGCAGAGCTTGACCAGCGCCCGGGCCAGAGGTTCGGCCTGGCCGGTCAAAACAAGGGCAAAATGATCCGCCTGCCATTCATGACGCCGGGAAAGTGCACTCGAGAGTGGCGTCAGGGGGAAACTGATCAGGCTGGCGAGGCAACCGAGTAGCAGCACCTGTCCAGCAAAGCTCAGATCTTCAAGCCCTAACAGGCCGGGCAGTCCTCCCCAGGCAAGCAGCCGCCAGGCCAGCCAGCAAACGACCAGAGAAACCAACTCCATCGTCACCAGGCGTTTCCAGATATGACCCAGCCGCCAGTGCCCGGCCTCATGGGCCAGGACACCGATAATTTCATCATCAGTCATCTGCTCCAGCAGGGTATCGAACAGGACGATACGCTTGACCCGGCCAATCCCGGTAAAATAGGCATTCGAATGTTTACTGCGCCGTGAGGCATCAACCTGCTGGACCCGGTCGACCTGCAGCCCGGCCCGGGCCATGACGGCTTTGACCCGCTCGTCCAGCTGTGCATTTTGCAAAGGCTGGAATTTAAAAAAGAGCGGCTCGATCAGCACCGGCGACAGATACATCAGGAGCAGCGTGATCGCGGCGAAAAAACCCCACACCCAGAGCCACCAGCCGCCCGGGCTTGCCTGCACCAGAGCGAGGGCCCCGGCAGCGAGCAACGACATCAGGAAGACGCCGATACCGAGGGACTTAAGCAGGTCGGTGAACCAGATCCGCGGCGTCGAGGTATTGAACTGAAAACGTTCCTCGAGAACGAAGGTCCGATACAGGCTGAATGGGATATCCAGCAGCGCCTGGGCCATGATCAGGCCGATTACGAAGAGCACCCCCTGGCTGATGAACGAGTCTGTCAACCCGCTTATCCAGCGATCGTACCAGGCAAGTGGGCCAGCGAACAGGAACAGCACCAGAAGCAGACTGCCAACCAGTGTCTCGATCAGCCCGATACGGCTGTTGGCGAGGGTGTAATCGGATGTCCTGGCCAGCAGCGCCGCATCAACCTCCCCAGAGAAACCTGCAGGGACCTCATGACCATGCCGGGCGAGGTGCTGTAGATTCAGGCGTCGCAGCCACAGGCGGGCGGCCAGGATCAGCAGGAAGAGGAAAAGAATCAGCCATTTCATGACAGGTATCTTAGCAAAGAAGCGTGGCGCGGTGCTAAAAACTTCGGCCCAGTCGCTTTCACCGGCACGCATACGGAACGCAACGGGACAGCCCGAGGGTTGAACTCGTCTCGGCAATAAATGGCTTTTCGCGCTACGCGCCACTCGTCGCTGTTGTCAAACGTGATTGCGCAGCTGCAACTCGACCGGATGCGGATTGAGATAGACCTGCTCGCGCAGATAAGGCTGGTCGTACTTGCGCACGTAATGATTGATCAGCGTCAGCGGCACGACCAGCGGCACCATCCCCTTTCTGTAAAGATCAACCTGTTCGAGGGTTTCCTGCTTTTCATCGGCACTCAAGTGCTTTTTGAAATATCCGAGCAGATGCTGCAGGACATTGACCTGCTTTCTCGTCGTTGTGTGCAGACGCATCCCTTTCATAAGTAACGCCTCGTATGCGCAAAAAAGCTCATCTACCGGGGAGGTCCCGGCCGCGGCAACCAGCTTGCCCATCTGCCGGTAGATCTCGGGACTGTGACCGAGCAAAAGCAATTTGTGCCGGGTGTGGAAAGCGACCAGGTTGCCTGCAGTCCGGCCTTGAGCGAGCATGTCACGCCAGCGTTTGAATGTGAAGATACACTCGATGAAGTTTTCGCGCAGGCGCGGGTCGTGCAAACGGCCATCCTCTTCGACCGGCAAGAGCGGAAAGTGCTCCATGAAGGTGCGGGCGAAGAGACCAACGCCACCCTTGTGCGGCACGCCGTTACGGTCATAAAGCTTGACTCGCTCCATGCCACTCGACGGCGACTTGGCCTTGAAGACGAAACCACAGAGGTCCTCCCGCTCCAGTTGCCTGACGCGTGCGTCGGCCCAGGACAGCATGCGTTCGGTGACATCCTCGCCCGACCGGGAGAAGACCAGGCGTGGGCCGTCACCCTTTTCGACCAACCGCAGCGTCTCCCGCGGGGTCGGTAGCCCCATCTCCACCTCTGGACAGACCGGCACATAATCGACATATTCGCCGAGGGTGTCGCGCAGGAACCGGTCCAGTTGATGACCCCCATCATAGCGCACCCTTTCTCCGAGCAGGCAACTGCTGATTCCCAGCCGAATCTTGTCAGACATAGTGACCTCGTGGTTCGTGGTTCGTGGTTCGTGGTTCGTGGTTCGTGGTTCGTGGTTCGTGGTTCGTGGTTCGTGGTTCGTGGTTCGTGGTTCGAAGAGATTTTACCACGGGACCCGTCTCGTGCACCCCGCAACAGTTATTTGATTTGATATAGTGTACTTGTAGGCAACCGTACCAAGGACGAAAACATGCCGATCCCCGCAATCCGAATCAGATCCATCAATCACCGGCCGTGCAACCCGGACGGTCGTTATATCCTCTATTGGATGAACGCCTGCCGGCGCACACACTGGAACTTTGCCCTGGAGCATGCCGTAGAACAAGCCGTTGCAAGGGGCAAACCTCTGGTGGTTCTCGAAGCCCTGCGCTGTGACTATCCCTATGCCAGCGACCGGCTGCATCGCTTTATCCTCGACGGCATGGCCGCCAATGCCATGGCCTTCGCTAGCCAATCGGTGACCTATTACCCTTACATAGAGCCTGCCAGGGGTGCCGGCAAAGGCTTGCTCGCGGCATTGGCAAACGAAGCCATTCAGGTGATCACAGACGATTTCCCGGCATTTTTCCTGCCACGCATGATCGCCGCCGCAGGTCAACGTCTGCCGATGCGTCTGGAAGCCGTCGATGGCAACGGCCTGCTACCGATGCGGGCGGCAGACCATGCTTATCCAACCGCATACGCCTTTCGCCGTTTCCTGCAGAAACACCTGCCGGAGCACCTGAGGAGCACACCACAGGCCAATCCCCTGGATGACAGGCCTCTGCCGATACCGATTGAGCCAGCGCAGAACGTGACGACAAGGTGGCCGCACGCACGCACACTTTTACTCGCAGAGAACGGCCTCGACCTAGCCTCGCTGCCCATCGACCACCAGGTGCCTCCCGCACCACTGAGAGGCGGCGAAACCGCTGCTAAAGACCATCTCGACACTTTTCTGGAAGAGCGCTTGTCACACTACTGTGAACTGCGTAATCACCCTGATCAGGAGATGACCAGCGGTCTCTCACCCTACCTGCATTTCGGGCATATCAGCAGCCACGCCATCTTCTCCGCCATCAGCAGTCGAGAAGAGTGGGGGCCGCACCGGATCGGGCCGAAAGCAAATGGCAAGCGGACCGGCTGGTGGGGATTGTCAGCGAACGCCGAAGCCTTTCTCGACCAGCTGATCACCTGGCGGGAAATCGGCTTCAACATGTGCTGCTTCGAACCGGATCGTTACAAGGATTTCGCCAGCCTGCCCGACTGGGCTCGCAGGACTCTCGATTCGCACAGCCTCGACCCGCGCCCCATCTGTTATACTCTGGAAGAATTGCGCGAGGCGCAGACTCACGACCCCCTCTGGAACGCCGCTCAGCGCCAGCTGCGCTGCGAAGGGACCATTCACAACTATCTGCGCATGCTCTGGGCCAAAAAGATCCTCGAATGGACCCCAACGCCGCAGGAGGCTTTAGCGGCCATGATCGAGCTCAACGACCGCTATGCCATCGACGGTCGCGATCCCAACTCCTACAGCGGCATCTTCTGGTGTCTCGGTCGCTATGACCGGCCCTGGGGGCCTGCTCGGCCGATCTTCGGTAGTATCAGGTATATGAGCTCTGCAAATACGGTGCGGAAGGTCAGGTTGAAAGAGTACCTTCAGCGTTACCAGGAAATCTAGGACCGGCACGCAACACCTGCGAGGGGAACGCTTTTGGTTTCAGCACCACGTGCTGTTGCGCCCGGCTTGTGACAAAGGAGCTATGTATGGATTTGAGCGGAAAAAAAGTTGCGGTGTTGGTCGAGCAGCAATACGAAGACCTCGAACTCTGGTACCCGGTCATGCGCTTCCGCGAGGCGGGCGCGCAGGTCGAAATCGTCGGCACCGGCAAGGAGAGCTACCCCTCCAAGCACGGCTACCCGTGCCAGCCAACGACCCGGGCCGACCAGGTGCAAGGGGCCACCTTCGATGCCGTGATCATCCCCGGGGGCTACGCCCCAGACCACATGCGGCGCTCGCCGGCGATGCTTGCATTCGTCAAGCAGGCGTCCGCGGCCGGCAAGATCATCGCTGCCATCTGTCACGGCGGCTGGGTGCTCTGTTCGGTACGCTGCCTGCAAGGCCGAAAAGTCACTGGCTTCCACGCCATCAAGGACGATCTCGAGAACGCTGGCGCCACCTATATCGACGCCGAAGTGGTCCGCGACGGCAACCTGATCACCTCGCGGGTTCCGGGCGACCTGCCGGCTTTCTGCAGAACGATCATCGCTGCTTTGGCGACTTAGCGAGACCCTGCCGCATGGCAGCGGTTTTGATTTTCTCGCCACGCGCCACCCGCTAGGCGCGGCGAAAGCTTGCCAGGAACTCCAGCAAGGCTTGATTGAGCACTTCAGGCTGCTCGAGGTTAACCATGTGCCCTGCATCGGGGATGATCCTCAAGGTCGCATCCGGCAAGCGCTCGGCCAGCAGCCGGGAATGCTCGGCGGGTATGGCCAGGTCCTGTGCGGCGCCGACCACCAGGGCCGGCAGGTTAAAACCGGCCAGTCTGGTCACGTAATCATCACGATCGCGCATCGCCAACAGGCCACCGGCAACTCCAGAGACCGGCGTCGCCTCCATCCATTGCCGCACTTCGGCGACCAGTTGCGGACGCTTCTCCGGAGTCTCCGGAGCGAACAGCACCTTGGCAAAAGTCTCGGGAACAATCGTCAGGTTGCCCGCACTGACCTCTGCGGCGAGCATGCTCCGCTTCTCTTTCCCTGCGGCATCATCCGCAGCCGCACGGGTCACCAGGAACATCGCTCCCAGCAGTCGCTCGGGATAGCGCTCGACCAAGTCGAGGAGCACGTAACCTCCCATCGACATCCCACCGACCACCGCTCTTTCGATGCCGAGCTGGTCGAGCAGACCAACCACCGCATCAGCATAGCCGGCCATGGACAGCTGCCCCGCAGCTGACGGGCTTTCACCAAAACCCGGCAGATCGGGGCAGACCACCCGCCAGCTGCCAGCCACTAAAGCTGCGACTTGCGGTTGCCACATCCGACGACAAAGAGGAAAACCGTGAATCAGGACAACGGTTTGACCGCTTCCAGTATCATCAAACTTGAGCATGTCATCTCCTCCTCTACATATTGACTAAAGCTTACTCTATTCCATGGCACGAAGCGAGCCGTGCAGCAGTGATGTTGGACCAGGTCATCGTGCTTGGCTGAGTGGTCAACAATGACTATATGACCTTCGGATCATACTGTTTTCGGAAACTCAGGACTATCTCATCGCTGAGGCGCAGAACAGAAAGGCCCCGTCTCTCTGCGTCTTTGTTATGTAAAAGCCCTGCTATGGGATAGTCCGCCATTTTCAACGCGACGAGAGACGAGAGACGAGAGACGAGAGACGAGAGACGAGAGACGAGAGACGAGAGACGAGAGACGAGAGACGAGAGACGAGAGACGAGAGACGAGAGACGAGAGACGAGAGACGAGAGACTCGACCCAACAATCAAAACTGTGTCAAGCGGTATTCTTTTATGGTTTTGATTTCGCGTTTCGCTAAAGCGCAAACACTATAAAGTGTTTGCGCTTTAGCTTAAGAAACCGAACTTCTTCATCCGGTAGCGGAAGGCGTCAATGCCGAGGTTGAGCTTTTTGGCGGCTTTGGACTGGTTGCCATCGGCAATTTCCAGGGACTGGCGAATCAGTTCCCGCTCAACATCCTCGATATCGATCCCTTCCGGGGGAATGCGCAGGTTCATCGGGCCGGACATAATATCGCCGGTCTTGGTGACCAACTCACGGGGGAGATGTTCGAGCATGAGCGTCTCCTCGTTCTCGAGGATTATTGCGCGCTCGATAATATTGCGCAGTTCGCGCACATTGCCAGGCCATTCGTATTCTTCAAGGAATTTGCGGGCCATCTTCGAGACACCGGTGACGGTTTTACCGAATTCCTTATTGTAGTAACGGATAAAAAACTCGACCAGCGGCATGATGTCTTCGCGGCGCTCGCGCAATGCCGGCAGATAGATCGGGATGACCTGCAGGCGATAGTAGAGATCGTTGCGGAAGGTCTTTTCCTCGATCTTTCTGAGCAATTCTTGATTGGTCGCAGAGACGATGCGGACATCAACCGGGATCTCCTTAGTACCGCCGACCCTGCGGAATGTACGCTCTTCGAGGACGCGCAGAAGCTTAGCCTGCATCCCCATCTCCATGTCACCGATCTCGTCAAGGAAGATGGTGCCGCCATCGGAAATCTCGAACAGACCGCGTTTCTGGACTTTGGCGTCGGTAAAAGCACCCTTTTCGTGCCCCATCAACTCGCTTTCTAGGAGTGTCTCGGGGACAGCGGCACAGTTGATTGCCATGAAAGGCCGGTCTTTGCGGGCACTCTCCATATGGATGGCCCGCGCGATCAACTCCTTGCCGGTGCCACTCTCCCCCTGAATGAGGACCGTGCTGGCGTCGCTCTTCGCGACCTTGCGCACCATGTCAAGCACTTGCTTCATGTGACGGCTACCGCCGATGATATTGTTGATCCCGAACTTGCTTTCCTGGGCGGAGCGCAGGTGTGCAACTTCCTTGCGCAGTTGGCGGGTCTCGAGGGCCTTTTTGACGATGATCGCCAGTTCGTCGAGATTGAACGGTTTGTTGATGTAGTCGTAAGCACCAAGACGCATCGCTTTGACGGCGGTCTCAAGCACGCCAAGAGCCGTCACCATGATGACAAGGATATCGCTATCGATCTCCTTGACCTTGGTCAGGACTTCCAGTCCATCCATACCGGGGAGTTGGATATCCAGCAGCATAAGATCCGGGGCATCTTCATGCACCTGCTTGAGAGCATCCTCGCCGCTGCCTGCTGTAACCACCTCGTAGCCCTGCTTTTTCAGGGACTGCTCCAGCGACCAGCGGATTAAATGCTCGTCGTCAACAACCAGTATTCTCGTATTGCGCACGCTATTCCTCGTTCATAGCCGGTACAGCTTCGTTGCTGACAGGCAGATAAATAATGACACGGGTCCCTTCGCCAAGGCGACTTTTGATCTCGAGCGAACCACCTTGCTGCTCCATGAGCTGCCGACAGATTGCCAGGCCGAGCCCAGTTCCTTGGGTCTTGGTCGTATAAAACGGGGTAAAAATCCTCTTCATGTCCTCGGGCTTGATACCCGACCCGGAGTCGCCGATCAGCACCCGCACGACCGGCCTGCCCTGCGCTTCGACCAGGTCGGTCTGCAACAGCAGGGTGCCGCCGTCTTTCATCGCTTGAATCGCATTAATGATGATATTGAAAAATACCTGTTGCAGCTGCTTGCCGTCAACCCAAACCGGCGGCAAATTGCGGGTAAATTCCTTATTTTGATGAACGTTTTTTGCTTCCGGGTGCTGGCTGACGAAAAACATCGTCTTGTTGAGCAGATCGTTGGTGTCGACAAAGTCAAAACTCGGCTTGCCAGGGCGGCCGAAAAAGAGTAGGTCCGTGGCGGCCTTGTCCAACCGCGAGATTTGCTCAAGCACCTTGTTGACGACCTCGCGCCGCGGATCATCTTCGGCAAAATCGTCGGCGAGCACAGTTACGGCACCGCTGATCGCGGCAAGAGGGTTTTTGATCTCGTGAGCTATACCGGCGGACATTTCACCGACGGATGCCAGGCGATCAACCCGCTCCATCTGCTGGTAATGGCATTGCTGGAGTTCGTCGTTGGCCAGGCGTAAACGATCGACCATCGAGTTGAAACTGACCATCAGGCGGCTGACCTCATCGTGGCCCTTTGGTTCAAGCCTGACGCTCAGATCGCCCTCTTCAACCTGGGCCATTTTGATCGACATCATCTGTAGCGGCTGGCGTACGAAGCGCGTGAAAATCAGGGAAATCCCGCCCGTCAACAGCAGCACAATCGCCAACATGGTAAAGCCGAAAAGCTGCGAGGTCTGCAGCAGCTGGCTCTCCATATCAGCCAGCGACAGGTCAAGATTCAAAACCCCGATGACCCGTCGACCGGCACCATGACAGGGGGTACAGCGCGGTTCGGTATAAATCGGCTTGACCACACCCAGGACTTCACTGCCGTTTGGCCTGCGAAATATATCGTGCTGCTGCCCCTGAAGAAAGATAGCCAGATCATGTGGGTCAACGCGGCGATCGATCTCTTGAGGTTCGGAGGACTTGAGGACCCGTCCGTCGGGATGAAAAATGCGCACGCCGGCGAGGCGCGGGTCACTGCCGACCAGCTCCAGAATCGTCTGGACGTCACGGGTATTACCGGTACTCATGGCGCTGTTGATGGAGCGTTCGATCACCGATATCATAAGATCGGCAGTGCGTAAGCTGGCATCGGTGACGTGGGTATGTTCACGCCGGATATGAAAGAGGGTCACACTGCCAATCGCAACAAGAAAAAGCAGAAAGGAGAGGATGACGATCCGGCCGATCAGACTGTTGAAAAACACGGTTGACCCCGCTCAGGGTGATGGCCTGCGTGCGCCAGGCATCCTGAGAGGAGGCCTTCCCCCCTCAAGCGGCGTGCGTGCGGCAGGCATCTGTATAGTGTCTTGGCCACCCCCAAATGGCTGGCCCGGTGTTACAGGTAACGAGCTTCCTGAGCCAGGCGGCTGCGAAACCGCTTGGCCGGTGCGTCTGGAGGCTGTCGGCGGTTTATAGACAAACGCCCATTCCTGATAGCTCGTCTTACCCTTGAGGCTCTCCAACTCCTTGGAGAACCCGTCCGTCTTGAAGGGTTGCAACGTGCTTTTAGAATGGACTCCTATAATCCGTTCCGCCGGGTCAGTCACCAGTTCCCAGTCCTCGCCGGTCATCGGGTCGTTATAAAGCTTACGCAGGTGCCGTACCACATTCGGGAAACGCGGATCACGCAGCAAATCGTCGAGCTTGGCAGGAAACATCTGCTGCGGGCCATTTTTCACCGCATAATAACTGGCAATAGCCTTCTGATACTGCTCGCCGCGCCAGAGCAGCTCGGCTTCGCGCGCCCGCTGGATGGCACTGCGCCAGGACTGTCCCGCCATGCCGGTCGCCAACCCCAG
>Ga0316195_10000747_pt1 | contig 13706 bp, 11 predicted proteins | sample Phised1_MG_FD_204937 | JGI IMG/M metagenome (GOLD analysis project Ga0316195, IMG submission 204937) | Coastal sediment microbial communities from Maine, United States - Phippsburg sediment 1 | ecosystem: Environmental > Aquatic > Marine > Coastal > Sediment | place: USA: Maine | collected... | reverse complement strand
AGCCGGGCGACCGGGAGGCGGGAATGCTGGAAGACGCCGGCAAGCGGGTTCCCTTTGTGGATCGCGCGGTTTTCCGCCTGGAAAAAGAGACACTGCCCCTGTGGACCAAATTCCTGCAGGGCTACTATGACCGCTCCGGTGAAGTGCACGGCAACACCAACGGCGTTTATGACCAGGCCTTTGTGGTCGGCCCTGACGGGGTGCAGATGTCACAGGAGCTGGCGGCGCACCACATCACCATGTCCCCCGACGTGAAGCCGGGAATTTATTACTACGGTTTCAATATGCGCGACCCGGTAGTGGGGGGCTATACCGAGGACAGGCGCAAACTGCGGCAGGCCCTGCAGATCGCCTTCAATACCGAGGAGTACCTCAATATATTCTACAAGGGCAACGGGATCGTGGCCCATTCGCCGATTCCCCCGGGAATTCCCGGGTACCTGGAGGGCGAGGCGGGCATCGACCCCTACGTCTACGACTGGGTGGACGGCGAGCCCCGCCGCAAGTCGCTGGACTACGCCAGGCAGTTGCTGGTTGAGGCGGGCTACCCCAAGGGCCGCGACGCGCGCACCGGGGAGCCGCTGAAAATATTTATCGACGTGCAGTCCCAGGCTATCAGCAATACCATGATGAACTGGATGGACCGGGTCTTCGGCGAACTCGGCGTGCAGGTGGAGTACCGGCCCGCGGACTGGAACCGTACCCGGGAAAAATTGCTGACGGGCAACACCCAGATCTACTCTCACGGCTGGCTGGCGGACTACCCCGACCCGGAAAACTTCCTGTTCCTGCTGTACGGCCCGGAAAGCCCGCTGGACTGCAAGTGCGACGGCGCCAACAACTCCAATTACGCCAGCGATGCATATGACAATGCGTTTCGCAGGATCCGCATGCTGCCCCCGGGACCGGAGCGGGACAAACTGGTGGCCGAGGCGGTGGAGCAGTACCGCAAGGACGCAGTGTGGCTGTTTGCGTACTACCCCAAGGATATCTACCTGAACAACAGCTGGGTCTACAACAACAAGCGCCACGGCATCTCCAAGGCCAGCCTCATGTATACGCGAATCGATGTAGATGAGCGCGAGCGCAAGCAGAAAGAGTGGAACCAACCCGTTACCTGGCCGCTGTACGCGGCTGCCCTGGTGGTGCTGGGTTTGCTGCTGCCGGGTGTCATCGCCTACCGGCGCCGCCAGCAGGCCACTGCCCGCAGGGCGGGGAATAACTGATGCTCGCCTACATTATCCGCCGTTTGCTCTACGCCATTCCCATCCTGGTCGGGGTGAACCTGCTCACGTTCACGCTGTTTTTCGTGGTGAACTCCCCCGATGACATGGCGGCATCCCAGCTCGGCGACAAGTATGTGACCCCTGCCGCCATCGAGAACTGGAAGCGCAAGAACGGCTACGACAAGCCACTGTTCCTCAACGACTCGGCCACCGGCCTGGCCACCCTCACCGATACGATTTTCTTCACCAAGTCGGTCCGGCTGTTCGCGTTCGACTTCGGCCGCTCCGAGAGCGGCCGGGATATCACCACCGATGTCTCGACCCGGATGTGGCCCAGCCTGGCGGTAGCCCTGCCCAGTTTCGCCCTCGGGATCTGGGTGAACATCTGCGTGGCGCTGATGGTGGTGATGTTTCGCGGCACCTCGCTGGATCGCTGGGCGGTGTTCGTGTTCGTCGCCCTGATGTCGATTTCCTACCTGTTCTATATCATCGGCGGCCAGTACCTGGTGGCCAAGCAGTGGATGCTGGTGCCCATCTCCGGCTTCGATCCCGACTTCAAACCCTGGAAATTCCTGATCCTGCCGGTGCTGGTCAGTGTGCTGTCGGGCATCGGCTCCGGTGCCCGCTGGTATCGCACCCTGTTCCTGGAAGAGGCCGGCCAGGATTATGTGCGCACCGCCAGGGCCAAGGGCGCCAGCGAAATCAGTATCCTGTTCCGGCATATCCTGCCCAATGCCCTGATTCCCATCCTCACCGGCGTGGTGGTGCTGATTCCCTCCCTGTTCATGGGCAGCCTGTTGATCGAGTCCTTTTTCGGTATTCCCGGGCTTGGCAGTTACATGCTGGACGCGATCCGCTCCCAGGACTTCGCCATCGTGCGCAGCATGGTATTCATCGGGTCCATTCTCTATATCTTCGGCCTGATTCTCACTGATATTTCCTACACCTGGGCCGATCCCAGGGTGCGGCTAAGCTGATGTGGGAGCTGGATGCCAAACCGGTCCTGCTGTGGTCCGATGCGCTGGTGTTCATGCTGGTCATCGTGCTGTGCACCTTCTTTTACCGGCTGCGCAATGACCCGCAGACGCGGGAGCGCTGGAGCCAGGTGTTCAGCTCGCGCCTGGGTATGGTCACCTTCACCATCATCATGGTCTACGTGGGCATCGCCCTGCTGGACTCCCTGCATTTTCGCCGGGCCCTGGCCAGTCCCGCGGGCGTGGAAACCACGGAGGTGTTTTACGACAACAAGGTGACCAGTGTGCTCGACCTGATGCTCGATGGCATGGGGGATCGGTACGAGCGCACCTACTCGGCGCCGCTTGCGCTGAAGTCCTTCGAAAAGAGTGACATGAAGGACGAACACGGCAACCTGGTGCGGGACTACGAATGGCTGGAGCACGCCGGGCGGCACCTGGCCAGTCCGGCGGACAAATGGCCCGACCTGCTGCGCCTCACCGGCATTGCCCTGGCCTGGGGCCTGGCGGCAGCCGCGCTGGTGGTGGGCCTGCAGTGGGTCCTGCTGCGCGGCAGCGCCTACCCCTGGTACGCTTCCTGGCTGGTGCAGGCGGTGGTGATCTGTTTCATGGTCTGGCTGGTGAGCGTCAGCCACTACTACCACGTGCTGGGTACCGACCAGGGCGGCACGGATGTCGCCTACCAGAGCCTCAAGGGTATTCGCACAGGGGTGTTGCTGGGCACCCTGTCCACCCTGGTGATGTTGCCCATCGCCGTCACCCTGGGCGTGATGGCGGGCTACTTCAAGGGCTGGGTGGACGACGTCGTGCAGTACCTGTACACCACCCTGAGTTCTATCCCCGGCATCCTGCTGATCGCCGCCTCGGTGCTGCTGTTCCAGGTGTACATCGACCTCAACCCGGACTATTTCGCCGTGGGCATGGAAAAAGCCGACGCCCGTTTTATCGCCCTGTGTTTCATTCTCGGTCTTACCAGCTGGTCCAGCCTGTGCCGGCTGATCCGGGCGGAGACTCTGAAGATCAGCCAGCTGGGTTACGTCCAGGCGGCCCACGCCTTCGGGGTCAGCCACCGCCGTATCCTGGGCCGCCATATCCTGCCGAACGTGGTGCACATCATCCTGATCACGTTCGTGCTGGATTTCAGCTCCCTGGTGCTGGCCGAGGCCGTGCTGTCCTATATCGGTGTGGGTATCGATCCCTCCATGGGCAGCTGGGGCAATATGATCAACGACGCCCGCACCGAGCTGTCCCTCGAACCGGCGGTGTGGTGGACCCTCGCCGGGGCGTTCTTCTTCATGTTCATGCTGGTGCTGGCCGCCAACCTGTTCTCGGACCTGGTGCGCGACGCCTTCGACCCGCGCAGCGGATCGGGGAGGTCGGGGGCATGAGCGCGGCGGGGGACATCCGTATGCAGGTCAGGGACCTGCGGGTCGAGCTGGCGGAAACCGGCGAGCAGATCCTCAAGGGGGTCAGCCTCGAGCTGCGGGCGGGGCAGATATTCGCCCTGGTGGGGGAGTCGGGCAGCGGCAAGTCGGTGACCTCGCTGGCCACCATGCGGCTGCTGCCCGAGGCCCTGCAGATCACTGCCGGCGCGGTTCTGGTGGACGGCCAGGACCTGTTCGAACTGCCCGAGGCGAGCATGCAGAGCGTGCGCGGACGGCGGGTGGCAATGATCTTCCAGAACGCGATGAGCGCCCTCAACCCGGTCCAGACCGTGGGCGAACAGGTGGCGGAAACCCTGCGCCTGCATACGCCGCTGCGGGGCGATGCCCTGCGCCGGCGCGTTGTGCAATTATTTTCAGAAGTGGGCATTCCCGACCCTGACAGCCGCTTCAGCTTCTACCCGCACCAGCTCTCCGGCGGCCAGCAGCAGCGCATCATGATCGCGATGGCGCTGGCCTGCGAGCCCGACATACTGATTGCGGATGAGCCCACCACCGCGCTGGATGTGACCATCCAGGAGCAGGTGCTGAACCTGATCCGGGAGCTGACCCGTTCCCGCCAGCTGGCGGTGCTGTTGATCACCCACGACATGGGGGTGGTGCGCCATACCGCCGATGAGGTCGGGGTGATGTACCGCGGCGAGATTATCGAGCGCGAGGGCGTGGAGGAGTTTTTCCACAACCCGAAGCAGGACTACAGCCGGCGCCTGATCGATGCATTGCCGGACCTCACCCGGTTCCAGAGCGTCGCGGTGGAAGAGCCGCTGCTGCAGCTCGAGGACGTCAAGGTCTACTTCCCGATACGCCGGGGCGTGCTGCAGCGGGTGGTGGACCACACCCGGGCCGTTGACGGGGTTTCCCTGTCGATCGGCCGCGGTGAGACCTATGCCCTGGTGGGTGAGTCCGGCAGCGGCAAGTCCACCCTGGGCCGGGCCATCCTCAACCTGGAAGAATCCAGCGGCGGCCGGATTCGCTTCAAGGGCGAGGATATCGGCGCCCTGTCCCGGCGTGCAATGCTGCCCTATCGCAAGCTGATCCAGGTGATATTCCAGAATCCGTTTTCGTCCATGAACCCGCGGCTCACGGTGGGCGAGATCATTGCCGAGGGCATGGTCAGCCTGGGCATGGGCCTGTCCGCCGGGCAGCGGGAGGAGCGCATCGGCCAGTTGCTGGACCGGGTGCAGCTGCGGCGCGAGTACCGCAACCGGTATCCCCATGAGTTCTCCGGTGGCCAGCTGCAGCGCATCGCCATTGCCCGGGCCCTGGCGGTGGAGCCGGAGCTGATCATCTGCGACGAGCCCACCAGCGCGCTGGATGTCTCCATCCGGGCGGAGGTGCTGGGCCTGCTGCAGGAGCTGCAGCGCGAGTTCGGCGTGTCCTACCTGTTCATCACCCACGACCTGTCGATCGTGCCCAGCCTGGCCCACCATGTGGGTGTAATGCAGGCGGGCAAGCTGGTGGAGCAGGGCAGCGCCGAGCAGATACTCACGGCGCCCCGGCACCCCTACACCCGCGCGCTGCTCAAATCCGTGCCCCGGCTCGACCGGGCGTAGCCATCTTCGCGGGCCTGGCCTACACTTGCCGGGCAAATACTACCTGATCCCCCCGCAACACTGGAGACGAGCCCTATGAATGGTGCAGAGAGCCTGCTCAATACCCTGGTCAACAACGGCGTCGAGGTGTGCTTCACCAATCCCGGCACCTCGGAGATGCACTTCGTCGCGGCGCTGGACGAGGTCGAGGGCATGCGCTGTGTGCTGTGCCTGTTCGAGGGTGTGCTCAGCGGCGCCGCCGACGGCTACGCCCGGATGGCGCGCAAGCCCGCCTCCACCCTGCTGCACCTGGGGCCGGGACTGGGCAATGCGCTGGCCAATACCCACAACGCGAAGAAAGGCCATGTGCCGATGGTGAATATCGTCGGCGACCACGCCACCTACCACCTGCAGTACGACGCCCCGCTTACCTCGGATATCGAGGGTATCGCGCGCCCGGTTTCCCACTGGGTATACACTTCCAAGGCGCCCGGGGATATTGCCCGGGACGCGGCGGAGGCCGTGCGCCAGGCCGGTATCGGCCAGGTTGCTACCCTGATGCTGCCGGCGGACGTGTCCTGGGGTGACAACCCGAACGGTCCCGAGGGCAAGGTGGCGGTGGCGCCCCCGGCGCCGGTCCCCGCCGGGCGGGTGGATGAAGCCCTCGCCCTGCTGAAATCCGGCGCCAGGTGCATGGTCATGATCGGCGGGCGCGAGGTCGACAGCGAGCGCGGGTTGCTGCTGAGCCGTATCGGCGCCGCTGCCGGCGTGCGGGTCTGTACCGAGGTATTTCCCGGCCGGGTTGCCCGTGGCGCCGGCACTGCGGTGATCGACCGCCTGCCCTACCTGGCGGAGCTGGCCATCGACCATATCAAGGAGATCGAGCACCTGATCCTGGTGGGAGCTCCCGCCCCGGTCTCGTTTTTTGCCTACCCCAACGTGCCCAGCGCCATCGCCGCCCCCGGCTGCCAGCAGTTCGTGCTGGCCGGCCCCAATGACGATATCGACCAGGTGCTGGAAGACCTGCTGGAAGGTCTCGACGCGGTGGATGCATCGCCCCGGGTGCAGCCGCTGACCCTGCCCGATCTCGGGTCGGGCCCGCTGGATGTCAACAAGGTGGCCGCGGCGGTGGCCCACTTCCTGCCGGAAAGCGCTGTCGTCGTGGACGAGGCGATAACCGCGGGTTTCGTGTTGTACCCGGCGACCGCCACGGCCCGTTCCCACGACTGGTTGAACCTCACGGGGGGGGCTATCGGCTGGGGTCTGCCCGCTTCGGTGGGGGCGGCGATCGCCTGCCCGGAGCGCAAGGTGGTGTGCCTGGAGGGGGATGGCAGCGCGATGTACACCATCCAGTCCCTGTGGACCATGGCCCGGGAAAACCTGGATATCACCGTGGTTATTTTCAACAACACCAAGTACAGCGTGCTGGAGATGGAATTCGCCCGCACCGGTGCCCGCGGCGGCAAGCCCGGCCCCAACGCCGCCAGCGTGCTCGACATCGGCGGCCCGGACATGGACTTCGTGGCGATTGCCACCGGCATGGGCGTGCAGGCCTCCCGCGCCACCACCGCCGAGGAGTTCAACCAGCAGTTTGCGGCGGCGATAAAGGCAAAGGGTCCGCGGCTGATCGACGCCGTCGTGCCTACACTGTTCTAGGCCGCCGCCGCTGTGTTTTCGTTGCCCGCCGCGGCGCGCAGGTTTGCAAGCAATGCGTGCCGTACCTGCGCCGGATCGCGCAGGCGCTTGACCTGCTCGAAAACCGCGGCCGCCTGGGGGAAATACGCGCGCAGGTAGACCAGCCACTGCTTCAGTGGGTTGGGTGCATAGCAGGCGTCGTAGTGCGCCAGGTTCAGTTCGAGGAATTGCAGCAGCATCGGCAGGATGTCGGGCCAGTGCAGTGAAGCCGGCGCCTCACCCCGCGCGGCCGCCGCCACCAGCCGCGCCAGGTCCGGCCGGCACAGGGCGCCGCGGCCCAGCATCAGGTCATCGCAACCGCTTACCTGCCGGCAGCGCAGGGCATCCGCCGGGCTCCAGATCTCGCCGTTGGCGATCACGTTCAGCGACACCACTTCCCGCGCCCTGGCGATCTCCTCCCAGTAGGCCGGCGGCCGGTAGCCGTGGCGCTTGGTGCGGGCGTGCACCGTGAGTTCGGTCGCGCCCGCCGCTTCTATCCCGCGCACGATGTCCAGCAGCAGGCTGGTGTCCTCGTAGCCCAGCCGGATCTTCACCGTGACCGGCACCTGCGCCGGCACCGCGGCGCGCACCGCCGCGGCGATGGCGTGCACCCGCTGGGGTTCACGCAGGATGACCGAGCCCCCGTCGGAGCGGTTGACGGTCCTGGCCGGGCAGCCGAAGTTCAGGTCGATACCGGCGGCGCCGAGCTCGGCGGCGCGGGCTGCGTTCTCCGCCATCACCGCAGCCTGCCCCCCCAGCAACTGTACGTACACCGGCACGCCCGACGCGGTGGTGCCGCCGGCGGCCAGCTCCGGGCACAGGCGGTGGAACACCCGCGGCGGCAGCAGGCGCCCGGTTACCCTGACAAATTCCGTGACGCAGCGATCCACACCGCCCAGGGCAGTGAGCAGTTCGCGCATGGGGTAGTCGATAACGCCCTCCATCGGGGCGAGCATCAGTTGCATCGGGTACAGCCTGCGGTGTGAGCGGGCGATTATATACAGCCTCCGGAGTCGGCACCACGACAGAACGCCATGCGGCATGGCGCCCCTTGGCACTAGTGTTTTAGAATGTGCGGCCAGGTGCCCGGCGAAAGCGCAGGGCAAAAGCGGAAGGTAACCGAATGCAGGGTGATATCATCGCGCAGGGCATAGAGCTTATGCTGTACGGCATGGGCACGGTGTTCGTGTTCCTGGCCCTGCTGGTGCTGGCCACTACCGGCATGTCGGGCCTGATTACGCGCTATTTCCCCCAGCCGGAGCCGCCGCCGGTCACCGCGCGGGTACGGAAACCGGCCACGGCCGTGGCCGGCGAGCTCGACCCCGGTGTGGTGGCGGTGATCACCGCCGCGATCCACCAGCACCGCAATACCAGTAACTAGGCCGCGACCAGCGCGGACCGACCAGACCAGGAGGCTCGATGGCAATGGACCAGAACAACCGCCCGCTGGGTATTACCGACGTGGTGCTGCGCGACGCGCACCAGTCCCTGCTGGCGACCCGCATGCGCCTCGATGACATGCTGCCGATCGCCGCCAAGCTGGACGAGGTGGGTTTCTGGTCGCTGGAGACCTGGGGCGGAGCCACCTTTGACGCCTGCATCCGCTACCTGGGTGAGGACCCCTGGGAGCGCATCCGCGAGCTGAAAAAGGCGATGCCGAACACACCGCAGCAGATGCTGTTCCGGGGCCAGAACATCCTGGGTTACCGCCACTACGCGGATGACGTGGTGGTGAAGTTTGTCGAGCGCGCCGCCCACAACGGCGTGGATGTGTTTCGCGTGTTCGATGCGATGAACGATATGCGCAACCTGGACGTGGCGCTGAAAGCCGTCAGGCAAGTGGGCAAGCACGCCCAGGGCACCATCTCCTATACCCTCAGCCCGGTCCACACCGTGGACACCTGGGTGGAGATGGGTAAACGCATCGAGGACACGGGGGCCGATTCCATCGCGATCAAGGATATGGCCGGCCTGCTGCATCCCTATGTGGGCTATGAGCTGGTCACCCGGCTGAAGGCCGCCTGCGCGATTCCCATCCATATGCAGTGCCATGCCACCACGGGCCTGTCCACCGCCACCATCCTCAAGTGCGTGGAGGCGGGCATCGACAATGTGGACACCTCGATCTCCTCGATGTCGATGACCTACGGCCATTCGCCGACCGAGGCGGTGGTGGCGATGCTGGCGGGCACCGGGCGCCAGACCGGCCTGGATATCGTCAAGCTGGCGGAAATCGCCGCGTATTTTCGCGAGGTGCGCAAAAAATACGCGGCGTTTGAAGGTTCACTGCGGGGCGTGGACGCGCGCATCCTGGTGGCGCAGGTGCCCGGCGGCATGCTCACCAACATGGAGAGCCAGCTGAAGGAGCAGGGCGCCGCCGACAGGATGGACGAGGTGCTGGCGGAGATTCCCCGGGTGCGCCAGGACCTGGGTTTCATCCCGCTGGTGACGCCCACCTCCCAGATCGTCGGTACCCAGTCGGTGATCAACGTGCTGACCGGCGAGCGCTACAAATCGATAACCCGGGAAACCGCCGGCGTGCTCAAGGGCGAATACGGCGCCACCCCGGCACCGGTCAACGCCGAGCTGCAGCTGCGGGTGCTGGAGGGCAAGCCCGCCATCACCTGCCGGCCCGCCGACCTGCTGGAGCCGGAACTGGACAAGCTCACCGATGAATTGCGCGCCCTGGCCCTGGAGAAGTCCATCGCCCTGACCCCCGGCGAGGGCGAGATCGACGACGTGCTCACCTACGCGCTGTTTCCCCAGATCGGCCTGAAGTTCCTGGAACACCGCGGCGACCCCTCGGCTTTCGAGCCGGTACCCTCGGCCGCCCCTGCGCCGGCGGCGCCCGCCGCCCCCGCACAGGCGAGCCCCGGCCAGGCCGGGGTCTACACGGTGAAGGTAAACGGGCAGAGCTACGTGGTGGAAGTGGCGGCCGGTGGCGACGTGTCGGCCATCAGCCCGGTGGCGGCAAGCGCCGCGGCGCCCGCGGCCGCGGCCCATCCGCTGGCGGCGCCGCTGGCGGGCAATATATTCCACGTCAACGTGATTGTCGGTGACCAGGTGGAAGCCGGGGATGTGATAGTGGTGCTCGAGGCCATGAAAATGGAGACCGAGGTGCGCGCCCAGCGTTCGGGTACCGTGGCCGAGGTCATGGTGAAGGTCGGTGACAAGGTCGCGGTCGGCGATCCGCTGATCAGCGTGGCCTAGCCCCGGATGGATAATTTTCTCCTGCTGTGGCAGTCCTCGGGCCTGGCCCAGATCCAGGCCGGCCAGGCCTTCATGATCCTGGTCGGGTTGCTGCTGCTGTTCCTGGCCATCCGCAAGGGATTTGAACCGCTGTTGCTGGTGCCGATCGGTTTCGGCGGCATTCTCGCCAATGTCCCCGGGGCGGGCATGGCCTACTCCGCCGTGGAAAACGCGGTGCACGCGGGCGATCCGTTATTGCTGGGCGAGTTCGCCCGCCTGCTCGGCGTCACCCTGGGGGCGGTAGCGGATGCCCCCAGGGAAGTGCTGGCGGCCTACCAGGCGGCGGGCCCGGCCCTGCAGCTGGCGGTGCAGCAACTGGCGGAACATGCCAGCTACAGCAACGGCATGCTCTACAGCTTCTACTCCGTGGCCATCGCCAGCGGTGTCGCACCGCTGGTGATTTTCATGGGCGTCGGCGCGATGACCGATTTTGGCCCGCTGCTGGGCAACCCCAGGACCCTGTTCATGGGGGCGGCGGCCCAGTTCGGCATTTTCGCCACCGTGCTGGGGGCAGTGGGGCTCACCCACCTGGGCCTGATGGATTTCAGTATTTCCGACGCCGCGGCCATCGGCATTATCGGCGGCGCCGACGGTCCCACCGCGATCTATGTCACCAGCATCCTGGCGCCCGACCTGCTGGGCGCGATCGCGGTGGCGGCCTATTCCTATATGGCGCTGGTGCCGCTGATCCAGCCGCCAATCATGAGGGCGCTGACTACCCAGGCCGAGCGCAAAATCGTGATGACGCAGCTGCGGCAGGTCTCCCGCCGCGAGAAGATCGTGTTCCCGCTGGTGCTGCTGATCCTGGTGGCCCTGTTGCTGCCTGCCGCCGCACCGCTGCTGGGCATGTTCTGCTTCGGCAACCTGATGAAGGAGTGCGGGGTGGTGGAGCGCCTGAGTTTTACCGCCCAGAACGCGCTGATCAATGTCACCACGATCTTCCTGGGGCTGTCAGTCGGTTCCAAGCTGGTGGCTGACAAGTTCCTCGATATTAACACCCTGGGTATCCTGGGCCTGGGTATTATCGCTTTCGCGATCGGCACCGCCTCGGGGGTGCTCATTGCCAAGCTGATGAACAGGCTGGGCGGCAGCCCGATCAACCCCCTGATCGGTTCCGCCGGTGTCTCCGCGGTGCCCATGGCGGCGCGGGTGAGCAACAAGCTGGGCCTGGAGGCGGATCCCCACAACTTCCTGCTGATGCACGCGATGGGACCTAACGTGGCGGGGGTGATCGGCTCGGCGGTGGCGGCTGGCGTGATGATCAGCCTGGTGGCGCATTGACCGTATTTTTGCGCCAATATTCCCTTCTGATTGCGGTAATTTTGCCCCCATACGGGGGTTGAGCCAGGTCGGTCAGGCGCTAAGCTGGTGCCAGGATGAATTCGCCCTGACGGCGTAGCGTCGATGCGCCCCCGGCGCACCCGCAAAATACAGACATCCAGGAGACTTTTATGAACAAATCCATGCTTACCGGAACGGTGCTCGGCGTTGCCGTCGCAACTGCAGTGGGAGCCATCGGCGGCTACAGGATGCTGTCGGGCCCTGAGTTCGCCGAGGTACTTGCGGTAACCCCGGTTACCGAGAGCGTCAAGACCCCCCGGGAGGAATGCAAGGACGTGGTGGTGACCCGCCAGCAGCCGGTCAAGGATGAGCACAAGATTGCCGGCAGCGTACTGGGTGCGGTCGCCGGCGGCGCGCTCGGCAACGCCATAGGCGGCCATGGCAAGAACACGGGTGCCAAGGTTGCCGGTGCCGTTGTCGGCGGCGTTGCCGGCAACCAGATCCAGGGCAAGATGCAGGAGGCCGACACCTACCAGACCACTGAGCGCCGCTGCAAGACCGTGCAGGACATCAGCCAGCGCACGGTGGCCTACAGCGTGCAATACCGCCTGGGTGATGAATCCGGGACGGTACAGATGGATTACGACCCCGGCTCGGCGATCCCGTTGGAGAACGGCAAGCTGGTGTTGACGCGCGCGTCCGCAACCTCGCCGTAGGGTCGAATTCATTCGGCCGTTGCGGAGCCCACCCCGAGGTTTACAGGCGCTCCGCTTTTCGGGCGGCTGGTTCGACCGCTTCGCCATTGCGGGAACACCGGCGGCACCAGGGCGCGGATCTGCCAGTAGGCACCCAGGGCGGCGAGAGGGTCTTGTATCCGGTGTTGATCGGAATATTTTCCAGGAGGACGAACTTTTGCCCCAATACTCCCTGACCATCACCCCCAGGTTTTACGAGACCGACGCCCTGGGCCATATCAATAACGCGTCCATCGCCGCGTGGTTCGAGGTGGCCAGGATCACGTTTCTCGAATCCCTGGCCGACCAGACCGCAGCGTCTGCCACCAACTGGATTCTGGCATCGCTGCACATCGATTTTGTCGCGGAGACTTTCTACGGCACCGACGTGGTCGCGACGGTCACAGGCGCATCTCCCGGCAACAGTTCCCTCAAGGTGATCTGCGAAATGTCGCAGGGCGGCAAGCTCACGGTGCGTGGCACGGCGGTGCTGGTGCACCTGGATGCGGTCGCCAAAAAGCCGTCGCGTATTCCCGACACGTTGCGGCAGCGGCTCGCCGCCAGTTAGGCGCGCCGCGAATCATCCTCGGGTGAAACCGGCCGGCTATTTCCCCAGCGCGCGCTGGTAGGCGGCCACCGCGTTGGCCAGGCCGATGCGGATTGCGTCAACCGTGAGGGCGTGGCCGATGGAGACCTCCAGCAGGCCGGGCACGGTGGCGAAGCGGGGCAGGTTCAGGAGGTCCAGGTCGTGGCCCGCGTTCAGGCCCAGGCCCTCCGCGGCGGCGGTTTCGGCAGCGTCGACAAACTGGCGGAAGATTGCTTCCAGGTTGTTGTTGTCCTTGAACGCCCGGGCGTAGCTCTCGGTGTAGAGCTCAATGCGGTCTGCACCCACCTGCGCGGCCAGGCGGATCTGCTCCGGCACCGGGTCCATGAACAGGCTGGTGCGGATGCCCAGAGACTTGAGCTCCGCCACGAGGGGCGCCACCGTGTCGCCATCGCGTTCCAGGTCGAAGCCGTGGTCCGATGTGAGCTGGCTGTCGCCGTCCGGCACCAGGGTGCACTGGGCTGGGCGGATTTCCCGGACCAGATCCATAAACCCCGGATAGTCGCCGACACCGGCGCGGTCACTGCGGCGGGGGCCAGCCATCGGGTTGCCCTCGATGTTGAATTCCACCTCCAGCATGCCGGCCAGGTCGAAGCAGTCGCTGGCGCGGATGTGGCGCTGGTCCGGCCGCGGGTGCACGGTAATACCGTCCGCCCCCGCCGCGATGCACATGCGGGCGTGCTCGGTCACACTGGGATTGGTGGTATCCCGGGAGTTGCGGATCAGTGCGATTTTGTTGAGATTGACGCTGAGCGCAATCATGGGGTCCCGGCGCGCACGATCTCGTTGATCACGATCGGCTGCAGCGGTACGTCGGTGAAACTGGCCACCTTGCCGGTGGGCGCGGTTGCTATGAAGTCCACGATGTCCATGCCCAGGATAACCTCGCCAAATACCGTGTAACCGTCGCGCCCCGGCGCCCAGTCCAGTTGCAGGTTGTTGCGCTGGTTGATAAAGAACTGCGCGGTCGCCGAATCCGGGTCGTTGGTG
>Ga0316195_10000746_pt1 | contig 13712 bp, 8 predicted proteins | sample Phised1_MG_FD_204937 | JGI IMG/M metagenome (GOLD analysis project Ga0316195, IMG submission 204937) | Coastal sediment microbial communities from Maine, United States - Phippsburg sediment 1 | ecosystem: Environmental > Aquatic > Marine > Coastal > Sediment | place: USA: Maine | collected... | reverse complement strand
TCTGGCCACCAGTATGTCGCGCTCGACCGGCACCAGGTATTCTCCGTGCGAGACGAACTGGAGCCGGATGCCGGGAAAGCGCTGCGTCTTCTTGCCATTGATCAGCTCGGGTTTGATTTTCGATGGTTTTGTCCACATGGAATGCTCGGGAATCGTGATGGCGCCCGAAAATTCATGCAGCGCCCTGGCAGCTTCGCCTTGTGGCACAAAAAACCGGTTTGGAACCGGACTTTCGCTGGCATTCGTGCTGGCCATCAGTTCCGCGTATCCCAGCGCCTGACGTTCGTCCGCGGCAGGGCAACTGGTAATCCCCATCGAAAGCAATGCAATCGTCAAAATCGTCTTCTCGAACATCAGCATATTCCTCGTGGCCAGGGCCCCATTATAAGAGTTGATCTGCTCAAATCCCGCCCATTAGACAGCGCAGGTCCGCTGTGCAATAAAGTGACCTGGATGGTGGAGACCCGCATGTCATCGAGCACTCGTATTCGAATTGTCGTTACAGGCCTGGTAGCAAGTCTGTTGTTTCTCAACGGTTGTGCGGGGAAAGAGGATGAGGCAGACGTTGATGCAGGCGTGGTGGCTGACCAAAGCGGTAGCCGACCGGTCACCGCCGAACGAATCATCAATGCCGATTCTGAGCCGGGTAACTGGCTTTCTCATGGTCGCACTTACGACGAGCAACGCTTCAGTCCGCTCACGAAAATCAACGAGAACAATGTAACCGGCCTTGGGCTTGCCTGGTATTTCGATATCGATACGAATCGAGCCATGGAAGCGACGCCCCTGGTTGCCGACGGGGTCATGTACGTCACCTCTCCCTGGAGCATCGTGCATGCACTGGACGCCGTGTCGGGCGAACTCCTCTGGCGTTACGACCCACAAACGCCCAGGAGCTGGGGCGCGTATGCCTGTTGCGACGTGCCGAATCGAGGCGCTGCCTTGTGGAACGACAAATTGTATGTGGCGACGTTTGACGGCTACCTCGTGGCAATCGATGTTGAAAGCGGTCAGGAGGTCTGGCGGGCTGACACGATCAATCGCACGCCGCCGTATACGATCACCGGTGCGCCACGAGTCATCAAGGGCAAGGTGATCATAGGCAATGGTGGCGCTGAGTATGGCGTGCGCGGCTATGTGACCGCCTACGACGCCGAGACCGGCGAGCAGGCGTGGCGAACCTACACCGTACCGGGCAATCCCGCCGACGGCTTCGAGTCGGACGCCATGGAAAAGGCCGCGAAGACCTGGACCGGTGAATGGTGGAAGTTTGGCGGTGGCGGCACCGCGTGGGATGCGTTCGCCTATGACCCTGACCTGGATCTTCTCTATGTCGGAGTCGGCAACGGCTCGCCGTGGAACCGGGAAGTGCGCAGTCCGGGCGGCGGCGATAATCTCTACCTGGCATCGATACTGGCACTCGATCCGGATACCGGGAACTACGTCTGGCACTATCAGACCACCCCGGGTGAATCCTGGGATTACACGGCAACACAGCACATTATCCTGGCGGACCTCGAGATTGCCGGCAAATTTCGCAGGGTGCTGATGCAGGCGCCGAAGAACGGCTTCTTTTATGTGATTGATCGCGAAACCGGCGCGCTGATCTCGGCCGAAGCCTACGTGCCGCTGAACTGGGCGACGCACGTTGATCCGGAGAGCGGGCGGCCGGTCGAGGTACCGGGAGCCAGATATGAGCAGGCGCACTCCATTGTTTTTCCTGGCGCCTGGGGTGGCCACAACTGGCATCCGATGACCTTCAGTCCGCAGACCGGTCTCGTCTACATTCCCGTGATAGGTTCAGCGGAAGTGTTTGCGAACCCGCCTGATTTTGCATTTTTCGACAACCACCTGAACACAGCAATTGACTGGCAGGCTGTCGCTGACGCACCGGCAAGCGAAATTGCCGAGGGCCCGTCGGTTGTCGCCCGCGTGTCGGCCTGGGACCCGATCCGGCAAAAGGAAGTCTTTCGAATCGATAGCGGTAACGGTTGGAATGCGGGTCTGTTGTCGACAGCCGGCAACCTGATATTCCAGGGCGAGGCCAGTGGCGAGTTTGCCGCGTACCGTGCCGACGACGGTGAACATCTCTGGTCAGCCTATGTGGGTACGGGAATCCAGGCGGCGCCGATCACTTTCGAAGTGGCCGGTGAGCAATATGTCGCAGTCGTTGGTGGATGGGGTGGCAGCCTGGGCCTGTTCACCGGCGATCCCGGACCGAGTCCGAACCAGGAGGCAGTTGGACGTGTGCTGACGTACAAGCTTGGCAGCGAAGAGCAATTGCCGTCACCGAAAGTTGTCGAGTACGCGCGTCCCGACATAGCCGACACAACTGCATCTCAGGATGTCATCGATCACGGCGGTGTGCTGTTCCTGGATCGCTGCTCGTGGTGTCACGGTTATGAAGTAGTCGGCAATGGGTCGTTTCCCGACCTTCGCTACTCAAGCGCCGCGACCCACAGCATCTGGAATTCGATCGTGCTGGACGGCGCTTACTTTGCCAAGGGTATGCCTTCGTTCAAAGGCGTACTCAGTGAAGAAGATGCCCAGGCGATCCGTGCCTACGTTATTCGTCAGGGGCGCATAGCGTTTGAGGAAGAAGATCGGTAGTACGGAGCGGCAGGCCAGTGCACGACATCCCGGTAATTGATATTCACAGCGATCGCGACGTCGTCCGCCGGGTCGAGGATGCCTGCAGGAATATTGGGTTCATGTATATCCGCGGTCACGGCATTGCACCCGATGTCATCGACCGGATCAGAGAAGCAGTTATTGCCTATTTCGATCGGCCCCTGGAAGAAAAGCGTCGCGACCGGATCAGCCGTGAGAACTATCGTGGCTATATTCCTGCGAGATTCTTCAGCCCGAACAGCGGGGACACCGACGCCGACTACTACGAAGGATACAAACTCCACTTCGAGATTGCTGAAGGCGACCCGATTTGTCACGAATGCGATTTGTATGGCCCTAACAAATGGCCGGAAGAGCCGGCGGGTTTCAAGCAAGCGGTGCTCGACTACTGGCGGGCTTGTGACAACGCGGCAAATACATTGCTTGGGATTCTTGCAGACATCATGGGAGTGAGTCGTGACGCCTTCCTGCAGCTCTTCGAAAAACCGCTGACCAACATGACCCTGTTGCACTATCCGCCGCAGGCAGCAGACGAATCAGGGTTTGGTATTCATCCACACAAGGACACGGACGCACTGACGATCCTGGTCCCCGATAAGGTCGGCGGGCTCATGGTGAAAAAGCGAAACGTTGACCAGTGGATCGAAGTGAATGCGCCGGAGGACGCGGTGGTGGTCAATATTGGCGACTTGCTGGAACTGTGGTCCGGCGGTTGCTTTGTCTCGACCCCGCACAAGGTGATCAACAAAAGCGGTGCGGAACGATACAGTTTTCCCTACTTTGCGGTGCCCAGGTTCGATACGATCGTGAAGCCGCTCTGCAGTCCCCAGCCGGGTTTCGAACGAACAAGCGTGAATGTTGGCGATGTGTCCCGGGAGGTCTGGCGCACAAACTGGCCGGATACGACGCCAGGAAGTACGAACTATGACCTCGGTACGCTCAATGACTGAGCCATGATCGGTGCATGCTCTCGTTATCGGTAGACCAGTTGATTGAGGCTGGCGGCATCTCCGCTGTATGGCATTAACGTGAAATCGTATCGATACGACATTTCGTTAAGTGAGTATTCTTGCAGCGTACGTTTGCCCCAGGAGTCATCACCGCCAACGCCCATCTGGCCATAGTCGATATCGAGTGACACAAGGTCGCGCGGCTCGACGTCGCTCACGTGAACATTCACACGTTCTTCATTATCACGGGCGCCCGGGCCGTCTTCGCTCGTAATGGCGATTTTGACCGGTGGTACGAAATCGGCGAGTCGATTGTGATGGACACCGAAACTGATCAGGTCTTCGGCAACGATCAGCAATCCGACGTCAGAATGGTTGCTTAATGACAGCCATCGAACATCGGTTTTGTAGCCATTCTCCTGCGGTCGCATGTACGGAACGTAGTGGTCCGCAACGTTGTTGGCATACCGGCCCGCCTTGGCGGCGAGCTTGCGGTCGGAGTAATTTTCAAAGGGTCCACGTCCGAACCACTCCACTTTGTCGAGATCACGCAATACTTCTACGTTCATCCCTATTCGCGGTATGACCGGCAAACCGTCCTCTCGCTCGAAAGCGTTCGCGACATCGATAGCACCGGATGGCGAGAACGAGTAATTGGACTGCCAGACGCCCAGTCGGTTGCCGGCATCGTCCGTAAAAGCATAGACCGCCCTGATGTCAGTCGAGTCGTCAACGGAGTTGACCACTTCGAGTGACTTGAGCGTCCTGTTTCGCCCCGCCTGCTCCCAGGGGGCGGCCCATTCCTGCATGTAATTGCCAAAGTCGTTGTCGGTTGGCGCTCGCCAGAAATTTGGCGTGAGAGGTGTCAGCAATAACTCCCGGCCGGCGTGGCGAAGGGAGCTCAGCAACCCGGTTTCTGCACTGATTAGTGCCTGCGTCTCACCGGCGATCACGTGAAATCCCGATTCGGTTCGCTCCAGGTCGACCGTACCATTCGTATGCTTTGTACCTGCAAACGGCGACGAGCTCACCGGCAAGCTCAATTGATTCTCGGCGTAGATGTGGTTTGCGGGCAAAAGTCCCCGGGCTTCGGGCGCGACAAGGTGCAAGTTCAGATGATATTCCGGCCCGTCCCGCAGCGTACCCAAATCGTACTGCAGGCGGATAAGGCTCGCGCTTTCGGGTCCGATATCGAGGTCGCGCGCGACACCATTCTGAACCGCGCGGCCGTCCGCGGTAACTTCCCACTGCAATTCGAATTCTGACAGATCGATAAAATCGTAATTATTGACGACCGTTACATCGCCTCGCGTCAGGTCTGCTGCCAGCAGATCAACGTATTGATAAACGCGTTTTACCTCCCAGTACGCAGGCTGCACACGGCGGTCGGGGAAAACGACGCCATTGAAATTGAAGTTGCCACTGGAGGGCACATCGGCTGGTCCGTAATCACCGCCGTAGGTCCAGTACGGCTCACCATCCTCATTGTGTTCCAGCAAACCCTGGTCGACCCAGTCCCAGATGAAACCGCCGGCGAGGATTTCATATCGGTTGATAACATCCCAGTATTCCTGCAGGTTGCCGGTGCTGTTGCCCATAGAATGTGCATATTCGATCAGGATGAAGGGCCTGTCGTTGCTGGTTTGTGCATATTGTTCGAGATCCCAGTAGCGCCAGTACATGCTGGAGTGAAAATCGGAGTGGCGTTCGCCGACCTCGTCGATGTTGCCTTCCGTCTCGTACTGCACGGGGCGCGACCTGTCGCGCGATTTGATCCAGTCATAGGTTGCGCCCAGATTGACGCCGTCACCGGCCTCGTTGCCCAGCGACCAGATAACGACAGACGGGAAGTTTTTCGATCGTTCCAGCATTCGCTGCGTGCGATCGACATGATGCGGCATCCAGTGCGGCTTGTTGCCGAGCGTCTTGTCGTGATCATAGCCATACCCATGGCTCTCGATGTTCGCTTCGTCCACGACATACAAGCCGTGTTCGCTGGTTAGTTCGTACCACCGTTCCTGATGGGGATAGTGCGAGTTTCTCACTGCGTTGAGGTTGGCGGCCTTCATTAGCCTGATATCCTCGAGCATGGTTTCCTCATCGACCACGTGACCCTTGTCATCATGATGCTCATGCAGGTTGGTGCCCTTCAACCGAACATGCCGGCCGTTGACCAGGAAACGGCCGTTAGCGATCTCGACTGTGCGAAAGCCGACCCTCTGGGAAATGGTTTCGCCGCCCAGGCTGAGCAACATGGTGTAGAGGTTCGGCGTTTCCGCCGACCACCGATTCACAGATTCCAGCGTAGTCGATACCTGGTGACTGGTTGCACCGGGCTCGAGGACGATCGTGTCCTGAGTTGAGAATACGACGTCGGCGCCATCACGGATTTCGACCGACAAGGTTTCCTCGATGGGCTCGGGGCCATCGTTTACGATCTCAGTTTCGAGCCTGAATGCGCCATCCCGATACTCGTTCTCGAGCCCGGCATGAACGAAGTAATCACGAACCCGGGTTTTCGGCCGGGCGTAAAGCGTTACATCGCGTTGAATCCCGGAGAGTGACCAGAAGTCCTGGTCCTCCAGGTAACTGCCGGTGCTCCATCGATATACCTCGACCGCGATGGTGTTCGTGCCCGCCTGAACATGGTCCGATACCTTGAATTCGGACGAGGTCTTGCTGCCCTCGCTGTATCCGACGTACTCGCCGTTGATCCAGACATAAAACGCTGAGCTAACCGCTCCGAAATTCAGAAAGACTTCATCACCCTGCCACTCAGCCGGCATGTCGAAATCACGACGGTAGGAACCGACCGGATTCTCATCGACGGGCACATTGGGCTCGTCGATTTCAAACGGGTAAGGGACATTGACATAGATGGCATGGCCGTAGCCTTCGCGTTCCCAGTTTGAAGGAACTGGAATGTTCGGCCAGCCGGATACGTCGAAATCCATTGCGTAGAAATTTGCCGGCCGGTCAGCCGGCGCATCCGCGTAGTGAAATTTCCAGTCACCATTTAAAGATAAATGCCACGGACTCGAATCAATATTTGCGGCCAACGCATTTTCAACACCGCGATAGGGAGCAAAGTGCGCCCGTGGCATCTCAGTATTTTCGCGAATGATGTCGATGTCATTCCATGCCGGTCGCGGACCGTCATTCGTACTTTCGGCGCAGCCCGATACCAGCGCTATCGATAACAACGCAACCAATGTGTTTCTGTTTTTCATTAACAGTGCTCCCGTAGGCGCTCGGCAGCTGCTTCAGGTGTCAGGTCACGCTGTGGCATCGCGAGCATCTCGTAACCAACCAGGTGTTTACGAATAGTCGCAGACCGCAGCAATGGAGGATAAATGTGCGCATGGAAAAGCCATTCCGGATGTGGCTGGCCATCGGAAGGACGCGGGTGGAAACCCATGGAATAGGGCGCTGACGTATCAAACAGGCTGTCGTATGAGGAAAGCACGGTCTTGAGGCATTCCGCGAGTCCGAACGTCTCGTCCGACGTCATTTCATGAGGCGCAGAGAACGAACGACGGGGTAATAGCATTGTCTCGTAGGGCCAGACCGCCCAGTAGGGCACCAGTGCGATGAAGTGCTTGTTGGCGAAAACGACTCTCGTGCCATCGTCGACTTCTGCATCCCGGTAGTCTGAAAGCAGTTGTGAGCCGGACGCCCGAAACCACTCACTTTGCGTCGCCAGCTCTTTGCCGGGCTCGTCCGGGATGTTTTCGCTCGCCCAGATTTGCGCGTGCGGATGCTGGTTGCTGCAGCCCATCATCTCACCACGGTTTTCGAATACCTGGACGTAGCCGACCTGATCGTCAGTGTCGAGTTTTGTGAATTCATCGCTCAGCATTTCCAGTGCGGCAGCGATTTCCTCAACGGCCATTGTCGAAAGGCGAAGGTTGTGTTTTGCGGAGTAACAAATGACCCGGCAGCGACCGGATTCGCTCCGTGCGACGAAAAGTTTGCTGGTGGGGGCATCGATGTCACTGACTTTTGACAGCGCTGCAAAGTCATTGTCAAAGGCGAAACTTCCACTGTAGTCGGGATTGGCGATTTCGTTGGCGCGGGCATTTCCGGGGCACAAATAGCAGTCCGGGACGTAATCCGGTAATTCAGCTTTCTCCGACTTTTCGATTTGCCCCTGCCACGGTCGCTGCATGCGTTGCGGGGAGACGAGGACCCAATCTCCTGTTAGCAGGTTATTCCTGGCGTGAGAGTGTTTCTGCATGCTCATACTTCGGATACCTCCACTGCAGGGTCAGTTGCCGTTACACAATGAATCCACGGGCGTCGTCCGCTGACCGTGGCGTAATTACGGCCAATATCGTCCATTACTGCACCTGCGTTTTTCGCGTCGACAACCGATAGCACACAGCCGCCAAATCCCGCGCCCACGATCCTGGAGCCAAGGACGCCGTCGCAGCGATCCGCAATCTCGATAAGAGATTCAACTTCATCGCAACTGACCTCAAAGTCGTCGCGAAGACTCGCATGGGACTCCCTGACCAGTGTCCCGAGCCGCTTGGCGTCGCCAGCTCTAAGAGCCTCGAAGGCATCCCGGACACGTTGAATCTCGGTGACGACGTGGTGGCTGCGGCGGTAGAGCGTGTCGCCAAGTTCTTGCTGCCGCGAGTCCAGCAAGCCGGTCGATGCGTCTCTCAATGAACTCACCGTAGTGTCGAATTCTTTAAGCAACCGGACCGCTTGATTGCACTCATTCGCCCGATCGTTGTAGCCACTGTCCGGAAGTTTATGCTTTACACCACTGTCGGTCACGACCAGCGCCATCTCTGTCGGTATCGGTGCGTATTCGGTTGCAAGCGTCCGACAATCCAGCAGCATGGCTTTGCCGTAGTGACCACAAGCAATCGAATACTGGTCCATGATGCCGCAGTTTACTCCGGCAAACTCTCTTTCGGCTGCCTGGCAAAGCTCTGCGATTGTCTTTGCCGGCAACGATATTCCTGCAATGTCGAGGAGCGCAAGCGCAACGGCGAGTTCAAGTGATGCCGACGAACTTAAACCTCCACCAATCGGGATTTCCCCGTCGATCGAAATATCGGCGCCCCTGAGCGTGACGCCTTCGTTTTCGAGAAACCAGGCCACACCTTTCACGTAGTCGATCCAGTCGGGATCGTCGCTCCGGGTCAGTTCATCGAGGTGAAACGTCCCGGACGCATCAAGGCTGCTGGTCGATATACGAATGCGCCTGTCCGCACGCTCCTTTACAGAAAGCCACGTGTACAGCGAAGTGTTGGTTGGCAAAACCAGGCCTTCGTTGTAGTCAGTATGTTCACCGATGATGTTGACACGACCAGGCGCCCTGAAAAGTTTTGCACCCGAGGCCCGGGCCTCCGCCAGTCTTGCCTGAACGTTCATGCGGTGAGCTCCACGCTCAACGACCAACGCCGGGTTTCGCCGGGTTGAATCCAGTCGACCGCGTCATTGGCGATGGCTTCGGCGACACTGTCGTACGGAGTCGTACAGGGCTCCAGGCCCAGGTTGCGGTAGGGCGCCGATCCGCAGCCCGACCACCCTTCGTTATTGATCCAGAGACCGAGCCACGGAAGCTGCCCGCGATCGAATGACATCGTCAGTGTTTCCCTGTTGCCGGGCGCGGCTACGCGCACTGATCCGTCTTCCGGAGAGTCTACAAATATCTTGTGAGCAAACTTCTTCTCTGCAAAGCTGTTTGACAGGTCAACAGACACATGTTCCGCCAGGTCGAGATCGGGCCAACGCCGAATTCGTTCTGCGGGATCGTGTTCGCTCGTTGCGTCGTCCAGGCGAAATGGTTGGGCTGAAGGTAATTCGATTTGCATGCCCGGCTCGGCTGAAAGCAGGGCATGAGCGGACCAGTACCAGGGCCACGGAAAGGACTCATTGTTAGTTAACTCATAGTGCAACTGGAGTACCGGCTCACGCTCGGCCAGCACAACGATTCTTTCGAAGCGGTAATTCAACAACTGGCCGGAAATCCCCAGCATGCACGTCAAAGCACTGTCATCGGTCTCGAGCACGGACCATGCTTGTCGCACAAGATCTCCGTGATCGGGCACTCGCCGTGACGAGCAACCGGGAATCTTCAAATCGTCGGGGCCTATAGAAAAAAGAATTTCGTCCCAACCGCCGGAGTCGAGTTCCTTGCCGTAGTCGAGACCGACGCGCGGTTGTGTTACGGGAACATGAGGGTTCGTCCAGAGCCAGTTTCTTCCGGTTCGCCGATCGACGAGTTCCGTGATATTGCCGCCGGCTGCCGGCAGGACGGATACGAGCAGGTGCTCGTTCTGCAACGAGATGCTTGCGGTGTCCCTTATCGGCGGCTCCTGCATATGATCGCTCGTCGGTGGCAAGCACGCTGCCGAAATCTTCGTATAGTTGCGGAAAATCTGCAGTCAGCGCGCTTTGAATGCAGACTTCTTTATTCATCTAGTTTTTCAGATAGCGATCGAACCAGGCGGTAACTCGCTGCAGGTAATCCAGCTCGTATTCAGTCGCCCAACCGCCGTGATGACTATCCGGGTAAACAACCAGTTCTGATTCGATTCCGCGGACCTGCAATGCCTGGTACATGAGTTCTGCATTCAGAATAGGGACGTTCCAGTCGACGCGACCACCCAGGTACAGAGTCGGTGTCGTCACTTTCCCCACCCTGAGGAATGGCGAAAGTCTGTCGAAGCTCTCCCGGTCCTCCCAGGGCACGCCGAGCTCCCACGTATACCACTGCTGATATATGTCATGACCGAAATTCGCTTCGATCAGGCTGTGGCCCGCGCCGGACGCGGCGGCAGCGAAGCGCTCTGTTTCAGTAATGACGACATTTGTCATGTAACCACCGTAGGAATACCCGGTTACTGCAAGACGATCCGGGTCGGCGAAACCGGCTTCTATCGCGTAGTCGACCGCGGCAATGACGTCGTCGTAGTCTGTGATGCCCCAGGTGCGAAAGATAGCGCGAACGTAGTCTTCACCAAACCCCGAAGAGCCGCGTGGATTTGGCTCGACAACCACGTACCCGTTCGCGGCAAAATATTGTGTATTGAAACTGTATCCCCAGGCGAACTGGCCGACCGGGCCGCCGTGGATATTGAGGATTGTCGGGTACCTCCTCGCAGGATCGTAGTCCGGCGGCGTCGTAATGAAAGCCTCGACAATGGTTCCGTCGCGGCTGGGAAACGAAACTTTCTGCTGCGGGCTGACGAGAATCCTGGCGAAATAGTCGGCGTTCAGGTTGGTCAGTCTTTGCAGCGACTTGCCCTGCAGCAGGTACACATCCGGTGTTCCGTCACGTTGGCTCAGGTTCACTGCGAGGGTAGAACCCGGACCGACATCAAAGGCGCTGACATTGACTTCACCCTCGACGATTCTCTCAATTCGACCGTCGCTCACCCGAATGCGGGCAATATGATTGCTGCCGGCGTTGTCGAAATTGGCGTAGATCCAGCGTCCGTTCTCCGAAAATTCGAAGCCGCCGATCCAGCGATCGAGTGAGCGGGTCAATATTATCGGCGTGCCGCCGGTAACGGGAACGATCGCGATATGCGGCACGCTGTAAACACCGTCCCCAGCCGTGAGATAGGCGATGAATTTGCCGTCGGGGCTGAATGCCGGACTGTATTTCGAATTGTCGTTGTCGGTAAGTTTTACCAGTTCGCCGCCGGCCGCGGGGACCACCCAGATATCAGAGCGATAGCTGGCGTCCGGCTCGGCCTCCCGATTGCTCGCAAACACGATCGATTGTCCGTCGGGCGACCAGTCAGCATCGCTGGCGCCATAGTCTCCGGACGTCAGTCGCGTAAGCGAGTCTTCATCGATGTCGTAGATGAACAAATTCCGGCTGCTGCCGGCAGTGATATAGCCCTCGCCCGCGTCCCGTTTGAATTGCCGGCGGGTGATGACGAATGGCTCCGGCAGGGCACCGTCCTCTTCGCTTTCTTCTTCCAATTGATCGTCACTGAACGCGACGAGCAATTTCGTCTCATCCGGCGACAACAGGCCTGTTGAAATGCCCTGGCTGAATGAGGAAACCTGGATCGCTTCCCCGTTCATTGCCAATGGCAGCTTCCACAACTGTGATTGTTCGCCCCGGTCAGAATGGAAATAGAGGTATTTACCGTCGGCCGACCAGCGCGGACTCCACGCGGAATGGCTCGACGTCGTCAGCGCACGCGGCCCAGGTGCGTTTTCGGCGATCACGTATATCGTGCCGTCCTCCGAAAATGCCACTTGTTTGCCATCCGGTGATATTTGCGGCGATCCGGGGTAACGAATGCTTTCCCGGTCTTCAATATTGGGCAGTTGTTTCTTCTCAGCAGCCAGTAAATCACTTGTGGCGACGCTGAAAAGAAACGGTAAAAGCAGGTAATTCGAGAGGCGTGTCATCATCAGGCAAAGGGTACGTTTACAACGTGGCCATGTATAGTGCCCCTGCTTCACAAGATGAAACGCCGGTTTCGACTATCGATATCGCCGCCTTAAAATGCCCAATTAAGCAAGAACGAGCCCCGAAATGCACGACGACAGACCCATCCGCGAACTGATTGCCTGCCAGAAGCCTGGCTGGTCGCTTGAACAGCGGTTTTATACGGATCCCGAAATCTACCAGCTGGAGCTGGACAATATTGTCATGCGGAACTGGATTCTGGCCGGTCATCAATCTGAGCTGGCGGAGCCAGGGGACTTCAAAGTATTCAACGTTGCCACTGAATCGGCCATTATCGTTCGCGGTCAGGATGGTGAAATCAGGGCGTTTGCCAATGTCTGCCGTCATCGCGGGTCCCTGGTATGCCTGGAAGAATCAGGCAATACCCGAAAGTTTACCTGTCCCTACCACGGCTGGGTCTACGACACGGAAGGTGAGTTGGTCGGCGCCCGGGCCATGCCGGAGGGCTTCAGGCGGGAAGACCATGGCCTGAACAAGGTTTCTGTCGACATCGTGCACGGCCTGGTATTTATCTGTTTCTGCGCTGACGCCCCGTCATTCGAAGCGGCAAAGCGTGACCTGGCTGAACCGATGGCCATGTTCGGTTTCGATGACCTCAAGGTCGCCGCAACCAAGATCTACCCGATTGCCGCAAACTGGAAATTGTCTATCGAGAACTACGTGGAGTGTTATCACTGCGCGCCGGCCCATCCCGAGTACGCGAAAATGCACACGCTCATGCTCGATGTAAAGAAAAGGGAGCGGGTCCAGGGGCATATGATAGAGAAGATGGAAGCCTGCGGCATGAAGGAAATTGAATACGATTTTTTCGGCACGGAATCACCGCCGGGCGAGCAGGGGTACCACTACAGTCGCACCGCGATGTTCGAGGGCTACAAGACGGGCAGCCGTGATGGTGAACCGCTTGCGCCACTGTTAGGTGACCTCAAGGACTACGACGGCGGGGCCTCCGATCTCGCTTTTGGATCTTTCTCTTTTCTTCTCGCCTATAGCGATCATGTCGTCGGCTATGTATTTACACCGGTCGATCAAACCCATTGCCAGTGCCAGGTTTACTGGATGGTGCGTGGTGATGCCGAGGAAGGCAAAGACTACAATCGCGAGGAGTTGATGTGGTTGTGGGACGTGACGACGTATGCAGACGAAAAGATTATCGTCAACAACTGGACGGGCGTGAAATCGCGCTTTTATCGGCCTGGGCCGTTTTCTGCCATGGAGTCAACAGAACGGCACTGGGTCGAGTGGGTACTACACGAACTCAGGCGAGCTCCAAGTGTCATCAGCTAGCTGAAGCGCCTCAGCCTGCCCGGCACGGCGTTAAAATCTCCTTTCAGGCTTTTTGCATGCGACGGCCGATGGCCCACGCGAGAACGACACCTGCCGAAACGAAAAGCATGATTAGCGTCGCCAGCGCATTGATATCGGGCGTCACACCCAGCTTCACTTTCGAAAAAATCAGCATCGGTAATGTACTGCCCCCCGGACCGGAAACGAAACTGGCGATGACCAGGTCGTCCAGGGAAAGAGTGAACGCCAGCAGCCAGCCAGCCAGCATTGCCGGTGCGATCAGCGGCAGTGTGATATCAATCATTACGCGAAAAGGGCGACCGCCGAGATCCATTGCGGCTTCTTCGAGTGATTCATCCATTGCAGCAAGGCGCGATTGCACGATGACAGCA
>Ga0316195_10000745_pt1 | contig 13712 bp, 12 predicted proteins | sample Phised1_MG_FD_204937 | JGI IMG/M metagenome (GOLD analysis project Ga0316195, IMG submission 204937) | Coastal sediment microbial communities from Maine, United States - Phippsburg sediment 1 | ecosystem: Environmental > Aquatic > Marine > Coastal > Sediment | place: USA: Maine | collected... | reverse complement strand
GTCGCGGCCATCATGTGCAGGCCTGCGACCGAGAGGAGAACGAGCGCAACGAATTCAGGACCGCGGCGCCCGACCTTGACGACAAGGTCCCATGCGGCAAGCAGTCCGAAGAATCCGACGAGTCCGAGGACGACAGCTGCGAACGCGGAGTAGCCGTCGAGGACGACCATCGGTGACCGCATGATCTGGACGTCCATCGTCGAGAAGAAGAGACCTGCACCACCGTCAGCGACCTCGCGCCACTGGACGAACCCGATCGCCGATGCGATGGCAAGCGTGACCCCGGCAATGGGGCCCCAGATGTGGCGACCCTTACCCGCGACGACGGCGACCAGCAGGACAATCAATGCCCCGAGCAGGAGCACGACCTCAAAAGCGATCGGCAGGAAGGCAACGTTCTGCATCAGCCCTCTCCCCCATGATCGCCCGATTCCTCATTCGACTCGACGCGTTCGATGTCCCCGTAGCGGAGGTTGGGGAGATCCTCGGATCGGCCGTACTCCGGAACGTCGAATCCCGTGGTTGCCTCGATCCGATCGAGAATGGCGTTGGTCGAAGGTTCGATTCGGTCCATCACCGGCTTCGGGTACACGCCGAGAACCACGATCAGCACGACGAGCGGCACCATGATCGCAATCTCCCTGAACCCGAGATCAGCAAGACCTTCGAGCTTCGGATTCGTGACAGGACCGGTGAACACCCGCTCATACGCCCACAACAGGTAGATCGCCGCGAGGATCACGCCGGATCCGGCGATGATCGTCAAAACGGGCAGCGTCAGGTACGACCCGACGAGGATCGTGAACTCGCCGATGAACCCTGACAGTCCCGGCAATCCAGCGGACGCGAACGCGGAGAACAGGAAGATCCCCGCATAGACCGGCATCACGGCCGCAAGACCGCCGTAGTCGTCGATCCGCCGTGTGTGGGTGCGGTCGTAGATCATCCCGATCAGAAGGAAGAGCGCGCCGGTCGTGAGCCCATGGCTGATCATCTGGAACACAGAACCCTGAAGCGCCTGCGAGGTAAAGGCAAAGAGCCCGAGGACGATGAAGCCCATGTGGCTCACCGACGAATACGCGATCAAGCGCTTGATGTCAGGTTGGACGATCGCAACAGCTGCGCCGTAGACGATGCCGATCACGCCAAGCAATGCGACCCAGAACGACAGATCGACCGAGGCTTGAGGGAAGAGCGTCAGGTTGAAACGGAGGAGTCCATACGTCCCCATCTTCAGAAGCACACCGGCGAGGATCACCGATCCGGCCGTTGGTGCCTCGGTGTGGGCGTCCGCGAGCCAGGTATGGAAGGGGAATATCGGGACCTTGATCGCGAACGCGATGCCGAATCCCAGGAACAGCCACGTCTGGGTCGTCGTCGAGAGCTCGGTGCCGAGCATGTTCCTGAAGTCGAAGCTCGTGAAGAGACCGACCTGGTCGCCTGTGATGACGGCGAGGGCGATGATCGACGCCAGGAGGAACGCTGAACCGAAGGCAGTGAAAAGCACGAACTTCAGGGAGGCATAGGCGCGGTTATCGGAACCCCACAATCGGATGAGCAGGTACATCGGGACGAGCACGATCTCGAAGAAGGCAAAGAACAGCAGAAGGTCGATGGAGATGAAGACACCGAGCACACCCGCTTCGAGGATGAGCATCAGCACCATGTAGGTCTTGACTCGCTCCGTCACCGATCGGGACGCCGCGATCGCCAGCGGGAACAACAAGGCAGTGAGGACGATGAGGAAGAGTGAGATGCCATCGATGGCCACTCTCCAGCCGATGTCGAGTGCACCAGAGAAGGTGACGTCCTCCCCGAATTGGAAAGCGGGCGTTCCGGTGGCGAAGTTCCAGAGGAGGTAGCCAGCAACGACCAGGGGCGGGATGGACGCCACGATGGCGACGGGATGGAACAGCTCTGGTCGCCTCGTCGGGAGGAGCGCCACGACGAGCGCGCCAACCAGTGGGAGCAGGATCAGGATCGTCAGGACGGGCATCTAGAACGCCCCCCCAAGGATCAGGAACAGCACGAGGAGGACAACGCTTGCAATGGCGACACCGCTTGCGTACCACCTGACCTGTCCCGACTGGAGGATGCGCAGCTCGTCTCCGGACCCCGTGACGAGCCTGGCGATGCCGTGAACGCCGCCGTCGATCACCTTCGGGTCGAACACCGAGGCCCACCATTCGGCGACCCGGCGACCGGGAGCGACGATCCACCTTCCGTAGAAATCGTCGACACCGAAAGCGCCAAGCGCATTGGTCCAGAAGCTTCCATCCTCAGCAGGCAATTCGGCTCGACCGTAGCGACGCCACGCGATCACGATGCCGGTGACAGCCACGAGAAGGGCAACCGCACCGAGCCAGAACAGCGTCGAGAACTCAGCCTCCGCCGGATGCATGACGCCAGCAAAGGCTGGCTCGAGATAGTGCTCGAAAACGAGTTGCCACGGCGTGTTCAGTCCACCGATGCCAGCGCTGAACACGGCGAGGATGATGAGCGGAGTGGTCATCGTTGCTGGCGATTCATGGGGATGCACACCCTCGGGGGCCCTCGAATCGCCGAGGAACGTCATGACGAAAAGCCTCGTCATGTAGAACGCCGTGATCAGGGCCACAACGATTCCGATGGCCCACAGCCCGATCCACCATCCGCCCTTGGCGAACGTTGCGGCGAGGATCTCATCCTTCGACCAGAACCCTGAGAACGGGATGATCCCTGCAATCGACAGCCACGCTATGCCCATGGTGATGAAGGTGACCGGCATCACCTTTCGAAGACCGCCCATCCGACGCATGTCTTGTTCTCCTGCGAGGGCATGGATCACGGATCCCGCGCCGAGAAAGAGGAGCGCCTTGAAGAACGCGTGCGTGGTGAGGTGGAACAGACCTGCCGAATAGGCACCGACGCCAACGGCGAGGACCATGTACCCCAACTGGCTGATCGTCGAATATGCCAGAACCTTCTTGATATCGGTCTGTGCGACCGCAATAACGGCGGCGAGGAGCGCCGTCGCCGCTCCGACGACTGCGACGATGGCGGCGGTTGTCGGCGCGTAGTCGAACAGGACGGCGGACCTGGCAATCATGAAGACGCCCGCCGTCACCATGGTCGCGGCGTGGATCAGCGCTGAGACCGGGGTCGGACCTTCCATGGCGTCGGGGAGCCAGATGTACAGGGGAATCTGGGCGGACTTACCGGCGGCACCCACGAACAGGAGCAGTGTGATCGCGGTGATCGTGCCTGCGCCAACACCGAAGAGGACGGGCGTTTCGGCAAAGATCGTCTGGAAATCGAAGGTCCCAAAGGTCGCGAAGATGATCATCAGGGCGACGAGGAAGCCCCAGTCACCGATGCGGTTCACGATGAAGGCCTTCTTGCCGGCAGCAGCAGCCGAGGGCTTCTCGAACCAGAACGAGATCAGCAGGTAGGACGACAGGCCAACCAGTTCCCAGCCGACGAACATCAAGGCGTAGTTCGAGGCAAGGACGAGGATCAGCATCGATGCGATGAAGAGGTTCAGGAAGGCGAAGAACCGCGGGAATCGCGCATCTCCGTGCATGTACCCGATCGAATAGAGGTGGATGAGGGCACCCACGCCCGTCACGATCAGGGTCAGAAGCACCGAAAGCGGATCCCACAGGAATGCCACGTCTGCGCCGACCGACGGAATCCAGGAGAAGAACAGCACCGTCTCGGCCAGCTTGTCACCGCCGAGGAACCCAACGCCGGCAAAGAAGGCGATGAGGAAGGCAGCAGCAACGATCCCAAACCCGAACCAACCCGCGACCTTCTCGCCGAGACGCCTCCCGATGAAGAGATTGACGACGGCGCCAGCAAGGGGAAGCGCGACGAGGAGCCAGAGGTAGTCCGTCATCGTCAGCCCTTCAACTCGGCGAGTTCGTCGACGTTGGCGCTGGCCTTCTTGCGGAAGATGGCGACGATGATCGCAAGCCCGATGGTGACTTCAGCTGCGGCGATCACCATCACGAACAGTGCGGCAACCTGTCCCTCGATCAACCCGAGATCCTTGCTGATGGCGACGAACGTGAGGTTCACGCTGTTGAGCATGAGCTCGATCGACATGAACATGATCAAGGCGTTCCTCCTGATCATCACGCCGGCCACGCCCATGGAGAAGAGGGCGGCTCCGAGGAGGAGATACCAGGTGACTGTCACCGTCACGACGCACCCTCCTCTTCGGCATCCTGATCGAAGTAGGCAAGAGCGATGGTCCCCAGGGCTGCGATGGTGAGAAGGATCACGGTCGCAAGGAAGACGATGGTCCATGTTCCGAAGAGCTCATCTGCCACGGTTTCGATCGTGCCGTTCAGATCTGGTGCACCAAATGCGGAAGAGCCTGTGACCCATGCCTGCCGCCCTGCAAGGGCGAGCGCTGCGAAGAAGCCGACCGCAACGACGCCGGTCATGATCCGTTGGCTGAGGGGGCGCTCACCGTAGGCGCCGGGTCGGTCCACACCGATGAGCATGATCACGAACAGGAACAGCGTCATCACAGCACCGGCGTAGATGATGACCTGGACGACCGCCACCAGATGGGCATCGAGGAGGATGTACAGGATCGCGATGGCGAACATCGTCGAGAGCAGACCCACTGCTGAATAGACCGGATTACGTGCCATCAGCATCGTTGCGGCACCGGCGATCGCGACCGCAGCAAAGATGATGAAGGTGATCGTCTCACCCATCGGTCGCACCCTCCTCGAGGCTGACTTCGGCGTCATCGACCACAGACGCGACCGGTGTGGCGTCGCTTTCGGGGAGGGCATCGTTCGGTGAGGACTGTCCACGCTCAGCAGGGAGCGATCCCGTCCGCGCCGACGGTGTCCATGCAACGACGCCTTCGTATGCGGCCTGACCCGACGGCGAGGTCGCCCTCATCCACCCGTCTCCGATCCTGAGCTCATCGAAGTCGAACAGCTTCGATGGTCCCTGGGGGTGGTTCGGGGTGCCGTCCGGTTCCACAAGGAGCTCATCCTTGGTGTAGATCGCATCTTCCCGATCGGTGACGGACATTTCGAAGAGGTGCGTCATGGTGATCGCCTGGGTCGGGCATGCCTCGACGCACATCGCACAGAAGATGCACCGCAACATGTTGATCTCGTACACGAAGCCGAATCGCTCACCTGGGCTGACCGGGGCGTCCGGAGGGTTGTCGGCACCTCGGACATAGATGCAGTTCGCAGGGCAGACACCGGCACAGAGCTCGCATCCGATGCACTTCTCCATGCCGTCCTCGTACCGATTGAGCACATGGCGACCGTGGAACCGTTCCGGCTTCACACGCTTTTCCTGCGGGTACTTCCGCGTCACGCGAGGCTTGCCGACCTGGCGCATCGTCACGGCAAATCCCTTGAAGGGGCCGAGGAGGTCTCCGATCCAGCTCATGACATCCTCCTCATGACCAGGGCATCCCGAACTCGCGTACACCGAGTGACAGGGCGACCAGGATGATCCAGGCGAGCGACACGGGGATCAGTCGTTTCCATCCGAAACTCATCAGCTGGTCATACCTCATACGGGGCAGCGTCGCTCGCACCCACACGAACAGCAGGACGATCGCCCAGGTCTTGATGAGGAACCACACGATCGGTAGCACGGCTTCGACGAAGGGAGGACCGAACGTCGGCCCTGCCCATCCGCCGAGGAACAGGACGGCGGTGAGGGCCGAGATGTTGAACACGTTGATGTACTCGGACAGGAAGAAGAACGCGAACGCGATTCCGGAGTACTCGGTGTGATAGCCACCGACGATCTCCGATTCCGCCTCGACGAGGTCGAAGGGCGCGCGGTTGGTCTCGGCGAAGCCCGCGATGAGGAAGATCACGAACGATGGGACGAGGACGATGTTCCACGCGGGGACGAAGCTTCCGAAGGTCCCCTGCTGGGCGTCGACGATGCCGGCGATCGAAGTGGTCCCTGCAAACATCACCACCGGCACGAGCGCAAGGCCCATCGCTGCTTCGTACGAGATCATCTGCGCCGAGGCACGCACCGAGCCGAGCAGCGGATACTTGGACCCAGAGGACCAGCCGGCAAGCGTCACCGCGTAGACGGCCATCGACGACAGGGCAAGAACATAGAGCAAAGCGATGTTGAGGTCGGCTCCGGCGAGGTCGTACGTCGTGCCCCCGATCGTGATCGGCGCACCTATGGGGATCACGAGGAAGATCAGCAGGGCAGGCACGAGGGCCGCAACGGGGGCAACGATGTAGATCGCGTACTCGGCCTTGGTTGGGCGGATCGATTCCTTGAAGAACGATTTCACACCGTCTGCGAGTGTCTGCAGGATCCCCCACGGTCCGGCTCGGTCAGGGCCGACACGATTCTGGAGGTCGGATACGAACTTGCGCTCGACCCAGATGAGGACCAGCACCGTGACCATGAGGAAGACGAAGATCAGGACGACGCGGATCGCAGCTTCGATGAAGAGACTCATCGGTCCTCCCTCTTCGCATCGACCCTCACCGAGGCTGTGGCGGCGAGTCCCTTGGTCGCCACCTGGTTGAAGGGCACCACGATGGAACCCTCCGCCACATCGGGGTCGATGGCAACGGCGAGCGTGAAGGAGCCTTCGATCACAACTTCGGATCCATCTGCAACTGCGAGGATCGCTGCATCCCTCGGGTGGATGCGCGCGGTCGCGGGTCGTGGGAGGTCAGCGATCGTGGCGGCGTTTCGGTTCCACACCCCGTCGTCGTACAGCGCCTTGGCGAGGTGCAATGTCATTCGGTCGGTCACGACGGGAACGCTCACCTCCACCGGGATGAACCCGAGCGGCTGCGTCGCGCCGGCAAGGGGAACGACGGCCCCTTCCACTCCAGCAACGAACGTGAGGTGGTCGAATGTGATGCCCTCGTAGGCTGGCGCGACGGATGCGATCTGGGTCGAGATGTCTTCGACCTTCGCCGCCATGAGATCCACGCCCATCCGTACCGAGATGTCGTCGAGGACCACATTGAGCGGGCGCGATTGGCCGATGGGTTGGATGGAGGGACGCATGCGCTGGACACGCCCTTCCAGGTTGGTGACCGTTCCGTCGACCTCCCCCCAGGCCGCCGCTGGCAGAATGATGTCGGCCTTCGCTGACGAGTCTGTCACGAAGGTGTCGATGGCCAGCACGAAGTCCGAGGCGTCCAGGGCTGCCGCGGCGAGGGCCGGATCCGGACAGTCGCGCACCGGGTCGGAACCGACAAGGATCAGTGCCTTCATGTCGCCGGATGTCACCGCAGCGAACATGTCGAGAGTTGAACGTCCGGCGTGCTCCGGCATGGGACCCCACGCATCCTCGAGACGACGGACGCCTGCTTCATCGGTTGCGCTGACACGTCCGGGGAGGAGGGTTGGAGCCAGTCCCATGTCGAGGGCGCCATAGACGTTGGCACGTCCAAGCAGCGTGAGGAGACGCGCGTCGGGGAGGGAGCGTGCGAATGCTGCAACCGATTCGGCGAGCCGAGGATCCTCTGCGAGGCTCGACCTTCCCACGAGACCGACGACCGGACCGGAGTCGAGCACGGACCTGGCGTCGGCGTGTCCGGCCTCTCCCGCAGAGAACTTTCGGAGGACGTCGGCTCCGGAGCCTGCCCGATATCGGATCACATGGGAGGCGATTCCGTCGAGACCGGTGCCAGCTGGGCTTGCGACCACCAGTGTTGCCCCGTTGCGTACAGCCTTCCTGACCCTCAGGTACAGGACGGGGTGCGTCTCTTTGATGTCCGGGCCCCAGACCAGGATGCTGGCGGCCTCATCCAGGTTGCTGATGGTTGCCCGTGGAGTCAGGGCCGCTGCAAAGTGGGCGTCTACTCCGTCACCGATCTGTGCGTCGACGTGGGCGGACCCAACCACGGACCTCATGAACTTGCCGAGGACGAAGGCCTCTTCATTCGTGTTGTTTGCGCCGCCGATCGCTCCAACCTCATCACCGCGGAAGGAGCCGAGCTTGTCCGCGACCATGTCGAGCGCAGCGGACCACGAAGTGGGCTCGAATCCGTCGTCACCCCGGACGAGGGGGACCGTGACCCGATCCTCGCTGTGGACCGCCGAGAAGGTGAACCGGTCCTTGTCCGAGAGCCAACCCTCGTTGACGGCATCGTTCTCGATCCCGTAGACCCGGATGATCTTCCCCCGCGATGTCTGGACATCGGCGGTCGAATGCACGGTATCGACGAGCGACACCGAGGGGGTGTGCTCGAGATCCCATGGACGGGCCTTGAATCGGTAGTCGACGGACGTCAGTGCCCCAACCGGGCAGAGCTGCACCGTGTTGCCGGAGAAGTATGAAACGAACGGATCATCGGGGAACGTCTGGATCTGGACATGGTTCCCGCGGTCGATGAAGGTCAAGAGTGAGTCGCCTGCGATGTCATCCGCGACCCTGACGCACCTGTCGCACAGGACGCAACGCTCGCGGTCGAGGAGCACGATGTCCGATACGTTGATGGGCTTGGGGAACGTCCGCTTCTCCTCGATGAATCGGCTCTCGCCCGGACCCCACGACATCGTCTGGTCCTGGAGCGGGCACTCCCCGCCCTTGTCACAGATCGGACAGTCGAGCGGATGGTTGATGAGCAGGAATTCGAGGACTCCCTCTTGTGCCTTTTTGACGACTGCGGACTCAGAGTCGACGACCATGCCGTCGGTAACGGGAAGGGTGCAGCTGGGAACGAGCGCCTTCCCTCGGGGACCCTCGACCTCCACGAGGCACATGCGGCACTTGCCGACAGGTTCGAGCTTGTCGTGGTGGCAGAACCTCGGGATGTACTCACCGACACTTTCAGCGGCGGTGATGAGGCGCTGACCTGCGGCCACATCGTGGGAGACCCCGTTGATCGTGATCGAGACGGTCTGAGGCGTATCAGACATGCGCCGCCTTCTCTCCGATCATTGCCTCGACCTCCGGACGGAACCACCGCATGATCGAGGCGACCGGGGCCGTTGCTGACGGACCAAGTGGGCAGATCGTCGTCATCGCAGGCGGCCAGGTGAGACCGGGAGAGATGTTGTCGGACACATCGAGCATCAGATCCAGGTCCTGTGTCCTGCCTTTGCCGGAGAGAATCCGCTCGAGGATGTCCTGGAGCCACGACGTACCCTCGCGGCACGGTGTGCATTGGCCACAGGATTCATGGGCGAAAAAGCGAACGATCGAATGCGCGGCGGCGACGACATTGGTCGTTTCGTCCATGACCACGACCGCTCCGGCACCGATCATCGAACCGTTCGCTGCGACGTCATCGATCGTCAGCGGTGTATCAAGGTGGACGCTCGGAACGAACCATGGGGACGAGGCGCCTCCAGGGATCCAGCATTTGAGCTCCTTGTCGTCCCTGATGCCGCCACCGAGGTCGTAGATGAAGTCACGCCAGGTCATGCCCATGACGATCTCGTGGTTCCCCGGCCTCTTCACATGGCCGGAGATGCTCATCATCTTCGTGCCGGCGGAGCGCTCCGGTCCGATGGCGGCATACGCGGCTCCACCATTCATCGTGATCCATGGGATGTTGGAGATCGATTCGACGTTGTTCACGATGGTTGGTTTTGCATACAGGCCTTCAATGGCAGGGAACGGCGGCTTGAGGCGAGGTTCGCCTCGGCGTCCCTCGAGGCTGTTGAGCAGCGCCGTCTCCTCTCCACAGATATAGGCGCCACCTCCGAGATGGAGCGTGACGGTGAGCGAGAACCCGCTGCCAAGGATGTCATCACCGAGGTAGCCAGCCGATTCAGCCTCCTTGACGGCAGCCATGAGCCTGCGGGCAGCCTTCGGATATTCGCCCCTGATGTAGACGAAGGCATGGTCGACGCCGAGCGCGTAGCTCGAGACGATGATGCCTTCGAGCAACTGGTGGGGATCGCGCTCGGTGAGCTGACGGTCGTTGAAGGTGCCTGGCTCCGATTCGTCGCAGTTCACGACGAGGTATCGAGGGCTTGCATCCGCAAGGAATCCCCACTTGACGCCCGTCGGGAAACCTGCACCGCCGCGTCCGCGCATGTTGGAGGATTTGACCTCATCGATCACGTCCTGGGGCGCCATCGAGGTGAGCGCCTTGCGAAGCGCCTGATAGCCGCCAGTGTCTTCGTACCGGGCGATGGTGTTGCTGTCGCTCGGGTGGGCGTCCATGCGCGCGGTGAGGATCCGCTCGGTCATCGCCCCTCCTTCGCCGACCCGAAGGGTCCAAATGCGGGGACGGGACCGACCGCACCCTCGGCCTCCGTGGGGCCCCAATCGAAGGAGCGCTGCCCTCCGAAGAGATGCTGCATCTCGTCGGCGAGTACGACCTCGGGAGCAGTGTCCTTCAGCCACGCGATCAGCGCCTTGGCCTTGTCAGGAGTCACGCCTTCGACGAGCTCGTAGTTCACCTGCACAGCGGGAGCGCCGCCGCAGGCACCGATGCACTCGACATGCTCGACGGTGAAGGTGCCATCGTCGCCCGTGGCACCGTGCTGGACACCCGATGCGTCCTCGACCGCACCGAAGACCTGGTCACCGCCGAGGAGGTGGCATGAAATCGAGGTACAGACGGAAACGAGATACCGACCGACGCTCTCGCGTTTGAACATGGAGTAGAAGGATGCGACCGACTGCACCTGCGCAGGGGTGATCCCGGTGAGCTCTGCGACCTCCCGCATTGCCTCATCAGAGACGAACGCGTGCTCGATCGATGCGAGGTACAACAGTGGCATCACAGCCGACCGCTTTTCGGGGTACTGGCCGAGGACCTCCTTGGCACGCTCCTGGCCCACAGGGCTCCAATGGGCGATCGGATTGCTCATCGGTCAACGTCCCCAAGGACAGGATCGGCGGAGGCGAGCGTTGCAACCACATCAGCAACGAGGCTGTCCGTCATCATGGCAGGGAGGGCTTGAACGGCAGCGAATGAGGGAGCCCGCCAGTGCATCCGCCATGGACGCGCCCCGCCCTTCGATACGAGGTAGCAGCCGACCTCGCCCCGCGGACCCTCGACCGACTGGTATGCCGTACCTGCTGGGACCCGAATGCCCTCCGTGAAGAGTTTGAAGTGGTGGATGAGGGCTTCCATCGACTCGTCAATTCGCTTGCGAGGAGGCGGGGTCACCTTGGGATCCTGTACCCGATAGTCGCCGGTCGGCATTGTCTCGACGACCTGTTCGACGATCCGAAGGGACTCGCGGATCTCGGCGATGCGCACCTCATACCGGTCATGGACATCACCGTGTATCCCCGTCGGCACATCGAATTCGTACTGATCGATACCGCAGTACGGCATTTCCTTGCGCAGATCCCACGTGATCCCCGAGGCCCTCGCCATCGGACCGGTCACGCCGTATTGCTTGCACTCCTCCGGAGTGATCACACCGACGCCAAGGGTCCGGTCGAGGAAGATGGGATTCTCGTTGAGCAGTTCCTCGTATTCGTCGACCCCTCCGTTGACCGCGGCAATGAGACTGGTGACATCGTCCTCCCAGCCGTCGGGAAGGTCAGCCGCAACACCACCAGGGCGGATGTAGTTGTGGTTCATGCGCAGGCCGGTGGTCTTCTCGAAGAAGTCGAGGCACACCTCGCGCTCCCTCCAGCCGTAGATCATCATGGAGAGTGCGCCGATGTCCATCCCCATGGTCGCCGCCCACAGAAGATGGCTCGACACACGGTTCAGCTCGGTCATGAGGACCCTGATGGCATCAGCACGCGGGGGTAGGTCCACACCAAGGAGTTGTTCAACCGCAAGCGAATAGGCGAGTTCGTTGTGGAAGGGGGCGAGGTAATCCATTCTCGTCACGTTCGTTGAGCCCTGCGCATAGTTCAGGACCTCAGCGGTCTTCTCCATCCCGGTGTGCAGGTACCCGATGATCGGCTTCACGCGTCGGACGGTCTCGCCCTCGAGTTCCATCTGCAGGCGGAGGACACCGTGGGTGGATGGATGCTGTGGACCCATGTTGATGATCTGGCGTTCACCCGAGTCAACGACGGGAGTCGACTGATAGTCGTCATCGACGAGCGTGCCCTCCTGAACGGCAAGCGCAGGCTCCTGGTCCCGTGGAAGCAACTCCTGGGCACCCTCGTCCGTTGACATCGAGAACGGGAAACGTTCCTCGGTTCCCGAGACCCACACCTCGTGGAGGCGCAGACGTTCCTCTGCAGGGGTGACGATCTCGGCCTCGCCGGAATCCACCGATTCGACATCGTCGGTGGTTGCGTCGTTTCCGGTTGGGTTCGTCGTGTCGGTCACAGATCGACGCTCCCTGCTTTGAACTCGACCGGGATCGCACCGATCGAGTAGTCCTTGCGCAACGGATGGCCATCCCATTCATCAGGGAGGAGTATTCGCGTGAGATCGGGATGACCAGGAAACGCGATGCCGATGAGGTCATACGCTTCGCGTTCGTAGAAGTTCGCGCCTGCAAACACGTTGGTGAGGCTCGGGACCGTTGGGTCGTCGTACGGGACCCGGGTCGAGACGATCAACCGCTGCTTCGCTGACATGTCGATGAGATTGAGGGCAACCTCGAATCGTGGTGCCTCCGTGTAGTGGTCGACAGCCGCAAGGTCGATGAACGTGTCAAACCCGGTCGCCTTTGCGGCCTCTGCGAAGGCAACCCAGTCACCAACGGGTAGCGACACCGCGGTGTACGTGACCGAGCTCGAGGCATACGACCTGATCTCGACGGTGGCCGCCGGAAACGAAGCGATGAGTGCTTCGGTCGAGGAGTCCGGCTTGGCATCGGCGGGTGCTTCGTCACCGTGCTCGGGCTGGAACACGGTCGCGTCGAAGTCGCTCATGTCAGAGCACCCCTGTCGAACGCTGGATCTCGCCACTCATGATCTTCTCCTGCAGGCTGAGGATGCCGTGCATGAGGGACTGTGGCCCTGGAGGGCATCCCGGAACGTACATGTCGACAGGGACGATCTGATCGACACCCTGAACGAGGGCGTAGTTGTTGAACATTCCGCCAGTCGATGCACATGCTCCCATCGAGAGGACCCACTTCGGCTCGGCCATCTGGTCGTAGACCTGCCTGAGGACGGGTGCCATCTTCTGTGAGACCCGTCCGGCAACGATCATCAGGTCTGCCTGACGGGGGGACGCCCTGAAGACCTCCATCCCAAACCGGGCAAGGTCGTTGTGCGCCGCGCCGGTGCCCATCATCTCGATGGCACAACACGCAAGGCCGAACGACGCCGGCCACATGGAGTTGGTACGTGCCCAGTTGACCCCCTTCTCGAGGGTCGTCATGAGGAAGCCCGGCTCGGAGGCCACGCCCGCCATCAGGCAGCCTCTTCAAGATTGACGTCAGGAGCGACAATCCGCCGATATCGGGCACGCCGGGCAACGTTCCAGTCGAGGGCACCACGCTTCCACACATAGGCGAGGGTTTCGATGAGCATCAGCATGAAGAGGACGACGGCTCCGACGCCGGCCCAACCGAACGCCTCCCAACGAACTGCCCACACGAAGAGGAAGATGATCTCCACGTCAAAGATGACGAAGAGCATGGCGACGAGATAGAACTTCACCGGGAACCTCTGCACGGGGTCCTGGAGCGGGACGATCCCGCACTCGTAGGGAGCGAGCTTCTCCGGCGTGGGGTTGTGGGGAGCAAGCAGTCGGGATGCAACCAGGGAGGCAACGGCGAAGCCAATGCCAAGCAGCGTCATCAGCGCGACGGGAAGGTAGTCGGCGAGCTCCATTGGATGCGAGGATACCCGGCGAGGGAAT
>Ga0316195_10000744_pt1 | contig 13713 bp, 10 predicted proteins | sample Phised1_MG_FD_204937 | JGI IMG/M metagenome (GOLD analysis project Ga0316195, IMG submission 204937) | Coastal sediment microbial communities from Maine, United States - Phippsburg sediment 1 | ecosystem: Environmental > Aquatic > Marine > Coastal > Sediment | place: USA: Maine | collected... | reverse complement strand
TCTGGGTTGTGCATCTTTCTTGTATCTTAAATACACATCATTTACGATATAAGCCTGAGCTGCGTTCAAGGTGCCTGCAAAAGTGGACATAAATGCCGCCAAAAGGCCGGCTAGCAGTAACCCCATCAGGCCAACAGGTACAAAATTACTGATAGCGGAGGGAAGAATATTTTCAAAATCGATCATTCCTGCCCGCTGAAGATCCAACTGATCATAAAAAAGTATTCCCAAAACAGCAAAGCCACCAATCATAAGATATCTGGTAGGCATAAGGACCAGCGAAACAAATCCGCTCATTTTTGCCGCTTCCTTCGGCGATTTTGTAGACAGTATTTTCTGCATATCATAATTTGGAGCGGGTCCGGCAATACTGGCCAGAATTCCTTTGAATACGACCAGCATAAAAAATAATCCAAACAGAGTGTAACCATCCGAGGCAATTTTTTCGTTCACTTCGGCTATCAGGCCCGTCCAGTCAATATCCAGGTTCCATCCAAAAAATGGGTCCATCCAGGTCTCGGGAACATTCAGGGTATTTGAGCCCATTGCCTGCCAGGCTATAACTGCTATGGCAATAGAAGAGATGGTCATTATAAAAAACTGGAGAAGATCTGCCCATACAATACCGGACATACCCCCGAGTACAGAATAAAATACAGCAAAAAGTGTAAAAATAGTACCATAAAAATGAGGCACATATTCCAGTGGCACATCAAATGGTATGTAAGCACTGACAATTTCCCAGGGAATAAATATCTCAACAAACTTACCCAGGCCTATAAACCCATAAGCCAAAAAGCCAAGGCAACTTATAATGGCAAAAGCGACAACAACGGTATGGGACAATCTGCCTCCTTTACCCTCGCCAAACCTGAATAAAATCCATTCAGCTCCTGTTGTGACATTGGACCGTCGTAACCAGGCACTGAGATAAACCATTAGAAATATCTGATTGAATACCGGCCATAACCAGGGTATCCAAATGCTTTTTAAACCATATACAAAGGTTAGGGTAACCAGCCACATGGTACCTGAAATATCAAACATCCCGGAAGCATTGGATAAACCAAGCATATACCACGGTAAGGATTTCCCACCCAGCAAATAATCATCTTTGCTCTTCTGAGCCCTTTTGCGTAGCACCAGGCCAATAAGTACTGTTGCCAAAAGGTATAATAGGATTATTACAATATCAATTCCCTGTAGCATATGTTCATCTGGCCTGTTAGAAAAGCATTAAACAAAAAAGTTCGAATTAGTAAAAATATGCTCATTTTATTGAATATTTATAAAGTTACGCGGCCTTCTTTTGACAAATTCTGTTTCAAATCTAAAATATTTGTTAATATTGTTTTGGTATTATTTTATCATATGATTGAATTATAACAACAGATATAGTATTTATTAATGGATATATTAAAACGGATACATCGTGAGATCACTCCACTTTCCAATGAAGACAGCTTTCTTGTTTTTGACAGAGTGAAGGATTTTTTTGATTATCCTGTACATTTCCACCCCGAATTAGAACTGAACTTTATTTCCAAAGGAAAAGGAATACGCAGAATAGTAGGGGACAGCATGGAAGAAATCGAGGATCTTGAATTGGTATTGGTGGGTTCCAATCTTTTTCATGGATGGGAACAGCATCTTTGTACGAACAAAAACATACACGAAATAACGATTCAATTTCATAATGATCTCTTCAATTCGGCTTTTCTTGGACGTAGAATTATGAAGCCGTTAAAGGATTTATTTGACAAATCTGCTCATGGAATTCTTTTTTCTGAGGAGGTTACCCGAAATATGCTGCCCAGATTACTGAAGGTCTCAAAACTAGGAGGGATAGATTACTTTATAGAACTTTTTTCAATGTTATATGACCTTTCGACTTCAAGAAATCAAAGATTGTTGTCCACTACAACAATTAATCTGAAAAACTTTGAACACAATAATAAACTTAAAATATTGTATGACCATGTCCAGGAGAATTATTCATCAAAAATGACCCTACAGGAAGTGGCGGATATAATGAACATGAGCAGTGTTTCATTTAACAGATTTATTAAGAAGCGAACGGGTAAGACATTTGTAGAGTATGTCAACGACATACGAATAGGCTATGCTTCCAAGTGGTTGATTGAAAAGGATTTGAGTATATCGGAAATTGCTTTTATGTGTGGATTTAACAGTATTGCCAATTTCAACCGCGTGTTCAGAAAGAGTAAGGGCAGTACGCCTACAGCTTATAGACAAGATTTTTCTGGAATTCGACGAGTGTTATAGCATTATCTGTTGCCATCTGATAGTTTTTTTGAGTATAACACTTAAAGTAAATTGTCAATTTCTTGTACATTTAGAACAAACAGTCCGGACAGTAAAATATTTGAAATAAATTATTGTAATTTAAACTTGTTAATAACCTTTAAAGGACTACAATTAATCAAATAGAATCTATGCAAATAAAAGAATCACCATCCGTGTATGATGCAATAATCGTTGGTTCCGGTGCAGGTGGCGGTATGTCGGCCAAAGTATTAGCCGATGCCGGCCTGAAAATAGCCATTGTTGAAGCCGGACCATTTTTTGACCCGGCAAATCCGGAACAAATGACACAGTTAAAATGGCCTTATGAATCGCCACGGAGAGGGGCCAATACTAGGAGAGACTTTGGTGAATTTGATATGGCATATGGTGGTTGGGAAATTGAAGGCGAACCTTATACGCGTGAAAAGGGTACCAAATTTGACTGGTACAGGTCCCATATGCTTGGAGGAAGAACCAATCACTGGGGAAGGATTTCACTTCGCTTTGGACCAAAAGATTTTAAACATAAAGATATTGATGGCCTTGGTGACAATTGGCCCATAGGCTATGAAGATGTTAAACCTTATTACGATAAGGTAGATAAGCTTATTGGTGTCTTTGGTACCAATGAAGGCCTTCCTAATGATCCTGATGGGTTTTTTCTGCCACCTCCAAAACCACGACTGCATGAGCTTGTTTATATAAAAGGTGCGCGTAAGTCCAATATACCGGTTATTCCTTCAAGAATGTCTATGCTTACTAAAAAAATAAACAACGATCGCGGGGTTTGTTTTTACTGTGGCCAATGTTCTCGCTCCTGTCAGGTTTATGCCGATTTTTCTGCAGGGTCATGTTTAATTTTCCCCGCCCAGAAAAGTGGTGGGCAGGTAGATCTTTATGTGAATTCTGTGGTCCGGGAAGTCACAACAAATGAAGAAGGGAAAGCCACCGGCGTTTCCTATATCAGCAAAGACGACCGCAAGGAGTACAAATTAAAGGGCAAAGTAGTCGTTTTAGCTGCTTCAGCCTGTAGTTCAGCCCGTATTCTGCTCAATTCAAAAAGCAAGCAACATCCTAACGGCCTGGGCAACAGCAGTAATGTTGTGGGGAAATATCTTCACGATTCTACCGGAAGCAGCAGAGCCGGATTTATCCCGGGATTGATGAATCGGAAAGTATACAATGAAGATGGTGTAGGCGGAATGCATGTTTATACACCCTGGTGGCTTGATAATAAGAATCTGGACTTTCCCAGAGGCTATCATATTGAGGTTTGGGGAGGAATGGGCATGCCTAATTATGGCTTTGGATTTAACCCTAATGAATTCAATAAATTTTTTGGTTTACCAACAGGAGGTTATGGGGAAAGCCTGCGCAATGACGTAAAGAAATATTACGGCTCCGTTCTTGGATTTGGAGGCAGGGGGGAGGCAGTTGCAAGAGAAGATAACTATTGTGAAATTGACCCGACCACTGTAGATCAGTTTGGAATCCCGGTACTGCGTTTTAATTATAAATGGTCAGATTTTGAAAGAAATCAGGCCAGGCATATGCAGGCTACATTTGAAGAACTCATCCACAATATGGGGGGAGAAGTACTTGGGGACACCCCATCCAAGGAAGAAGACTACGGCCTTCTGGCTCCGGGTAGAATTATTCATGAAGTAGGAACTACCAGAATGGGTGATGATCCGAAAAAGTCCGTGGTAAATAAATTTCAACAATTGCACGATGTCAACAATGTCTTTATAACAGACGCGGGCCCATTTGTTTCACAGGGAGATAAAAACTGCACCTGGACCATCCTGGCCTTGTCATGGCGGGCATCCGACTACATTGTAGAACAGTTAAAACAGCAAAATATCTAAAAGATGGATAGAAGGAAGAGTATTAAATCAATCTTACTGGGAACCGTTGCCGGCGGTCTGGTTGTTCATGGTTGTGCACCTGAATCGGAAAGTAAAGACGAATTGGTTGCGGTTAAGTCAGACGAAAATCATTTTGGCAGAACTCCGGAAGAGAAAGAACTTATTGACAAATTAAATTCAGAGCAGTTTTTTAATGAACATGAATTAGGTACCATAGCTGTGCTGAGTAATCTGATTCTACCTCCGAATGACAAATTTGGGGGAGCCACAGACGCCGGTGTCGTTGAATTTATTGAATTTATGGCAAAAGACATCCCAGAATTACAAACTGACCTAAGGGGTGGGTTAATGTGGCTCGATCACAAAAGCAACACGGAATTTGGTGCTGAATTTAAAGCGGCTTCAGAAGAGCAACAAAAACAAATTCTGGATTTAATTGCGTTCTATGATGCAGAAATTCCCAGGGATGAGCAACCGCTGGAGATTCAGTTTTTCTCTTTAATGCGAAATCTTACACTCACCGGATATTATACTTCTAAAATAGGTATTGAGGATCTGGGATACAAGGGAAATATGCCCAACGTCTGGGATGGGGTACCTGAGGATGTATTGCAACAACACGGCTTGGCCTATGATGAGGAATGGCTTGCCAAATGCGTAGATCAGAGTAAACGCGGCATAATCGCGGAATGGGATGAAGAAGGAAATTTATTGACATAATTATAATTAAATATCATGAAGACGAAGAATTACTTTTCAATTTTGAGTATTGCAATTTTGTGCTGTATGTTTAGCTCCTATCAGATTATTGCTCAGGAAGTTGGCCTCCAATTATACAGCCTGAGAAACCAGTTCAAAACCGACGTCACAGGTTCCCTTGATCTTATACAGTCATGGGGAATTACCAAACTGGAGGGGGGTGGCACTTATGGCCTTTCCATGGAAGACTTTAAAAAAGAGATTGCAGCCAGAAACCTGGAAATAGTAAGTGTCGGAGCTTCTTATGAAGATTTGCAGAACAATGTGGATAAAGTTATTGAAAACGCAAAGGCATTCGGAGCCAATTTTGTAATGTGTGCCTGGATAGCCCATGAAGGCAACGATTTTGATTTTGCCAAAATTAACGAAGCTACCGAGGTTTTTAATAAAGCCGGAAAAAGGCTGAAAAAAGAAGGTATAACCCTCGCATATCATGCGCACGGGTATGAATTCCGTCCTTATGAAAATGGCACCTTATTTGACTATATGGCAAAAAATGCCAACCATTTTGCTTTTGAGATGGATGTGTATTGGGTAAAACACGGTGGTGAAGATCCTCTTGCTCTTTTAAACCGCTACCCCGATAAATTTGTGTTATTGCATTTAAAAGATATGGAACATGGAGTTAAGGGCAATAATACCGGTCATGAAGATGTGGAGACCAACGTGGTACTGGGAACAGGCCAGGTAGATATTGCTGGAGTGGTGAAGCGATCCAAAGAGCTTGGCTTTGTGAAATATATGTTTATAGAAGATGAGTGTTCCAGGGTTGTAGAACAGGTGCCTCAAAGCCTTAAATTTCTTGGAAGCCTTTGAGAATAGGTATTAGATTATTCCTGGCGTATTCTTTTTTATTCATTCTTATTTTTGGTGCCGGATGTAAGAATAAGGAGGAGATAGGGGAGGCCACTCACAGACCTAACATTATCTGGTTGGTCGCTGAGGATCAATCTCCAGATTTTTTTCCAATGTATGGCGATAGTACTGTTTCCCTTCCTAATTTAGAGTCACTTTCACTGGATGGTGTTATTTTCACCAATGCCTTTACACCAGTTCCGGTTTGCGCGCCTACAAGAAGTGCAATTATTACAGGGATGTACCCAACTACCCTGGGCACCCATAATATGCGTACCTATAATGCTTATTCCAGGGAAAATCAACCTGAGATAGGAATTCCCAGTTATTCGCCTGTAGTCCCTGACGGAGTTAAAATGTTTACCGAATACCTGCGTAAGGAAGGATATTACTGCACAAATAACGCAAAAGAAGATTACAATTTTAAAGCACCGGAATCCGGGTGGGATGAAAGCAGTTCCACAGCGCATTGGCGGAACAGGCCAAAAAATGCACCTTTTTTTTCAGTTTTCAACTTTAACATTTGCCATGAATCAGGTATCTGGAATCAGGGAGAAGAAGAATTATTCGTTTCGCCGGATTCGGTAAGCGTGCCTCCATATTTTCCGGATAATGATGTTATTCGCCACGATTTAGCAGTTAATTACTCCAATTTAAAACGATTGGATGACCAACTGGGTGAAATAATTAAACAATTGAAGGAAGATGGCCTCTACGAAAACAGTATTATCTTCTTTTATGCGGATCATGGAGGTCCTTTCCCACGGCACAAAAGAGCTTTGTATGATACCGGAATAAAATTTCCATTGGTTATTAAATTTCAGGATAATACTATCAAGGGTACTGTTGATGACCGTCTTTTTAGTTTTATAGATTTCGCCCCAACCCTTCTTTCATGGGTCGGAATAAGCCCTCCTAAGGTGATGCAGGGCAAAGCCCGATTTGGGGTTTACAAAGACAGTATTGAAAGCAATTATATTTTTGCATCATCAGACAGGTTTGATGAAATGTATGATAAACTGCGTGCCGTTCGCAGTAAGCGGTACAAGTACATCAGGAATTACAACACTAACATTTCCAACGCCCTGGCGGTTAAGTACAGGGAACAAATGCCCATGATGCAAAATATGATGGCTTTGAAGGCCATGGGAAAACTGGATTCTATTCCTTCTTTGTGGTTTAGGATCCCCAAAGCGGAGGAAGAATTATATGATATTGAAAATGATCCCATGGAACTGGTCAACCTTTCAGATAAAATACAAATGCAGGATACTTTAATACATTTACGAAAGGTGCTGGACAATTGGATTGAAGAAACCAACGACCTGGGCAGGTATCCTGAAAAAGAACTGATTGAAATGTGGTTATCAGATGGTGTGCAACCTAAATTGAAACCTCTTCAATTGGATGAAAAAGGGGGTAAAATAAACCTGATTGCAGATAAATCAGATGCAACAATTATTTGGAAAAAACCTGGAGATGTGAGTTGGAAGATTTTTAGCGAGCCATTGGGTCGTAAAATATCATTTGTTGCAAAAGCGGTCAGGATTGGCTACACAGACAGTGATGAACTGCTGTATAGTTCAGATTAATTTCTAATTCAGCTTCGTAAACATCAGCAATTGAAAGTCTATGACTTCTTCACCGATTATTTCTGATGCCCTAAGCACAAGTTGCCCTTTTCCTTTTTTTAAATTCATTATGCCCATGGAAACGGGCTTGAAATCCTTAACATAGGATTCTATTCTAGGAACCCTGTCGTTTTCCATGCCCTTAAGAGGTGGATCATGCGGTTCTGTTATCGTTTTGCTTAGACTGCTGGAATCTAATTCAAGCAGCAAGGTAGATCCGATGTTTTTCTCAGGGCAGGTATAGTAAAGGACAACTTCATAATCACCCTCTGATAAAACTTCTACATCCCAGCTAATGGAATCCTCAGGATTCTTCCAATTTGTATAAAATGAACAATTCGGATATTGGTTACTTCGTTTAATTCCACCCCGGGCAATTCCGTCACGAGCGGGTAGAAAAGTAGTCTCCAATGCCGGGTGCCCTAATGTAAATGGCCTGCTTTCCATTGATGATTCCGGCAGTTCATCTAACCATTTCACTTTTGCTCTGAGAAGAGTAGTATAAACCTCAGGATAATCTTTGGAAACATCTTGTGATTGCCCTAAATCTGTTGGGATATGATACAATCTGTTTTCATCATCCAGACGAAATTCCTGTGATCTAACACTTGTTTTTTTATTCCAATGGTTATATATAAAACGGGATTCCCAGGTAGGGTTTTCTTCAACAAGCAGCGGTTCCAGATTTATTCCGTCAAGGGGTTTTTGAGTTTTTAACTCAATCCCTGCCAATCCCGCCAGGGTGGGCAGGATGTCAATGGCACTGGCTATCTGTGTGACATGCTTAGAAGCCGGGATAGACTTTTTCCAACTGATAAATAATGGACTGCGCACACCACCTTCATCGGTAGAACCTTTTTTACCCCGCATCCCGGCATTCCATCGCCATCCATTAGGACCGTTGTCTGATAGATAGACGATAATGGTATTCTCCTGCAAATTTAGTTCCTGAAGTTTATTTAGTATCCGGCCAACATTATCATCTATATTCTCAACCATGGCAAGAGCGGCCTTAGTGAAGCTGATGTCTTCAAGAGCAGTATCCTTATGTTTTTGGGTTAATTCTTTATCCTTAAACCTGCTCCAATAGCGGTCCGGAACCTGCATCGGACTATGAGGCGTATTGTAGGGTAAATAGAGCAAAAAGGGTTTTTCCTTGTTTTTGCTGATGAACTCTAGTCCTTTATCGGTAAGGTCATCGGTCAAAAACCCCTTTCCTTCAACCAGTTTACCATTGCGCTCTAGCACTGGATTGAAGTAATCACCCCAATGGCCTGAAGTAAAACCATAAAAATCATCAAACCCCCGCGCATTAGGATGGTAGGGCGGTTGTGTGCCGCTGTGCCATTTGCCATACGCTGCAGTTTGGTAACCTGCCTTTTTAAATACTTCGGCAAGGGTGGTTTCATCGAGATTTAACCTTTCACCTCCGCCAGAAGTAGCAGTTACTCCCAGCCTCTGAAATTGCCTCCCGCACAGAATCTCCGCTCTTGTTGGTGAGCATACAGGCTGAACATAGAAATTTTCGAAATAAGCGCCGGTTCTTGCAAGGTGATCAAGATTTGGGGTTTCTAAATTTGAATTGCCATTGAAACTTAAATCCCCCCAACCCTGATCGTCTGTTACAATGAGAATAATATTTGGCTTTGCCTCATTTTTTATAGGGTCTTTTTTGGGGTTACAACCCACGAGAAACAGGACTATAAGGATATTTAAGCAAAGCTTCATTTATTCCGGTTTTACGGCTACACCTACCATGGAATCTGCTGTACCATAGTAAAGGATCCATTTCTTTTTAAAATAAACCAAACCTTCAATAAAAGTTGTTCCCGCTTCATATTGGCCACTTTTTTCATGCGGAAGGCTTGGGCAGATAAATGGTTCCGGAAGTCTTTTTATAAGCTTTGAAGGATCTTTCTTGTCAAACAGCACCTGGCCCCCGCAATACGTCCCTTCGGCAACTTTTGTACTGGCTCCTTCGCCACTTAGATTTTTCCCGTTGTAAAGCAGGAGTATTCCTTGCTTTGTGTATAAGGCCGGTGGTCCGGGTTCGGTTAAATGGCTATCAAATTCACCGGTTGTAGGTGTGAATACATGCAATAATTCTCCAGTATTATCTACATAGGGTTCCCAATCAATACCATCATCTGATTGTGCTAAATTGACAAATAATTCTCCCCAATACATCAAAAACTTTCCATTGACTTTTTTGGCTATTAAGCGATTATTCCTGAGTTCGGTTACCATAGAACCGGATTTACTCCAGATATTTAAGAATTTTCCATTTTGAAAACTTTCAAAAACAGGACCGTGTTTGGTCCAGTTCCTAAGGTCTTTGGAAGAGGCACTGGATAGTCTGGCCACGTCTTTGTTCCAGCTGGTGTACATCATGATATAAGTGCCATCGGGCATTTCAACCACTCTTGGATCTTCCACGCCACCGGGGTAGTCCCACTCCTGAAACCCGTCTTCCTGAGGATATAGAACAGGTTCAGGGTATTTTGTAAAATTAAGTCCATCGGTGCTATAAGCAAGGCCAATTCGCGAAGTTCTGCCCCCTAATATGGCGTCCGGATTATCTTCCGCCCTAAAGAGCATAAAAACCGTATCATTTCTCACGACTGCCCCGGGATTAAAAACATCGGCCTTTTGCCATTGAACCATCTTTTTTTCCATAGGACAACTAAACGAAAAAGCAGAATCTGCTATCATTATAGGATTATGGGCAGGTTTCTCAAAACCTGTTAGCCATTCTGATTGCCCGAAAAGATTTACCAGAGGCGTTAGTGCGAAACATAGAAAAACTACATAACTTTTCATAATGAAAGATTTATTTTAAACTTACCCGGAGTGGACAGAATTGCCCTTTAAAAGCCAGATAATTTGCAGGCATGCCCTGCTGTTGTGATAAGGACATTTCCAGGGTCCCACCTTATTTTCGTTCGTATAAGGTACACCTTCTTTATTAACTCTAAAAAACCACTCCCCATTTACTTTGTCCAGTATTGTTTCTCCAATAAAAGTCCAGATCTTTCCGGCAATATTAAAATATTTGATTTCGCCTGTAATTTGCCAGACATAAAGCAAACCTACAACAGCTTCAGCCTGTGGCCACCAGTGTTTGTCGGTATCTACCTTCATCGACTTCAAATCCATATGGTTGTAAACACCAAAATCACTATCCAGGGCCTCTGCAAGAAATGTGTCGGTAATAGCAATTGCTTTGGATTTTGTAGCGCTAATTAGCCCTTTGTCTCCCAATTCGCGGGCGGCATTAACCAATAGCCATGCTGCTTCTATATCGTGCCCAAAAGAGGCTTCTGTTGATAAGGACTTCCAGTCGCGAGTGAAAAATAATTTAAAGTGGTGATCTTCCGTTAAGAAATTGCTTAAAATCAGGCTGATTAAATACTCGAGTGCGTTTTTTACTTTTGTATTCCTGCTTACTTCAAATAGGGTGGTGTAGGCTTCAAGTATATGCAGATGGGTATTCATGGTTTTGCTTGCGTTGAGGTCTTTCTCACTGAGTCGCATATCCGCAATGGGAAGCCAATCGCGTGTAAAGGCTTCAATATATCCTCCTGAATCGGTGTCCAGGGCAATGCTTTCCAGTTGATCAAAAATTTCCATGGCCCAATTCAGGGCATGGCGGTTTCCGGTATATTTAAAATATTCAGAAAGAGAATAAATGGTAAATGCCTGGGCATAAGTTTGTTTTCTCGTAATAGTTGGATTTCCGGTAACATCCAGCATCCAGAATACCCCACCATATAGATCATCTTTAAAATGATCTTTCAGATAATGAAAAGCCCTTTCACAGACTTCCAGATATTTGTTATCGCCATAAAAAATTCCTGCAGCGGAGAATGACCAGAGAATTCGGGTATTTAGAATTACTCCCTTGGGGGCATTTGGGATGGGCTGGTTATAATGATCCCGCCTTCCTAAAAAGCCTCCAAAGGAATTATCGATGGTATTCAATTGCCAAAAATGCAAGATATTCGCAAGTTCCTGATTCGATTCCTCAATGAATTTGAGATATTTTTTATCCATTTTTTTATAGAGTTATCAGCTCTGTCACCTTATTTTTTTCACATCGTTTAAAAATAAAACATGGGATAAATTTTTAAATATTATAAAATCTGATGCGCTGCTCTGCCCGGTAAATGGAACAAAATAATGATTGGGCCAGGCATTTCGCCAAAACAACGCCCACGAAATACCACTGTGGGATATATGTTGATCCAGTACTTCGGTCCACCAGTTCGCTATCGGGATTTCATTTAAGCCTGCTTCAGAAAGGGCATATGGTTTATTTTTATCAACCGCGATTTTTTGCAACAGGCCAATATCGTTCGTTAGGGCATCAATAAACTCTTCTGAGGTGCCGTGCTGATAGATATCTATTCCTAGGATATCCACATATGAATCACCCGGGTAGTATTTAAGATAATCCTCTTTTTTTTCTAATGTATTGGGAGAGTAGGCATAAAGCAGGCTATGGACGTTGTACTCCTTTGTTAAAATATCGAAACATTCTCTCCAGAGGCGAATATATTCATCGGGAGAACAATGGCCTTTACCCCACCAGAACCAGTCCCCGTTCATTTCATGAAATGGCCTGAAAACAACTGGTATGGTATTGCCCGATTCATCTTCAAGCCCGTTCAAAAAGTGAGCTACTTTGGAAAGCCATTCTTTATATTCTTTGTGTAATTCTCCTCCATTTAGGATTTGAGGAACAGCCACTGTGGTGTCCCATGCACTTTTTTTTGAAACAGGATTATCAGGATGCCAGCTTAATGTTATAATGCCACCGGCCCTGTAAGCTCTTTGAATGAGTTTTTGCATTAATTTAAAATCAACAGAATCAAGATTCATCGAATGCCCCAATTCTATATGCCCTAACTCAAAGCCATACACCGCAGGGTATTCTCCCGTAACATCATGAACATCACTTCTTTTCAGGTCGCCATTGTTTTTCCAGCCCATGCCATAGGCGGTGGCATCCTGATGTCCAAATGCATACCCAACTTTTGGAATTTCTTTTATTCTGTTATACAGGTATTCGGTTTGCCCCGTTCCCATCTTGTCTGCCAGTAGAGCTTCCTCTTTCATCAAATTGGTTGTCGATTTACATGATTGAAGGAAAACCAATAAAAGAATGATTTTTGTCCAATATCTCGCTTTTTGAATCATAATTATGTATTCCTCCATAAAGTTCCATAAAAATTGAAAGAGTATCTGACTAAATTGAATCATAATTCGATCTGATTTTTATTTCAAGTACGTTTTATGTCAATTTCATTTAAACGCTCAAAAATATGGGCAATAAGGTTGATTGAGAAAGAAATGAGTTAGGGCAGGGGTGGGTTTTTTTAATTTTTCTCTAACTTCGTCTGTAAAACAAACAATCACCAGAATCACTTTTGAAAAAAATAATATTTATTTGTTTGATCCTTTTATTTTCCGGGTGCTGGAAAAAGCAGAAAAAAGAAAAACCTATACAAGCCATAACAGATTCAATCAGTATCCTGGATACTTTGGATAAAGTTGGAATTCCGTCGGAGGAGAGAATGCCCAAATCTCTGATTGATCTGGAAGACACAACTTTCATTCGTTTGGCGGACTACAGCGATAATTTTGAATATGATCTAAGGTATGCCACAGAAAACAACTTTTTAAAGACCAAAGTATACGACTGTGCAGAGTGCTATACACTGGTGAAGACGGCCAAGGCTTTAATTAAGGCAAACGATGAGTTTATGATGCAGGGGTATAAAATTAAATTTTTCGACTGCTACAGGCCTAATTCTGTGCAATATAAAATGTGGGAGATAGTGCCCAATCCCCAGTATGTGGCAAATCCGGTAAAAGGTTCTATCCATAATAAAGGAGGTGCTGTGGACATCACTCTGGTAACATTAAGTGGAGATGATTTGGACATGGGGACTGATTTTGATTTTTTTGGTAAAAGGGCATATCATGATAATTTGGATTTGCCAGAAGAAATCCTGAATAACAGGAAGACTTTAAAAGAAACTATGGAAAGACATGGTTTTTGGTCAGTAAGGACGGAATGGTGGCACTATAACTTTTCCAATGCTTCCAATGACCGCATTGCGAATTTTAAGTGGGAATGTAATTAGACCAATTCTAATAATGACAAAACAACTAGAAACCAATCAAAGAATAAAGACGATTTACACCTCTTTAATTGCTTTTATTCTTGGGTATAATGTGTATACACAGGATACCATATTGCCATTATGGCCAAAAGATGCTGTTCCCAA
>Ga0316195_10000743_pt1 | contig 13724 bp, 8 predicted proteins | sample Phised1_MG_FD_204937 | JGI IMG/M metagenome (GOLD analysis project Ga0316195, IMG submission 204937) | Coastal sediment microbial communities from Maine, United States - Phippsburg sediment 1 | ecosystem: Environmental > Aquatic > Marine > Coastal > Sediment | place: USA: Maine | collected... | reverse complement strand
CAGGTTGAGGAACGCGGCGCTAAAAAACGTCCAGATCGGCAAAGTATCGGCACTGGACACCGCGACAAAACCGCCAACAATCAACGCTCCCAGACCTGAATCGGCGATCAATCCCATGAGTCCCGCATAAAGCGGATATTGAATCAGGAACGGACCGGCGACCTTTGCCGCGTTGCACAGTAGTTCGACGTAGTGCCGGGGAGAATCAGCAAACGCAAGTCCCAGCACCACGAAGGTCATGTTTAGACTATCGAGTTGTAATTCACCACCGTCGTTGAAGTAGCGGACCAGATATATCCCGCCGAAAAATGCCAACGCCAGTGTAATCCAACGCGCGTTCTCCATTTTCTGCGACGGCGTAACTGCAGCAACGACCGGTGCTTGCTCGGCTGGCCGACTGTCAGGCGCTGCCGGAATCTCGATAACGCGCTCGCCATCGGGTGCAAGCCTCCGCATCACCTGGGGCAGAACGATGACAATGGTGATGACAATGGACATGCTCCACCAAGAAAATATGGTCTGGTCGAGTCCGATGATTCCAATTTTGTCCTGTAAAAAATGGTTCGGCGTATTCAGGACCAACGGGATGGATGCCGACAGTCCCTGCATGCTGACGATTGATCCGCAATAGCCACAGGCAACGAGTAGCGGAAAATGCACTTTGATGCCGCGTTGCCGGCAATTGCCAGCAACGATTCGGGCCAGTACGGCCGGCACCACCAGGCCCAGGCCCCAGGAAACCAGCGAGGTCAGGCTCGCGAACATCGTCAGCCCCACATACGCCATTTGCGCCGACTGCACCTTGCTTGCAACATGAACCAGCAGCCTGTTAACGGCACGCGTATTCGCCAGCACGTGTCCCAACGCAAGAATCAGGATCATTTGCGCTGCAAATCGAAGCAGGCCCCAGTAGCTGTTTCCCCAGGCGTCTACCGCCTGCGCTGCACTAAAGTTCGTAAACAATAATGCGCAGGCGAAGCTGACTGCAGTAAGGAAAATAGCAATGACGAGTGGATCGGGCATCCACCGTTCGGCGACGTTGACGAAAAATGCAGATAGTTTCTTTAGCATATCTAGGCAGGACTCCAAACATGTTTATCGCGAAATGAATCTTCTGTTCACGCGATGACCGCTTTGTCAGCAGCGGTCTACCTGACCAAGTCGCGCTGAATTTCTGCTACAGGGGTGAAGCGGCCGCAAGCTATCGCCACAAAGTCCGCCCGGCCTCGTTGAAATACCAGAAACCTTACGGCGACTCTATTCGCATTCCACCATATCGTAGTCTAGCCGACTGATCTCGTCAGTTTCCGGTGATCTCAGTCCGTACAAGACCCGTGTTCTTGCTTCAATGCTTCCCAGAAGTGCATTGCCCAAATCAAGCGCCGAATTGGCGGCATTGCTTGAATAGTCAGTTAGATACTCGAGCGCCAGGTCTTCATGCCCACTGTCGAAAAGTGCATTTGAGGTATTGTCAACCAACGCCATATCTTCGATCAGTCGGTTTTCAAACGCAGTGAGCGCCTCGGTAACCTCCGGAAGAAACTTTTTCGGGTGATCACAGGTGAAGTACATCAGGCGCTTGAACGTGCGCCCCGCGAATTCAGTCGCTTCCTGAATTTGCCAATCGTTCGTAACAAACCGCGTGGCCTCGCCTTTCGTCAAATACCGGTGTTTTCCAAATTCTGGAAGAACACGCTGAACGCCAATTCGGTATGGCACGAATGGCGTGGTAATTGAACCGGTCGCCGCAACCCAGAGCGTCCTGTTTTCCCGCCGTATTCCGGCACGCAAATGTGCAACCTGTCCATAGCCGGTAGCGTCCCTGGATAAACGCGGGTCACGCACGGTATCGAGCATTTTCCTGAGATCGATCGGTGCCGATCGCCGCAGCTCCTGTTCCAGTTCGTCCCTCGGATACTCTACATGACCGGTTCCGTATACTGCGGTTACGTTGAATGGTTTGCCCGCATCGGGATCGAACCATCCTTGCTCCACTGCAAAATCGATGAAATTTTCTGATCCCATGAAATCAGGATTGTCGGCAAAATCCAGCGGTATGTTTCCAATGTCTCCTGGATAGGAAACCCGAATATCGTTCGGACCCAGTCGCTCGGCGATCCACAGTCCTTTCCCACCCGCGAAGTTAAGAAGCACCCAGCCTTCATTGTCATCCGCAAACATATGGGAATTGCCGCCATAGGTTGAGTACCCGTACTCATCGATCAGGTTGCCAATTATCTCGACAGCTTCCCGGGCCGACCGAGCACGCTCCATCGCAATCCTGGACAGGTCACTGTAGCTCGGCCCGGTCTGTGGTCTCGGCGTCATGGCAACGAGCTCCGGCCGGGAATCCGACCAGACGTCACGCCCGGCAACATTGTGCTCGTTCAATCCTCCATTTGTGATCGGCGGAGGAAAGCCTTCGTAGTCGGAATAGTTCATCGTGAAATAACGGAATGTATGCGATACCTGGGGAATCTGGATGAATTCCCCCGGCATATTTGCCGTTTCATCGACACCAACGCGAACGGTTGCACCCGCCGGAAATTGCCTTTCAGGAACGACTTCCAGCCAGTGACTGGAGACTTCATCTCCGGAACCGCCGAGCAGAACGCTACCGTCCTCAGTCAGATTTTTGCCGACATAGATGGCATAACTTGCTTTCGAAGGCAGCGGCGCCAGCGTGAGCAGCACCGAAAAACTGACGACAAACATTGATATGCGCAATGAATTTCTCCTTTTCGTTCGCATCACTTTTCAGGATCTCCAGCGCCACGAGGACGCAGCTTTTGTTCAGCAGCGGACCAATGGGCGGAGTTTAGCGGAAGGTCCGCTGTTTTGCGGCAGCGCGGCCAATCGTCACATGATTATCTCTGCCGTCCGGCGAATTGTCAGGGCTCAAAAAACGGAATGCCTGCATTGCCAGGTTTTGCGGATCCAGCCTGCCTGCGTCGGATATCAGCTCCGCGAAATCCTAGGCGGAGTTTTTCGATGAACCGGCCGCCGCGATGAACAGCGCAATAAAGAACGGCACAAGACGCTCCGCGGCATCCCCGGGCGCATCCGGAAACAGCGATATTATGACTGTCATGCCAAAGCCAAGGACCATGGCGGCAAACGTCGCCCGACAGGAAACCGAACGACCAAGGAGCCGCATGATCAGGATGGGCCCGAAAGCAGAGCCCGCAGCAGACCACGCAAACAGAACGCGGGAAAAGATATCTGCACGCCAGACCAGAGCGAGCACCGTGGCCATGATCAACACAACGACCAAAGTGGAGCGAGATCCCGCCATTCCGGTTTCTTTTTGCCGGTCTGCAAGATTCCAGTCGTAGGAGATAGCCGATGCGGCGACGAGCAGCTGGCTATCTGCGGTCGACATGATGGCGGAGAGAACCGCCGCGAGCATGACGCCGGCAACGACGGCCGGAAGCAGCTCGGTGGCCGCCTTGAACAGCACCTGCTCGGAGTCACCAAGATCGGCAAATAGGACGCGGGCGCAAAGACCCAGCAACAGCATGCCGGCATAAACAATGACCGCCCAGGCGATTGCAATGATGCGCCCCTGTCGCAGCGCTTTCTCGTCTTTTAGCGCCATAAAGCGATTCACGACGTGCGGTTGACCGGGGTAATTGATGCCAATGCCCATTAAACCCAACACGAAGAACACGCTCACGAATGCCCCGCCGCCGATTGGCGAGCCGGCACTTCCTACAGCAGCCAATCCGTCGGCAAGCGGACCGAATCCACCTACGGCGGTTATGGCAGCAATCGGCAGTATAAGCGCCGCAACGACCATCAGTCCGCCCTGGACCGAGTCAGTGACGCTGACCGCCCAGAAGCCCCCCAGCAGGGTGTAGACCAGGACGATCGCGGCACCAATCAGAATACTGTTCTGCTTGGAAAGCTCAAAAACAGTCTCGAACGCCTTGCCCGCTGCCTCGAACTGCGAGGCAATATAAAAAGTGAAACAGAAAACAATGATCAAGGCGGCGGTACGCAAGATCAGCTTTCTGTGACGGCCCGTCGCGGGCGGCGCGATCACTTCGCTCAACGTTACCGCGTTTTCCTCGGCAGCCAGCTTCTGCAATCGGGGCGCAACCCATAGCCAGTTGAGCAGAAAGCCACCGACCGTTGACGGAAATATCCACAAGGCCGGCAAGCCCCAGGCATACGCTGCGCCGCTGACGCCAAGCAGCGTCCACGCAGACGAAGAACTGGCAGACGCACTGATCGCCGCCACCCAGGCGCCAAGTCCGCGACCGCCGAGATAGAAATCCTCCACGTCCCGATTGCGGCCTCTTGCCCAGAGTCCTACGCCGATCAGGATCGCGTTATAGACAACGAGAGTAATGAGTACGGAAGTTGTTTTGTCCATCCAGGCTTAGTCTTCTTCGAGGCGATTGTATTTTCGCAGAATATTGCGCAGTGCCTGATGGTCGATCGCTTCGATAGTTGTTCCTTCAAAACCGGTCATCGTGCGCGCGGCGACCAGCGCATTGACGATTGCTTCTTCCGTCGCCAGGACGGCGCCCGAAAATATTGGCGTGATTTGTTGGTTGCCAATCAGGCGCGCGGACAGGTTTGTCCCCGAACGTAACTCCGTGCCATTCGCCGTGGAAAACGCGATAAAGATGTCGCCGGAACCGTTACTTGCCATACCGCCATTGCGCGCAATGCCGAGCCCCGCACGAGTAGCCAGGCGCCTCAGTTGATGCGGCAGGAGCGGCGCGTCGGTAGCAACGACGACGATAATCGAACCCATCTCATCGTCCATCGGCGTTCGTATATCCGCGACCTGCTCGACCGGCATTTCCCGGCCGACCGGCACGCCAGCGATTCGCAGTATGTCGCGCCAACCGTAATTTGCCTGTACGAGGACACCAACCGTGAAATTGCCGTCCTCTGTCTCGACAACCCGCGACGCCGTGCCTATGCCGCATTTGAACTGGTAGCAGACCATGCCAGTGCCACCGCCGACATTGCCCTCCGCGACGGGCCCGGCTTTTGCCGTTTCTATCGCTTCGGCTACGTGCTCGCCGTGCACGTAAAAGCCATTTTCGTCGTTCAGCCTGCCGCCCCAGGTTTCGGTCACGACAGGATCGGACCAGGCGTAACCCGTGATGTCGCGCTCGGCATGATTAACCCGCCACTTGATGGTCTCCTCGAACACCATGCCAACGCTCTGCGTCGTGGTGATCATCACCGGACCCTCGAGGAAGCCGGATGCCTCAACCCAGATGGCGCCGGTCATTTCACCCGCGCCATTTAGTACTGCTGTCCCCGCAAAGACCGGGAGCATCACGGAGTCCTTGCCACGCGGCATGATCGCAGTAACCCCGGCGCGCGCGGCGCTACCGTTCGGATAGTCTTCGATGATCGTTGAATGACCGACCGTGACCCCGGGAACGTCGGTTATCGCGTTGAGTTCGCCCGGCGTGCCATCAAAGGGTATGCCGAGGTCGCGCGCACGGGTCTCCGCTGCGTTCGCCGAGCTTGCGAAAACAAGTACGGCCAGTGCCAAAACATTCTTCTTCATTGATCGTGTCCATGTTCGATGGTTAGGGGTCTAAGGTATTTCTTCCCGGCGCTGCCACGCTTGGGCCTGCTGTCATTCGCTGGTCAACTCGCTGCCTATCTTACTGCAGAAATCTGGTACGGCGCGCGTCCCCATGATTCGGTCGGGATGGCGAGGTTCGGACGGCGCGGGAATCCGGTTTGTCGAACTTCAACGCTACCTGCTTCAGATGCAGTTCCGACCGCCGTGCGCAAGCAGGCAGCAGCTTCAGTCGCAAGGAAAGTCGTCGTCGCCCACTGGTTTGCATTGCGGCGGCAATTCTGTCGCTTGCCAGTACTCAGGCGCGCCCATTTCCGCATGAGATTGCTGAAATTCTCTGCTTGCCCGCACTCCCTTGCGTCGGGCAACCGCGCTGCCTCGACTGTCCAGCTGAATTTGGCTATCCGGCCATAAGTCTTGAGCGCAATCATCAGCGACGTAAATCTTTGCATCGGTGCGCCGGATTCGCCACCCGCCGCCAGGCACTCAGCAGTTGCATAACTGCCTGCCCGAATTACGTTTCTTCGATTGAGTCGGTCGAAGAAGGTCATTCTCGTTGTTACCTCTCTCCCGCAGTGCCGACATTATAGAAGCCAAACCGGCCAAATACGGAAGGGCGGAACAATAAGGTGACCACGTGCAGCATGTACCAGGGAATATTGAATGGACGCGGACGCGTGCCGACGCGCTAGAATGCCTGCATCGTCCCGATGCCAACAAGAGAGTCCCCGTGCGTCAAATTATCACCGCCGTAACGCTTATCATCACTGCTCTTTTTCAGAGCGGCGCACTTTGCGCCGACGCAGAAAGTATCTCGCGCATCCAATCGACGAAATCCGTCGTCGAGCAGATGTTCAGAGAACATGCCGCAGCTAATCACCTGCCCGGCCTGTCGTACGGCGTAATCGCCGGCGGCCGGCTCGTGATGTCGGGAAGTTTTGGCTACATCAATGTCGACGAAAAGATTCCGGTCGATACGAAGTCCGTATTTCGTATCGCGTCAATGAGCAAAAGCTTTACCGCGCTGGCCATTCTCCAGCTGCGCGACGCCGGCAAACTGCAACTCGACGAGCCCGCCGAGACCTACCTTCCGGAGCTTAAGAAGATCACCTACCTGACCAGCGACGCGCCGCGGATCACCGTTCGCCACCTGCTCACGCATTCCGCCGGCTTTCCCGAGGACAATCCCTGGGGTGACAGGCAGCTTGCCGATACTGACCGGGAACTGATGCAGCTGATCGAGAACGACGTGTCTTTTTCAAATGTCCCGGGCATTGCGTACGAATACAGCAACCTGGGTTTCGCTCTCCTCGGTCAGATCGTACAGAAAGTATCCGGCGTGCCGTTTACACAGTACATGTCGGAAAACGTTTTCAAACCGTTGGGCATGAACAATACGGTCTGGGATTTCGCTGAGGCGCCGCGCGAACACCTGGCACTTGGCTATGGCTGGCGAAACGACGAGTGGATTGATGAGCCATTGCTGCATCACGGTTCGTTCGGCGCCATGGGCGGCCTGATCACGTCGATCGAGGACTTTAGCCGTTATGCCGCCCTGCACCTGGCCGCCTGGCCGCCCCGCAGCGATACCGACGACGGCATTCTGAAACGAAGCTCGCTCCGCGAGATGCACCATCCCTGGAACTACGCCGGGCTGATGACCGACTTCGCCTATGCCGATGGCCGCAAGTGCCCGACGGCCTCCGCCTACGCCTACGGGCTGGGCTGGCGCAGCGACTGCGAAGGACGCGTCTTTGTCAGGCATTCCGGCGGCCTGCCCGGCTTTGGCAGCAACTGGACGATGATGCCCGACTACGACATCGCCGTTGTCTCTTTCGATAACAGGACCTATGAATCGACCGACGCTGTCAACGTGAACGTGCTCGACGCGATCATATCCACTGCCGGCCTGGAGCCGCGCAAAATACCAGTCTCTGGCATTCTCGGGCAGCGTCAAAACGAGCTGATGGAGATGTTGCCCGATTTCGAGAACGCCGAATCATCCGGCCTGTTCGCAGAGAATTTCTTCCTCGATACGCCACTGGAAATCCGCCAGCGAAATACGCAGGCATTGTTTGCCGACGCGGGCGTGATCCGAAACGTGGGTTTGATAACAGCGGAGAACCAGATGCGCGGCACATTTGTGGTGGAAGGTGAACGTCAGAATCTGAGCGTCTTCTTCACGTTGACACCGGAAAAGAATCCGCTGATCCAGGAACTGCAGATAACGGTCCTTACCCCCGGCAAGTAAACCCGGCGACGGGGCCGCTTGCAAACATCCGGGGCGGGCCAGATACTGCCCCGACAAGAGCGACGACAACGAACGCCTGTTGCGAGCCTCATCTGCTCGCCAATGCAAACTCGCCCGGCATTGCCGCGCACCCAGGGAGACGTATGAAATTTCTGACTTTGGCGCTGCTGGCGCTTGCTGCAAATTCGTTTGGCGCCGACCAGGACCCGTCGACCCTGAAAGTCTATATTTCGGCTGACATGGAAGGCGTCGCCGGCGTCAGCACCTGGGAAAAACAGGCCTCCTCTGACGGGATTGACTACCAGCAGTACCGAAGGCTCATGACACTCGAAGTCAACGCCGCGATTCAGGGCGCCTTCGATGCCGGCGCAAGCGAAGTGCTGGTCAGCGATTCTCATGGCGATGCGCAAAATATCGACCCCGAGCTTCTCGACCAGCGCGTCAAGCTCATTCGCGCCTGGCCGCGTCCACTTGGCATGACGGCGGGCATTGATGCCAGCTTTGACGCCGTCGTGCTGGTTGGCTATCACGGCGCCGAAGGCCAGTCGGACTCGATACTTGCCCATACAGAGGACGATACGAAATACGCCGATATGAAACTGAACGGTGTTTCGCTGCCCGAAGCCGGCTTCGTCGCCGCAACCGCGGGACACTTCGGCGTACCGGTGGTTTTCATCTCGGGCGACCAGACCATTTCGCGGGTGACCCGTGAATTACTCGGCGACGTCGAAACCGCCGTGGTAAAACACGCCGATGGTTTTTATGCCGGCACGATGTTGCATCCGGAAGAGGCGCGCCGCCTGATCCGCGACGGCGTCAAGCGCGCTATTGAAAAACGTGGCCAGGTCAAACCGTACACGATTGCCAGGCCGGTCAAGTTGCAAATTGCGTTCAAAAAAACCGTCGAAGCCGAGGTAGCATCGTACTTGCGTGGCGTCGAACGCCTGTCTGGAAACGTCATCGTGTATACGGCGGATGACATGCTCGATGCTTCGCGTTTTTTGAATGCCGTCTACTACCTGCATGTCGACTAACCTGGCCGGATCCCGCCGCTAGCTTCCAGGAATGACAGGCAGGACCAAAAAGTGGCAGTTCTGGATTGATCGTGGTGGAACGTTCACCGACGTTGTGGCCCTGCGCCCGGACGGAGTCATCGAATCGGCGAAGCTCCTGTCCGACAATCCGGAACAGTATGCCGATGCCGCTGCTGAAGGAATTCGTCGCTTCGTTGCCGCGTCCGATGGCATCGAAGCCGTCAAGATGGGTACCACTGTCGCGACCAATGCCCTCCTCGAACGGAAGGGAGAACCCACGGTACTTGTCGTAACCGAAGGATTCCGCGATGCCATAGCCATCGGTTACCAGAACCGGCCGGATATTTTCGCGCTGCACATCGAAAAGCCTGCGCCGATCTATTCACGCGTTGTCGAAGCGCGCGAACGGATGGCAGCGGACGGCGAGGTGCTCGTCGCGCTCGACGACAACCACGTTCGGCAAGCATTACAGGCCTGTTTTGACGACGGACTGCGCTCGATAGCGATTTGCCTGGTGCATGGCTATCGCTATTCCGGGCACGAAGCAAGGATTGGGGAAATCGCGGCGGCCATCGGCTTCTCCCAGGTTTCGGTTTCACACGACGTTGAATCGCTGATCAAGTTTGTCAGCCGCGGCGAAACGACGCTTGCCGATGCCTACCTGACGCCGGTGCTAAACGACTACATCGAGGGGTTACAGCGGGAACTTGCGAAGATCGCCATTCCGGAGCGCCTCCTGTTTATGCAGAGCAATGGCGGACTCACGCTGGCAGAAAGTTTTCGCGGCAAGAACAGCGTCCTTTCCGGGCCGGCCGCCGGTGTGGTCGGCATGGTCGAAACTGCCTCCAGGGCAGGCTTCGAGAGACTCATCGGTTTCGACATGGGCGGCACGTCAACGGATGTTTCTGCCTGGAGCGGCGACTACGAGCGCAGCAACGATTCCGAAGTAGCCGGTGTGCGACTGCGCGCGCCGATGATGAAAATTCATACGATTGCCGCGGGTGGTGGCTCTGTCCTGGAGTTCAGGGACGACCGCTTCCAGGTCGGACCGGGATCCGCAGGCGCGAACCCGGGACCCGCGTGCTATCGACGGCGCGGACCGCTGACGGTTACCGATGCCAATGTCCTGCTTGGACGGATACCCGCCGAGCATTTTCCCAGCGTTTTCGGGCCCGGCGCGGACCAACCGCTGGATGTCGACGTTGTTCGCGACGGGTTCTCTGCGCTGGCACAGGAACTGGCGACGGACGTGGCGGAAGAAATCGCCGAGGGATTCCTGACCGTTGCCGTCGAAAGTATGGCAAACGCGATTCGTAAAATCACGATCGAGCGGGGTGAGGATGTTCGTGATTTTGTGCTCTGCTGTTTCGGCGGCGCGGGTGGGCAACATGCGTGCAGAGTGGCCGACGTGCTGGACGTCAAGCAGGTCTGGCTGCACCCGATGGCCGGCGTGCTGTCAGCCTACGGCATGGGGCTGTCCAATATCCGGGTTGAGCGGCAACAATCGGTCGACACTGTTTTTGACGAGCGCCAGCTGGCCCGCCTCCGGACGACCATCGACACGCTTCGCACACACTGCGACCGATCGCTCGCAGAACAGCACGTACCCGCAAAAAACCGTCAGTTCGGTGTGAGCATAGGACTGCGGGTCAAAGGGTCAGACACCATTCTCGAGGTTCCGGACGCCGATGCAAATCGGATGATCGATTCTTTTTCGGATATCTACCGAAGCCGTTTTGGTGCGGACCCTGATGCGGGGCAGCTGCTCATCGCCACCGTGCGGGTCGAGGGTACGGGAATCGAGAGAGCGTTCACCGATCCGCTGCTTGATGCATCTGGCGACGCGGCAACGATCGGCAGCGGGAAAATGTGGGTTGGCAAGCAGTGGCAGGAAGTGCCTATCTTCGAACGAGGCAGCCTTGGGGCCGGCGCTACGCTGGCGGGCCCTGCCATCATCGCCGAGGCAAATGGGACGACAGTTGTCGATGCCGGTTGGTCCGCTACCGTAAACAGCTGGGGGCACCTGCTCCTTGAAAGGTTGAATCCTCTCGCTGTCGCTAAAAGTGACAACGAGTCGTCGCCGGACCCGGTGCGGCTCGAGGTATTCAACCGTTTATTCATGCACATTGCGGAACAGATGGGTGTTGTCCTGCAAAATACGGCGATTTCCGTCAATATTCGCGAACGGCTGGACTTCTCCTGTGCGCTGTTCGATGCGGAAGGCCGGCTGGTATCCAACGCACCGCACATGCCTGTCCACCTGGGTTCAATGGGCGAAAGCGTACGAAGCGTGATCGCCGCGCGCGGCGACGAACTGCAACCGGGCGATGCCATCATGCTTAACTCGCCGTACAACGGCGGTACGCACCTCCCCGACATAACTGTCGTGACCCCCTGGTTTTCGGATTCTGCCGCGCCGATGTTCTTTCTCGCCTCCCGCGCGCACCACGCGGACATTGGCGGTATCACGCCGGGCTCAATGCCGTCGGCAAGCCAGCATATCGATGAAGAAGGCGTGCTCATTGACAATTTCTGGCTGGTCCGTAACGGGCGCTTTCGGCTCGATGAGACGCTGGCCCTGCTCGAGGGCGCAGATTATCCTTCCCGAAATCCGCAACAGAACATTGCCGACCTCAAGGCGCAGCTCGCGGCCAACCAGCAGGGAATCCGGCAGCTCGAAAAGGCGATCCAGCGTTACGGCATGTCGACGGTGCAGAGTTATCTGCGATTCGTGCGGGAGAACGCCGCGACCAGCGTCCGACGACTACTCGACTCGCTGCACGACGGACAGTTCGAATACGAGCTCGACTCGGGCGAAGTTATTCGCGCCCGAATATCGGTTGATCACGAGTTGCAGGAAGCGACGATCGACTTCAGTGGCACATCGCCGCAGTCACCTTCCAACTTTAATGCACCCGAGGCCGTGACGCGCGCTGCGGTCCTCTATGTCTTTCGCAGCCTTATCCGCGAAGAAATACCGCTCAACGAGGGCTGCCTCGAGCCGCTCAGGATAGTCATCCCGAAAAACAGCATGCTGAGCCCGTCTTATCCCGCGGCAGTGGTCGCCGGTAATGTTGAAACCTCGCAGTGCGTAACAGACTGCCTGTATGGCGCACTCGGCGTACTCGCCGCGTCGCAGGGTACGATGAACAACTTCACGTTTGGCAATGAGCGCCTGCAGTACTACGAAACCATTTGCGGAGGCTCCGGCGCCGGCCCGGGTTTCGACGGCACCGATGCGGTGCACACTCATATGACCAACTCCCGCATGACCGACGTCGAGATTTTCGAGCAGAACTTCCCCGTCATCGTCGAGTCATTTTCGATCCGGAACGATTCCGGCGGTCACGGCCGATGGCGCGGTGGAAACGGTGCGGTGCGACGGCTGCGATTCACGGAGCCGGTCGACGCCGCCATCCTTTCCAATCACCGGCGCATCGCGCCTTTTGGACTCGACGGTGGGGCAAGCGGAAAGACCGGAAACGACCGGATAGAACGGGCTGATGGCAACATCGAAAAGCTGTCCGGAACCGCGACTTTTCAGCTGGACGACGGTGACGTTGTTGTCATCGAGACACCGGGCGGCGGTGGGTATGACCGGGTCTAGCAGTCACCTGCCGCACCAGGACCACGTCGTACGCGGCATGGTCGCTGGAATGGGTGCGTTTTTCATGTTCACCGTCATGAACCTTTTCGCGAAACTGCTGAGCAGCAATCATTCGATCATCGAAATTGTGTTTTACCGCAACCTTATCGCGTGCCTGCCATTCCTGTTTATGGTGTTCGTCCTCGGTAAGCGGGACATTCTCGTTATCCGCAGCCAGCCCGCAATGGTGGGCGTTCGTGCGGTTATCGGCACAATCTCCCTGACGTCAACGTTTGCGGCCTTCTCGATGATGCCGATGGCAGAAACCACGGTGCTGTTATTTACGTCATCGCTTTTTATTCCGATGCTCGGCGTCATTTTCCTGCACGAACGCGTTGGACCCTATCGCTGGGCTGCCGTAGCTATTGGATTTGTCGGCGTCGTCGTCATGGTGCACCCGGAAGGCAAAGTGAATGTGCCCGGCGTTTCGGTCGCGCTGTTTGCCGCCTTGATGCACGCGACGCTGCAAGTCATTTTGCGCTACCTGGGACGTTTCGAGCGCCCGGAAACCGTAACCTTTTACTTCCTCGTCATCGGCGCACTGATCACCGCGTTGCCGCTGCCGTTTGTCGCGGTGACGCCGACGATGGACGAGCTTCCATTGCTGCTCGGTGTCGGTCTTTCCGGTGCCGCTGCACAATGGCTGCTGTCGACAGCCTTCCGCAATGCGCCGGCGGCGATCGTTACTGTTTTCAACTACTCAAGCATCGTCTGGGCAACCCTGTTCGGTTGGATGATCTGGAACGAATGGCCACTGCCTGCCGTGCTGCTAGGCGCCACCATCGTCATTGCCTCGAATGCGCTGGTCATCTGGCGCGAGAGCCGCGCCAGGACAATTACCGGTGACCGCGTCCGCGCCAAGTTCTAGACAGGGAATCAGGCCAGCAGCGCGGCGTGAACGGGCAGCCATTGGCAACCGATCAGCGGGTGGCTGCCGGCTCGGAACTATTGCTCGCTACGGGGTGGCAGGCCGGTGTGTTGCGTTAGCAGCTTGCCACGGCGAACGCGCTTCTCATGAGCCACTTTGGAATTTTTGCGCCGTGGCGAATGGTGCCCGGCATCGTGCGGCTGGGTGCGCGGTACGAGCTGGCCCGGACCCGGGCCGATCAGGTGCTCCAGTTTCATCCGCTTCAGTTCCTTGCGAATCAACGGCCAGTTGGCGGAATCGTGATAGCGCAGCAGTGCCTTGTGCAGGCGGCGCGACTCCGGACTCTTGACGACGTCGACAGCATCACT
>Ga0316195_10000740_pt1 | contig 13743 bp, 15 predicted proteins | sample Phised1_MG_FD_204937 | JGI IMG/M metagenome (GOLD analysis project Ga0316195, IMG submission 204937) | Coastal sediment microbial communities from Maine, United States - Phippsburg sediment 1 | ecosystem: Environmental > Aquatic > Marine > Coastal > Sediment | place: USA: Maine | collected... | reverse complement strand
AGGCAGCGCACCGGGATCACCCGCACGAACGCCGAGTAGACGGTGCGGGACATGCCGGCCATGTCGAGCGCCGGGTAGGCGTCGTTCTCGCAGGCGAGCAGCAGGATCCGCGGCTTCTCGGAGAACTCGTCAGGCATGTCGACCGCCTTGAGCTGGTTGCCCACCGTGTCGACCGAGTAGTTCTCGAACGAGATCACGCGCACCGGGCAGGCGCCCATGCAGGTGCCGCAGCGCCGGCAGCGCGACTCGTTGAACACCGGGAAGCGCTTCTCGTCCTCGTCGATCGCGCCGAACGGGCACTCGACGGTGCAGCGCTTGCACTGCGTGCAGCCCTCGAGCCGCACGATCGGATACGACAGGTCGCCCGAGCGCGGGTGCGCGGCACGGCCCATCTCGGCGTTCTCCACTGCCTGGATCGCCTTGAGCGCCGCGCCGGTCGCGTCGTCGGTGGCCTGCGCGATGTCCATCGGCCGGCGCACCGGGCCCGCCGCGTAGATGCCCGTGCGCCGGGTCTCGTACGGAAAACAGATGAAGTGCGAGTCGGTGAACCCGTGCCGCAGCTGCGGGATGTCCTTGCCCTGGCGGTAGTTCAGGTTGAGGATCGAGATCTGCTGTTCCTTGACCGGATCCTCGTCGGGAAGGTCGACGTCGACCCCCGAGTTGGGCACCTGTCCGGTCGCGAGCACCACCAGATCGGCGTCGATGGTCGCGTCCTCGTCGAGAATCAGGTCGCGAACCTGCACCTTGCAGCCCGACTCGCTGGCATCGACCCTGGAAACGCTTCCCTTCGTGAAGAGCACGCCCTTGTCCTGGGCGCTGCGGTAGAAGTCCTCGCCCATGCCGGGAACGCGCAGGTCGCTGTAGACGACCACCGTGTCGACGCCGGGGTTCGCGTCCTTGAAGTACATCGCCTGCTTGATGCTGGTCGCGCAGCAGTGGCCCGAGCAGTAGGACAGGTGCGTTCCGGTCGGGTCGCGCTGGCCGGCGCACTGCACGAAGACCACGCTGCCGACCTCGCGCCCGTCGGCCCGCTTGATGGGGCCGCCGTCGGCCGCACGGGCCAGCGCCTCGAGCCCGGCCTGGTCGACGACGTTCGGGCCGCCGCCGCCGAGTTCGGGCAGTTTCGTGACGTCGTAGGTCGAGAAACCCGAGGCCTGGATGATCGCGCCGACCGTTTCCTCGGTCACCGCACCGCTCTCGCGCGCGATCTTCGCGGTGAACCGGCCGGGCGCCCCGGAGGTCTCGGCCAGCGTCGAGCTGGTGTGCACCCGGATCAACGGATGTTCCTTGACCTTCGCGATCAGCTCCGGCATGCCGGTGGGCTGCGGTTGCGCGTACGGCGCATGGTCCGGCACGCGCCGGTGCAGCTTCGCGGCCCAGCCCCCGAGCTCGGCCTCCTTCTCGACGACGATCGCCTCGTAACCGGTTTCGGCGGCTTCCAGCGCGGCGGTCAGCCCGGAAACACCGCCACCGACGACGAGGATGCGCTTGTTGCTCGCGCGATCGGGGTTGCCGGCGGGCACCTTCATCTTCTTGACTTCGGCGCAGCCCATGCGCACGTAATCGTCGGCCATCTCCTGGCGCACCTCGTCGTGCTCGGCCCCCTGCGCGACGACCCAGATCACGCCCTCGCGAAGGTTCGCCCGCGACACCGCGACCTCCGGAAAGCGGAAAGCCTCGGTCTTGGACCTGCGCGAGCAGGCCGCGATCATCAGGTGAGTCACGCCTTCCGCGGCGATGTCGTCGCGGATCATCTGCACGCCCTCGGCGCCGCACAGCAGGTCGTGACGACGCACCACCTGCATCTTTCCTTCCTTCTGCGCGATCTTCTGCAACTGGTCGACGTCGAGCGTCTCGCCGATGCCGCAGCCGGCGCAGATGTAGCCTGCGAACTTGTTGTCTGCCACCCTATGCCTCCACCGTGGCGTTGCGACGCACCACCTGGATCGCGCGCAAAGCGGCCCCGGTCGCACTCTGTACCGACCGATTGACGTCGAGCGGGCTCGCGGCCGAGCCCGCGCCCATCAACCCGCCGTCACCCGACCCTTCGATGAAGCCGGAGGAATCGACGACCACGTCGTCGGGCAGGTCGACCCCCAAGGCCTCGGGTTCCATCCCCACCGCGAGCACGACCAGGTCGTGCTCGGTCTCGTAGCGGTGGTAGCCCTCGGTGTCGACTCCGTGCAGCACCGGATTGCCGGTTTCGTCGTTCTGCGCGATCCAGGCCACCTTCGATTTGATGAACGCGACGGTCTGGTCGTTCTGGACCATCTGATAGAAATCTTCGAAGCGGTCGATCGCGCGAATGTCGATGTAGTAGACGGTCGAGCGCGCCTCGTCGCCGAAGGCTTCACGCACGTACTGCGTCTGCTTCAGCGAGGCCATGCAGCAGATCCGCGAGCAGTGGCGCAGGTGATTCTCGTCGCGCGAGCCCGCGCACTGGATGAACGCGACGTTTTTCGCCTCTTTGCCGTCCGAGGGGCGCAGCAGCCTGCCGCCGGTCGGTCCGGCAGGGTCCGCGAGCCTCTCGAACTCGACGCTGGTGATCACGTTCGCGAAGCGGCCGTAACCGTAGGGCTGGATCTTCGCCGCGTCGTAGGGTTTCCAGCCGGTTGCCCAGACCACCGCGCCGACGTTCAGCTCGACGATCTCCTCCTGCATCTCGAGGTCGATCGCGCTCGCCTTGCACGCCGCTTTGGCGGCGTCGGCCTCGGGCGTGCCGACGATCGAGGGGTCGATGACGTAGCGCTGCGGGTAGGCCATCGCGCTGGGGAGATACGCCGCCTTCACCTTGCCCAGGCCGTAGTTGTGCGGGTCCGGCACTTCGGTGGCGACCGCCTGCGCGCAGTCGCCGCACGCGGTGCAGCGCTCGTTCACGTAGCGCGGGCGCATCTTCAGCGCGACCTCGTAGGCGCCGCGCCGGCCGGACACGCGCACCACCTCGGCCATCGTGATGACGCGCACCCTGGGATTGCCCTTGAGCCTGCGCAGGTTGATCTCCAGTCCGCAGGTCGGATGGCACATCTTCGGAAAGTAGCGATACAGCCGCGACGTGCGGCCGCCCAGCGTGGGTCCGCGCTCGACCAGGACCACCTCGTGGCCGCACTCGGCCGCCTCCAGCGCGGCGGTCATGCCGCTGATGCCGCCACCGACCACGAGGATCGTCTGGCCAGTCGCGATGGGTTCCGTCATGAAGTCTCCGCGTTATTTTTCGAAGCCGCGCCGACGACGGCCGGCACAGCGGATCGCCCGATCGAGGCGGGCGCCGCTGTCAAGGACAATCAGACCGGAAAACCGCGTTGCGGGCTACCCCCCGGATGGGTAAGTCGAACGAGGGTTCGTTTCGATCGCGCGCCCGCGTCGGGCGCACTCCCGCCTCAGGCGAGCACACGGACCTCGAAGGCGAGTACCGCGAGATCGGCGAGGATCCACGTCGGCGGCGCGCCCAGCCCGGCCACCGAGCCGGGGTTCACCAGCCAGCTGCCGCCGCCCTTGACGGTTTCCAGCCGATCCACTGATGCCCGGTGCGAGTGGCCGCAGCAGACGACGTCGTAGTCTCCGGTGCACGCCATGCCCCGCCCGTAGTGCGGATAGTGGGTGGCGAAGATCTTTCGTTGCCCGAGCTGCAGGTCGACGTCGGCCCCGTGGTAGGTCAGCAGACCCTGCGAGTCGGCGCACATTCGGTTCAGCGCCACCGCGTCGCCCAGGTTGTTGCCGTGCACAAAATGCACCGGCAGGCCGATACCGATCAGGGGCTTGAGCGTGTTGGCGCCGATCAGGTCGCCGCAGTGGATCACGAGCTCGGCGCCCTCGGCCCTGGCGGCCGACACCGCCGCCGCGAGCATCGGCGCGCGGTCATGGCTGTCGGAGACGATGCAGATCTTCATCGCGCGCGGGCAGCGGGTCGGGCCCGGGATCAGGAGCCTGCGCGGTCGAAGCGGGTACCGGGCGCGATCCCGAAGACCTGATCGATGCCGAGTTCGCGGATCAGCGCGTCCACTGCCTGCTGGCCGTGTTCGCGCGCGACCTCGGCGAGGATCAGCCGCGTGCCGTGGCGGTTGTAGCCGCCACCGAACGAGACCTGCGTGCGCAGCAGTTCGCGCGCCTTGTCGAGGGTCACAGGATCGAGGGCCCGTGGTAGTCGTCGTCGACCTTGCCCACCGCGCTGGCCTTCGCCGACTCCTCGGCGCTCGCGCGCTCGTGATCGGACTGAACGCGCAACAGCGTCAGCACGCAGTCGGACAGGTCGTCGTACTCTTCGCGGCCGGTGCCGTAGTGGTCGGCGTCGGTGTAGAAGAACTGGCTGCGATACCGGCTCTCGGCGACCTTGAATACCACGAAGTGCGCGCCACGCGCGGTCCAGTACAGCGTGGGACACAGGGACAGCTCGTCGCTGCCGGGGTCGAGGCGCAGCTCGCTGTCGGCGACCTCAACCGGGACCGGCTTGCCGTAGCGCTGCTCGACGAGCCGCTCGACCATGCCGAGCTCGAATTCGGTGAAGTCGGCAACCTGGGAATGCATCGGGGCACCTCGGGATCGATTCGATGATAGATTCGTCAGACGCGCGGGCGACCATTCTACCGCCGCCCTCGCCAACCCTCGCACGCTCCCGGACTGCCCGGCAAGGCGTCGGGGCACTCGGCGCGGTTGCGGCTCCGACCGCTGGCGCGCGCTGGAATGGATGTAGCGTCGACGACGGGCCCTGGCAAAGATGTCTCAGGCACTGACACTTTCGCGCGCGGCGCAGCTGGTCGGCGTGTCGCGCGCGGCGCTCCAGCGCATGGTGCGCAGCGGCGAGCTCGCGTCGAGCGACGGCCTCGTCCGGACCGACGAACTGCTTCGGGCGTTCCCGCAGACGCGGCTCGAGGATTCCGGCATGTTCGAGAAGGTCACCCGGATCCGCGAGGAGTCGTTCGGGCGCCGCGTGCGCGAGCGCCTGCTGCCGTCCGCGGAGATCCTTTCCCAGCGCCTGTTCGCGCAGAGCCAGGAGCTGACCGAAGTGCGCCGGCACCTGCAGGACTACCACACGCTGGTCACCCAGGCGATCGAGAGGCTCTGCGAAACCCCCGCCGACACGGCACTCGTCGGCGAGACCCGTGACCTGCTCGAGCGCGGGCTCGCCCGCGTGCTGGGCAGCGAAACCGACAACCCCCTGGATGCAATGACAGAAATGCTCAACGTCGTGTGCGCGAACGTCGTCGTCCGTCCGAGCGGAAACGAGTTCCTCGTCGAAGGCAATGACACCGTGCTGCAGGCCGGCCTGAAGGCCGGACTCGGCTTCAACTACGGCTGCGGCGGCGGCAATTGCGGACTGTGCAAGGCGCGCCTGATCTCGGGCGAGGTCCGCCAGATCCTGCACTCCGACTACCGGCTCTCGGCGGCCGAGCAGCAGCAGGGTCACGTGCTGTTGTGCACGCACACCGCGCTCAGCGACCTGGTCATCGAAACCCTCGAGGCCAGCGGCCCGTCGGACATTCCCGAACAGGACCTGGTGGCGAAGATCCGGGCGGTCCAGCCGCTGGGCAAGGACACGATGCTGCTGCACCTGCAGGCCCCGCGCAGCGCACGGCTGCGTTTCCTGGCCGGCCAGGGCGCGACGCTGGCCGTCCCCGGCGGCGGCGCGGACACCGCGGATCTGCAGGCGACCTACCCGATCGCGAGCTGTCCGTGCGACGACCGCAATCTGCTGTTCCACGTCGCGCGAGACACCGGCGATCCGTTCGCGACCCAATTGTTCGCCGGCGCGTTGCGCGCCGGCGATCCGGTCGGCGTGCACGGACCGAGCGGCGATTTCGTGCTCGGCGCACCCGAAGGGCTTCACCTCGCGTTTCTCGCCTGCGATACCGGGTTCGGCCCGATCAAGAGCCTGATCGAACACGCGATCGCCGCCGAGAGCGTCGAACGCTTCTCGCTGTACTGGCTTGCGACGCGCCCCGACGGCCACTACCTGGCGAACCAGTGCGACGCGTGGGCGGACGCGTTCGACGAGTTCAGCTATGTCGCACTGTCGGACGAGGACGCGGCCGGCGGCTCGCTGCGACTGGCGCAGCAGGCCGCGCAGGACAACGACATCGCCGCGAGCATGTTCTTCATTGCAGGGCCCGCCGCCTTCGTCGACACTGCGGCACGCGGCCTGCGCGAGGCGGGCGTTCACGAGGACCGGCTGCGCACCGCCCGGGCCTGAGCGCTCCCCGCGGCTGTCCGTCGCCCTGACGGCGGCCGCGAGACGCGACGGTTCGGCGCGCGCCGACGGAATTCCACACCACACAAAGGATCGACAAGATGAGCGACGCGCTGAATTTTCTGGTCAAGACCCGCCCCGAGGCGCTGGGTCACTACCTCAAATTCATGAAGGACGCGGGCAAGCACCTCGACCCGAAGACCCGCAACCTGATCTCGGTGATCACCAAGGTGCATTCGCAGACGGAGCGCGGGCTCAAGCAGTACCTGTCGCGTGCGCTGCGCGAAGGCGCCACGCCGGTGGAGGTGATCGACGCGCTGCTGATGGCGTTCCCGGCGCTCGGCCTGGCGAAGATCGTCTGGGCGGTGGACGTGATCCTGTCGATGAACCTGCCCGGGTTCGACCCGGACGCGATGGGGGTCGAAGGCCGCTGGCACGATCTGATCGCGGTGGCCGACGTTCCGGCAACCGGCGCCGTGCGGATCGAGCGCGACGGCCGCGGCGTGTTCGTCGCGCACGGCGCCGCCGGCGTGCAGGTCTACGACAGCCGCTGCCCGCACCAGAGCACCGACATCCCGCAGCTCGCGATCGACGGCGGGACCCTCACCTGCCCCAAGCACGGCTGGGCGTTCGACATCTCTACCGGGGGCTGCGTGAAGAACGGCACCGAGCCGCTCAAACGCTACGATTCCAAGCTCGAGGACGGCCGCGTGCTGGCCTACTGGTAGACCCCTCAACGGAGTTCCCGATGCCCTATTTCGTGTTCCGAATGGCAGGCGCGCTGGGCCTGCCAGAGTGCCTGGCGGACGCACCGAGCTACCGCGAGGCGAAAGCGCTGATGACGGATTTGCGCGCCCGTTCCGCCGACGATCCGTCGCTGATCCGGATGGTGTTCGCCGCCAACGAGATCGAGGCGGCCGACCTCCTGACGCAACCGCGCACGCCCGATCCGTCCATGGACGGCGCGGACGACTGAATCGCCGTGGCGCGCGTCAAGGACTAGAAAACCAGGTTCCGGCCCTGTACGAGCGGCCCGCGGCAGGCTCGCCGCGCCGCACCGCCCCCAGAGATGCCTCCACCCGACGAAGACGCGTTCCGAAGGCTCAGCGACGAAGCCACGGAGCACGGCTGCGCGTTCGAGCGCGCGCTGCTCTCGCGCTGCGCGCAGTGTTCGCTCGCCCGGTCCATGCTGCTCGCCGAACGCGAGCTGATCGGGTGCGAATCGGCGAGCGCCAGCGAGCGCTGCCGAGCGTACCGCGCGCAACTGCGCGGCAAGGCGCTGTTCGCGCTGCGCATCGACGCAACCGGCCCCTGGCCCTTCGGCAAGGAGATCCGCCTTCAGTGCGGCGGCCTGCTGGGCCTGCGTCGCGCGCTCGATGACGGGGACGACGACGAGACCACGGCCCGGGTCGAAGACGTCGACGCGCTGATGCGCGAGGCGCTCGAGCGCTACGGCGCGCTCGACACGCTGCCCTACTCGAGGATCATGCGTTCGGTGATTCGCTACGAGCCACGCCGGCGAGTTCGCCGCTGAGCGCCTCGACACCGGCGCTCGCGTCGGTTTGCCACGCGGCGAGCATGCGGCGCGCCTGCGCCAGCCAGTGTTCGGATCCCGCCTCGAGCGCGTCCGACAGCGCCTGCGGCTCGCCGGCCCGCCAGCGCGCGTAGGCACCGGGCAGCGCGGGCGCCAGCAGCCTGCGCATGCCCTCGAAGTTGGCGAACCAGAAGTGGATCGAACCGGCCGCACCGCGTTCGAGCAGCGCGGGCAGCGTGAGCAGGCAGTCGGCGAGCAGATCGCGGATCGCCCGCGCCACGATCTCGGCACGCGGAGCCTCGAGCGACACCAGCATTTCCTCCCACTGCGGGCCGAGCAGGCCGGCCGCGCGGCGCTCGCCGAGTTCGTGCAGGATCAGCGTCTCGGTCTCGATGTCGGCGATCCGGTCGAGCGCGACCTGCGGATCACCGTCGCCGAGCTGCCATGCGTCGAGCGCGGCACCCAGCGCCTCGGCCGTCGGCCGCTGGCGCGAAAATTCGATGCGCGTGCCCAGCCACCGGCGCAACACGTCGCGGCGCACCAGCACCTGGTCGCCTCGGCTCACCGCGATCGGCGGGTTCATGCCGCGCGCGTGCTCGCGACCCGTCACCAGGATGATTGCGCCCTCGCGCGCGTGCGACGCAAGGCGCTCGGCGAGCATGAACTCGGGCCGGCGGAAGCGGCCCAGACCCGCCGCGTAGACCAACCCGCTCGGCGCCAGGCGCGCGTTGGCCGCGCCTTCGTCGAAGGCGTCGACGCCATCGGCGATCGGCAGCGGCGCGAACGACGACTCGGACGCGTCGGCGAGCGACTCCCAGTGCGCTTCACGCGACGCGATCCAGCGGCCGACTTCACCCCGGTCCGGCGGCGCCTGCAGCGGCAGTCCGCGCTCCCAGCGGAAGAACTCGCGCATCTGCAGCAGGTAGGTGCACAGCGAAAGGTCCTGCGCGTACGCCGCGTCCGCCAGGTCGCAGTTGCGCTGCACCGCCGCGGTCAGTTCGGCGACGTCGCGGTCGGTCATCCGGAGCCTCTGCTCAACCCGCGCAGAGCGTTCCTAGGCGACATAGCGCTTGCTCGCGCGGCGCCGTCCCGGGCGCGATTTCTGAATGATCACCCCGCGCACCGCGCCGAGGTCGGGGAGCGGGATTTCCGGATAGGCCGGGTTCAGCGCACGCAGCCGCCAGCCATCGCCGCCGCCGTCGCCGTCACCGTCACCGTCACCGTCGTGCACCAGCTGCCGGAAGATCCACTCGTCGTTGCACCAGGCGAGCACGAAGGAGCCGTCGGTCGCGAGGCCGTCCGGTTCGATCACGATCACCTCGCCCTCTTCGAATTCCGGCAGCATCGAGTCGCCGAGCACCATCAGCGCGAACGACTCGCCCGACGCGCAGGCATTGCCCGCCTCCAGCGCGGCGAGGTCGTCTTGCGGACCATGAATTCCGGGCGCGGTGTGCGCGCCCTGCTCCGGCGAGGCGCCGGCGACGCGGCCGGCCGCCCGGTTGTCGGACAGGTCGACGCGAATCGGCACCACCCGCCGACCGGTCGGGGCACCCGTGCTCACGTCGTTCCCGCGCCGCCCGCCTGCGGGCTCAGATGTAGAGCTGGATGTCCGCGGAGCCCGCGAAATCGAGGAAGGTCGTGGCGCCGCCGAATTCGATGCCGTCGATGAAATCGCTCGGCGCGAAATCGAACAGGTCGACGGTCATCTGGCAGGCGATGAACTTGACCTCCGCTTCCAGGCACAGCGAACGCAGCTCTTCGAGCGACGCCACGCCCTTGGCCTTCATCTTGTTCTTCATCATCATCGTCGCCATCGCCTCCATGCCGGGAAGCGCCTGGACGAGCACCGGCATCGGCACCGGCATCGGCATCGCGGGGTTGGCGAGCGGGCTGATCTTGATCCCGCTGAGGTCCTTGCGCAGCAGCGACAGTCCGTAGAACGTGCAGAACACCTGGACCTCGAAGCCGAGCGCCGCCGCCGTGGAGGCGAGGATCAGCGGGGGATAGGCCCAGTCGAGCGTGCCTTTGGTGGCGATCAGCGCCATCTTCTTCGGTTCCATCTGCGAACCCCTTCCTGTCTGCGATGTGAAATGGCCCCGCGCGCGCCCCGGGGCGCAGCGCGCCGGTTTACTTCTTCTTGAGCATGAACACGTACGCGCCGCCTTCCTGCGCGGAACTGAGCAGCTCGTTGCCGGTCTGCTTGGCGAAGGCCTCCATGTCCTTGATCGAGCCGGAGTCGGTCGACGTGACACGCAGCACCTGCCCGGTGGTCAGATCGTTGAGCGCCTTCTTCGTCTTGATGATCGGCAGCGGGCAGTTCAGGCCGCGCGCATCCAGGTCTTTGTCGAAATTCATCTCATGTTCTCCAAACATTGGTCGTTTCGCGGAGCGCCCCTGCGGACGGATCCGTCCCGATGCACAGCCACCGGAAATCGAACCATACATTAGGCGCGTACGGCCCGCAGGCGTCCATCCCCGCAACGGGTAGCCCGCTTCGGCGGGTGGCAAGAGGCAAGCGAAGACCGGCGCGGGCACGGCGCCCCGTGCCGCGGCCGACCGCCGCCGCCGCCGCCGCCGAAGCGCTCAGTAGCCCCCCTTGCCGAACGGCTTGGTCAGTCCGGCGACCCTGCAACCCTGCCGTGCGGGCTGGTTGGGAAACAGTTCGTAGAGCCTCGTCTTCCAGTCGGTGCCGGGATGCGCCTGGTCGAAGTCCTTGACCATGTTGCGGAAGTTCGGCGTCTGACCGTCGTCCCTGAAGCGCTCGCGCAGGTACTCGATCACCAGCCAGTGTTCGTCGGTGAGCTCGATCCCCTCGGCCTGCGCGATCGCGCGGGAGGCTTCCTCGCTGAAGTCCGCCTCCAGAAGAAACCCCTCGTCGTCTGCTTCGACTTCGACGCCATTGATCAGATAGCTCACCTTTCCGCCTCCCGGACTCTCTTTCCGTTGCCGAAATCAGCCGGCGACGGACCGAAGGCCGTCGCCGCGCCGGTCGACCGGCGATTCGCCGATCAGAACCGCCAGGCGTACGCAGCGCCCAGCGAGTCTTCGTACATGTGCAGGTTCGCCTCGCCGCCACCCAGCATCGCCGGCATCGAGCTCGAGCCGTTGATCGTCTTCTTGAACGCGTGCATGTAGGAGACGCTGAACTCTTGCCCCCCCCCGAGCAGCCAGGTGGCGCCCAGCGTGAAGTGGTCCTCGACGACACCGGGCGCATAGATGTTGAAGAACGTCTCGCCCGACGGGATCGGCTGCCGGCCGGTGCTGTACCCGCCTCGCAGGGTGAGGTTGCTGTTGACCTCGTAGGCCGCGCCGAGCTTGAACACCGTCATGTCGCGCCAGCCGAATCCCGGGCCGTTGGTCGAGCCCAGCGGATTGCCCGCGAACAGGTTCGACACCGGATTGGCGATCGACGGGATGCCGCTGTACTCGATCGTCTGGACGTCGGCCGCGACCGTCAGCTTCGGCGTCGCCTTCACCGCGATCCCCACGCCGTAGTTGGCCGGGATGTCGAACGCGCCCTGTTCGGCATACAAGCCCGCGTACTTGTCGAACTTGCTCATCTGGGTCTTCGACTGGTAGGTCGCGCCCAGCGTGACCATGTCGCTGACCCGCCCGGTCCACCCGACGCGCACGCCCCAGCCGGTGGACGTGTCGTCGCCGACGTTGGAGAGCTTGCTGGGGTCCGACGAGAGGCCCGCGAAGGGCCCCAGGCCGTCGGCAGAGAAGCGCTGGTACGCGAAGTTCAGCGAAATGCCCAGGGAATGATTCGGCGTGATCTTGTACGCCAGCGTCGGGGCGATGAACAGCTGGCTCAGGTCCACGCCGGCGGGATTCGATCCGCCGATCGCGGCGAACGGCGACGAATTGTAGGTCGTGTTCATCCCGCCGTTGCCGTACACCGAGACCCCGAGGGCCAACTGCGGGTTGATCATCCGGTTGTAGCCGAATTCCGGAATGTAGAAGGTCTTGCTGCCATCGCCGCTGTAGCTGCCGTTCAGGTTGTACGGCGCCGGGCTCATGTTGCCGACGATGTCGGCACCGCGGCGGGGCATGAAGATGTCCAGGCCCAGATCGAGGCGATTGCCGACGAAGGCCATGCCCGCCGGGTTGGTCGCTGCGGCCAGTGCGTCCTGCGGCAGCGCAATGCCGACCCCCGCCATGCCCTTGGCCTTGATGCCGTAGCCGTGCGAGAAGTAGCCGTTGGTCGCGTGCGCGAAGACCGGAGCGAGGCAGCCGGCGACGATGAGCGCGACGCGCCCTGGCTTCGAAATGAGCATCAAGATCTCCCCTGACCCTGGTTGTTGTGGTGCGCCGGCGCGCCCGGACCTTCCTCCTGCCGCAGGCGTTCGCATGGTCGTTTGGCGCGGTCGGAAAGTCGATAGCCCTTTGGATCAGGAGGGCATTACCTGGAAGGAGTACCCCCCGGGACGGCATGGCGGCAAAGGCTGTCAGATTGCCCGACCCTGCTTTATCGTCGAAGATGCGTGCCTCCCCAACGGGGCGGCACACCATCCCCAGGAAATCGCAACGGAACCGTCGATGACGACTCAACGAGTGGACCTTTTCGTGATCGGCGCCGGGTCGGGCGGCGTGCGCGCAGCCCGCATCGCGGCGAATCACGGCGCGCGGGTGATGGTCGCGGAGGAATTCCGCTACGGCGGCACCTGCGTGATCCGCGGCTGCGTCCCAAAGAAGCTGCTGGTGCTGGCCAGCCGCTTCGCCGACGAGTTCGAGCTCGCGGCCTCCTTCGGCTGGACCGTGGGCGCGACCCGCTTCGACTGGCCGACGCTGGTCGACGCGAAGAACCGCGAAATCGGACGGCTCGAAGGCATCTACCGGCGCAACCTCGAGGGCGCGGGCGTGATCCCGGTCGAGTCGCGGGCGGTTCTGGAAGACGCACACACGGTGCGGCTGCTGGCCGGCGGCGACACGGTGTACGCGGAGAAGATCCTGATCGCCACTGGCGGGCGCCCGTTTCGCCCGGACATCGCCGGGGCCGATCTCGCGATCACGTCCAACGAGGTGTTCGACCTGCCGACGCTGCCCGCGTCGATCACGATCGAGGGCGGCGGTTTCATCGCGGCGGAGTTCGGCTGCCTGCTGGCGCGGCTCGGCGTGAAGGTCACGATCGTGTATCGGGGCGAGCAGATCCTGCGCGGCTTCGACGACGACCTGCGCAATCACCTGGCCGACGCGATGCGCGCGACGGGGATCGAGATCCTCACGCGCACCCAGATCCGGGGCATCGAGCGCGCCTCCGGGGGCAACAGCGCGAACCCCGAGGGCTATCGCGTCGCGCTGTCGAGCGGCGAGACCCGCGACACCGGGCTGGTGGTGCTCGCCATCGGCCGCCTGCCCAATGTCGAAGGACTGGGCCTGGAGCGCGCCGGTGTCGAGATCGACGAGAAGGGGGCGATCCGTGTCGGCCTGGACTCGCGCACGACCGCGTCGAACATCTGGGCGGTCGGCGACGTCACCAACCGGCTCGCACTGACACCGGTCGCGATCCGCGAAGGCCACGCGTTCGCCGACACCGAGTTCGGCAAGCGGCCTTGGTTCTGCGACCACTCGAACGTGCCGGTCGCGGTGTTCTCCACGCCGGAGATCGGCACGGTGGGCCTGACCGAAGCGCAGGCGCGCGAGCGGCACAGCCGCGTCGACATCTACCGGGCGACGTTCCGGCCGATGGCCAGCGTGCTGTCGGATTCCACCGAGAAGATGCTGATGAAGCTGGTGGTGGACGCGGGCACCGACCGCGTGCTGGGCGTGCACGTCTGCGGCCCGGACGCCGCGGAGATGGTCCAGATGGCCGCGATCGCGGTGAAGATGGGAGCGACCAAGCGCCAGTTCGACGAGACGGTGGCGCTGCACCCGACCGCGGCCGAGGAGCTGGTGACGATGAGGACGCCGGTGGGTTGACCGCGGCCGGTGGACGGCGGTGGGCTGACGGCTGAGGCGGGCTGCGCGCCCGCATCGGCGACACCCGGCGCCAGGCGCGCGACGCGCGCGCCGCGCGGGCGTTCAGCCC
>Ga0316195_10000739_pt1 | contig 13745 bp, 10 predicted proteins | sample Phised1_MG_FD_204937 | JGI IMG/M metagenome (GOLD analysis project Ga0316195, IMG submission 204937) | Coastal sediment microbial communities from Maine, United States - Phippsburg sediment 1 | ecosystem: Environmental > Aquatic > Marine > Coastal > Sediment | place: USA: Maine | collected... | reverse complement strand
CTTCATCGGTTCGCGAAACCAACTCAGGCGATTGATGCCTGCAGCGCGCGGGTTCAGTTCGTTCTGCGCGAAGTTGAAGCGCAGGTGGTAGATGGCCACCGGATGCATGCCCCACAGGAATGCTTCCCTGGCGATTTCCTTCGCCTCGGCGGGCGTGAGCTTGTCATCGGCGCTGGTTGCTGCCTGCACCGGGGAACCGGGAGCGATCGCCATTGCGACGATGAGTGCCGCGGAAACGAGAATTGCTTGGATTCGCATGGTGTTTACCTCGTTATAGGGTTCTGAGCTCATCGGGGTGTCTCTGCACCACGAGGAAAAACCCGTGTCGTCTCAGTCCACGCGCACCCTGTCCGGCATGTCGTAGCTGCCGTCGATCAGCGATGTGGCGGCTCCGCAAAAACGTGCAGTGAACCGGAAGCCGTCCGTGCAGTGATTCCTGGCTTCTTTTACCCTGCAAATTCACTTTGGCAGCACGAAATTCGCCTGCAAACGATAGCGAACACCGTCGGCCCCGGATCGCGGCGCGTCCAGCCAGTAGCCGACGCCGGCCTGCAGACTGACCGGCAGCTTGCCGAACATCACCAGCTTGGAAGCGGCAACGTTGACCGGAACGGACCAGCGCTCTGTCTTCCAGTTGTAGGTGCTCTCGGTCTGGGCAGAGAACGTCCAGGCAGTTGGCGTCGTGTAGGCGACGAACGGCTGCAGGAACGTGTTGCTGATGTCGTCACGGTCACTGTCGCCGGCGAACGACCAGACGTGGTTCGCTAATATACCCAGCGTCCATGGCCCCCGCATGGTCAGTGCCAGGGCGGCAGGGCCGGCGGCCCACTTGTCCGCACCGAGCAGGCGATCCGTGGCCGTCGGCAGTACGAATACCGGGCCGACGCCCCAGACGATTCCGCTTGGACCCGTGGCAGTCGGCGAAAAGAACAGGCTGACGCTGGTGTCCCCGAGTCCGAACTGGGATCCGGCGCCCGGCACGATGTCGTTCTGGGAGATAATGGGCAGGATGGTCCGCGTAATCAGGTTCCAGTCCGGGCCCATCTTGAAGGGAATGACCGGCTGTACATTGGTCTGTAGCTTGCTGCCCTCGTCGAGCGGTCCGATATCGTGGTCGAAATTCACCTGCACCGGCAACGTGATCAGGTCCGCGATCGGGTTCGTCAGCTCCTGCGCGAGATCCGCGCTGTCTGATTGCGAATTCGCGGTTCCCCAGGCAGCGATGCTAATCATCGCGACCGCAAGCAGTTCGAATTTGTGTGTCATCATCAATATCCTCAGTCGGCCCCGACCTGCGACTGCAACTTTAGTGGCATGGTCCGGGTGGCCGTGACATTACCTGGCAGCTACGCGTCACCTTGCATCAATCCGTTCCGCCTTTGGAAGCTCCCATGTCTCGAGCTCCTCGAGATCCGGCACGTAGATGCGCAGGGTGACATCAATGTCTTCATCCTTGCGATTGATCGGCAGCCAGTTTTCCTCGGGCACGCCCTCGGGTTGCTCGGCCGCGACGCAAACCGCGATGCCGCCGTCCTCGTCGAGTTGCATGCCGGCATTTTCTCCCACGCTGTACTTCTTGCGGTCATTGGGAACGAAGAACCCGTTCCGAAGGTCGTAGAGCGTGAGTGACCAGAACACGTCGGTGGGCGGAAGCGCGTCTGCAGTCATGCGGATCACGTAGTCGTTCATCGCATTGAGCGGTTTGCCATCCACGGAATTGACCGCGAAATACACCGCCTCGCCAGCCGGCATGCCAATGGGGCCAAGAACGGACTGGAACAGCAGCAGCTCCAGGGGCGTCTCTCCCTTGGGTTCGAACTTGCCGATCGTTTGCTCCTTAACGAATGCCTCATCGGTCGTTCTGGCCATCTCCTCGGCGAAGATTTGCTCGGAGACCTCGCGGAATTTCGCACCGTCGATCGTCGCGACTTTGGCCGCGTCGGAGGGCTGGCCCGGCACAACGCCAAGGGGCTCGTAGGCGGCCAACAACGCCTGGTCGAGCTCGTTGTCCGCGTGGAAGGTGATGTGATTGAACACGAACTGCATCACCTCCAGCAGGTTGTCGCCGAAGATGTCCGCATCCCGCTGACCGACGGCAGGGAACGCGATGTCATCGAGCGGTTTCGCCGGTTCCCCGCGGAACTCGGACAGGGTCTCGATATCCACCTGCTCCATCTGTTCGACGATGCGGTTGAATCGCTCCTCGTCGCTGGCATGGGGCATGATCCGCAGCACCGCGGAGATGAAGTCTCCGCTGGCCTCGAAGACCCGGTCGACGCCCTCGACGGGCTCGCCGTCGTAGCCCTCGGTGCGTTCGGTATAGAAAAGGATTTTTTCCGGCTTGCCGAAGTCACCGAGGCGGGTCGCCATGGGAATGTTGACGTGGTGGTCATAGCCCGTGACCATCAGCGAAACGTAATCCGAATCGAAGGCCGGCATCTCGAGGATCACCGGATCCTTCCTCAGGTCGAGCAGCGCCGAAATGTAGAGCGTGTCGTTGTTCGGCCGCGCGATCTCGCGCATGGTGTGGTCCTTGAGCCGCGTGTCCGCTTCCACGGTGTTCCACCCGCCCTGCTTTATCGCGAACTTGTTGTTCACGTTGTACATGGCGACGTACTGGTAAGACCGCCTGACGAGATCATAAATATCGGCGTCGCTCAGCGCGGGAACGTCGGAATCGCGAGTTTGGTCGGCAGCGGGAGTGGCTTCTTCGCTCGGCCCCTGGCAGCCCAGGAACAGAAGCACCAAGGGTAGCAGAAGGATGGGATAACTCTTCATGGTCGCACCTCCTCCGAACATAGCACTCTATGCCGATCGGGAGATCGGAGCCATCAGGGGTGCTACCTATTGAACGGGTTTATGCCGAAACCCGAGTGAAAAGCGTTTCGCAGGTGTCGACCCAGCCGAAGCCACAAGCCCGGCTGCGATGTGAGGCTACTTCTGAGCATACTCAGAAAGCCCGCAAGACTCAGTTGGTTACTTTACAGGTGATCTAACTCGTTGAAACCGGTGGTCAATGGACCACGGAAATTAAGCGGTTACAGGCGCGCCCAACTCAGCGACTCCGATTGGGAAGCTGATGTTCTACCATTGAATGGCACACGCTGACACCTGATTCACCGCCAAATCTACTACCATCTGAGGATACTCAAAACGAGTAACCAATAAATCGGCTCAACCCATTTTGCACAGTTGCTCGACAAGCCGATCACTGCCCCTGATTAGCGCGGATTTGTTGTTGCAGCTCTATCATCGGTGACTGGCTTAGCCGGAGCAAACCCTCACCGGACCGATCGAGATCCGCGATCAGCAGGATTACGGCTGAGAACGACAGGGTAAGCACAATAATCATCGTTCGACTGCGCCCCTCGGCAAGCCCGAATTGATAACCCATGGCTGTCGTCGCCAATATAGTCATGAAATACAACGTCAACCAGATGATGCCGGGAATTTGGTACTTCATTCCAACAGTGACGCGTTTGGAGTGAAAATCAATGACGTCATTAAGGGACTGAACGTAGAGCCGCACAAACTGCGATTCATCGTTGCGTTCGATCAAGTAGGTAACCTGAGACCAGAGCTCATCCTGAATTTCTTCGGAGCGCGTAATTGCCTGTAGCAGTCTGTCCGCGTGCAGCACATCTTCCGCACGTATGTCGACATACTCGGCGAGTAAAGTTTGCGAGGCGCCACGTTCTGGTTCAGGCAAAAAGTCCGCGCGCAAAATGGTCGTACCAATCGCGCTTACTTCATCCAGTAACAGTTCCTTGCGGGCATCATAGCGAGTAGCCGCCATGTTAAACGTAAAGGCCAGGATAAATGCGAGCAAGGCAAAGTTCGAACCAACGATAGTTCCCGCAGGACGCTCAGTTTCGTCTGCCTCCCTTCCCCGGATTCTGCTCCCAAGCCAGCGACCTACACTTACGGATAGAATCACCAGTCCGACCGTCACGGGAAAAAAGAGCCAGAGTGGCGTCTTCTGAAAGAACAGGTCGATCATATAGCTCACAATGAAATTCTCCCACCGCAGATCAGATTCGATACGTGCATCGATGCCACAGATTTACGGCGAGGAGTCAAATATCGCAAAGAATCAGAACCTCCGAAGTGACCTTCAGAAAGACCAATATGTTCATCACAAAAACTCGGGTTGAACCAGCCAGAGCGTCTCGCCGAGAACTGATGTTCATGTACAGCTAACTCTGCCTCTCGACTTCGATTGACGCATTGACCGGTGCACGTTGCTAATGATCCGCGAATCAGAAATTTGCGGAAACAAAGAAGTGCAGTCCAGTAACCCGGTTGTCGAACTCAAAGCGCACGTTGTCATATTCCCGCACAACTTCCAGGGCATTCGATCCGATTCCCGCTCCAACGCCAAGGTGTTCAGCTAACTGGTACTCCATACCCAGCTGCACATCGGAGTATAACCCGCTCCATTCGCCCAGATTAAGTGCGAATAATTGCGTCTTGAGGAACCAATTGAATTTCGGTGTTACATTGTAATCGAGCATAAACGAAAGGACAGGCATCGGCAGGTCTGACTTCGCCGTGCGCAGTGGGGCAGCAAAAAGGCCCGATTCTACGCTCAGGTCGATGCCCACTTGAGCCAGATGCAGACCCGCACCGGCAGCAAGTTCAACCTTCTCGCTACGATAGAAGGACCACAGGTAGCCGATCTTGTAAATATCATATCCAAGGGACGAGCCTACGCTGGTTCCGATTGGGATGAGCACCGGATTGCCATCCCGGTCAACCCAATCGATGTCGTCGAGCAAAGTCTTTCTGCTATCGGAAGAAATCCGGTACCACGATAATGTCAGCGCATGATGCCGGCTGAATCGGTAACGGCCATCCAGCCGAAATACGGTTTGCTCGCCGTCCAGTCCGAGCGTATCCCTGGGACTGAAGGATACACCGACACCGTAGTCTTTCTCGGTGAGCGAAATCGCCGAGTCGTATTGGTATACCGAATAACCGCCGACTGACATTTCAAATTTGTCATACTCCTGAGAGAGTGCCGGACCGCTGCCCAGCAAAAAAAGAGCGGCGGCCAATGCGGTTGAATTGCGTATCGATAAAAAGTCGACTCGAACGAGCGCGTCCTCGCCCTCGGCTGTGCGCTGGGCGACTGAGTTTATCCGTGGTTCAGTCTCGTAATTCAGTGCAGGCCTACAACGCGCGAACAAAGCGTTGCGACCATCCAGGCCGCGGGTCCATTGATTCACGTCTTGCGGCAGATTGCGAACTTGATCGTAGTCCTCGCTTTCATTCCGACCGGCACGGTTAGTTGCGAGAAACCGGCTTGATGCGCAGCTCAATTCAGCACCTTTGAGTAGGTGATCAGGAGTTGATCGAAATCGGTGCCGAACCTAGTAAGCCAACCGACGGCGTAGCTAACCTTGATTGAATGGCCCTGTGCGAAAGGAAACACAAACGTTGCGCCCAGCCGCGAATTGCGTTGCAAATCTCCGAGTCGGTTGCCTCCAATAGTCTGGCGTCCACCGGTGAAATAGTTGAAATTGAGCGAGCCCCATAAACCAGGCTTAAATCGTCTGATCACGTGTACCTGCCCGGCATAAATTGGTTCCTGCTCCTTTTTGCCGGCCACGAACTCGTCGTCATCGCCGAAGAACAAAATGCCTGCCTCGAAGTCAAGTAACCACTTCGTAGTCAGTGGCAGCGTATAGCCGAGCTCACTCTTTATGGCCCAACGGTTGGCCCCTTCGTTGATTAGACCTGTCTCGTCGTATTCGCCGGTTGGTGCAATTACTTTCAGGCTTGCTCCAAGAATTGGCTGGGGATCTTTTCTGAAGGCCAGATACTCCTCAACTGTCATTGACCGTGCGCCCATCAGGTTAACGGACAACGTGACGCCGAAGTCTGAAAATCCTGAGTATTTTCTGCTTGCCGGCGTGTCTCCGACAAGTCCCTGGGTTTTCCCCCAAACGTAGGGCAGTTCAACAATCAGGTTGGAGCTGCGGCCCCAGAGGCTCACGGTCTGCACGTAAGCAAGCAGACCCGCGTTCAGTTCCGAGTCGACGCCATACAGCGGAATGGATGGGTCGAAGAGCACATCTCCCGCGGCCTGGGCGTAGCCGAAAACGAGGACCTTGGTACCCTTGGGGGCTGGCCAATAGGCACGCGGGGTCAGTTCCTGTGCCGCGGCCGGCGCAAAAATAGCTCCCGCAAGAATCAATACCAGGGAAGCGAAAGAAGCGGCCAGCCAGCGCACAATAGACGCCAATTTCAGGGTTCGGCGACGAGAATTTGAAACAACAACCAATGCTGGCATCTGCGATGTTTGCCTTCGCGGCCCGGAATTACGTTCTACAGTAGGCAAAGCGTACGAACCAGAGCTCCTTGCAATTGAATTTGGACATCTTCGGAAGTGAATGCAATCTCGGTTTATACCAAGTGGCCACAAAAGGCAGCCAGGTGGCAGCAGGATTATTGGTTCGCGAATCCATCAGCCACCAACACCTGCCGGGTCGATTTGGTATGCGCCGTTGCAGAAGAAGTCGGGTACTGGTCGTAGAGCAGAATGCCGGCATGGTGTTTGACGAAGTCGGCGGCATCGCCATCTACATCGCTGCAGAAAGACCCGATGGCGTGCCGGAAAAAACTGGCTGCCAATCGAGCGCAACCATCTTGACCTGAAGCCGTTATTCCGGTCGTATGCGCCGGATCTCGAAAAATACAAGGTGTGGAAGCCGCCAAATGCGGAGGACCTGTAAGAGCCTGTCGATGATCCTGGCATTCACCACTGACGATGTCGCGCAAGGGCAATCGGCGAATCGTATTGACCGGCCTCTGCGCTGAACGCCGGTTTACGCCGCACCATGCCTGTCCTTTCGTCCGCAGCGCAGTCCCGCAGTCAAAACTGCCAAACGACCCCCAGCGATGGGACGATCGGTAACCAGTTGCCCTGTTTCGCGCTTAGCACCGGGTTGCCGTCGGCATCCGGTACCAGGCGGTATTTCGTGCAGCACGGGTTTTCCTGGTTATAGAGGTTGGTGATTTCAATAAAGCCGGTAAGTTCACCGATTCTGACGTCGAATTGCCGGCTCGCACGTACATCGAGCGTATGAAAAGGGGAGTAGCGATACGCATTTCTATCCGAAGTCGTCGCAACCAGTGAGGTAGAGCCATCAGGGTTACTGACCGATTCAACGCCAAGCGACGTTTGGGGCCAGCCGGTATGTACCGATCCCGCTGCGCTGAAGCTCCATTTCTTCCAGTCCCAATTGATACCGGCCTTGACGGTATGGGTCTGGTCCCAGCTGCGCTTGACATCGCCTCCCGGCAGCATATCCTCGATTTTTGCCCAGCTATAACTTAGCCACCAAAGCAGGCTGTCTGCGCTGTCGTTGCCGGTGATCATCAACTCGGCGCCCCTAGCGTTCGCGCTGCTTGCATCCACGCGGACCCGGTCAATTTGCAGCTCCGGTACGAGTACCAGCGAGTCGAATGCATTTTCGTAGCGTGGCATCAGAGAGTTGTATTTCTTTTCGTAATACTCGGCGCGGATGTCGATACCTGACGTCAGCATATGCGACACGCTGGCTACCAGGTGTCGTGCGCGCTGTGCCGCGTAGTAATTGGCGATGCCATCCTGCACCTGCAGCTCGTTGATCTCCTGTGCCTGGTAATAACGACCGAAACCAAGCCGGAATTCCGTGCGCTCACCAAGCTGATAGAGAAGATTGAAGCGCGGGCTCGTCTGGTCATCGTTTTGCGCGGTGGTATAGGTCTGCTGATCCCAGCGCACGCCGGCGTCAAGTATCAGGTTGTCACGCAGTCGCCAGCGTGATTGAAGATACACGGCGTATTGCCGTCCTTCGGGCGTTGCCTGGATGCTCCGCTGAAGCGAAGGCTGGTTGTCAAATATCTGGTCAAACGGGGGATAGATATCGAGGGTCGAATCGTAACCATACGTGGCCTCAAGTCGCTTGATGTCGAAGCCGGTATTCAGCGACCAGTTGTCGAACAGGTCGACCTGCCAGTCCTGTGATAATGCGGCGGATTCAAAATCGCGACGATCATTGACGCTTCCTGATGCGACCAGGGGAATATCGGTTTGGCCGTTACGGGAATTGTTGATGTGTGTCAGCGACATTATCGTCCGACTTGACACGGACTCCGACCAGTCCGTTTCGGCCTTCAGCCAAATTACTGTGTTCTGATATTTTGCGTCTGCCTGTTCACTACCATCGGGCTCGTAAACCTGTATTTTGTCGTAGGAAAGCAGCGCGTTGCTGCTCACATAGGTGCGGTCGAATTGCCAGCCGATATGCAGGAAAGCATCCTGATACCGCGGAGCACCGTAGTCGGAGTTGATAGCGTCCGCGATCAGATCCAGATTGCCGCGTCGCAAGGACGTGAACCAGTCGCCCCGATTCGAACCACCAAAGCGCCCCATGGACAACACAGAGGCATTGAAAAAACTCAGTGATAACTCCGTTGTTGTATCCACAGGTGGCTCGCGCATCGATATGTCGACAACGCCACTCATCCGGTCGCCGTACTGCACCTGGTAGCCCGCACTGTAAAAATCGATGCCCGAAATAGCGCCCTGATCGATGATCGTCGACAGCGCCTGAAAGTCCTTCAGGTGATACGGCTCGTATAAACGCAGACCATCAAACAGGAACAGCTGTTCATTGTCGCTTCCGCCACGAATGTGGGCCTTCGTCGAAACACCGCCATTCGCGGTGCCCGGCAGGCGATCAATGCCGCGCACGGCGTCGTCGCCCACGTCGGGCATTTTTGTGGTCAGGTCGCGGTCAAGAAAGGTGTGTGATCCGGCAGGGTCATAGCGCAGTCGATACACGCTGGATACGACAATAATTTCCGGCAGTTCCGGCTCGATACTTTTTTCGGTGACTTTTGCATCGACCGCAGACTCGAGGCCGTCTGTCCCCTCCGGCTTGGCAGACACTACCAGCAGGCTGCCACCCGGACCGTCCTGCACGGTCAGTCCATACGGCGCAATGGCTTCCTGCAGGGCAGTGGCGGGGTCCGCGTTGCCAGGCTCGACGCGGACACGATAGTCGTCGCGCACAAGATCGCTGCTGTAGATGATGGTGGCGTCCTGGGCGGACAGCCAGTCAATGTAGTCACGCAAGGGTTTGCCCTGCCATTGCAATTCAGCAGCCAGGCCAGGGCAGGTCAGCAGCAGGGCGAGCAGGGAAGCCCCAAGACGCGAAAAAAAAGACATGGGGCGGAGCTTAAAGCATGCGCCAGCCGCCTCCAACCGGACGAACGACTTAATTCAGGATGGTGATACTTCGCTCATCGACCCGGTATTTGAACGCCGTGGTCGGAAGGACGGTCGCAATCGCATCCATCGGTCGAAAATCACGGACCGCGCCGTACACGGTAGTGCCCATCGCCGCCATGCGCAGCTCGTCGTTCGCAAAAATCAGCTCCTTGCCGGTTTCACGAGCCGCCCACTTGAGGAAATCGAGTAAGGATTCGTTTTGCCCGACAAAGCCTGGCGCAAGCGCACTGGCCCATTCCCAGCTGGCATCGTACGGCGTCACTTTTTCCCGAACGATCTCATTGCCGGGCTGGATTGTGAGACTGTCGCCGGCTTCCGCGGTGAATGTCTGCTGGTCACTGGCAATGTCCACCCGTCCTTCGCGTACTGAAACATTCAGCTGGCCACTTTCATAGGCGACCGAAAACTGCGTGCCGACGTCCGTCGCGGAACCGCCGGCGGTGTGGACTGTAATGTGCCGGTCGCGATAGATACGTTCGCCGGAGTCGGCATATATCTGTCCACGCAACACGGTAATTTCGTCGGCACTATCGATTCGTATCGCCGTATGAGAGTCGATGCGTAGCGAAATATCGTCCACCAATGCCAGGCTGAGGCCGGCGGAATTGCCGGTTTCGATGACATCATTCATCAGAACGGCGTCACCGACACTGAACCCGGTGCCATTTGATGCATCATCGCCGGCAACATAGGTAACCGTTCCAACTTTTGGAAGTGACACCGTTGGCGACGGCAAATTAATGGCGACAGCGAGCAGCACCGATGCAGCCACCGCCAATGGAACTGCCCAGCGCTTCAGCTGCTTGCGGCGTGTCGCTCTGAGCCACTCAAGGCGGACCTTGTCATGCACACGTGACTGCAGGTCTGCGGCAATTTCCGCTCTCGGCCCTGCCAGGCTTATCAGTTTCGCAACGGTATCCTCGGCGTCATCTGCAGCCATCGGATCCCGTGAGATTTCGTTGTCGTGTTTTTTCATAACGTCATCTGTATGTCAGTTAAGTACGTTCGGGCTGGCAACTAGTCCAGCAGATGTCCGGGCTCGAAGTCCCAGAGTGAATTAAATCCTTCCTTAAATGCCGATCGGGCTCGCGTCAAAAGCGACTCCGCCGCCTTCGTGCTGATCTGCAATTTCGCGCCGATCTCGTCGACGCTGCAGCCGCCAATGTATTTCATCTCAAGCGCAGTGGCATACTTTGCCGGCAGGTATTCCAGGGTAAGCCGAACAAAACGCGCCAGTTCCTGCTCATTTTGCTCACTTTCGAGGCTATCCTCCTCGACCGAAATGGACTCGAGCGCAGCCCGAATAGCCGGATGATCCTCCAGAAAAACGGTCTTGCTTTGTTGCATTCCCCTGCTTCGGTAAAGCGTCGCTATTTCATTGCGGCAGATCATGCAAAGCCAGGTAAACAGAAGCGCTTCGCCCCGGTAGCTGTCCATCTTTTGGACAACGCGGCACATGGTTTGCTGGACAACTTCCTCCGCCATATCGGCATTGGCATCAACCCTGGACAGCGTGAATCGAAACAGCCGTGGGAAGTACTCCCTAAAAAAATCCTCAAAGGCGTCCGAATCACCGTCGGCAACCCGTCTGGCCAGTGCCCGGTCTGCTTGTAATTGGGACTCCGTCACGTTGTTCCGTCGCTTTTCCTTGAATACATAATGTTAGACCCGTTTCAGGACGGAATCCTTCGCCAGGCAGTGCAAAAACTCCACAATCAGTCATTTTTGTGCTGTCGCCCTGTGCCGGCTTCACGGCACCTTTTTCGGGACCACCCGGTGGTAGCCAACACGCGCCCGTATCCTGTTGAAATTATTGGTGACTCCTGCCGGTATCCGTGACCGTAGCAGCGCCATTGAGAGCAAGTTTGGTCACAGCCGGCTCGACGGAATGGGCAACGGCAAGCGGATCGGCGGGGCGGTAATCCAGCGTCGAACGAATCAGGACGACGCACATCAGCACGAGAAGCGGCGCGACCAGCATCGCCGGAAGCGCACGGGTTGGCACGGCGCGCCTGACCAGTTTTCCTATCTGTCGGGTATTTACCCAGGTCAGCGCGCTGGTCACGCCAATCGCGCACAGTATTGGAAGTTGGTAGGTCGCCCAGAGGGAGGCGCCAACCTTTCGTGGATGATTAAGGTATTCAAGGAAAAGCAGGTTTGGTCGGGTGTCGAGCTGATCGACGAAAGAAGGCGTGCCGCACTCCATCAACACGATCAGTAGCAAGGCAACCGGAAGACATACAGTGAGCAGTGCACGCCAGGCCGGCACCAGCCGGGAGTTCGACGCCAGGAACGGAAAGCAAATGGCGGGAACGGTTAGCAGGAGCCCAAGTAGTACCGTGTCAGAACGAAATCCCTGGGCAAGAACAGTCGCAAGCATATCGGCGTCGACAATCCGATCCCATTGCCAAACGACAAAAATTGCACGACAGGCGGTGAGCGTCAGCAGTGTTCGCCAGCCGAACGAAAACAACGGCCGAAGTGAGGTGGCAATGGCTTGCAATGGCAGCGAATCAGGCTTCATTGCTGCCGTGTTCTGAAATGATTGTGCGGGCGAGGTGATCGACATCAAAAGCTTTTTTTCGTTTCGATGATCAACTGAACGTTCTTGATGCTCTGATCGCCATCCAGCGGAAACGCCAGGTCGATGTGCGCCATACGGCCCTGCCCGGAACGTGAATTGCCGAGGCGCAGACCGAAGCCGACGTCTCTGAGCAAGCCCTGATTGGGTCCCGCCGCGTTCTGGCTTTGCCACGTTTTTCCCGCATCAAAGAATACGGCTGCGCCTACTCGAAACAGGCGGAATGGGTACCAGTCCGTGAAGAACCGCTGTTCAATCGTTAGCAGCGCAGACCGGTCACCGGACCGGTAGCGCAACGGGTAGCCGCGCAGGCCGTTATCGCCACCGAGCAACAACTGGTTGTCGAGATCGAGGTTGTTTCCATAAATGCCGCTCAGGCTGGCATAAAAGAGTCTCTTCTCGGACTGGCGACGGTAGTAGCGCGCGCTGACACCCAGTGTCAGGTTCTGGACGCCGCTGTCTTCCATTCGCGCTGCGAGATTACTCGCAAGCATCAGTGACGATGACTTGACACTGCCGAAGCCGGTCTGGGCGCCGGCATTGATCATCCAGGCATCCCTGTCCGATCCCAATGCCGTACTGGCGTAGCCGAGTTGCGCGGCAAAGCGAGTACCCAGGTAGTGGTCTTCGGTGCGATTCACCTGCTCGACGTTCCGGGCTTCTTCGTAACGGTCCTCAAGAATTTCGATGCCAACAAACGGGTAAACGAATTTGCGGTTTTCGGGGACTGCGGCAGAAAGGCTGGTCCCGTTATCCAGCGGTGAAAACTGGTGGCTGTCATAGGAAAAGCCGGTCAGGTAGCGCTTGGTCCAGCCGTTATCCAGTCCGCTGGACCAGCCCTGAAAAATTTCAAACGATTCCGCCTCGTCACGAAACTGGTTCGTAATTTCGCCGCCTTCATAGAGCGAGTCAATCTGATCATTATTCAGATAGGAGACGCCATGAGCTGTATGGCTGTCCAGGGAATAGAATGGTTTTCTAAAATCAAGGAGTCCGGTATGTCCGTCGCTGTTGCGTCCGGCGATGGCAGTCAGGCTGTACCAGCTGGAACCCAGATGTTCGTCGAAAAATTTGAATGTCAGGGAGTCGCGATCGATGCTCGACTTGTAGAGAGCCTCGATCTCCATGCCGGTACCGAGAAGGTTCATTTCCTTAACGCCGATGCCGCTATTGTTTTCGCCACCGGTTCTTGAAAAGGATACTCGTGGAATCAATGTCCAGACATCGGACGTTCTGACATTTACGTCAACGGTACCGTCCGCGTTTCTTAAAGTCTCGATACTGGCATCCTGAATATAGCGATTACTGCGCAGGATTCTTTCGGATTCCTTGAGGTCGCCAAGCGTAAGTTTTTCTCCCTCGGTAAACAGCAGCTGTTGCTCAATGACGGCAGGACGCGTCGTAATGTGAATTTTGTTCGCCAGCTTGTAAAAGGCCTTGTTCTCTTCCGGAATTTGCGGATCGAAAATACTGCCGTTCAGAATCGTAATTGAATCGATTACGGGGGCGGTGGCGTCAATGACTGTCGGGGTCAGCACCCCGGCGAGTGATATTGTCGAAGGTACTGCGGAGTCGTCCGGCAAGGTCTCCGCGCCGGCCCGGATCGATAGCGACAACGCCAGCAATATGAAGGCGCCACGTGGGCAGCTTTGCCGTCTGGAACAATCGCTGGGTATGGTCGTCATGCTGCTAACTGTCTGTCCTCGTTTCCAGGTGCCTGGAATTCGGTTACGGGTTGGAAATGACCGTATTTACAAGGTTAGAGTTGGTTGGCAGCAAAATCCTTCGCGCGGCAATGGCGTCTGATCTGGCGGGTCCAGAAAAACTATCTATTTCAGCAGCTTGTGATCAGCGGGAAGCTTATGTGTCACCCACATCGCG
>Ga0316195_10000738_pt1 | contig 13749 bp, 12 predicted proteins | sample Phised1_MG_FD_204937 | JGI IMG/M metagenome (GOLD analysis project Ga0316195, IMG submission 204937) | Coastal sediment microbial communities from Maine, United States - Phippsburg sediment 1 | ecosystem: Environmental > Aquatic > Marine > Coastal > Sediment | place: USA: Maine | collected... | reverse complement strand
GGGCGAGCAGGCATGTGACTGCGAAGCTCTCTTCGGCCTTGGGCCAGGCGACGTAAATGCGGCGGCTGTGCGGTGAAGGATCGCGTTCTTACCTGGGGAGATCTCGCCTTGTGCCTGAAAGGGCGACCTGTTGTCCGTCGATCAGGTGGTTGCGTTGGTCCGGCGCAGGGAAGCGATCCTCGCGGACCGGATCTCTCCGCAGTACACGGAGGAGGTGGGCCACTGCCAAAGTTGCGCGTTCAGAAGCCAGCGTGAGGGCGCTGGCAGACCTCGGCGTTCATAGACGCCGCTTCCATCTATCCGCCATTGGCGTATACTATTCCGTCGTATGGAGTTTATTGAGACGCCAACGTTCACGCGCCAGGTGCAGGAACTGCTCAGCGACGAGGAGTACCGTGGACTTCAGAACACTCTGGCTGATGACCCCGAGTGCGGGGATCTCATCAAGGGTGGCGGCGGTATCCGCAAGGTTCGCCATGCGGCGCAGGGCAGGGGCAAGAGCGGGGGCGTTCGTGCTATCTACTAATGGATCAAGGACCGGCACCAGATCTACATGCTGGTCGTCTACCCGAAGTCCAAGAAGGACGACCTGAGCGACAAGGAGACGGCCATCTTGCGCGAGCTGGTCAAGGAGCTGTGAACATGGACAAGACGCTGTTTGAAGAACTTGTGGGCAGCCTCAAGGAAGCCAAGGCCATCGCCACGGGGCGTGCCAAGCCTTCCCGGCGGTTCGAGGTGACGGCCCCGGATGCGAGGGCCGTGCGGGAGCAGACGGGATTGTCGCAAGGCGACTTTGCCAAGCTCATGCGGGTGAGTGTGAAGACGCTGCAGAACTGGGAGCAGCACCGGCGAAACCCCACGGGTCCAGCGGCGGCGCTGCTCAAGATCGTATCCACGGCGCCGGAGGTGGCGCTGAAGTCGCTGCACGGCTGAAGCGACGGTCACTGTTTTCAAGTCGGCCAAGCCGCTCTGGCCCTTGGTTTCGACTTGCTCATGACCACCGCTGCGCGTTTCAATCTAAAGTTGGATGCCGATGAGAAGGCCATCGTGGCAGAGGCCGCCGCCTTGCTGGGCACCACGATGGCCGGCTTTGTGCGCGTGGCCGCGAGAGAGAAGGCCCAGTTGCTCCTCGATCGAGAAGCGCGCCTCACGCTCAGGCGAGACGCGAATGGGCTTGAGCCGGTTGCCAGTTCCAGTCGCCAGGGCTTGATCTGATGGCGGGAAATGCTAGAGTTTTGCCGTGCCCGCCAACGGGTTCGGCCAAGTGACATGAGCTCATCTGTACTTACCAACCCAGCTTCGAGCAATGCGTCAGCGTCACATCGGCGTTTCTCAAGGCGCTGCCTTCAGCGGCACCCGACTGATCGAAGGCTTTGCCTGCCAGCCTCGATCCGGTCGAGCACTTGGTCCGACGATGGAACCTGCTAGAGTTTTGCCGTGCCCGCAAACGGGTTCGGCCAAGTAACAGGAGCTCATCTGTACTTACCTATGATCACGACGCCACACGAGAATGACGGGGAACGTGACGGGAGATAGGAAAAGTCAGGAGGGGCGGAGCGAGCAACGACGCGGGTTGCTGCGCGATTTGCATGTGCTGATCGACAGCATGTAGTTCCACATACGAATGGCTCATGTGAGGCCGCGCAGCCGCGCTTGGGCGCTGCGCGGCCTCTTGCCATGTTGGGGTATTACCCGCTTGCGCCGGTCGGCAGCCTGGCCGATAGTGTTTCGCTACCAGGCGCGGCCCCCCCAAGGGTCGCTGCAAAATCATGCTTTGGACCAACAGGAGACGCAGATGACCGAAGGCACCGTTCAGCCCCTTTCTTCCACCCAAGACAAGCCCGCACGCAGGCGCTTCCTCGGGGCCGCGGTTTCCGGGGCAGCAGGGGCGGTGGCGATGTCTGCACCGATGGTGTCGGTGGCCCAGTCTCCGATCGTGCTGAAGATGCAGGGCGCCTGGGGCGCCAAGGACATCTTCAACGAGATGGCCGAGGAGTACGTCAAGCGCGTCAACGAGATGTCCGGCGGACGCCTGCGCATCGACTACCTGGTCGGCGGCGCGGTGGTCAAGCCCTTCGAGGTGATGGATGCCACCAGCAAGGGCGTGCTTGACGCCTGCCACGGCGTGCCGGTGTATTGGTACGGCAAGAGCAAGGTGGCGTCGCTGTTCGGCTCGGGTCCGATCAACGGCTGCGATGCGCCGCAGACGCTTGCCTGGATCTACCGCGGCGGCGGCCTGGAGCTGTACCAGGAGCTGCTGAAGAAGATCAATCTTGATGTCGTCGGCTACTTCGCGATGCCGATGCCGACGCAGCCGCTGGGCTGGTTCAAGAAGCAGATCAAGAGCGCCGATGACCTCAAGGGCCTGAAATACCGAACCGTAGGCCTGGCGGCCGATTTGATGCAAGAGGTGGGCTGCAAGGTGACGCAGTTGCCGGGCGGCGAGATTGTTCCGGCGATGGACCGCGGCGTGATCGAGGCATTCGAGTTCAACAACCCCACGTCCGACCGCCGTTTCGGTGCGCAGGACGTGGCCAAGTTCTACATGATGGGCAGTTTCCACCAGGCGATGGAATTCTTCGAGATCGCGTTCAACAAGAAGAAGCACGATGCGCTGCCGAAGGATCTGCAGGCGATCCTGCGCTACGGCGTCGAGTCGGCATCGCAGTCGAACTGGTGGACCGCGATGGACAACTACTCTCGCGACCTCGATGAATTGATCGCCAAGGACAAGGTCACCGTGCTGCGCACGCCGAAGTCGGTGTTTGACACGCAGATGAAGGCGTGGGACGTGGTGGCGAAGAAGCTCAGCGACGAGGATCCGTTCTTCAAGAAGGTCGTGGACAGCCAGAAGGCCTGGTCCAAGCGCGTTGCCAAGTACATGTTCCTCAACGAGGCCGACTACCTGGTCGGCTACGAGCACATCCACGGCAAGATTCCGGGCATGTCCTGATTTGCCCCTTAGCGTTGATGCAGGGAGGCCCGTTGGCCTCCCTTGTTTTTGAGGACCGGCCATGATCCGCAGCATCATCAAGACCATCGACCTGCTCAACAAGTCGGTGGGACACGCCTTTGCCTGGTGCATCGTCATCCTGACGCTGGGCGTGAGCTACGAGGTGTTTGTGCGCTATGCGTTGCGCGACCCGACTAGCTGGGCGTTCGACCTGAGCTATATCCTGTACGGCGCGCTTTTCCTGATGGCCGGCGCCTACACGCTGTCGCGTGGCGGCCATGTACGCGCCGACATCTTCTACCGGCGCTGGCCGGCACGCACGCAGGCGGCGCTTGAGTTCGTGCTGTACATCCTGTTCTTCTTTCCGGGCGTGCTGGCTCTCGTCATCGCCGGGTGGGGCTACGGGCATGAGTCCTTCGTGATTCGCGAGGTCAGCGTCAACAGTCCGGTGGGCGTGCCGATCTGGCCGCTGAAGATGCTGATTCCTGCGGCCGGCGTGCTGCTGACTCTGCAAGGCATCGCCGAGTGCCTGCGTTGCGTGCTTTGCCTGCGCGAAGGTGCCTGGCCTGCGCGACTTCATGACGTCGAGGAACTGGAGTCGCAACTGATCCAGTCGCATAGCTCGGGAGCCCAATCATGAGCAATCCCCAGCTGGCCCTGCTGATGCTCGGCCTGTTCATCTTCATCATCATGCTGGGCTTCCCGATCGCCTTCACGCTGATGGCGATGGCGGTGGCCTTCGGTTTCTACGCGTACTTCACTCCCGACCAGGCGTTCTTCGACAACCGCGTCTTCTACCTGTTCACGCAGAACACCTTCAGTGTGATGAACAGCGACATCCTGGTGGCGATCCCGCTGTTCCTGTTCATGGGCTACATGATCGAGCGCTCGAACATCCTCGACAAGCTGTTCCTCAGCCTGCAGGTGGCGTTCCGTCGCGTGCCCGGCGCGATGGCGATCGCAGCGTTGGTCACCTGCGCTTTGTTCGCCACCGCCACTGGCATCGTCGGCGCGGTCGTCACGCTGATGGGCCTGCTTGCTTTTCCGGCCATGCTCAAGGCCAACTACGACCAGAAGATCTCGGCCGGCGTCATCTGCGCCGGCGGCACGCTCGGCATCCTGATCCCGCCGTCGATCATGCTCATCGTCTATGGAGCCACGGCGGGCGTGTCGGTGGTCAAGCTCTACGCGGCAGCGCTGATACCGGGCTTCCTGCTGGCCGGCCTGTACATGGCCTATGTCATCACCATCGCCATCACGAGGCCGAAGCTGATGCCCAAGCTGCCGCGCGAGCAGGCTGACATGGGGTTCATCGAGGTGCTGCTGTTGTTGCTGAAGGCCTTCCTGCCATTGGCCGTGTTGATCATGTCCGTGCTGGGAGCGATCCTGTTCGGGCTGGCCACGCCCAGCGAGGCGGCAGCCATCGGTGCTCTGGGTTCGGTGGTGCTGGCGATCGCCTACCGCGCGATGTCGTGGGGCAAGCTGCGCGAGGCGGTGTACCTGACCGCGCGCACCTCGGCGATGGTGTGCTACCTGTTCGTCGGCTCGTGGACCTTCTCGTCGATCTTCAGCTACCTGGGCGGCGAGGGCATGATCAAGGATTTCGTGCTCGGGTTGGACCTGAACATGGTCACTTTCCTGATGCTGTCCCAGCTGATCATCTTCCTGCTCGGCTGGCCGCTGGAGTGGAGCGAAATCATCATCATTTTCGTGCCGATCTTCTTGCCGCTGCTGCCGCACTTCGGCGTCGATCCGATCTTCTTCGGCATCCTGATTGCGTTGAACCTGCAGACCTCGTTCCTCACACCGCCGATGGCGATGTCGGCCTACTACCTCAAGGGCGTCGCGCCGCCGCACGTGCTTCTGGCATCGATCTTCAAGGGCTGCTTGCCTTTCGTGTCAATGGTGTTCGTGGCGATGGCGTTGATCTACGTCTTCCCGCAACTGGTGAGTTGGTTGCCGGAAGTGTTGTACAGCCGCTGAACCGATGAACGCTGACACCGTGCAATGGGCCGCGCTCAGCGCCACTGAGGCGCGAGCGCGCCTGGATGCTGGCGAGTTTTCGGCGAGCGAGTATGGGGAAGGGCTGTTGGCACGTGTCGACGCCGTGGAGGGCACGGTGCAGGCCTGGGCCCATCTTGACCCGGCTCACGTGCGTACCCAGGCCGCACGCGCCGACGAGGCGCGCGCCCGAGGCGACAGCGTCGGGCCTTTGTTCGGCATCCCGGTTGGGGTGAAGGACATCATCGACACGGCCGACCTGCCCACTGAGGACGGCACCGTTCTTCACGTCGGGCGCATGCCGCATCGTGACGCCGACGTGGTGCGACGACTGCGTCTGGCCGGTGGCCTGGTGATGGGCAAGACCGTCACTACCGAACTGGCCACCTATGCCCCGGGCAAGACGCGCAATCCGCACAACCCGGCGCACACGCCGGGCGGCTCGTCCAGCGGTTCGGCCGCGGCCGTGGCGGCAGGCATGGTGCCGCTGGCCATTGGCACGCAGACCAACGGCTCGGTAATCCGGCCAGCCTCCTTCTGCGGCGTCTATGGCTTCAAGCCCAGTGCCGGGCTTCTCTCCCGAAGCGGCGTGCTCACGCAGTCACCGCCGCTCGACGCTATGGGTGTGTTCGGACGCACGCTGGACGATGTCGCGCTGCTGGCGCAGACACTAGCCGGACACGACACGCGCGATGCGATGTCGCTTCCGCGGGCCGTGCCGCCGCTGCTGCGGCTGGCCACGACCGACGCCGCTCTGGCGCCCACGCTGGCCTGGGTGGCCACGCCATTCTGGGAGCGCATGACGGCCGATGCGCAGCAGGCCTTTGGCGAACTGGTGGAACTGTTGGCCGGGCGCATCGCGCCCTTCGACTTGCCAGCGACGGCGGTGGACGCGGTGGGCTGGCACAAGACCGTGATGGAGGCGGACCTTGCCGGCTCCTTCGACATGGAATACGAACGCGGTCGCGAGCAGCTCTCGGCTTCGCTGCGCGAGCAGATCGAGCGCGGTCGGGCCGTCACTGCGGTGGCCTATCGGCAGGCGCTCGCGCGGGTGCCGGTGCTGCGCGAGGGCTTCGAGGCCGTTTTCGACCACTACGACGCCATCGTCACACCGGCCGCACTGGGTACCGCGCCGCTGGGCTTGGCCAGCACAGGTGATCCGCTGATGTGCACACTTTGGACTTTTCTGGGCATGCCCTGCCTGAGCCTGCCATTGCTGCACGGCGACAACGGCCTGCCTATTGGTGTGCAGCTGGTTGGGCGGCTTGGCGACGACGCCCGATTGCTGCGCACGGCGCGCTGGGTGGTGCGTCGCGTCGCCGAGGCGGTGCCCGATGGGGGCACGATGACAAAGGAACTGCTATGAAACTGCTCTTCGGTCTGATCGGTGCCGTTCTGATGGTGGCCTTCCTCGCCAGCTTCGTCATCAAGGTCAAGGAGCCGGCGATGATCGTCATCGTGCTCGTCGGCATCGGGATGATGCTGGTCGATCTCTGGCAGGCGCGCAACGAGGCCGACACCTGATTCACGGCGCAGCTGCACTGGCTCTTGCGCTGCGCCACTGTCCCACCTTCAATGATCCCTGAGCGACCGCGACAGGTCTGGCTGCGGCATGCGTGTCGCCTTCGCATTGACAATACATTGAAACAAATGTATTATCCTGGGCTGTCTTGAGCTGGATTGACCCCGCGGGGCAAGGAGCCACGCTGCACCGCGTGCCGGCCAGGAACACACGCAGGAGGACATTGCATGAATCCGCGCGCCGGGTATGCGGCAGCACACCGCGCCAGGTCCGGCCACAGGGCCCGATGAGCACGCTGCGACTGCAACTGCGTTTCCTGCTGCCGTTGCTGGTGGCCGTGGGCATTGCTGCAATGCTGTCGCTGCTGCTGATGGACCGCATGGAAGTGAACTGGTTCGCTCGCGACCTGGCTCTGCGTGGCGCGCTGGTTTCCGATGCTCTGAGCGATTCGATCGACCGCGCCGTGCAGGAACCGGCCGCATCTGGCCCGTCATTGCGAGGCGTGTTCGACCGCATCGTGCGCGATGAGCGTCTTGCCGCCATCGCGCTGTGTGCACAAAAGGGACTGCCGCTGGGCAGCAGCAGCGACTACCCCGCGAACCTGAGTTGTGCGCAGGCCCAGGCGCTGGCCGTGACGACGCCGCCGCAATGGCGTCTGCCCGGCGGCAGGGTGCATGTGGGCTGGTATCCGATACAAACCCAAGCGGGCGAGCCGATGGCGCTGGTGCTTTTGCATGATCTGAGCTTCGTCGAGCGGCGCAGCCGCGAGACACAGCTGCAAATGATGGCGCTGATCGTCGGATTGGGGCTGGTGATCGCCGTCATCACGATGGTCGTTGCACAGATGAGCTTGCGGCGTTGGATGGCCGGCGCGCGCGCACTGCTGCGCGGTCAGGGCATGCTGGCGCCGACGATGGCCGGTGCTGCGTCCGTCGAGACGCCCGAACTGGCGCCATTGGCCCAGGACCTGCGCGAACGGCTGCGCGACCTCGAAGACGAATACCGTCGCACACTCGGGCCCGATGAATCGCTGTGGACGCCCGAAAGGCTGCGTGGCCTGCTGCAGCGGCACCTGCGCGGCGAGGATGTGATCGTCGTGTCCAACCGGGCTCCGTATCTTCACGAGGAAGTCGATGGCGAGATCGTCGTGCGTCGGCCTGCTAGCGGCCTGGTCACTGCGCTCGAACCGGTGATGCGCGCCTGCTCGGGGACCTGGGTAGCGCACGGCAGCGGCAGCGCCGACCGCAAGACTGTCGATGCCGCCGATCGGGTCGCCGTGCCCCCGGAGGACCCGCGCTACACGCTGCGTCGCGTGTGGCTGACGCGCGAGGAGGAGCAGGGCTACTACTACGGCTTTTCCAACGAGGGCCTGTGGCCTCTGTGCCATGTGGCCCATGTGCGGCCGGCTTTCCGCGAGTCGGACTGGCAGCAGTACCGAGCCGTCAACCAGCGCTTCGCCGAAGCGATCGCGCAGGAGGCGCGCGGCGAGGACCCGGTGGTGCTCGTGCAGGACTACCACTTCGCGCTGCTGCCGGCGATGCTGCGCAAGCTGCTGCCGCGGGCGACGATCCTGACCTTCTGGCACATCCCCTGGCCGAACCCCGAGTCCTTCGGCATCTGCCCATGGCGGCGCGAGATCCTGCAGGGTTTGCTGGGCAGCTCGATCCTGGGCTTCCACACGCGCTACCACTGCAAGAACTTCATCGAAACGGTGGACCGCTACCTCGAAGCGCGCATCGAACACGAGCACTCCAGCGTCACCTACCGCGGCAAGGAAACCCTCGTCGAGAGCTATCCCATCTCGATCGCTTGGCCCACGCCCGAGGACAGCGCTGGCTGGCCCGACGTGCCGCAATGCCGCGAGCGCGTGCGCACTCGCCTGCGCCTGCCCACCGACCGGCTGATTGCCGTCGGCGTGGACCGTTTCGACTACACCAAGGGGATCGTCGAGCGCATCAATGCGGTCGAGAGGCTGTTGGAGAAGTACCCGCAATGGGTCGGGCGCTTCTCGCTGGTACAGGTGGCGGCGCCGACGCGCAGCTCGCTCGAGGAGTACCGCGGCTTCCAGGAGCGCATCGAGCGCCTGGTCGAGCGCATCAACCGTCGCTTCGGGCAGCGCGGCTATGTACCGGTGCTGCTGCTGGCCGAGCACCACGAACACGACGCGGTGAACGAGCTGTACCGCGCCGCCGAAGTCTGCGTGGTCACCAGTCTGCACGATGGCATGAACCTGGTGGCGAAGGAATTCGTCGCCGCACGAGACGACGAACAGGGGGTGCTGATCCTCAGCCGCTTTGCCGGCGCGGCGCGCGAACTGCGCGAGGCGCTGATCGTCAACCCGTATCACGTCGAAGAGACCGCCGACGCGCTGCATCGGGCACTCACCATGCCGGCGGCCGAGCAGCGCGAGCGCATGGCCAGCCTGCGCGCCATCGTGCGCGACCACAACGTCTATCGCTGGGCGTCGCGCATGTTGGGCGACGCCGGCCGCTGGCGCATGCGCGAGCGCATCGAGGCGCGTGTCGAAAGGCACAGCGCCGAGCTGGCGTGAAGCCGCTGTTCGGCTTCGAAAGCCGCGTGGCGATGTCGATGGCGCGCCGCCGGGCGCTGCTGGCCACCGACTTCGACGCGACCTGGCAGCGATCCTGACTCGCCGGCGAATTCGCTGACCGCGCCCTACAACTGCGCCAGCGGAATCGTTGCCGCGCTCTCGTCGGCGTCCAGAAGGCGGATCAGAGCGGCAAGGTCGGTTTCCAGGCGTTGCAGCGCCTGGGCGTCGAGTGCGGCCAGCGCTTGCGGCAGCACGCCGGCAAACGGCCCCGGCGAGCGCTTGAGCATGCGGCGGCCGGCGGCTGTGGCATGCAGCTGCACGGCGCGACGGTCGCTGCCTTCGCGCCGCACATCGATCAGGGACTGCAGCGCGAGGTTGCGCACCAGGTTGCTGGCCGTCGGCTGGCGAACATTGAGAGCAGCCGCCAGGCCGTTGACCCCGATGCCTGGTTGGTCCCGGATGATCGACAGTGCCCACACCTGCGCACCGCCGACGCCGGCTTGGCGTTCGACTTGCTGAAAGTGGGTCTTGACCGCGTTGAAGACAATCCTGAACTGTTGCAGCACCTTGGCATGCGCGTCAGCGTTGACCACTTCGGGCACCGTGCCTGCGCGGCTGCCGGGGTGCTTTTCCGTACGAGATGCAGCGGAGGCGTCCGGCAGCGATGCCACGGCGGGTCTTGGGGCAGGGCGCATGGGGCCGGTGGCAGATCGAGTCAGGCGAAGGCCGCCAGGGCGTCAGCCACCCCGGGACGCCGCCGCACGCCGGGGTCGGGCCGCGGTCCGGCGCGATTTGGGCGGGGCTGGCGCCTTCTTCGGTACGCGCGTCGATCGGCTCTTGAGCTTGCACACGAGCACAGGAATCGGCGAGGCGGTGATCAGCGCCGGAATGACGCTGCCGGTGAGCAGCCGCAACAATGCGTTGCGGCCCGCGGAGGCCACGACGATGAGGTCGCAGCGAAGGCGTCGCGCCGCATCGACAATGCCCTGGGCCGGCTCTTCGCCGCTGCCCTTGACCCCGCGCGAGGCGACCCCCGCCTTCGAGGCCTTCAGCGCGGCAGCGGACAGCAGCCGCTCGGCCTCCTCGGTGGCGGCATCCTGGTATTCCTTCGGAGGCACCACCACGAACGGGGGCACATCGGCCAGGGGCATCGGGTACAAGGGCATCGCGACATAGAAGACCACCGCTGCGCCGTGCACTGCGGCCAGTTGCAAGCCCTCGTCCACCGCGGCGCGGGATACCGGACGCTTGTCCACGACGATCATCACGCGCTTGTACATTCGGGCTCCTCGGCCAGTCGGGCGGCGGCAGGCCGCCAAGTGAGCGCCAAGTATATTGATAGCAATATATATGTCAACGTCCGGGCGCGGCCGGCGGCGTGGTTGTTCCGGGATCGGGTGGCAATGATGTCGCATCGGTGGTGCCGCCTTGCTCGGCGGGCGGCTTCGCTTCGCCGCACAGGTGCAGCGCGTAGGTCACCAGCGGCGGGCCGATGGTCTCGAAGATCGCCACCGCGGCCAGTACGATGGCTGCGACGCGCCCACCCAGCTCCGGCATCAACAGGCTGGTGGTCTGCACCAGCCCGATGGCCAGGCCCGCCATCGGCACCAGCATCAGACCGGCGGCTGCAGCAGCGCGGTGCGGGGTGCCGAAGCCCACGCCCACGCCGTACACCGAGCCGAGCTTGACCAGCATGCGCACCGCGACGAAGGCCAGCGCGATCGGCGCGTACTTGAACATCTCGACCAGGTGCAGGTTGGCCCCGGCAAAGACGAACAGGATGACGAAGAAGACGTCTCCGCCGCCGCCGAAATCGACGCGCGTCAGCCGGGTGCGGCCCTGCATCGTGCGGCAGGCGATGCCCAGCGCAAGGCTGGCGAAAAGCGACGACACCTTGAAACCCTGCGCCAGGCCAAGCGTCAGCATCACCGCGCCGACCACCAGCGCAAAGCGGAAATGTTCCTCGCCATGGCGTGTCAGGCGGGCGATCGAGGTCACCAGCCAGGCCACCAGCAACGCCACGACCACCGCACCGGCGAACTGGTAGGCCGGCAGCAGCACGGCCGTCTTCATGTCGAACGCGTCGCCGACCAGCGCCATCGGCAGGGCCAGCGAGAAAAGCAGGAATGACAACACGTTGTTGGCAGCCACCAGCGATTCGGCGTGCAACACGGTGGGGCCGCTGGCATTCAGTTCCTCGGCGACATGGATCAGCACCGCCGGTGACGACGACACGGCAATGGCCGCGGCCAGCACCGCCAGCACCGGCTCCGCGCCAATCCACAGCATCAGCAGCAGGATCGCCACGAAGGTGCCCAGGCTCTCCACCAGGCTGGTCACCAGCAGCCTGCGGTCGCGCATGGCTTTCACCGGGTGCAGCGTCACGCCCAGCCGGAACAAGATCAGGCCCAGCGCGATGTCGACCAGCACGCTGGATTCGACCAGCGAGCGTGCGGTTAGCAGTCCCAGGCCGCTGGGGCCGACCAGCAGGCCCAGCATCATGAAGCCGGTGATCGACGGCAGCCAGCGCGCGCGCGCGGCCACCAGCCCGCCGAGCACGCCCAGCGCGAGCAGTAGGCCGAACATCGCCAACGTGTTGAGCTCCGGCCAGCCGCTCGGGAACACGAGGCCGATGGCGGCGGCGGTAGAGGATGCCGCAGCGCTGGCAGGCTCAGGATTCATATTCCGCGTTCAGGCACGCGCGGCACCGCTCGCGACGGTGCCGCCACTGGGGCTGCTATTGGCTGGTGCTGCCGTTGACCAGCACGCGCAGCGCCTCGGCATCGAGCACCTCGATCTGCCGCTGCTTGACCTGCAGCACGCCGTCGTCCTGGAACTTCGAGAAACAGCGGCTCACTGTCTCCAGCTTCAGCCCCAGATAGGTGCCGATCTCCTCGCGGGTCATGCGCAGCACCAGCGACGAGCCGGAGAAGCCGCGCGCCTGCAGCCGCTGCGTCAGGTTCAGCAAGAAGGCTGCCAGCCGCTCTTCGGCTCGCATGCTGCCCAACAGCAGCATCACGCCCTGGTCGCGCACGATCTCGCGACTCATGATGCGGTGGAACTGGCGCTGCAGGTCGGTGAACTCTCGCGACAGTGACTCAAGCTGGCCGTAGGGGATGACGCAGACCTGCGAGTCCTCCAGCGCCACGGCATCGCAGGTATGCCGATCGGTGCTGATGCCGTCCAGCCCCAGCAACTCGCCGGCCATCTGGAAGCCGGTGACCTGGTCGCGCCCGTCCTCTGACGAGACCCGGGTCTTGAAGAAGCCGGTACGCACAGCGAACAGCGACTCGAAGTGATCGCCGGCACGGAACAGCGTGTCGCCGCGGCGCACGGAACGACGCAGCGCGACCATGTCGTCCAGGCGACCGAGTTCCTGGTCGGTGAAGCCAACCGGCAGGCACAGCTCGCGCAAGTTGCAGTTTGAGCAGGCAACCTTCAATTCCGAGGCCTTGATCGGCACTACCGTGGCGTTGTGGCTCATGCTGGCTCGTGTCTGTGGGTAGTGGCGGCGATCTTAACCAATCCCGCACCCGGGTTCCGAAACCGATTGCGATAGATCAAAGCGGGTGGCCAGAGGCTGGCGCACCATGCCGCCGCATGCACACGCTTGACGTCGTTATGAACATGGACGCCGCTCCCACTTTGTCGGACGAACTGCTGCGCCGCTTCGATGCACCGGGACCGCGCTACACCTCCTACCCCACGGCCGACCGCTTTGTCGAGGCCTTCGATGCACAGGACGCCTGCGCTGCGCTGCGCCAGCGTGCAGAAGGCCGCCCGGGCGGCGCCACGGCACCGCTGTCGGTGTACGTGCACATACCGTTCTGTGAATCGGTGTGCTACTACTGCGCGTGCAACAAGGTCATCACCAGGCACCACGAGCGCGCCGCCGAGTACCTTGATGCGCTGGACCAGGAGATCGAACTGGCCTTCGGCCTGCTGGGTAGCGCGCAACCGGTGTCGCAGTTGCACTTCGGCGGTGGATCGCCGACCTTCCTGTCCGACGCCGAACTGCAGCGCGTGGTGGCCTCTCTGCGGCGTCACGTCAGGATCGGCGAGCGCACCGAAATGTCGATCGAGGTCGACCCACGCACCGTCAGCGCCGAGCGGTTGGCTCACTGCCGCGGCCTGGGCTTCAACCGCATCAGCTTCGGCGTGCAGGATTTCGATCCCCAGGTGCAGAAGGCGGTGCACCGGGTGCAGCCCTTCGACGACGTGCGCCAGCTGATGGTCGTGGCACGCGAGTTGGGCTTCGAGTCGATCAACGCTGACCTGATCTACGGCCTGCCCAAGCAGACGCCCGAGAGCTTTGCACGCACCGTGGCTCAGATCGGTGAGTTGCGGCCGGACCGCATCGCGCTTTACGCGTATGCGCACCTGCCGCAACGCTTCAAGCCGCAACGCCGCATCCTGTCGGACGACCTGCCGAGCGCCTCGCAGCGCGTGTCCATGCTCGGTGGCGCGATCGCCGGCTTCCTGTCGCGCGGCTACAGCTACATCGGCATGGACCATTTCGCGCTGCCCGACGATCCGCTGGCCGTGGCCAAACGCCAGGGGCGCCTGCACCGCAACTTCCAGGGCTACAGCACGCAGCCCGATTGCGACCTGATCGGTCTGGGCGTGTCGGCCATCGGCAAGGTCGGCGCCACCTATTACCAGAACGCCAAGACGTTGCCCGAGTATTACGACGCGCTGCAGGGCGGGCAGCTGCCGGTGCAG
>Ga0316195_10000737_pt1 | contig 13750 bp, 14 predicted proteins | sample Phised1_MG_FD_204937 | JGI IMG/M metagenome (GOLD analysis project Ga0316195, IMG submission 204937) | Coastal sediment microbial communities from Maine, United States - Phippsburg sediment 1 | ecosystem: Environmental > Aquatic > Marine > Coastal > Sediment | place: USA: Maine | collected... | reverse complement strand
CGCTAAACTGCCGTCGTGCATGTACGGCGCTGTCATCGCGATGTTTCTCAAGCTGGGCGCCTTGAAACGGCCCATATCCCGAGGCTTGCCGGTCAGATCATAGAGACCGGTGTTGTCGTCCGGGTAGCCACCATTCTCTCCAATGTTGTACAGCCCGTTATTGTGGAATCCGACCGACTCGATCGTTGAATTAGCATGCGTGCTGCTGTCGGTAAAATTGAAACCGCCATGACAATGAAAGCATTCTGTCTTTTCAGAAAAGAACAGTGCCAGGCCGCGCTGCGCGGAGTCGTTGAGCGCCGTCTCGTCGCCCGCAACGTACCGGTCATACGGCGAATCAAACGATACGATGCTGCGTACAAAACTCGCGATTGCACGCAACGTATTTAGCACTGAATACGGATCCTGATCGCCACTGAATGCTTTCCTGAACAATTTTCGGTAACGCGGATCGCTGCGCAACAATGCGACAATTTCCTCTTCCTTGCCGGCCATTCCCATCTCAACCGGATTTTCGCCGAACATAGGCGTCAACGCCTGCACTTCGAGGCGGTCCAGCAGGTGGTTCGCCCAGGTCAGGCGGCCGCTGTAAGCGACGTTAACCAGTGACATTGAGCCCCGCGGATGCGGCTCTCCTGTCGCACCCAGCGCGCGGGCACGGGCATCGGTAAACGCGATCCTTTGAAAATGGCAGTCACCGCAGGAGCGGGACTCGTTGATCGACAGCCTGCGGTCATAGAATAACCATCGCCCAAGCTCGACTTTTGCGTCACTCATCGGGTTGTCGGCAGGCACGGCGGGCAGCGGCGCATTGGCGGGAAGATTCCAGCGATATTCGCGATCCGGCCAGAGCAACGCAGTCAAACCGATAACAACGACCAGTGTGAGCGCCGCAACCACCGACAGTCTTCGCTTCACTCGCGCTCCCCTACTCTGAATACTGTCGCCGGTGCAACCGTCGCGCCACTATCAGGATCGATCCCGAGTTGGGCGAACGGCCCACGGCAGCCGCCATCGGCTGGCCCCGACATGCACTCCGACGGGACATTATCGTGCAGATCCGCGGAGGAAAAGAGTTGGTCCAGTTCGATAACAACCGAGTGTTTGCCGGGATTAAAGCTCACCAGGGAAACCAGCGGCCGATTTGACGACCGACAGCCCCTGATATTGCCGATGGTACCTTCGCATCGGCTGCTACCGAGATGCAGGAAGAAACTGTCGTCGTCCGTTTCGACGCCTGCTCGCATGAACTTGTAGCCGGACGCCCAGTACCAATGCATCTCACTGTAGGCAAGTGGCGCACCCGCTTGCAGGGGGTCCTGATGGTTTAGCGCTTGCGGAACGCCGAGCCGAAAAACAAGACCTTTCACCGACTCCCCGGAATAGCGTCCCCTGGCAACGTGATTGGTGTCGGCACTGCCATTCAGGCACGCGCCCTCAGCATTTTCCAGATCAATCAGCACGACATTCCGGCTCTGCCACTTGCCATCCTCGGTCAGCGTCACCGCTTCCGCAGAGTCGTCGTTTTTAAGGAATTCAAGGTCATGTATGTAAAAGCGAAGATCGGTCAAGCGGACGCCGTCGACGTCGCTCCCGCAGCTGATTGGCTGGCCGTTAAAATGCAGGGCAAAAGATATTTCCACTGCCTGGTCCTTTGCCGAACAGGACGCGAGGAATACCAGCAATAGTGGAATGCTCAGACGAATCAATGGTTGCCACGTCGCTCGTGAGAAATGGGGATGACGCGAATTGTAAGCTAGAAAAGACCTGAATCGCTCAGGTTGCGGCCTTTATCGCGCGGCTGGGCGTCGTGTCCTCAACCTCGCCTTCGTTGTCCGGGGCGACTGAATAGTCCAGCACACCGGTTGCGATCAGATCAGTGGAGGCCTGGGCTACGGAAAGCTCCGTCTCGACCTCACGTAATTTAACCTCCGAGCGCACGCTTTCTTCCGCCCGTTCCGAGAGTTCGTAGCGCAATTCCCTGGTCTTTTTCACCGAATCCTTGAGATCTGTTCGCAGGTGAACAATTTTTTCCTGGAGCGCTCCGATGACGAGATCCTGCTTCTGCAGTTTCTCTTTGTTTTCGGCAATTTCCAGCTGCAGGCCCGCGATCGATTCCTTGGCTCTTTCGGCATCGGTCTGCGCAATGCGCAGCTCGGCTTCCAGGTTACGAATTCGGTCGTCGCGGGGATCGCGTTTGCGTGCCTGGAATTTTCCCGCAAGCGCCGCGCTGATTTTGGCAACAATCCACCCCAGAAGGAATGCGCCTCCTGCAACGTACAAAAGCATATCTGGGGTATCAATGAACACGGCCCGATCCTGAATCCGTCTCTTGGCAACTCATTAGATTATGGACTTTTGGCCGGTAAGAAAGGACGGAGTTCTCAATCCGGCAGCACGAAGAGCCGCGACGAATTCGCCTGCACCCGTCCAATAAGACGAAAATAGAAAAAATAAAATATTATAAATCAATTATTTAACGATTTTTATTAAAGTGATTTCGACGCTAATAATCAGCGTGGGATAGCGGCAAGCGCCGTGTCGGGAAAATCCGTGAATACGCCGTCAATATCGAGCACCTCGTTGAACCAAGCCGTCATTTCGCGCAACGATTCAAAGCCGGGCATCAGTTCTTCGACGCGGAACGTCCAGGGAATAACCTCAAGCCCTGCCGCATGGGCAGCCGATACAAGACCGGTCGATACGGGCTGACCGTCGATCTCGCCCATCCTTGCCACATGGGCAATTTTCGGCCCGATGGCCTCTGCGAACCTGGCGATCTCCCGCAACCCGCCAGGCGTGCGCATCGCCGCGTAGTCGGTCGGGGTTTCAGCGGCGATGTTGTCATCGATCAGCTGGATAATTTTCAGCTCACAGCCGAGTTCGCGGCGGATCCGGCGAGTCTCATCGGCGTCGAAGCACTGCAAATAGAAGTTGTCGTCGCGGGTGCGGAAGCCAAGATCGTCCAGAAGCTGCAACGTCAGCGCGCTGATATCCGCGCCCTCCTTCCTGTGCCAGGCCGTTTTTTTGACTTCAGCGAAAATGCCGACGTCCCTTCCTGTCGACCGGTTCATTCCCTGGATAAACTTGATCTGCTCACGCACCGTGGGCACCGAGAATTGCCCTATCCCCGTTGGAAACCGTGACGGGAAGACCGCTGTCTTGCCGTCTGAACGCCGTCGTTCACGGACATTGAGGCTCTTGATTTCAGCCAGGTCGAAATCCCGCGCGTAGAACCTGCCATCGCGGCGATGCCGGTCCGGAAACCTGTCCGCGACGTTGGTGACCCGTTCGAGCTGAATGTCGTGGACGACGATGAGTTGATCATCGCGAGTTACCACAATGTCCGATTCGATATAGTCCGCGCCCAGGGCGTGGCCATAGGCGGTCGCCTCGAGTGTATGTTCGGGAAGATAACCGCTCGCTCCGCGGTGAGCGATGACCATTAGATCATCAGCGGACACTGGATAAGCCTCTGTTAATCAAGGGTAAATTCGATTGTTTCCCAACGAGACGTGTTTTCGTGTCGGGCCTGCCGTTTGAGAGCGTCAACCATCTCCCGGTCGTTCCATTCAATGTGTTCCGCGGCGCGCTTGACCAGGTCAGCCGGTGTCTCGACGAGGCCGGCAAATGGACGAATCGCAATCATCGGCTTGTTGTTCGCCTCGGCAACGTCCATCTGGAAGCGCGCCAGGTCATTTTGCTCGAGGTAGAACACCGCGGGGACGATAACCGCTTCGCATTCTTTGATCTGGTTAATCAGCGTTTCCTTGATCGCGTCCATGCCGCCGGTTCCGGGCATGTCTTCCGGTTTACTCACGTTCAGATAAAAAAATCGCTCCATACTTTCGAGAAATTCAAATACCCTCAGATAGTCGTCACTTTCCTGGAAATTGTGGGTTACAAAGACCCGTATTGGGTTGTCTTCTGACACCATTTTCTCCGTCTGCCATCCTGCGTGTCACTAGTGTATCGTAGCCCCCGATCATGAGACTACTCCTCTACAACATTCGTTATGGCGTCGGGGCCGGCGCGTCAATGCATATGCCGCTGCCGGGTGCCGGCTACCTTCTCGGCAACCAGAGTGTGCTTCCCGATATCACCGCATTTATCAAATCGATGGATCCGGATATTGTCGGCCTGATCGAGGTGGATACCGGATCAATTCGGAGTCGCAATATTAACCAGGCCGAAAGCATCGCTACCGAACTAGGCATGAACTCATCCTACGAATCCAAGTACGGCGCGAAATCCCTCAATCAGCTTCTGCCAATTGTACGTATGCAAGGCAATGCATTCATGGCGGCACCACGCGTGCACGGTGAGACGTTTCACTACTTCGATACCGGCATTAAACGATTGATCATCGAACTCGAAATGGACGACTTTGCCGTGTTCCTCGTGCATCTGTCGCTTAAATACCGGCATCGGCACCTGCAACTTCGAAAACTGTACGACCTTATTGAACAGCGAACGAAACCCGTTATCGTGGCCGGAGACTTCAATACATTCTGGGGCGAAAACGAAATTTACCTGTTCATGCGCGCGGCCGGACTGAAGAGTGCCAATCAAAAAAGCCTCCCGACCTATCCCAGCCGATCACCCCGCAAGGAACTGGATTTCATCCTTTACCAGGACGGCGTTCGAGTCACACATTTCGAGATACCACAGGTTCGATACTCTGATCACCTTCCTTTGATTTGTGACTTCGAGGTCGAAAAATGCAATGACTGAAAAGATCGAAAACTGGCGCCAGGAGACCGACAACGACGGCTTTCTTTGGCTGTGCCTGGACAAGGCCGACAGCAGCGCAAATGTGCTGTCGGAAGCTGTTCTGCGTGAGTTTGAATCCATTCTTGGGCAGGTCGAAACGAATCCGCCACGCGGCCTGGTCATCTACTCCGGTAAACCGGCCGGATTCGTCATGGGCGCGGATATCAATGAATTCCAGACCATTGAGACGCAGGAGCAGGGCTACGAACTAATTCGAATCGGTCAGCAATTGTTTGACCGGCTAGAGGACTTGCCCTGCCCGACAACCGCGGTCCTTAACGGATTTGCACTGGGTGGCGGGCTGGAGCTTGCCCTGGCGTGCACCTATCGGCTGGCGCTCGCCAACGACAAACCCATCATAGGTCTGCCGGAAGTGCAACTCGGGCTGCATCCGGGCTTCGGGGGTACCGTCCGCTCAGTTCGTATTGCCGGTGTCAGGGCTGCCATGGAGGTCATGCTGACGGGCAAGCCAATTCGGGTCGAGAAAGCGCTTCGGCAGGGGTTCATTGACCGAATCGTGACGCAGGACAACTGGAAACAGGCGGCCAGGGAAATACTGGTATCCGGTCATCCTCGTCGCACAGCGCCGTGGCCCGACAGACTGCTGAATCTGGCCATCGCGCGCCCGTTTGTTGCGAAGGCGCTGCGCAAGCAAGTTGCCGCGCGCGCCAGGCGGGAGCACTACCCGGCACCCTACGCGATCATCGACCTGTGGTCTGATTACGGGGCTTCTGCAGCAAGTTACGCCCATGAGGCACGTTCGTTTGCCAGACTGATGGTCGGTAGCACATCGCGAAACCTGGTGCGCGTCTTTTTTCTGCAGAGTCGCCTTAAGAGCCAGGGCGGAAAATCTGCCGCGAAAATCGAACACGTTCACGTTATCGGCGCCGGCGTTATGGGCGGCGACATCGCTGCCTGGTGCGCATTGCGAGGCCTGCAAGTCACTCTGCAGGATCGTGCCCGGGAGTACGTCGAGCCCGCGCTGCAACGCGCAGCGAAACTTTTCAGCAAACGCATACGGGATGCCAATGACCGGGCAGCGGCCAGCGACCGGCTGGTGGTGGATATCGATGGCAATGGCGTCGCCAGGGCGGACCTGATCATCGAAGCCATATTCGAGAACACGGAAGCAAAACAGGATCTCTACAAGTCGCTGCAGGCGCACATGAAGCCAGGTGCAGTCCTCGCGACGAATACCTCAAGTATCAGGCTGGAGGAGCTTCGAACGGTCCTGAAGAAGCCCGCTCAATTCGTCGGCCTGCATTTTTTCAACCCGGTAGCGCAACTCCCGCTGGTCGAAGTGATTCGCTGCGACGACACGGACCAGGGGGTACTGGATAGCGCATTTTCGTTTGTGAAGATGATCGGCAAATTTCCGTTGGAGTGTAAAAGCTCCCCGGGATTCGTGGTCAATCGGATCCTTGCCCCGTACATGGCCGAAGCCATGTACCTCGCCGAAGAGGGTCATGCGTATGCGGCTATTGATCGAGCTGCCGAAGATTTTGGTATGCCGATGGGACCCATCGAGCTCATCGACAGCGTCGGTCTCGATGTCGCCATGCATGTATCGCGAGTACTGAGCGAGGCGTTTGGCCGCGAGGCGCCCGACATTTTGGCCGGCATGGTTGAAAAGAAGCAACTTGGCAGAAAGTCCGGCGAGGGCTTCTATCTGTGGCGCGACGGCAAGGCCGAGAAGCCAGACATCGGGGACGCACAATTGCCGGCCAATATGGGCGACAGGCTTATTTTGCCGATGGTCAATGAGGCGGTCGCCTGCCTGAGCGAAGGCGTCGTCCGGGACGCTGATCTGCTGGATGCTGGCGTCATCTTCGGTACAGGTTTCGCGCCATTTCGCGGCGGCCCGCTGCAGTATGCGAGATCCCGTGGAATCGACGAGATAACAATGGCACTGGACGAGTTGGCCCTGGAATTCGCCAATCGGGGTGGCGAAAGGTTCAAACCTCACTCAGGATGGCAAGAATTGCGCGGAACAGACACTTCGTGACTTTCATATCGCTATCAGCTTGGTAAACTGTGCGCCGCTTCACGATCGGATGTATCCGCGGTACCGGATGCCGACAAATTCAAGTTAGAATAAAGGCTTATGTGCATTCGTGGGACCGTTTCCCGGTTTTCCGCCAATGCCACCTAAAGAGCGAAGACAGGATGAACTATGACGGGTGAGCAGCTGGATATCGAACTGCTCAAGGGCTTTTCACCGCTTGACGGACTTAAACGGGACAATCTCGCCGCACTGGCCAAAAAAGTGCGCATACGAGAGTTGTCGCCGTCGCAGCTGTTGTTCAAGGAAGGTGACACCGAAAAGCGCACGATCTACATTGTGTCGGGCGCGCTGGAGTTAATTGACGGCGGCAAGATTTCCGAGGTCGTCGAAGGCGGCACGGAAAGCGCCCGAAACCCGGTGTCACCCATGTTTCCGCGGCGGGTTACGGCCAGGGCGCATAACCGCGTGCAGTTCATCTCAATCGATAGTGACCTGCTCGATGTAATGCTGACCTGGGACCAGACCGGTTCTTATGAAGTCTCAGAACTGCAGGGCAAGTCGGAAGGAGTCGGTGGCGACGACTGGATGACCATGCTTTTGCAGGCCAAAGCGTTCCACAAAATTCCGCCGGCAAATATCCAGGCGATCTTCATGCGCATGCAGCAGATCAACTATAAATCCGGCGACGTCGTGCTGAAGCAGGGTTCCGAGGGCGACTATTTTTACGTATTGACGCGTGGCAAATGCCTGGTTACGCGCGAAACCCCGCTAAACAAGGAAGGTATCAAGCTGGCCGAGCTGGACGTCGGCGACACGTTTGGCGAGGAAGCATTGATCTCCGATGCGAAACGCAACGCGACCGTAACCATGACAACCGACGGTTCGGTCATGCGCCTTGGCAAAGAAGACTTCAAACGATTGCTCAACGAGCCCATGCTCGATTGGGTGAGTTCCGAGGAGGCCGACAAGATAGTCCAGAGTGGCGGTCAGTGGCTCGACGTACGTTTGCCCAGCGAGTTCGAGAATCATCACAAAGACGGGGCCGTCAATATCCCGCTGTATTTCATTCGTCTGAAGATCAATACGCTCGACAGCAGCAAAAAGTACGTGGTTTGTTGCGACACGGGACGCCGCAGCTCAGCTGGCGCCTACATTCTGAGCGAGCGCGGCTACCATGCGCACGTTCTGAGGGGCGGTATCAACTCTTCCTAGGCTCGTTTGTCGTTGGCTGCCAGGACCTTTTCGACGTCGAGCAGTCTTTTCGTTGCCGCGATTAAAAAAAATGCCACCAAGCTGGTGACATATTTTCGTGTGTACGCAAGATCTTCGCGCTGATCGGGCTGGCGCTCACATTGTGTGAGTCGGTTTATCGCCGCCCAGGGCTCCGGCCAGGTAATTTTCGATCTTCTTTTGCGTATTGCCATTGTCCTGGTCGCTGAACTGCACGCCGATGCCGGCAGTGCGCTTGCCCTGGGCGCCTTTCGGCGTCATCCAGATAACCGTCCCAGCGACGGGGATTTTCTCTTCCTCGCCCATCAGGTTCAGCAGCATGAAAACCTCATCACCGAGTCGATAGGAGCTGTTTGTCGGAATAAACAGTCCGCCATTAATGATGTAAGGCATATACGCGAGGTACAACGCGCTTTTGTCTTTAATTGTGAGTGTCAGTAGTCCGGGTTTGCTCATGTTCGTTACTCGATTCCCAGTGGCGATTCCAATCGTTCGGCCCAATCAATCAAGAGGCATTCAAGGGTCAATTGAACGTTGAAAGAACCTGCCGGCTGACTCCGTAATCTGTTGATTATGTCTAGATAACAGAACATTTTTCGCCTGTCTATGCGCTCCAGCACAGAATCGCCGACCGCGGCGGAATCCCCTGCCGAAGCGCCATTTGTGGCCTTCGAGATACACATTTGCACCTGCCGCCCGAGCCAGCCGAGTACGAATTGCGGGTCGTGCTTCGACCACCGGGCAGCAACCTGCAGTGGCGCTTCCCTGCCCGCAGCGAGGGCGGCAAAGTCGCTCGCCATCTGCTGCGTGTCACCCAGCCGTGCCATACCTTCCACGGCTGCCAGCGGGGCGTAACCCGCCTCCCGCAATACTTTGGCCCAATTGGCACCCGCCTGGAAGCGCTGCAACCACGCCATTCCGTCCTGCTCAGCGGGTACGCGGATATTCATGCGCTGACAGCGGCTTACAATGGTCGCTGGCAGCCGGCCGGGCCGATCGACCACCAAAACCAGCAATGTGTCGCCCGGGGGTTCCTCCAGTGTTTTCAGCAGGCTGTTCGCTGCATTTGTGGTCATCGCGTCGGCAGGGTCGATCACGGCAACTTTGCCCCCGCCCTGGTAGCTCGTCAGGCTGATTTCGCTGACCAGTTCCCGGATCTGATCAATGCCGATCGCATGTTTGTCCTCTGGCGGCGTGATCCAGCGCAGATCTGCGTGCTCCGGTATGGTCCACGGGTATTCCGGCATCGCGCTGCCGCCGGCGATACCCAGCCTGCTTCGGGCCAGCCACGCGGCCGCGGCGCGTTTACCGCTGCCCGGCGTACCCGTCAACATTACGGCGTGCGGCGGGCGGCCCTGGGATTGGCTCGATTGCCAGGACTCAATGAGCGGCTTTAACCAAGATAATTCCATTATTTAACAGTATCCTATGGCTTATATTTAAACTAACTTCTTATTAAAGAGCAGGTCCAGTTCCGTGGCGATGGATGCCTGCACGTCGACCAGCGGGCGGCTGGCATCGACTACCGCAAACCGGTCCGGGTGGCGCTCGGCGAGCGCCAGGTAGCCGCGGCGGACCCGTTGGTAGAACGCGAGTTCCTCATTGTCCATGCGGTCACCCGCGCCTCGTTCGGCCGCTCGTCGCATGCCTACCTCAGCCGGCGCATCGAGCAGAATCGTCAGGTCCGGCTCCAGTCCGTCCTGAACCCATTCAGCCATGCGCTCAATGCGGTCCTGGTCCAGACCTCGACCGCTCCCCTGGTACGCCCTGCTGGCGTCTGTGAAACGGTCGCAGACCACCCAGTTGCCGGCATTCAGCGCCGGCATAATCGTATTTTGCAAATGCAGCGAACGGGCGGCGAAAAACAGCAACAGCTCAGCGATCGAAGGCAGATTCTCCTGGCCATGTTCCAATAAGAGCTGCCGAATCTTCTCCGCCATTGGCGTACCGCCGGGCTCGCGCGTCCTGATGACGGTGTAACCCTGTTTTTCAATCAGGGCGGTCATAAATTCGATATTGGTCGATTTGCCCGTTCCCTCGATACCTTCGACGGTAATAAATCTGCCGCGGTCTTTGCTGGTCATTGCTGTCCTTTCCGTGCGCCGCGCAGTCGGACCAGGTATTCCTGCACGGCGGCATCATGTTGCTCCTTGGTCTCGGAAAATTTGTGGCTGCCGTCGCCCAGTCCGGTGGCGACAAAATAGAGCTCGGTGCCCGCCGCCGGATGCAGAGCGGCATTGATGGCAGCTTGTCCCGGCAGGGCTATCGGCGTCGGAGGCAACCCGCCGCGCGTGTAGGTGTTGTAAGGGGTGTCCGTGCGCAAGTCGCGCCGCGTGAGATTGCCGTCAAACTCCTCGCCAAGCCCATAGATGACCGTTGGGTCCGTTTGCAGGCGCATGCGCTTTTCAAGCCGGCGCACAAAGACGCCGGCGATGCGCGGACGTTCGGCGGCCAAACCGGTCTCCTTTTCGACAATGGATGCCAGCACGAGGGCCTGGTAGGGCGAGGAAATTGGCAGGTCGGGGGCCCTATTCCCCCACTCTTCTGTCAGCACTTCCTGCATCAACCCGTAGGCCAGCCGCAGTACGTCGGCGTCACTCGTTCCCTTCGGAAAGCGATAGGTTTCAGGCAGGAACAGACCCTCTGGATGGGCCGCTTCTGCGCCCAGGGTTGCCAGCAACGATGGCCAGTCTTCGTAAACCAGCGTAGAGACGACGACGGAGTCCCTCGCCAATGCCGCCAGGGTTTCGCGAAATGTCCAGCCTTCTACGATGGTGAATGAGTACAACTGGACATCCCCGGAAACGAATTTGGCAAGAAGTTCCCTTGGTGTAGTCCCTGCTTCAATTCGGTACTCGCCGGCATGTATCCTTCCGGCTTTTCCGGACAAGCGCCCGTAGAGACGGAAAAACGCGGGATTCGAGATGATGCCACGCGCGCCGAGGTCGTCACTGACTTTGCTGAATGCCGTGCCGGGTCGGATTTCGAGGTCCGCGCCTTCTTCTGCGACGCTCAGCGGCGTATGCAGGAACTGATTGAACTGCAGGAAACCAATGGCGCAAGCGACACCAATGGCAAACAGTACTGCCAGCAAGAATTTCAGGAGGCGCGACATTTGCCAAGTATATGGCAGCGGTCGGAAATCAGTCGAATGCTTTAAATACGAGGCTGGCGTTAGTACCGCCAAAACCAAAGGAGTTCGACATCGCCGTCTTAAGCTTCGCGTCGCGGCCCGTATTCGGCACGTAGTCGAGATCGCATGCGGGGTCGGGATTGTCCAGGTTGATGGTCGGCGGCAGGACCTGGTGTCGTATGGCGAGGATAGAGAATATGGCTTCGACAGCGCCGGCTGCTCCCAGCAAATGTCCCGTACAGGACTTGGTCGAACTGACGGCGAGCTTATGCGCCGCATCGCCAAAAGCCCGCTTGATGGCCGACGTTTCGCCCTTGTCGCCGACCGGGGTCGACGTGCCGTGAGCATTCAGGTAATCGATATCGGCTGGATTCAGCCCTGCGTCATTAAGCGCCGCGGTCATACACTTGCGGGCGCCCTCGCCGTCTTCCGGTGGTGAGGTAATGTGGTGCGCATCACCGCTCATGCCAAAACCGATCAACTCTGCGTAGATCTTCGCACCACGCGCCTTTGCGTGTTCCAACTCTTCGATAATTAAACAACCGGCACCGTTACTTAGCACGAAGCCATCACGATCGCGATCGAACGGCCTGCTGGCTGTTTCAGGCTCGTCATTCTGGGTCGTCATTGCCCGCGCGGAGCAAAACCCGCCCAGTGACAAAGCCGTGGTTGCATATTCGGAACCCCCTGCCAGCATTACATCGGCGTCCCCGTGCACGACGCTTCGGGCGGCAATGCCGATGCTGTGTGTCGACGTGGCGCAAGCCGTGACGATTGACAGGTTTGGCCCTGTCATTCCGTACATGATGCTGACATTCCCCGACGTCATGTTAATGATGCTTCCGGGGATGAAAAACGGCGATACTTTTCGCGCCCCACCCGACAGGTACTTGTTGTGATTGTCTTCGATGGTCGCCAGACCGCCGATGCCCGCACCCATGGCCACGCCAATACGGTGACTATTCTGTTCGGTGACCTCAAGTCCTGAGTCCCTGACAGCGTCAACGCAGGCCGCAATGCCGTAGTGCATGAAAATATCCATGCGCCTGGCATCGCGTGTCGGAATGTAGTCGCCGATTTCAAAATTACGAACTTCACCAGCGATCCGCGTGGCAAATTCGCTTGCGTCGATCTCCGTGATTGGTCCGATTCCTGAGCGACCCTCGCGGATGTTGCTCCACGCCGTCTCAATGCTGTTACCAACAGGTGAAATAATACCCATGCCGGTGACTACGACGCGTCGCATACTCATGGGGCTATCCGGTCAGAAGTGGCAGAACTGCCAATGATGGGTCAGATCCCTGGAGGCAGGCGCGGTGGATAACCACCGCACCGACCAGAATCAGGATTCGCTCTTGCGAGCATTAATAAAGTCGATCGCCTGCTGAACGGTCGTAATCTTCTCAGCTTCCTCATCCGGGATTTCGGTTTCGAATTCCTCTTCGAGAGCCATTACCAATTCGACCGTGTCAAGCGAATCTGCGCCAAGATCGTCGACGAAGGAAGCGTCATTAGTTACTTCTTCTTCTTTAACGCCCAGTTGTTCGGCGACGATACCCTTAACCTGCTCTTCGATACTGCTCATTGTTATCACTTCTCCTTAAGAAGAGACTTTCGAAAAATCTGTCCGGAAACCTTTGACCGGTGCTTCGCGGTGTCTCTCTTCACCGCTTTTGTTACTACCGTAGCTCGAATTTACGCTTTTGCCAATCTGCAACACATGTGTAAGTTGTTGATATTTCAAGCCTGACATTCGCGTCGGTCGGTATTGTATGTGAATCCGATTGGGCAATCTAGCGCTCGACCGCCCCATTTTCGGCAAGATCAGTCCATCAGCATACCGCCGTTGACATGAACGGTTTCACCGGTGATATATGCACCCGCCGCAGAGGCCAGAAATGTCACTGTATCGGCTATTTCCTGCGCCTGCCCCAACCTGGCGAGCGGTATCTGGGTCAGCATGGCGTCACGCTGGGCAGCCGCCAAAACCCGCGTCATATCTGTATCGATAAAGCCGGGAGCGACGACGTTCACTGTTATGTTCCGTGATCCCACTTCCCTGGCCAGCGATTTGCTGAAACCGATGATGCCGGCCTTGGCCGCGCCATAATTCGTTTGTCCGGCATTGCCCATTATGCCAATAACGGATGCGATATTAATAATTCGGCCGCCTTTTGCCTTCATCATGCCGCGAAGGACCGCTTTGCTGACACGAAATACGCCGGAGAGATTGGTCGAAATTACGTCGTCCCACTCCTCGGCTTTCATCCTCATAAGAAGGTTGTCGCGCGTGATTCCGGCATTATTGACAACAATCGTTGGAGCTCCTTCCGCGCCCTGAATATCCTTGATCGCTGCCGCAACCGATTCGTCGCTGGAGACGTCGAGTACGAGGCCTCGACCCCGCTGGCCCAGAGCATCGCCAATAGCCGCCGCGCCGGCCGCACTGGTCGCCGTCCCAACAACGGTTGCACCCGCGTCGCCGAGTGATTCTGCAATCGCCGCTCCAATGCCACGTGACGCGCCGGTGACCAAAGCGACCTGTCCAGCCAGTACCTTGTTTGCGAATACACTCATTTACCTGCTCCGTCCAAACAATGTTGTAGTCC
>Ga0316195_10000735_pt1 | contig 13756 bp, 13 predicted proteins | sample Phised1_MG_FD_204937 | JGI IMG/M metagenome (GOLD analysis project Ga0316195, IMG submission 204937) | Coastal sediment microbial communities from Maine, United States - Phippsburg sediment 1 | ecosystem: Environmental > Aquatic > Marine > Coastal > Sediment | place: USA: Maine | collected... | reverse complement strand
GGCACAGTGGCCGGGGCCATGTTCCACCTGCTGACCCACGCGTTCTTCAAGGCGGTGCTCTTCATGGCCGCCGGCTGCGTCATCCACCTGGCCGACAACGAGAACGACATTTTCAAGATGGGCGGCCTGGCCCGGCGCGGTCCGCCCGAGCTCTTCTGGGTCTTTCTGGCGGGAGCCGTCTGCCTGGCCGGACTCCCCCTGACCGGCGGCTTCTTCTCCAAGGACGGCATCCTGCTGGCGCTCTTCTCTCATCCCGATCCGGTCTACCGGGTGTTCTGGCTGATCGGCGTGGTGACGGCCCTGCTGACGGCATTCTACACCTTCCGGCTGGTCTACCTGGTCTTTGCCGGGGAATACCGCGGCGCAGGGCATCCCCATGCCATCCCGTTGCTGATGCGCTGGCCGCTCTGGCCGCTGGCCCTGCTCGGCCTGGGCGGCGGCCTGCTCAACCTTCCGGCCTTCGTCGGTGGCGGAGAAGCCCTGCACCACTGGTACGGCACCCTGGCCGGGCTCGAGGTAGACGCCAGTCAGGAGGTGGAATGGATGCTGGTCGGCCTGGCCGCAGCCCTCACCGGCGGCGGCTGGTTTGCCGCTCGTTGGCGTTACCGCAGCTATCGACCGCCGTTGGACAACGCCGTCAGCCGTTTCCTGTTGAGCGGGTGGCGGGCGGATGCCCTGGTGGATTGTCTCTTCGTGCGGCCGTTTGCGGCCATGGCGCGCTTCTGTTCAACCGGATGCGACCGCACACTGTTCGATGGCACCATCAATGGTCTTGGGCGGCTCGCCACCAGTTGGTCAAACTTGCTGGTGCTGCTGACCACCGGTCGCCTAACCTCGTACCTGTCGGCCTTTGCCTGGGGGTTCCTGGTGTTGCTCGGCTGGTTCCTGCTCAAACTGGTTAACGGGGGAGGGCACGGATGACAGAACTTGCCGGCCTGCCGCAATTCCCCTGGTTATCGCTGCTGGTACTGCTGCCGCTGGCCGGAGCGCTACTCTGCCTGCTGCATGGCCAGCGCCCGGCGGAATGCCGTGCCTTGGCCCTGGCGACCGCACTGGCGGTGTTCGGCATCGCCCTCTACCTGTTCGTCTGCCACGGCCAGGGTGACGGCCGCTGGTTGCTTTACGAAGATGTCCCATGGGTCGAGCGCTACGGTATCCGTTATCTCCTGGCCATGGACGGCATCGCCCTGCTGATGGTGCTTTTAACCAGCTTCATGCAGATTGCCGCGGTTCTGCTGGCCTGGCGGGTCGAACGTCATGTGGCGCCCTTTTTCGCCCTGCTGCTCCTGCTGGAGACCGGCCTCCTGGGGATCTTCCTCGCCTACGACCTGGTGCTCTTCTACCTGTTCTGGGAAGTGGCGCTGATCCCGATGTTCTTCCTGATCAGCGGCTGGGGAGGGGATAACCGACACCGTGCGGCACTCAAGTTTTTCCTCTATACCCTGGTCGGCAGCTTCTGCATGCTGGTCGCCATCATCGCCCTCTACCAGATTCACGGCACGCAGACCGGAGTCTACACCTTCGCCATCGGCGAACTGCTGCGAACGCCGCTGACCGCCGCCCAGGAGGGCTGGCTTTTTGCCGGGTTCATGGCCGCGTTCATTGTCAAGTCGCCGCTGGTGCCCTTTCACACCTGGTTGACCGACGCCTTGAGCGAAGCTCCGGCGGCCGGTTCCCTCGACCTGACCGGGCTGCTGCTGAAGACCGGCATCTACGGTCTGATTCGCATCGCCTTCCCGCTCTTCCCGAGCGCCACGGCGAGCTTCTTACCGTTCCTCGCCGTGTTGGCGCTGACCGGTCTCTTCCATGCCGCCTGGAGCGCCTACCACCAGGATGACATCAAGCGGCTGCTGGCCTACTCGTCGATTTCCCACCTTGGTCTCGTGGTCCTCGGCCTGGCCGCCTGGCAGTTGACCGCCTGGGAGGGAAGCATCCTGCTGATGCTGACCCACGGCATCACGACCGGTGCGCTCTTCATCCTCGTGGCCCTGATCCGCGAGCGCACGGGGACACGCAGCATGCAGGAACTCGGCGGGCTCTGGGGACAGATGCCTTGCCTGGCGTTTTTCTTCCTGCTCTTTTCGCTGGCCTCGCTGGGGTTGCCGGGCTTGGCCAACTTTGCCGGCGAAATCCTGGTGCTGCTCGGAACCTTCCCGCACCACCCGGCCTGGGCCATCGTTGCTTTGCTCGGGGTTGTGTTTGCCGCTGCTTATATGCTGCGCTTGGTGCAGGGCGTGCTCTGGGGTTCGCCCCGCAAAGAGCGTACGCTGCCCGATCTGTCGCCGCGCGAGTGGCTGATGTTGCTGCCTATGGCGGTCCTGGTGGTCTGGCTCGGTCTTTATCCGGCGCCCTTCCTCGAACCTTTGCACGGTGTTGTTGCCACCTTGCTGGCGGGAGGGCTGCCATGAACCTGCTCGACCTGCTCGCCCTGCTGCCGATTTTGATCCTGGTCTTTGGCGGGGCCGTCATCCTCATGGCCGGGGCCTGGTTTCGCGAGCCGGTCCCCCTGCTCGCCGGCGGCATCGTCACCGCCCTGCTGGGGGCCCTTGCCGCCGGACTGGTGCCGCCGCCGACCGCGGAGATTGCCGGCCTGTTCAGTGCCGGCGCCTATGCCCGTTTCTATACCATCCTCTGGGCGCTGCTGGCAGCCGCCGGTCTGATGATTGCGACCCGCTATATCGTGGAAAAAAGCCTCGGCGCCGGAGAATACGTGGCGCTGGTCCTCTATGCTGCAGCTGGGATGGCGTTGCTCTCAGCGGCGACTCACCTGCTCGGTCTCTTCCTTGCCCTTGAAACTTTTACCCTGGCGTTTTACATCCTGATTGCCAGCAACCGGCGCTGCGAACTGGCTGCCGAAGCTGGTCTGAAATATCTGGTGCTGGGTGCGGTAGCTACCGGTTTCATGGCCTTCGGCATAGCTCTGATCTATGCCGGTTCGGGAACCCTGGCATTGCCAGACGCCGTACAGAAGCTTGTGAGCGCGACCGATGAATTGCATGCCTGGGGGCTGTTAGGCTGGGGACTGGTGTTGATCGCGGTGGGCTTCAAGATTTCCCTGGCACCCTTCCATTTTTGGACACCCGATGTCTACCAGGGGGCGCCGGCTCCGGTGGGCGGCCTGCTGGCCACCGGCTCCAAGGGCGCTGTGGTTGCTGCGCTGGTCGGCCTGCTGGCGCTGGCCGGCCCGGTGTGGCACAGCCTGGTTGATCTGGTCTGGTTGTTGGCGGCCGTGACCATGCTGGCCGGTGCTTTGGGCGCGCTTGGTCAAAGGAACTTGAAACGCCTGCTGGCCTATTCCTCAGTAACACATATGGGCACGCTGCTGCTCGGCCTGCTTTGCCAGACCACCGCAGGGCTGGCGGCCACAACCTTCTACGTGGTGGTTTACGTCGTTGCCAGCTTCGGGGCCTTTGCCGTGATTGCCTCCCTGGCCGATGGTCGCGGCGAACCGATGACCTTCGAGCAGTGGCACGGTCTCGGCAATCGGCATCCGCTGCGTTGCGGAATTCTCGCGCTGCTCCTGCTGTCGCTGGCCGGCCTGCCGGCCACAGCTGGGTTCATGGCCAAGTTCGCGGTTTTCCAGGCGGCCCTGCAGTCCGGTTATCTCGGCTTGGTTGTCATCGGGATTGTCGCCTCGGTGATCTCCTTCGCGTTTTATCTGCGCGTCACGATTCTGCTCTTCCAGCCTGATGAGAGCGTTCCCCGCTGGCATGCCGGCACTGCGCTTGAACATGCGGTCCTTGGCGTCTGTGCCTCCGCTACCTTGGCGCTCGGGCTTTTCCCGGGTCTTCTCTTTGACCTGATAGGCCGCATCTTACCCTGATACCTGCTCTTGGGTTAGAATAGGGTTGACCCTGTACGATAAGGAGTTTCCCTATGACTATTCCCGAGCGGATCGACCGCTTTCTGAGTGCTGAGGCCTTTGGTGTCGTCGGCGCCTCGGCCAAGCCTTACAAGTATGGCAACAAGGTGTTGCGTTGCTACCTGCAGAACCAGCAGAAGGTTGTCCCGATCAATCCGTGGGAAAAGGAGATCGAGGGTCTTCCCTGCGTTGCCTCGGTCAAAGAGCTGCCCGGGCAGGTCAGTAGCCTTTCGATTATCACGCCGCCCCAGGTCACGGAAAAGGTGGTCGAGCAGGCCATTGCCAGGGGGATCAGGAATATTTGGATGCAGCCTGGCGCCGAAAGCGCTCAAGCCGTAGCGGCCTGTGAACAGGCCGGCGTCAATGTGATTGCTGATGGCAGCTGTTTGCTGGTGGTCATGGGCTACCGGGAGCATTAAGGCGCCGCTGGGCTAAAGGAGGCCATAATGTGGCAGGATTGTTTAACTGCGAATAGATCGTTGACCAGGAAAGGTGGTCGTTGACTCGCACTCTCATGCGGCCGGTATTGGGTACGATTCGGTGCGGCGGCTTGTCGGGGGTCGTCGACGGGCCCGGGCACACAATCCCTTAGTGACTGATCGTTGCGGTCAGCTTAATCAAGGGGAGGTGTCCCGGGGTCCGTCTCGGTTTCAGGGTTATGCGGCAAAGCAGTAATCGTCTCCCTCGACGCACTCGGTGAGGGCTTCCAGAAACGAAGCCTGTTGCGTGTCCTTGATGACTTCGGACAGACCGTGGTTGACGGCCCAGCTGCTACCGCAGGAGCTGCATTCGTAGATGTCTTCGTAAAAACCCTCAGCATGCAGGTCGGTTTCACTGTTTTTAAAGCTTTTGCAAACGGGGCATTGCATGGTTTATCTCCTTGTCCAAATATGGTTAAATTTAACCGATAGCGTCTAAGCAAGCTAAAGATAGAAGATAACCTCCGCTGATGCAAGGGGATTTTTTTATAAAACCATTACAAAACAACATGTTACACAATCTGTTGTTTTGCTGGGCAGACCAGTGGTTTGAAATGTTTGCTGATGAACATAGTCAATCGCCCATGGATGTCTCGCAGGGATGGGTTAACCGGCTGAAAAAGCTAAGTTTTAACAGTACAACCGGCATTCTGCCCGGCAGGTATGGCGGGCGGGCGGGTTTTTGTTGCCGGACAGAAAAAAAATGTTTTTTTTATGTTAGGGCCGTTTTCAAACCGTGTTTATGTTAATTTGCGCTGCCGATGTCTGTCTCTCAAGTTGCAACAGACGCAAAGTTTTGACCTCAGGTGTGAACTGGGCGACTCTTTGGCGGGGCAGGTTGGGTCGTTCCTGCGCCTCTGTTCGCGGCCCGGAGTGCTACATGCGTTGCATCTTGACGATTCGTTTCCTGCACGTCAACGGCGGGGCATCAAGTGATGATTTCCAGTGAGTTGCAAATCGACTGGCTGTACCGCCTGAAGAAGAGAATTCTCCTTTCCATTCTCATGGTTCTGGCAACCACCATCGTGGTGACCATGATCTTCATCGCTTACAAGCTCCGCGAGACCCTGGTTAACGACAGCAAGCTTAAAACCCGGGAACTTGCCGTCACCATAGATGCCAATCTCCACCACTTGATGATCCTAAGGGCTCCCGAGGCCATCCAGGAGACCCTGGAAATCCTGGTGGCGAAGAATCCGGCCATCGTTCAGGCGTTCATATTGAACAACCAGGGGAAGGTCACCTATTCCTCCGAAAAGGCCGCAATAGGGACGGTGCTGGATCGTTACGCAGAGGCCTCCTGTCGTGTATGCCATGCTGGTACCGGTGTCGCGTCAGGGGCCACCGACGCGGTCGTTTTTGCGAACAACGGCGAAATCCACCGGAATATCTCGGTCATCTACAACGAAAAAAGCTGTCATGAGTGTCACGACCCGGCGGTTGCCATCAATGGCAAGCTGATTATCGACCGCTCCCTGGAATCCGCTTTCACCCTGATCAACACGATCGAGCTTATTCTCTTCTGTTCCGGAGTGGTCTGCCTGCTCATCCTCGTGCCGCTCTTTTCCAAGTTGCTCTCCCGGGGAATCGATCACTATATTTTGGAGATTTTCACGCGTAACGAAGAGTTGCGCCTGCTCTATGTCATGGTGGAGCGCCTGAGCAAGACGCTGGATATGCACCTGCTCAAGGATATCGTGATCGAGATCTTCAAGGAGGTCATGGCGGCGGATGAAATGGTCCTAATTCTGCCCCGTACGCAACAGGACTACAGCGCCTCCTCATGGACCAGTGCGAGCGGTAAGGTTGAGCGCAGGAAGATCGCACAAGAGGATCCGGAACATGAGACCCTGCAGCGTTGGCTGGCAGACAAGTTGAAGACGATCACGGTCTCCGACGATGCACGGCAAATATGCATACCGATCGAGAGGGGGGGGGCGCGGCTAGCCTTGGTTCTCGCCAGGAAAGGCGAGGGTCATTTTGACAAGTCAAGGCTTAGGCTCTCCACGCTGATCAGCAGCCACATCGCCGTCGCCTTCGACAATGCCCGGCTCTACTACATCGCGATCACCGACGAGTTGACCAAGACCTTCACCAAGCGGCACTTTCGCTACTGCATCGATAACGCCTTTGCCGATTACCAGGAGATCGGCAACAAATTCGCCCTGCTGATGATGGATTTGGATAAATTCAAACAGGTTAATGACACTTACGGTCATGTCACTGGCGACAAGGTTCTGCAGCAACTCGGAGACATCATCCGCCAGTCGGTCCGCGAGGAAGACTTGGTCTTCCGTTACGGCGGCGAGGAGTTTGCCGTTATTCTTCCGGCGACCGATGGCGAAGGGGCGAAATTTGTCGCCGAGCGCATTCGCACCTCAACCGAGTCAGCTGTGTTTGAGTCGGGGACGATCGATTTGAAACTGACCATCAGCGTGGGACTGGCAACCTGTCCCGATGCGCCGTCGGTGCATGCTCTGGTCGTAGCCGCGGACAAGGCCCTTTATGCAGCAAAACACCAGGGGAGAAACCGGCTTGTGATGGCCGACAATACATATGAGCTGTCAACGGGAACTGAACTGAACTATAAACAGAGGGCCCTGTGAAAAAATTCGTGATTTTCTGTGTTGGTCTGCTGGCGGCGCTCTACATCCTCAACCCGACGGCGGGGGTCTTTGAAATTATCCCCGACAACCTGCCCCTGGTAGGCAACCTCGATGAGGCCGCGGCGGTGGCCTTGCTGTTGATGTGCCTGAAATATTTCGGTGTCGATCTGCCGAATATTTTCCGGCGCGGCAAAGACCACGAGAACACCATTGAGGTTGATCCCAAGTAACTACTTCTCTGGGCCGTGCCCACGGATAAGAATGGCGGTCACATCCCCGTGACCGCCATGGAATTGGTCCTGTCCCTCAATGATCCTGCGTCAAAAAATGCGTTCACTGTGCCTATTTGACCGGGCCGGTAAAAAGCCAGTCATTCATCTGTACTGCGGCATGACAGCCGATGCAGCCACCGACCTTCCCCTCCGCCAGAATTGCGCCGTCCGGCTTGTACTTGAGCCAGAACCAGTCACCGCCATCGGCATTGTAGCCGGCTTGCCGGTACATCACGGTGATCGCATCCAGCTGCTTCTCCGGGGTGTAATTCTCCTTGACGACGAACTCTCCGGCGGGAATGCTCCCCGTCTTCCCGGCGATGGCCTGGTAGGCCCCCTTGCTGACATAGGTGGTCAGGAAGGCGCCATGGGGATGTCGCCCCTCGTAGAGCTTGGCTTTACCGGGCCAGAGCTGCCAGCTCTGATAATTGGCCTGGTCGAGATAGGCGACCACCTCTTTGCCGCCTGCGGCAGGGAGCTGAGCGCTGGCAAAGGCAACGGTGGCGTAAGCGGTGAGAGCAAAAAGGAACAGGGGAACAAGCAGCAGGTGTCGTTTCATGGCAACCTCCTCAAGGCGGGTTTTGCGGGGTCTCTTCCCATTGAAACAGGAGAATTGCCTTTGTCAATTGCCCTGGGAGTGATCGTCAGGGTTGGTTCCAGAAGCGCCGCCAGTTGCCAAGCGCGTTCAGGGTCGAACCCTGTGGTTGCAGATGACAGCGGATTTCACCGTCGATCAGGGTGTCGAGGGAGGGCACCAGAGCAAGGCATTGGCCCGGCCGGCGGGATTCCGGAAGTCGACAGCCGTCTTCCAGTAAAAAGATACAGCCCGTCGCGTGACTTTGCGGGGCCGGGATGGCGACGCCATCGATGGCACGCAGGATCACTTCGGCAGGGAGCATGGCGCGCAAAGCGTCAGGTGAATGGGGGCGCGGCAGGTTGAAGGCCTGTAGGAAACGCTGCGGTTCGACCCAGACGCCGGGGTGCCCTTGGCAGCAAAGCCCGTGGCACTGTCGGCACATCTGCGGGTCGGCATGATTATATGTTGCCGGTGTCGACATGGTTTATGTCCAATCGGTGCAGAACAGTGTTTAAAAAAGTGGCTAATCGAGAACGGTCACCGCCTTGATTACCACCAGCTCCATCGGTACATTGTCGTAGCCGGCAACGCTGGTGGTTGCTTGCTGCTCGATGGTGTAGACCACGTCCATGCCGTCGACCACCTGGCCGAACACCGCATAGCCGTACATCTCAGGTTTGAGGCCGCCATGGTCGAGGTCCTTGTTATTCTCGGTATTGATAAAGAACTGGGCGGTGGCGCTGTCGATTTCGCCGGTGCGCGCCATGGCGACGGTGCCGAGCTTGTTTTTAAGTTTGTTGCTGGCCTCGTTGACAATCGGCGCGCCGGTCGGTTTCTCCTGCATGTCTGCAGTCAATCCGCCCCCCTGGATCATGAACCCCTTGATCACGCGGTGGAAGATGGTGCCGTCGTAGTGGCCGGCATTGGCGTAGGCGATGAAGTTGTCGACGCTGACCGGGGCCTTGTCGCGGTCGAGCTCCAGGAAGATTTCGCCGCAGGAGGTTTCGATCTGGATTAGGGGTTTGCTAGCGCTCATGGTGGTGACCTCGTTGGGTGATATGGTTGAACGATTATAGGCAAGCCAGTGGACGATGGCAACCTTTCGCGGCCCGTGCGGCCGCCCGATGAATAATAATCCTGTTGGGTAACTGGCTAATAATATTGCCAACCGTGCTTTAGCGGCTAAACTTCTTAATGATCGAATCCGGCCAGAGCCCGCAATCTGGTGGCGCGCAGCCGGTTCTGACGACAGCGCGGTTACGATGAACGTTTTCCTGATTGCCATAAGTGTGCTGCTGGTTTACATGACCGCGATCTTTGCCTTGGCCATGTATTTCAGGGACAATAGTATCGTCGACGTCGCCTACGGCCCGGCTTTTGTCCTGGCATGCTGGGGTGCCTTTCTCGGCGACGGCAGCGTCCATCCCCGGGAGTTGCTTGCCCTTGGCCTGGTCACGCTTTGGGGGGGTCGCCTGGCGGCCCACATCTTCCAGCGCAAAGACGGCGAAGGAGAGGACTTTCGCTATCGGCGCTGGCGCGAAGAGTGGGGCCGGTCATTTGTCTGGCGCAGCTATCTGCAGATCTTCATGTTGCAGGGCGCAGTGGTCTTCACGGTTGCCATGCCCATCCTCTTAATCATCAACAATCCTGGTTCGGCGCTGGGTGTTCTGGACTGGGCAGGTTTGTTGCTCTGGTTGTTCGGCTTTTGCTTCGAGGCCGTGGCAGATTGGCAGCTGCTGCAGTTCAGGAAGAACCGCGCCAATCGCGGACACGTTATCCAGTCTGGGCTGTGGCGCTATTCCAGGCACCCGAACTATTTCGGTGAGGCCTGCCTCTGGTGGGGACTGTTCCTGATTGCCCTGAATGTGCCCTACGGAGCAATCGCAGTGATCAGCCCGCTTTTAATTGATTTCTTGTTGCTCAAGGTCTCCGGTATTCCTATGCTCGAAAATAAATACCGCGGACACACCGAATTCGAAGCTTATAAACAGCGCACCAACGCGTTCTTTCCCTGGTTCCCCAGGCGTGGATAGGTCTCATGAATCAATTTGAGAGCGGACAGAGAATCGCTGTGGTTGGCGGCGGTGTTGCCGGTATCATGGCCGCCTACCTGTTGCAGGAGCGGCACGAAATCACCCTCTTTGAGCAGAACGACTATCTCGGTGGGCATACCCATACCATTGACATCAAAGACGGTCCGGATGCTGGCCTCGCTGTCGATACCGGCTTTATCGTTCTCAATGAAGCCACTTATCCCCTGCTGCAAAAATTTCTCTCCAGGCTTGGTGTCGCCACCCGAGTCTCCGAAATGTCCTTTGGTTTTCAATGTCTGCAGAGCGGACTGGTCTATGCCGGGACCGATCTCAACGGCCTGTTCGCCCAGCGGCGCAACCTGGTCAACCCGAAGTTTTTCAGTTTTCTGCTCGAGGTCATGCGCTTCTCCAGGCAGGCCCGTCACGACCTGGAGAAAGGCAACTTCCCGGCGATAGCCCTCGGCCAGTATTTGTCAAACGGTGGTTTCTCGTCCTTCATGATTGACAATTACCTGGTGCCCATGGCTGCGGCAATCTGGTCGACGCCGGCGCTGCAGATCGCTGATTTTCCTGCCGAGCCTTTCCTGCGCTTCTTCAGCAATCATGGCCTGTTGTCCTTCAGGAACCGACCTCAGTGGCGAACCGTGGTCGGCGGCAGCCATGCTTATGTCGAGGCGTTTATGCGCGAATTTCGCGGCCGCCTGCACCTCGAGGCTCCGGTCCGGGCCATTCAGCGTGAGCGCGAAGGCGTCACGATTTCCCTGGACGACGGCGAGCGCCTGGTCTTCGACCAGGTCGTCATCGCCACCCACGCTGATCAGGCGCTGCGTCTCCTGAAGGATCCGAGCGCCGAGGAAAGGCGGCTGCTGGCGCCCTGGCGCTATCAACGGAACCACACGGTGCTGCACACGGATTCCTCCTTGCTGCCCGGGCAAAAAAGAGCCTGGGCGGCGTGGAATTTTACCCGCGAGGTCAACACCGACAGGGCGCGACCGGTTTTTGTGACCTACTACATGAACCGCTTGCAGGGCCTCGCGGCACGGCAAAATTATTGCGTGACCCTCAATCGTCAGGCGGCGTTCCGGTCGGAGCATGTGATTGCCGCCATGGATTACCTGCACCCTCTCTACAGCTTCGCATCGATGGCGACCCAGGCTGAGCTGCCGCAACTCAACGGCCAGCGGAGAAGCTGGTTCTGCGGCAGTTACTTCGGCTACGGTTTTCATGAAGATGCTGTCCGCTCAGGGGTAGCGGTGGCTAACGCCTTCGGAGTCGTTTTATGAACTCCAAGCTCTATATCGGCCAGGTTACCCATGCCCGGCTGGTTCCGGTCAAGCACAGTTTTCGCTACCCGGTTTATTTTTATGCCTTTGATCTTGATGAGTTGCCAATGCTGGCTCGACAGACGCCGCTGTTCGGCCATAACCAGCTGCGGCCCGTGGCCATCCATGACCAGGATTACCTCATCCCCGGACAGCAGTCGATCAGGGAAAAACTGAAGGAGGTGCTCTGCCGTGCCGGTATGAGCAATCCCCTCGGCAAGGTGCAGCTCGTCACGGCGGCGCGCTATTTCAACTATATTTTCAACCCGGTCAGTTTCTTCTACTGTCATGACCAGGCCGACCGCCTGGTATGCGTGCTGGCCCAGGTCAACAACACCTTCGGTGAAATGCACCTTTACCTTATGGATGCTGAGAAGGCCGAGTTTGTCGACGGCAGGCTGCGTTTTCGGGCGGAGAAGCAATTCCACGTTTCACCATTCTTTCCGCGCCGGGGGCACTATGAGTTTCGTTTGACCGAGCCGCTCGAGCAGATTGACAACACCCTGCAGTATCATGTCAACGACCAGCTTGCCCTGGTGGCTCGCATCTTCGGCGAAGCGCAGGAGCTGACTCCCGGTCGCCTGGCCAAGACGATGATCACGCACCCGTTTTGCGCAGTCCTGACCATGCCGAGGATCCTCTGGCAGGCGGCAAAACTCCATTGGCAAAGGAGGCTTTCCGTGTATGAGAAGCCGGTTCCCAACAGCGCCATGACGGTGCGCCCGGTCCCGCCGAGCTGCATCGACCGCATCGGCATGAAGATGACGATCAAATTCCTGGCTCGCCTCCCTCAGGGCGAATTGCACTTGAGCACCCCGGGGGGTGAGCATTATCACTTCGGCCGACCGGGAGCGGAGCCGTCTCTCCAGCTCACGGTCAAGGAGTACCGGTTCTTTCGGCGCGTGATGGTCGCGGGGGATATCGGCTTCGGTGAAGCCTTCACGGATGGCGACTGGACGACGTCCGATCTGCCGGGACTGCTGACTCTGCTGGCGGCCAATGAGGCGGTCATGGACGACCGCAGCATCACCACCGCGGCGATCGGACGCCTGGTCAATTATCTGCGCCACCTGCAGCGGCCCAACACGATCAAAGGCAGCGCACGCAACATTCGCCAACATTACGATCTGAGCAACGCCTTCTTCGCGACCTTCCTCGACCCGTCCATGACCTATTCCTGTGCGCTGTTTACCAGGGCGGAAGAGTCCCTGGAGCAGGCGCAGCGCACCAAGCTGCGAACCATTATCAAAAAGGCGCGGATTACCGCGGAGGACCATGTGCTCGAGATTGGCTGCGGTTGGGGAAGCTTTGCCCTCGAGGCGGTGCGCCAGACCGGCTGCCGGGTGACAGGGATCACCGTATCGCAAGAGCAGCTGGAGCTGGCCCGGCAACGGGTTCGTGAGGCGGGTCTTGAGGATCGGATCGAGATCCTGCTCTGCGACTACCGCCATATCGAGGGGCAATACTCCAAAGTCGTCTCAATCGAGATGCTGGAAGCCGTCGGCCATGCTGGCCTGGGACCTTTCTTCGCTGCCTGCGAGCGGGCCCTCAAGCCGGGAGGACGGGCGGTGATCCAGGTGATCACCATCCCCGATCGAAAATATTCCACCTATCGCTACAGCTCGGACTGGATCCGCAAGCATATCTTTCCCGGGGGTCATCTGCCGTCAATCGGCGCGATTTCACGAGCCATGGCAGGCTCTTCGACCCTGCACCTGAACGAGCTCGAACAATACGGCGCGGATTATGCGAAGACCCTCGCCTGCTGGCGCCAGGCGCTGCTGTCCAAAGCTCCGGAGATCCTCGCCCTGGGTTACGACGAGACCTCTCTGCGCAAGTGGGAGTACTACTTTGCCTATTGCCAAGCCGGATTTGCCGCCGAAATTATCGACCTGGCGCAACTCGTCCTGACCAAGCCGACGCATTCTTGAAGGTCTTGCTGGGAGGATTATGTCCGCTTTCGCGAGCAAGTTGCTCAATGTTCTGCTCTACCAGTTCGGCTGGTTCGGTTGTGTCCTCGGTGCTGCCTGGGGCTCTCCGGTGATCGGTGCCCTCATCGCTTTGGCCCTGGTCGCAAGCCATCTGCTGCTGGCCCGCGCGCGTAAATCCGAGCTTCTGCTGATCTGTGCGGCCGGTTTGCTCGGCACCGTGGTGGACAGCCTCCAGCAAGGTCTGGGCATATTGTCCTTCAAAACGGATTCGAACTGGCCGTTCTGGCTGCCGCTCTGGGTCCCGGTCATCTGGATGCAGTTTGCCACCCTGTTCCGTTATGCGCTCTATTGGTTGTCCGGCCGTTACCTGCTTGCTGCCCTGCTCGGCGCGCTGGGCGGCCCAATAGCCTACTGGGGAGGAGTCAACCTGGGCGCGGCTGAAATAAGCGGGGAGCCGGCATTGAGTCTCTTCTTCCTGGCGGCAACCTGGGCGGTGGTGACGCCTGCTTTGCTCTGGTTGAGTGATCAGACCGCAGACGGCGAGGGGGGGTATCGATGGCCGGCAAAAAGCTGAGACTCAGTCGAGCCAGCGGCCGATCAGGTAGCTGGCCGAGGCGACCAGGGTGCAGAGCAGGGTGCCCCAGGCGATGTCGACCAGGACCACCTTGAGTGGC
>Ga0316195_10000733_pt1 | contig 13762 bp, 12 predicted proteins | sample Phised1_MG_FD_204937 | JGI IMG/M metagenome (GOLD analysis project Ga0316195, IMG submission 204937) | Coastal sediment microbial communities from Maine, United States - Phippsburg sediment 1 | ecosystem: Environmental > Aquatic > Marine > Coastal > Sediment | place: USA: Maine | collected... | reverse complement strand
GACGCCCTTCAACTCGATGGACAGTCCCGTTTGCTTCATGCCGTTCAGGTAAACGCCTTCCGGCATTTGCCTTGAAATTTCATCGAACAGGTGAACAATTTCAGGACGGCTGCGCTGAAGCTGCTCAATAATTTCCATTCGCGCGAGCAGGCGTTCTTTCTGGGACTCAAGGCCGTCGATTTCGGCGATGCTTCGTTCAAGTTCTGCGATTTCGGTCTCAAGTCGCTGGTTTCGGGCATTCTGGCCGTCGATGGCCTGCACAAAGCCAAACCAGGTGAGCCCGACTACTGCAGCGGCTGCAATAACAGAGCCCGCCAGGGCAATCATGAATTCCTGTTGGCGCTTCTTGCGCTCTTCCTCGCGCCAGGGGAGTAGATTAATGCGTGGCATATTAGTCGAAGCTCCTCAATGCAAGTCCGCAGGCGGTCAGCAGCGCCGTCGCGTCTTTGTGGACGCCTTGTGACTTGGCCTTGGATGAGATCTTCATTTGCCCGAGCGGATCACCCACTTCTGTCGGTATGCCGACACGGCTGGAGATGACGTCTGCGATACCTGGAATGTTGGCGCAACCACCGCAAACCAGGATCATGTCAGGTTGTTCTCTGCCACCACCGGAGGCCAGGTAGAACTGCAACGATCGACTGACCTGTTGGGTCATGTCGTCAACAAACGGTTCAAGAACCTCCGGCTGGTAGTTACTCGGCAAACCACCCTGTTTCTTCGCACGTCCCGCATCTTCCATCGAAAGACCGTAAGTCCGCATGATTTCCTCGGTCAGCTGCTGACCGCCAAATGCGAAGTCTCTTGTATAAATGACTTTGAGGTCGTGCAAAACGCTAAAGGTCGTGCTGCTGGCGCCAATATCGACGATCGCAACCGACTGATCGTTGCCGCCATCGGGAATCTGGTGGCTCAAGAGCTGGCACGCATTCTCGAGAGCAAATGCCTCGACATCGACGACTTGTGCGCTAAGCCCGGCAGCCTGCACTGCGGACTGGCGCTGCTCGACATTCTCGGTACGCGTAGCAACCAGCAACACGTCCATCAGCTCGGGATCATTTTCATTCGGTCCAACAATTTCGAAGTCAAAACTGACTTCTTCCATCGGGAACGGTATGTACTGGTCGGCCTGGATTTCCACCTGCCCCTCGAGGTCCCTTTCGGAAAGACTCGACGGCATCTGGATGACCTTCGTAATGGCCGCATCACCACTGATTGCTATGGCTACATCGGTCGCTTTTGCACCGGCCCGCTTGACCGCACGACGGATTGCCTCACCAACGGCCTTCGCATCCACAATCGCCTTTTCGTTTACCGAACTCGGCGGTGTGGGCTCTGCAGAATAGGACTCGACCCGGTACCGTTTTCCACTCTGGGAAATCTCGATCAGCTTGACCGAGGAGGTAGTGATATCGAGGCCCAACAGAGGCTGTGATTTTTTTCCAAAAAACACGTATTTTTCCTTCTAAGTCGGTGAGTTGCGAAGCACATTTCAGATCCGCCTCAGCAAAACGATTTAACTATATATCAATAAAATGTTAAATAAAACGTGACTTTGTTCACGATCCCGTCACATCCAATTTCTGAGGCACCCAAGCCATCCTTATGTTACTCAGGCGACCGTAGCCATTCCGTGAACTGGTCGGCACGCACAGTTCTCCCGGAAAATTAATTCCTGGCATGTGACCGGGGTGGGTTTTCATTGCGGCACCGGTCCAAGCATGGCTATCATCCGCCCTGGCCTGGAGGATCTCTGGCGAACTTTCATGCCACAGGATTGCCATATTTGTAGGGCAGCATTCCAAATAGCGAACTTTTTGATGGTGCGAACCGAATATAAGACTGGGCTCGACGCACTTTCCCTCTCTTATTTGACCGGTTTGCCCTGAAACACGCGCAACCATGCAAGAAAGAAGCACAAACAGACAAACTAACCGTTCACCCCGCAGTAAGCGGCGCAAACTGCGCTGGCTGAGGCTGTTGGCGGGGCTGGGCGTCACAGGAACGGTGGTGGCGGCTGCGACTGTCATCGGGGCGTATTTCTATGTCTCGCCGAGCCTGCCAAAAGCCGAAACCATCCGGGAAATCCCGTTGCAGATCCCGTTGAGGATTTTCAGCCGGGACGGCCGCCTTATAGAAGAGGTGGGAGAGAGACGGCGAATACTTGTCACATATGGTGAATTACCGACATATGTAGTGGACGCCTTTGTTTCGGCCGAAGACGGTCGGTTCTTCGAGCATCACGGTATCGACTACCAGGGCATTCTCCGGGCGCTGATGCTCCTGATAAAAAGTGGCGAAATATCGGGCGGCGGCAGCACGATTACCCAACAGCTCGCCAGGGATTACTTCCTGACCCGTGAACAGCTCTTCACCCGCAAACTCCGCGAAGCATTCCTCGCCTGGCAAATTGAGCAAACCTTTACCAAAGAAGAGATCATGGCGCTCTTCCTGAACAAGATGTTCTTCGGCCAGCGAGCATACGGCGTTGCCGCCGCGGCGCAGGTATATTTCGGCAAGTCTCTACAGGACATCAACATTGCCGAGGCTGCGACGCTGGCCGGCGTTCTGCCGGCGCCGTCGGAATACAACCCGGTCCGCAGTCCTGCTAATTCCGGCATGCGGCGACGCTACGTGCTGAATCGGATGAATGACCTCGGCTACATCGATGACCAGCAACTCGAAGTTGCCATGGCATACCCGCTCGAATCGAGGTTGCATGGCACTAAGAACGAACTGTCCGCGCCCTATGTCGCCGAGATGGTGCGACGCGAAATGATTACCCGTTATGGCGAACAGGCCACTTATTCAGCGGGCTACAGCGTAATTACGACGCTCGATTCGAGACTGCAGTCAGCAGGCAATTACGCCGTGAAGAACGGCCTGCTGGAATTTACCCGCCGTCGCGGATATCGCGGTCCGATCGATTCTGTCGAACTTGAGCCGGACGTGCTTCTTCTGCCGTATGCGGACTGGCCGGAGGAGCTTCGGCGCCAGCTGCAGGACTACAGCAACCCGGCCGATCTCAAGGTTGCCATTGTCACGGCCCTGAACGCAGACAACAGCGCCGACATCATGCTGCAGGAAGGAATCCCATCATCCATCGCGTGGCATGGCATTTCCTGGGCGCGACCGTACATAGACAGGGAAACTCGTGGGCCGGCGCCACAGGGCGTCGAAGAAGTTCTGGCCGTCGGCGATATTGTCTACGTCATGCCGATTACAGTTGGCGGTTGGGCGCTCGCGCAAGTGCCAACAGCACAATCGGCGCTCGTATCTGTTGATCCACAGGACGGTGCAATAACGAGCCTTGTCGGTGGCCTTGATTTCTCGCTCAGCAAATTCAATCGCGCCAACCAGTCCGCCCGTCAGCCCGGCTCATCGTTCAAACCATTCATATACTCTGCGGCTCTCGAGGCGGGCAACACGCTGGCGACGATCGTTCTCGATGCGCCGGTAGTCATCAATTCATCGGAGCTGGAACAACTCTGGCGGCCTGTTAATTATAGTGGCCGTTTCTACGGCGAGCAGCGTGTACGTGAGGCCATGGTGCGCTCCATGAACCTTGCATCGGTGCGGCTGCTGCTGAACAACACAGGCATACGCAACGCTGTCAATCATCTGTCACCGTTCGGCTTTAACGATGCGGCGCTACCGAGGAATGGTTCTCTGGCGCTTGGCGGCGGCAACGCGTCACCACTCGACATGGCTCAAGCCTATGCCACTTTTGCCAACGGTGGATACGCGGTCAAGCCTTACGTCATTGACGCCATCATCGGCCCGACTGGCGAATCCCTCTATCGCGCTGAGCCGTTCGTCGTTTGTCCGAAGTGCGAACCGGGCGATGAGCCACCGGTTCAGGCCGAGCCGCAGTTTCCGATCCACTTTGCTCAGACAGACAAGGTCAGCGGAATCGATGAGCAGCCGGCAGGCGACAACGAAGAGTATGATGAATTCGCTGAAACAGGTGGACCCGAGGTTTTGTATGAAAAGGCGTTCAGCGACGGCTCTGTTTCACTGGAACAGATGGCCATTCTTGGCGAAACCTATCAACCTGACGCAACGATTGCTCCGGAGTTGTTTGAAGGCGTCAAGCTCGCCAAAAGAATTATCAGCCCGCAAAATGCATTTCTCATTCAGGATGCGATGCGCGACGTTATTCGCCGCGGCACCGGCGTACGCGCCCGGGTGCTCGGTCGAACCGACCTCTCCGGCAAGACAGGAACATCAAATGACCGGCGCGATGCATGGTTTGCCGGGTTCAACGCAGACATGGTCGGTGTCGTATGGGTTGGCTACGACGACGATTCCGCGCTGGGACCACGTGAGGAGGGTTCGCGCACTGCTCTGCCGATCTGGATCGAGTTTATGCGAATTGCTTTGAAAGGCGTTCCGAATCACCGCATGGATATGCCGGAGGGCATTGTTACCGTGCGAATTTCGAAGACCACTGGCTGCCCGGCAAGCGCCTCGCATCCACCAGAAGATGTCATGTTCGAACATTTCCGGGAAGAATTTGTACCAGTGTGCGAAATTGACGACGTCGTGCCGGATATCTTTAATACGTCGAACGAGAGCGAAGATATTTTCTGATTGCTGAGAAAGGGCCATGGGCAAGAGAACCGTATCGGTGAATGATCGTGCACGTCAGATTCTGGCTCAGGAAGCGGCACGCATCATCGTTGAACAGGGCATTCAGGACTTCGGCCTTGCGAAAAGAAAGGCTGCCGACAGGCTCGGCCTGTCCGGACGCGGCTCGCTGCCGGGCAACAGCGAAATCCAGGACGCCGTTACTGATCACCTGAAGATTTTTGGCAGGGAATCTCACTTTAATCTTTTGCAGACTCTGCGCCGCGCCGCATTGTCGGCGATGGAATTGCTTTCTCCATTTGATCCCCGCCTCGTTGGCCCGGTTCTGAACGGCACGGCCGCGACGAACGCGCCTGTCAATCTTCATGTGTTCTCCGACACGCCCGAGCTAATCGCGTTGACGCTCGATGAAAACCGTCTGCCATACAAGACTTACGAGCGTCGCCTGAAAAGCCGCAGGGACCTGGCCAAGACTTTCGCTGGCTACCGATTTCTGCATGATGACCTGTCAATTGAGGCGACCGTCTTCCCTATAGACGGTATGCGGCAAGCACCTATCAGCCCCGTCGACGGAAAGCCGATGAAACGCGCCGATCATTCCGCCGTTTTGAAATTGCTTGAACCGGAATCGTAGAAAAGGGGGGTCAGAGTTAATTTCTAGAAAAATTTTGCAGCGCCATTTTTTTCGTGAAAGAAATTAACTCTGACCCCCCTTTTCTCTAGCGCTTGGCGACGTCGATGTAGTCTCTTTGCGCCGGGCCTGAGTAAAGTTGTCGCGGCCGGCTGATTCGACCACCCGGGTCTGTAATCATTTCGCGCCAGTGCGCGACCCAACCGACAGTTCTGCCAATAGCGAACATAACCGTGAACATCGAGGTCGGAATGCCGAGGGCCCGATAGATGATGCCCGAGTAAAAGTCGACGTTCGGATAGAGGTTTTTCTCTACGAAGTAGTCGTCTTGCAGTGCGAACTCCTCGAGTTTGAGAGCAAGCTCGAACAGAGGTGAGTCGGTGCGACCCATCTGCTTCAGCACCTTGTGGCACATCTCGCGAATAATCGTAGCTCGCGGATCGAAGTTCTTATAAACACGGTGGCCGAATCCCATCAAGCGGAACGGGTCATCCTTGTCTTTGGCTTTCGCCACGAATTTCGGAATATTTTTTGCGCTGCCGATTTGTTCCAACATGCGCAGAACGGCTTCGTTCGCGCCGCCGTGAGCCGGACCCCAAAGCGCCGAGATTCCAGCTGCAATGGCTGAGTAAGGATTGGCGCCGGAGCTGCCCGCCATTCTTACCGTCGATGTCGAACAGTTTTGCTCATGATCGGCATGCAGAATGAACAGCAGGTCCAGCGCTTCTGCTGCGACCTGATTGATTTCATAATCTTCCGCAGGCACTGCGAACAACATGTGTAACAGGTTTTCCGCGTAGTTAAGATCGTTGCGCGGATAAATGAATGGCTGCCCCGCCGTCAACTTATGAGCGGCAGCGGCAATGGTCGGCAATTTCGCAATGATTCTGTGCGTAAATACCTCACGAGCGTCCGGATTGTGGATATCCATCGTGTCGTGGTAGTAAGCCGACATGGAGCCAACAACAGCCGACAGAACGGCCATCGGGTGAGCGTCGTAACGGAAGCCGTTGAAGAAACGCAGCATGCCCTCGTTTAGCATTGTGTGCGTACGAATCGACGTATCGAATGCCGTCAGTTCATCCGCTGTCGGCAGCTCTCCGTACAAAAGGAGATACGCCACCTCGATAAAATTCGAGTGCTTGGCGAGCTGTTCTACCGGGTAACCCCGGTACATGAGAACGCCTTCCTTGCCATCAATAAATGTGATGTCACTTTCACAGCTACCAGTCGATACAAACCCCGGATCGTAGGTGAAGACACCCTGTTCAGCGAAAAGGCGGCCAATTTCGATGACGTCCGGTCCGGTGGTCCCCTTGCGAATCGGGAGTTCCATCGACTTTCCGTCTGGGCTGGTTAGTATGTAAACATCTTTGCTCATCGTTTTCCTAAACCTTTGCCGGTAGATTGCCGGCTCATATCGTATACCGCATTGGGTTAAGAAAATGCGGCAATGATCTCACTAATTCGCCTGGCGCAAGACACGACGAAGCGCCTGCCTGCGACACACCATGGTGCCGGAAGCCGGAAATACGAACAATTGGCTAAGGCCTAAAAAGTGCCTCTTGGCAGCACAGACGATTGCGCTAGCCGAGACCGTACTTGCGGCGGAATTTATCGACCCGGCCACCGGTATCGACAATTTTCTGCTTGCCCGTGTAAAAAGGATGACAAGCCGAGCAGACCTCGATTGTGAGGTCCTCACCGAGTGTGCTTCGGGTATTGAATTCGTTGCCGCAACTACAGGTGACTTTGATATCGCTGTAATCGGGATGGATTTCGGCTTTCATTTAAGGTCTTCCTTACGGGGCAAGCGCTTGAAAAAGGGCGCGTAGGATATAGCGTAGAACGACCCTCCGCAAGTCACCTCGTCAGGTGGCGCTGAATTATCCACAAAACCTGTGGATAACTCTGTGAACAAAAATTGAGTGAGTGCGCTAAGTGGGGATTTTTAAAGAGTAGTTCTTAGAATGTCTATTTTCTGTCCAATTTGATAACTGTCGTATTTTCAACATGTTACAGAACCTTTCGGATGGCTCGACTGAATTTCGGCCCTTATCGCCCCGAAAAAACAGGCATACGATGCTCCTTGTGCATAAACGCTCCGCCCCCCCGGTCCCGCATCGGGCGCAGAATTGACCTGCAGTTTGCCATCGGCAGATGCATTTCAGGGTAAGAACCGCGCCTGAAGGTCGTTCAGGAATTGAAATCCCCTGGCTGACGGCCGCCACCTGCCGGTCGATATTTCCTCCAGCAAACCCTCTGCGATTAACTCGTTGAGCGGATCACCGAGCGCCGCAATAGCCAGCCCGGTTCGTTGCCAGAACAATTCAGTGGAAAAACCATCCGACAACCTCAGTGCATTCAGCATAAATTCGAAGCCCAGGTCAGCGGAATCGATTCGACCTGGTTTTGAATCGATCTGCCCGCTTTCTGCCTGCTCGATATACTGAAGCGGGTTAGCGGGTTTTCTGTAACGATACGTTTCGCCGGCTGAATTCGTCAGCTTGCCGTGTGCGCCGGCGCCGACCGCCAGGTAGTCGCCGAATTGCCAGTAATTGAGATTGTGGCGACAGCGGTGGCCGCTTTTTGCAAACGCGGAAATTTCATATTGTTCATAGCCTGCAGCGGACAGAAGGCGATGCCCGTGCTCCTGTATGGCCCAGACCAGGTCATCGTCCGGAATGTCATCTGGCGGCTTGGTGAAGAATACGGTATTTGGCTCGAGCGTCAGCTGATACCAGGAAACATGCGGCGGAGACAGCTCGAGCAGCTTTTCGATGTCGCTGGCGGCCCCGGCGATATCCTGTCCGGGCAGAGCGAACATCAAGTCAAGATTGATGCTGTTGAAGCCTGCGCCTTGTGCTTCCTCGAAAGTCTTACTGATCTCCTCCGGGCCATGAATCCGGCCAAGCGACCTGAGACTGTCCTGATCGAAGCTCTGCGCACCGATGGACAACCGGGTTATGCCGGCATCGCGATAAGCAGGCAAACTGCCATGCTCGACGGTTCCCGGGTTGGCCTCCATGGTGATTTCGCAGTCATCATCCAGCGAGAATCGCCGTTGGCATTCGTCGAGAATGGTCTTGATTTGCGCAGGACTGAACAGGCTGGGTGTCCCGCCCCCGAGGAAGATGCTTTCCACGGCCCGGGCGCCTGCTTTTGCCGACTCCGCCTGCAGATCACTGACCAGCGCAGCGACGTATCTGCCAAGCGGCGCATCATCGCCGGCTTTGTGTGAGTTGAAGTCACAATACGGACACTTCCGAACGCACCATGGCAGATGCAGGTAAAGCGAAAGCGGCGGAAGCGGACGGTCCATCAGCGGCGCCGACCGGGCTCCTGCAACACACCACAGAGCGCCCGGAAGGCCTTGCCGCGATGGCTTACGGCATTCTTTTCCTCGCGACTCATCTCCGCCCCCGTTTTTTGCGAATCCGCGTCGAGAAACACCGGATCATAACCGAAACCGCCGGAACCCCGTCGCTCGCGCAATATCGTGCCCCGCCACACTGCCTCGACGACGATCGGCTCATGCTGGTTTGAGGGAAATACGAGCACCGCCGCACAGTGGAATCCACCGCCGCGCCTGTCATCGGGGATATCCTCCATTTGCTGCAGCAACAATGCCAGGTTGTCTTCGTCGCTGGCAGCCTCACCGGCATAGCGCGCGGAGTACACGCCCGGACGTCCATCCAGTGCGTCCACTACAATTCCGGAGTCGTCAGCCATAGCAGGCAGACCTGACTGATTTGCGGCAAATCGAGCCTTGAGCAGTGCGTTTTCAACAAACGTGGTGCCGGTTTCTTCAGGCGACTCAATGCCAAAATCCGACTGCGCAACAATTTCCACGTCCAACCCGGCAAATATGTCAGCAATCTCACGAATCTTTCCTGCATTGCCGCTCGCCAGAACGATCCTGTCAATCCCGGCCAATACCATTCAGGTCAGTCCGCTCCGTCAATGGCGGCAATTTGCGCCGCGAGAATTTCATCAATGCCCTTCGCTGCAAGAAAAAGCAGCGCATCGAACTCGCCGCGATCGAACGCGTGCCCCTCCGCGGTGCCCTGTACTTCAACGAATCTCCCCGCATCATTCATGACGATATTCATATCCGTCTCGGCCTGGGAGTCCTCATCGTAATCAAGATCGAGCACCGGCGTGCCGTTGAATATTCCGACGGACACCGCGGCGATCTGCCCGTGCAACGGATTCTTCTTGAGCTGCTTACGTCGACAAAGACGGTTCATCGCTATCTGCATCGCTACAAACGCACCACTTATCGCAGCAGTTCGCGTGCCCCCGTCCGCCTGCAACACATCGCAATCGAGGGTCACTGTTTTTTCACCCAGCGCAGACATATCAGTAGCAGCCCGCAAAGACCTGCCGATCAAACGCTGGATTTCCTGGGTACGTCCTGATTGTTTGCCCCGCGCCGCTTCCCTCCCGGATCGCGAGTGCGTGGCGCCGGGAAGCATGCCGTACTCACCGGTAACCCAGCCCTTGCCGCCACCGCGTAACCAGATAGGCACACGGTTCTCGACACTGGCGGTGCAAAGTACGCGAGTGTCACCAAACTCGGCGAGAACGCTGCCTTCGGCGTGCTTTGTATAGTCAGTAATAAATTGCACCGTTCTCAATTGATCCGGTGCGCGGCCACTCGGTCGCATGGGTATCTCCTCGGTCAGAGCGCGTGAGAGTGAAGGGTACCCTTAATCGCCGAGCCAGAGCAGAGCAGTACCGGTCGTATTATCACTGTACGGGGCATTCATGGTCAGCGCCTTCATACTCAGTGCCTTCAGATTGTCCGCAAGGCTCATTGTCGTGCGCGTGGAAATCTCGGCGATCTCCGCATCGTTCATGCCTGACCACAAGCCGTCCGAACAGGCCAGTAGCACATCGCCTTGTTGCAGATTCATCTTGCGCGTGATGCTCATATCCGGCACCGGCGCGTCTCCACCAATGCAGCACTCGACGAAATTTCTCATGGGGTGATCAAGCGCCTCTTCCTCGGTAATCGCTCCTTCCTGGATCAGCACCTCGACGTGACTGTGATCACGCGAGCGGGTAATGACCCGACCCTGGCGCATTTGATAGATCCTGCTATCACCAATGTGCGCCCACCACGTGCCACCTTCCTGAATCAGGCAAACTGCGCAGGTCGCCCGCGGCCGGAAGTCCACCGCGTGATCTTTGCCTAAACCGACGACTTCATCGTGAGCGTGAGACAGCGCCATGTACAGAAAACCCTGCGGGTCGAATATGGGCAGGGTCGCCGACGTGAACAGGTCCTGTACCACCTTCATACCGACCTCGGCGGCAGCCGCGCCATCAGCGTGACCGCCCATACCGTCGAAAACCAGCATGATGGCGGCGTCTTCGGCAACGACCACCGCAGCCCGGTCCTGATTGTCCTGACGGTCTCCAAGCGCGGAGACTTTCGCATATTCGATTTTCATGTGGTGAGCTTGCGGACCTTTACGGGTGGCCGGCGTCGGCCGGCCAGCTTAAAATAAATGACCGAATAAGCAAAACCTGTAAGACTGCAGGCGATCTTTACGGCGGATTCGGCGGCAATTATTGCGAGACTTTCGTCTCTTGTCTGTGATCGGCGCACAGTTACAGCGGCAGAAATCAAAAAAAATGCCCGGGGAATATTCATGTTGAACAGTATGACCGGCTTTGCCCGGGAGGCAGCGGAAACGTCCTTCGGGACGCTGACCTGCGAGTTGCGGAGCGTAAACCACCGATTCCTCGATGTGCAGTTTCGGCTGCCCGAGGAACTCAGACCGAAGGAAGTCGAACTACGTGGGAAAATCAGCGAAGCACTGAAGCGCGGCAAGGTCGAATGCTCGATTCACCTTCGCAGGGGTTCGGCAGAAAATACCGATCTCTTGCTGAATAAGGACCTGGTGAAGCAGATCGCATCAAGAATCGGCGAAATTTCAGCACTGATTCCCGAAACCCGCGCACTCGATCCTATCGATATATTGCGCTGGCCCGGAGTTGTCGCCGAGCCCGAAATCGATACGGAGCCCCTCCTTGCCGAGGCTGAGGCGATTATCAATGTGGCGCTCGAATCGCTGGCCTCGATGCGGGGAAACGAGGGCGAGCGAATTGGGCAGATGATTGAATCACGACTCACGGAGACCTTGGAGATTGCCGCGCTTGTTCGCCAGCGCATGCCCGAGGTGCTGGCGGCTGTCCGGGCGAAGCAACAAGAAAGAATCGACAAGCTGGATGTCGAGGCTGATCCGGCGCGACTTGAGACAGAACTGGCGCTGATCGCGCAAAAGCTCGACGTCGATGAAGAGCTCGACCGGCTCGAAAGTCACGTTAGTGAAGTCCGCTCCGCCCTCACCAGCCCCGAGCCTGTTGGACGGCGTCTGGATTTCCTGATGCAGGAACTGAACCGCGAAGCGAATACCCTCGGTTCAAAATCTGCCGATACGGAAACGACCAAGGCGGCCGTCGATCTCAAGGTATTGATCGAGCAGATGCGCGAGCAAATTCAGAATATCGAGTAAGTCACATGGAATCGGCCGCATCCTTATTCGTCATCGCCGCACCATCAGGTGCAGGTAAAACCACCCTGGTCAAAGCGCTGGTCGAACGCAATCCTGCGTTGAAGTTTTCGATTTCGTTTACGACGCGAAAGCAACGCATCACCGAGGAGAATGGACGGGACTATTTTTTCGTGACGACCGATGAATTCGAGGCCCTCAGGCAAAATGGCGAGCTGCTGGAGTCTGCGCTGGTCTTCGACAATTCCTACGGCACCAGTCGCTCACAGGTTGAGGAACATCTTGCCAATGGCGATCACGTTATTCTGGAAATCGACTGGCAGGGTGCGCGACAGGTGCGGCAATCAATGCCCGGTTGCGTCACGATCTTTATCCTGCCGCCGTCACGTCCTGAGCTCGAGCGGCGACTTCGCGGTCGCCGCACGGATTCCGATGAGGTCATCGCGAGGCGGCTTCGGGATGCGCTCGGCGACATGTCGCACTGGGATGAATTCGACTACGTCATTATTAACGACGATCTTGATCATGCGGTCACCGAACTCGAGGCTGTGATTGCGGGCGCCGGACAGGATAACCGCGTCAGCAACCCCAAACTCAGGCAAAGCATTAAAAATATACTGGTCTAGCTTGCCAAAATTGGGATAGACTGGTGGGTCTTGTGTTTTAGAAAGGTCCTCAGGGCCGACTTTGGAGTAAGGATTTCATGGCCAGGATTACGGTCGAAGATTGTCTGCAGAACATAGAAAATATCTTTGAGATGGTGCTGGTTGCCGCCAAACGCGCTCGTCGCGTAGCGCATGGCGCCGATGCCCTGGTCGAGCTGGAAAACGACAAGCCTACCGTGATTGCGCTGCGGGAAATTGCCGCGGGTCACATCACGCCCGCGATCCTGGAAGAAATTGACCAGCCAATGCCAGAAGAATTTATGCCGCCCGAAACTCCCGACGAAATCATGCCGATGCGCGGGATTTCCATAGGCGACTAAGCCGCACAGGGTGCTATTCGGTGCCCTGCAGGGCTGTCGAGCCCGTCACGACACCTCCCCAATTAGCCAGCTGTCGACTGGCCGCCGGCCGTATTGGGATATCATAAGATATGGATTACGCCGCCGCACTTTTGTCGAGATTTCCCGGCACGTCGCCAAGACGTAGCAGGGACATTCGGCGGCTCTTGGAGACGCTGGAGTCCTACCTGCCTCCTGAACTCATCGAGACGGTGATAAAGGCCTATGAGTTCGGTGCCATCGCCCACCAAGGGCAAACCCGGCTTTCCGGCGAGCCCTACATTTCTCATCCGGTAGCGGTCGCACAGACTCTTGCCGACATGCACCTGGATTCACAAACCATCGTTGCGGCGATTCTTCACGATGTTGTCGAAGATACGGAGGTTTCGATTGCGACACTGGAGGAAGAGTTTGGTGCCGAAGTCGCGACGCTGGTGGACGGCGTCAGCAAACTGGACCAGATGGAATTTACCAGCCGCGCCGAAGCTCAGGCCGAAAGTTTCCGCAAAATGATGCTCGCGATGATTGAGGACATTCGCGTCATCCTCGTCAAGCTTGCCGACCGAATGCACAACATGGAGACGCTCGGCGCGATGCCGCGCGAGAAGCGGGCGCGCATCGCTCTCGAGACGCTCGAAATTTATGCGCCGATCGCTAACCGGCTTGGCATAAACCACATGAAGGTCGCACTGGAGGACTTGGGCTTCCGGTACCTGCACCCCTATCGGTACGCGGTGCTGCAAAACGCACTTAGGAAAAGCAAGGGAAGCCAGCGGCAGATCGTCAAGCGCATATCAGAGCGCATCATGAAGGCGATGAAAGAGGAGGGCATCGAGGGAGAAGTACGCGGTCGGGAAAAACACCTGTACAGCATTTACAAGAAGATGGCCGGCAAGAAACGCCTGCTGAACGATGTCGCAGATGTCTACGGTTTTCGCATCATCGTCAACGACGTAAATACCTGCTACCGACTGCTCGGTATCGTGCATGGCCTTTACAAGCCGATGCCGGGGC
>Ga0316195_10000732_pt1 | contig 13773 bp, 12 predicted proteins | sample Phised1_MG_FD_204937 | JGI IMG/M metagenome (GOLD analysis project Ga0316195, IMG submission 204937) | Coastal sediment microbial communities from Maine, United States - Phippsburg sediment 1 | ecosystem: Environmental > Aquatic > Marine > Coastal > Sediment | place: USA: Maine | collected... | reverse complement strand
CGAACCGCCGGGTAACCGCCTCCGCGTTGCATTGACAGGTCTTACCATGGCCGAGTTCTTCCGCGACGAAGGTCGCGACGTGCTCATGTTCATCGACAACATCTATCGTTACACACTGGCCGGTACCGAAGTATCCGCGCTGCTGGGTCGTATGCCTTCCGCCGTGGGTTATCAGCCGACCCTGGCCGAGGAAATGGGCGTGCTGCAGGAACGCATCACGTCGACGAAGACCGGTTCGATTACGTCTTTCCAGGCCGTTTACGTACCTGCGGACGACCTGACCGACCCGTCGCCTGCTACAACCTTTGCGCACCTTGATGCGACCCTCGTGTTGTCGCGCCAGATCGCCGAGCTGGGTATCTATCCGGCCGTGGATCCGCTGGACTCAACCAGCCGTCTCCTCGACCCGAACGTCATCGGCGCCGAGCACTATGACGCGGCCCGTTCGGTTCAGTCGGTTTTGCAGCGTTACAAGGAGCTGCAGGACATCATCGCAATTCTGGGTATGGACGAACTTTCCGAGAACGACAAGCTCATCGTGCAGCGCGCCCGCAAGATTCAGCGCTTCCTGTCGCAGCCGTTCACCGTTGCTGAAACCTTCACCGGTGCCCCAGGCAAGTACGTCAGTCTCAAGGACACGATCCGCGGTTTCAAGGGTATTGTTGCGGGTGAGTACGACGATCTTCCGGAGCAGGCTTTCTACATGTGCGGTACGATCGAAGAAGCTGTCGAAAACGCCAAGCGCATCTAGCCGACCAACTAACAAGGCAGCAGGGATAACACTATGGCCACCATGCATGTAGACATCGTTAGCGTCGAGGGAGAAATTTTCTCCGGCGAGGCCGCGATGGTCTTTGCGCCGGCCCAAATGGGGGATGTCGGCATAGCGCCGCGGCACGCGCCGCTGCTGACCAATCTGCGACCCGGCGACCTGCGTGTCCAGACCCCGGAAGGCGAAGAGAAGTTTTTTTACGTCACCGGGGGTGTCCTCGAGGTGCAGCCGCACCTGGTGACCGTGCTCGCGGACAGCGCATTGCGCGGCGATGACCTGAATGAAGAGGCAGCGCGCCTCGCGCAGGAAACCGCGCAACAGCGCCTGGCGGGTGCCACCGATCAGAAGGATCTCGAGCATGCGCGCATGCAGCTGATTGAAGCTTCGGCGCGTTTTCGTGCTGTGCAGAAGCTGAAAGGCCGCAAGGCTTAGTCAGCGAATTCATTAGTTGGGGTCAGACCCAAATTCCCGACCCCGTCACGACAGTTGACGGCGCCTTATCCGGGAATTAGGGTCTGACCCCAGTTACTTGCGGGGTTTCGCTCATCGTGGCTATAAGCATCGTCATACTCGCGGCCGGGCAAGGCACCCGGATGCGCTCCCGGCTCCCCAAGGTGCTGCAACCGCTGGCCGGCAAGCCTTTACTCGAACATACGATTGCAACCGCCGCCGCCCTGGAGCCCAGGCAAATCTGTGTTGTCTACGGACATGGCGCCGACCAGGTGCTCAAACATTTCGCGGACCAGCAACTGCAGTGGGCCTTGCAGGAACCCCAGTTGGGCACTGGTCATGCCGTGCAACAGGCCATGCCTCATCTGCAGGACGATGAAATAGCACTCATCATGTACGGCGATGTGCCGCTCGTTAAGCCCGCTACCATCCGCAACCTGGCGGCTGCCGCGGCAAACGGGCCGGCCATTCTTACCGTCATCGAGACAAACCCGACGGGTTACGGCCGGATCGTACGCAACCGCGCGGGTGCGGTTGCAGCGATCGTCGAGGAGAAAGACGCGACGGTCGAACAGCGCCTGATTAGCGAGGTGAATACCGGCCTGCTCGCATGCCCGGTAAAGCAATTACGTCCCTGGCTGGCGGCGCTGAAAGCCGATAACGCACAGCGCGAGTATTACCTCACCGACATAGTCGCAAGTGCAGTTGCCGATGGCGTTACCGTGCACGCCGTTACTGCAGACTCGCCCGAAGAAGTCATGGGTATCAACGACAAAGTACAGCTCGCGCAAGCCGAGGCGGTTTATCGCAGCCGCACTGCAACTGCGCTGATGCAAGCCGGCGTTACCCTTGCCGATCCGGCAAGAGTCGATGTGCGTGGCACACTGAGCTGCGGCAAGGATGTGTTTATCGATGTCAACGCCGTGTTCGCCGGCAGCGTCGAACTGGGCGATAACGTTAGCATCGGTCCTAACTGCGTCATCAGTAATTCCTATGTTGGCAGCGGCACGACGATCAATGCCAATTGTGTACTCGAAGATGCGCAAGTGGGTGAGAACTGCGATATCGGCCCGTTTGCCCGTCTGCGCCCCGGTGCGGAAATTCACGAAACGGCGCGTGTCGGAAATTTTGTCGAAATCAAGAAAACGGTGCTTGGCAAAGGCAGCAAGGCCAACCATCTTACTTATCTTGGCGATGCCAAGATTGGCGAGAACGTCAACGTGGGTTGCGGCACCATTACCTGCAACTATGACGGCGCCAACAAGCATTTGACCGTCATCGGTGACAATGCATTTATCGGGTCAGGCGTTGAACTGGTGGCCCCTGTAACAATCGGGGCCGGCGCCACGATTGGGGCGGGATCCACGATCAGCAAGGAAGCGCCTCCGGGCGAACTGACCGTGGCGAGGGCCAAGCAAACCACCGTTAGCGGCTGGAAACGACCCGCCAAGACCAAATAAAGAGCGCCGCAGAACTGTAGACGCAGTCTTAAAATCGGCGAGAATAGGCGATATGCGAGCCGGTTCGCAGTGCAGCAAGCTCATCACCCATAGAATCGGCAAACACTTCGGTAAAGAAGAATCTGAACAATGTGCGGAATAGTCGGAGCAACAGCGGAGCGTAACGTCGTACCCATCCTGATGGAGGGTCTGCGACGCCTCGAATACCGCGGCTATGACTCCGCCGGTCTGGCTGTGCGCAATGGCGAAGATATCCAGCGTCGCCGTGCCATGGGCAAGGTCGCGGAGTTGCAGGCCGCGCTCGATGCTTCACCTGTCGAGGGCCACACCGGCATCGCGCATACCCGCTGGGCAACGCACGGTGCGCCGAGTGAGCGCAACGCGCATCCCCACATTTCGGGCCCCGGTATTGCAATCGTGCACAACGGCATCATCGAGAACCACGATACGCTGCGCAACCTGCTTATGGCCGAAGGCTACGTTTTCGACAGCGATACCGACACTGAAGTCATCGCGCACCGTATTCACTACCATCGCAAGAATTCCCCGGATCTCGAGACCGCCGTCCGCAAAACCGTGGCAGAACTTGAAGGGGCCTACGCGCTGGTTGTCATGAGCCGCGATGAACCCGGGAAATTAATTCTTGCGCGTGAAGGCTGCCCGGTCGTGATCGGTCTGGGCATCGGGGAAAATTTTGTAGCCTCTGATGTTGCCGCGCTGCTGCCGGTTACCCGGCGCTTCATGTTCCTGGAAGAAGGCGACATAGGCGTTATTACGCGGGACATGGTAACGATTACCGACCTTGGCGGCCGGCCTGTTGACCGCGTGGAAACCGAGAGCGAACTGTCGGCCGATTCCGTTGAACGCGGCCAGTTCCGGCACTACATGCTTAAGGAAATATATGAACAGGCGCGCGCCGTGGCCGAAACGCTCGCCGAGCGCATCGTCGATGGTCGTGTACTGGATGCGGCAATGGGCCCGACAGCGGCCGCAGTGCTGGACCGCATCAAGGCAGTGCAGATCGTTGCGTGCGGTACAAGTTACCATGCCGGTCTGATCGCCCGTTACTGGATCGAGGAACATTGCGGCATTTCCTGCAATGTGGAGATCGCCAGCGAATATCGTTACCGGCATGCGGTCGTGCCGGAGAATGCACTGTTTCTCACGATTTCCCAGAGCGGCGAAACGGCCGATACGCTTGCCGCCTTGCGCAAAGCCAAGCGCATCGGATACGTGGCCAGCATGGCGATTTGCAACGTGCCGGAGAGCTCACTGGTTCGTGAATCCGAGCTCGTGTTGATGACGCGCGCCGGTCCCGAGATTGGTGTGGCATCGACAAAGGCTTTTTCGACGCAGCTCGCCGCGCTGGCAATATTTACACTCGCTCTTGCGCGCCGCGGCGGCATTGCCCAGGACAAAGAACGCACACTGACGCACCAGCTACTGGAGATTCCTGCGCTGATTGAAAAGGTGCTCACCCTGGATCCGCAAATAGAGCAGCTGGCCAGCCATTTTGTGGAGCACCATCATGCGCTATTTCTCGGGCGCGGTGCACAGAACGCCGTTGCCATGGAAGGTGCGCTCAAGCTCAAGGAAATTTCCTACATTCATGCTGAAGCCTACCCGGCGGGAGAGCTGAAGCACGGGCCGCTGGCGCTCGTGGATGAAGATATGCCGATCATCACCGTGGCGCCCAACGATGACCTGCTGGAGAAACTGAAATCGAACCTGCAGGAAGTGCGCGCGCGCGGCGGGCAACTGTACGTGTTCGCAGATCCGAATGTGGATTTCGAGTCCGGTGACGGCGTGCACATTACCCGCATGCCGGTGCACGTCGAGGATTTCCAGGCCCCGATACTTTATACGGTGCCTTTGCAGCTGCTGGCTTACCATGTCGCCGTCCTGAAAGGCACCGATGTGGATCAGCCGCGCAATCTCGCCAAGTCTGTGACGGTCGAGTAGGGCGGCCCTAGACGGAAGTTCTGCGGAAACTATTCCATGATAGTGATCCGTTAATCTGACGCCTGACCGAAGCTGGCAGCTCCCGTCAGCGGTGCGCCGACGCAATAGCGATCGGTTCCGGAAGCTAATTTCACATAATGCCCTTGCCGCACCGGGTCTGGGCGCGGTCCTCCCCAACTGAGACCGAATTCACCGAACCCGCATGCGTTTAGCCTGAAGATCGACTTCTGTTCAATCAGGGTTGTTCTTCGTGAGCACTATTCTGGGTCTTGCCGTCGCTGCTGCTGCGTTTATCGCATGGTATGTCCTGCGTGGCCGCAATGCAGGACCGCGACCCTCGGCTTTGCCCGCAAAGAAGCACGATCGCCCGCACAGCTCGGGCGGCAAGGCTGCCAAGCCTGCATCGAGCATGAAAGCCTCGCGACAACATCCTGCCCAACCGGCTCGGGCCAAAGCCCCGGCCAAAAAAAACCGACGGCGCAACTTCAAGGGTGCGGCCATTAATCCCTGTCAGGATGCGTGTCCGGCAGCCAAAGCTCTAGCCAGCAGGCGCTTTCTCGTCGAGGAGGCTCCGCGCCTCCCGCTGGACAGCTGCGACCGGATTGCCACCTGCGAATGTAAATATCACAACTATCCCGATCGCCGACACGATGACGAGCGCCGCCACATTTATGGATCATTGTCCACCGTCGGCGAAATCGGCATGAAGGCCCGCAACAAGCGCTCTGGCATGGATCGGCGGTCGTCGTCACTTGACAGCGAACTCGACCGCATCGAAATCGATTAAGCTACATTTGCCCTGATCCCAAGAGAATCGACCGATAGGCCCTTGCCCGGGCCTTTGTGAGTTATGCCGTGCGGATGGTTTATACCAACGAGAACGCTTTCATCGTAGGCAATGCCAGGAATATTCTCGAGTCTGGGGGGTTCCGCATATTCGTAAAAAATGAACATGCTGCCGGCATCATTGGGGAAGTCTCGGCCTTCGACGCGTGGGTAGAAATCTGGGTCATCAATGATTCTGACTATGAGCCCGCCCGCAAGCTGCTGGAAAACACTTTTCGAAACAGCAATCAGCCGCCATGGATTTGTCATCAGTGTGGTGAGGAAAATGACCCTTCGTTTGAATACTGCTGGAACTGTCGGCATGAACAGCCTTAAAAAATTTTCGTCAGCCGCTATGGCAAGCCTGCTCTCGCTGACAAGTTTTCATCGACACCCTGAACTACGGGTACGTGTTAAAGTTGGTCACCTAAAACCGGATTAGGATCTACCGTGGCTGAAACACCCGTATTCTGGCTGGGCGGCAAGCCTGGCGCGAACAAGAGCAAGGAACGTGAACGCCCCGTAGCCGAGCGCTACGAGCCTGCACTGCGTGACGCCTGCAGCGCCTGTGGCTATGAAGTCGACGAATATGTTGCCGCACAGGGCGGATTCGGTGGCTGGCTTGCCAACCTCGAGCATCAGGGGCAGCGTTACCGGATATTCTGGAGCGGCAAGGATCGTCAGTTGCGTTTCGAGCGGGCACTTCCCCACGGCGGATGGACGGAGCTCAGCAGCCTTGAACCGGCCGACGACGGCCTGCCCGCCTTTGTAGATTCCGTCAAAGCGATCCTGCAGGCTAAAGTTCAGCAGGCCTAGACGCATGCGGCAACCGATTATCAGGCATTGGCGTAATGGCGGCTGACAAGTCACTCAGACACCTCTCTTTGCTGGCTGAACTCGGCATACCGGCCGGTTATGGCACCAACCCGTTTCTGCCCGTTTACACCGAGGCCAGCGAGGTGATCGACGTCGAGCCCAATATCGTCGGCCGCATGCAGCAACTTACGCCGGCGACCGCACAGGCATGGAGCACCATGCGCATACATGCGCAGCAGGATGCTGTGCAGCTATTGCTGGTGTCAGGCTTTCGTACCCTTGAGTACCAGGCCGGCCTGATCCGCAGAAAGCTCGAGGCTGGCCAGTCTATCGAAGCGATCATGCGCGTGAATGTCGCGCCCGGTTACAGCCAGCATCACACCGGCAACGCGATCGATATTTCCACGCCGGGTTGCAAACCATTGCTCGAGGAGTTCGAGACGTCCGTCGCCTTTGCATGGTTGCAGGAAAATGCCGGCCGTTTCGGATTCATGCTGTCCTATCCGCGCAACAACCCTGAGGGGTTGGCTTATGAACCCTGGCACTGGTACCGCGCACAGGACTAAACCCGCCAACGTGAGGCGCAAGAACACATCACGCCACTAAATCCGGAGTAGCAAATGATCAAAAAAACCAATTTGAATACCGGCAAATGGCGCGAGGCGAGCCACGGCGAAAAATTCCAGCGCGAGCATCTTTCATTGACCGACATGAATGACAACGCTGGGTTAGGCTGCGGTGCCTTTCGGGTCAAACCGGGCAAACGTGCATTTCCCAAGCATGCACACGTTGCCAATGATGAAGCCATTTTCGTGATTTCCGGCCAAGGCCAGCTGACGCTGGGGGATGAAACCACTGAGGTTGTCGCGGGCGATTTCATCATGCTTCCAAGAGGCGAAAAAAATGCGCACGTGTTGGTAAATGACGGCGATGCGGACATCGTTTATCTCTGCATCTCCACGATGAACATGCCCGAAGTTGTCCACTACCCCGATACGGGCAAGCTGGGCGTACTGGCCAGCAAGAATTTCTGGGCAAGTGAAGCAGGCATCAGCGGTTTTTACCAACCGAACCCGGTGGGTTACTGGGACGGCGAAGAATAATCTGCCGCAAGGATTTTCCTGGCACGCATACGCCGGTCTGAGCAGACCCGATGCCGGCAGCCCTCGTCTGAGACCGTTGGCCGCATGGACGCGGCCGACGAGCCTACAGGGACGTATTTACGGCGTGTCTCAGACGAGGGCTGCCGGCATCGGGTCGAATCCAACGAAAGCTCAAGAACTAGGCCCCCGCAAGCACCATCGCCTCTGCCCGCAGCGCGGCGATCCGCCGATTGACCAGCATGTTGGCCACCAATACGGGGTTCTCATTGACGGTGTAGCAAGGCGGCATGCGCCGCAGTGCGGGCCATTCACCGGTTTCGATGATGTGTTCGAGATAGGCCATGTTGCGTTCGATGAACTGCATATACGGGTTGAAACCGTTGAACAAAACCTCGATGTAGCGATAGGCCTTGTTGAATTCCACGTCGAGCCGCTTTTTGACGACGTCCCTGTAAAACGCGGGCGTCTGCAGCAGCAGGTCTGTGCCTGACTGGTAGCGGACCTTTTGCACTCCACCGCCTTCCTGTGTAATCGCAACTCCGCCGAGCACAAATTCCGGGTACAACCTGTCGCGACATTTCTCGAGGTAGCAGCGATCCGACATCTGCGCGACAAGATCCGCTGTGCCGAGTAGATGGCCGGTCATGCTGTCGAGCGGGTCATCCAGCGCAATGTCCGTGAGCGCCTTTTCGTAGCCGGTAAAATGCACCATTTCAGCGGCGATATCCGCGAAGGCAGAGAGCCCGATACGCGGCAGCAAATTGCGCAGGAATTTTGCACTGCGTGACACGTGCCAGCGTGTGTACTCGGCGCCGTTGCGGTAGCGCGTATCGCCGGACTCGCGTATGTAACCCGCATCATGGAACAGTGCGCATACGATACCGAGCACGGCACGTTCGGGTCCAAGCTGTTCGTCGGCATCGGCGGAGCGTTCGTAACCCGCCACAAGGCGCGCCATGGTCAGTGTCATGTCCAGCGTATGCTGTATATCGTGATAGACGGTGTCGCAGCCTTCAAAGCCCGGCATGTGCCCGGTGTAGAGCCGTTCGAAATCATGGAATGCGATCCAGAGTTCATCCAGTGTAGCCTTCGGCCAGCGCGCCGCATAAAGCTCGCACACGGCTTGCCTTACCGCCGCTACCGAACTCACATCGATCGTGTTGGTGACATCGAAATTAAAGCGCCGCATGTGCGGGGCCGAAACGGTGCCTGGTTCAGGAGTCGCGTTCATTGGCACTCAGAACTCCAGCCAGACAGGTGCGTGATCGGACGGCCGCTCAAGCGCCCGCGGTTCACGGTCGATCCGGCTCTGCTTGCACAGCGGCGCCAGGCCTTTTGATACCAGCAGCAAGTCGATGCGCAACCCGTGATTACGCCGAAATCCGCCGGACCGGTAATCCCACCAGCTGTACATTTTTTCCGGCTGCTCGAACAACCGAAAGCTGTCCTGCAGACCAAGCTGCAGCAGGCTGCCGAGCGCTGCGCGCTCCCGATCGCTGCAAAGCACTTTGCCGCGCCATTCCTCCGGATCGTGCACGTCCCGGTCTTCAGGCGCAATATTGAAATCGCCCATCACTACCAGCCTGTCATGCGCCGCCAGTTCGGCGGCCAGCCAGGCGCGCAGTGACTCGAGCCAACCCAGTTTGTAGCTGTATTTTTCCGAACCCACGCTCTCGCCGTTCGGCACGTACAGGTTGATGATGCGGCAGCCGTCAAAGGTGGCCGACACCGCGCGCTTTTGAGGATCTGCGAGGCCCGGCATGTCGATGAGCGCGTCCTGCGGCGCCAGCTTTGAAAGCAATGCGACGCCATTGTAGGTCTTCTGACCATTTACCAGGCACTGGTAGCCGGCTTCCGTGAATGCCTCGGCAGGAAAGGCCTCGTCGGGCACCTTGATTTCCTGCAGCCCAATAACATCGGGTTGCTCTGCCTCAAGCCAGTCGAGCACCTGTTGCAGCCGCACGCGAATCGAATTGACGTTCCAGCTGGCTATTTTCATGGGCGATCTGTCGCCACGGGAGTCAATGGGCATGCTCCGCCTCGGGCGGGACTATGCCACTTTGCGCCAGCAACGCATCGATCGTCGGCGGGCGTCCGCGGAAGGCTTCGAAGGCTTCGCCGATATTGGCTGCGCCGCCGACCTCCAGTATTTGCGTGCGAAAGCGGTCTGCCACGCTTCGATCGAACAGGCCCGCTTCCTGAAACGCTGCAAATGCATCTGCAGCCAGCACTTCTGCCCACTTGTAACTGTAGTAGCCGGCGGCATAGGCGCCGCCGAATACGTGCGCAAAACTGTTTGGAAAGCGGTTATAGGCGGGTGCCGGAATAACGGCAAATCGCTCCCGCACCTCGCCCAGGATCTCGTATATGCGCGCGCCTTTTTCCGGCGCATATTCAGCGTGAATGCGCCAGTCGAACAGCGCAAATTCCAGCTGCCGCATCATGTGCATGCCACTGTGAAATACTCGCGAAGCTTCGAGCTTGTTGAGTAACTCATCCGGCAGCGTGACACCTGTATCCACGTGCCGTGACATGGAACGCAGCACCCCCGTATCCCACGCAAAATTTTCCATGAACTGACTGGGCAGTTCTACTGCATCCCAGGGGACGCCGTTGATGCCCGAAATGCTGGGGTAGTCGATCCGGGTCAGCAGGTGATGCAGGTTGTGCCCGAATTCGTGAAACAGCGTAATGATCTCTTCATGACTCAGCAGCGCCGGTTTGCCTTCAGCTGGCCGGCTGTAATTGCAGACGAGATGGCCGACGGGTATCTGCTGACCGCCGCCATTGAGGTGTTTGCGCACGAGGCATTCATCCATCCATGCGCCGGGCCGCTTGTTGCGGCGAGCGAATAGATCCATAAAAAATCCGCCGACGGTCTGGCCCTTTTCGTCGATCAGCGCGTAATAGCGAACGTCCGGATGCCAGCGATCGACATCGTTTTGCTCAACCGCTCGTAACCCGTAAAGTTTTTGCATCACGCCGAACAGGCCATCCATTACACGCGGCAGCGGAAAATACGGACGCAGTTCCTCATCAGAAATCGAAAAACGTTCCAGCCGCAGTTTCTCTGCATAGTAACCAGCATCCCAGGGCTCAAGCTTCCTGCCGACCCATGCCTCGAGGTCCGTGAGCTCCTGCAGCGCTGCCGGGCGCGCCATCGTCGCCAGGTGCTCCAGAAACTGTGTAACCTCTGTCACCGAGCCTGCCATGCGGCTTGCCAGCATGTATTCTGCATAATTGCTGAATCCGACGAGATTCGCCGCCTCGTGACGCAGGCGCATGATGTCCTCCATCAGTGCGCTGTTATCGAACTGCCCGGCCGCAGGGCCCTGATCCGACGCCCGCGTAACCCATGCGGCGTAGAATTCCTCGCGCAGGCTGGCGCTGTCAGCATGTGTCACGACGCCTACATAGGTCGGCTGATCTAGATGCAGCAGCCATCCCTCCAGGTTTTGCTCCTCTGCGGCTGCTGCTGCCGCCGCCAGCACTGCTGCAGGGATGCCACTAACGTCGGCAGCATCGGTGAGGTGTTTTGACCAGCTCTTCATCGAATCGAGCAGGTTTTGTTCGAAGCGTGCCTGCAGCTGGGACAATTCTTCCATCACTTTCTTGAAGCGTGCCTTCTTCTCGGCGGGCAATGCCACTCCCGCGAGTCGAAACTCCCGCAGGGCATGTTCGAGCAGATGTTTCTCGACGGGGTGTTCTGTCGCATTCAGTCCGCTGTCGACCTTGCGATAGACTTCGAAGAGCCGCTCGTTTTGAGCAAGCTCGGTACCGTAGCGCGACAGTTTGGGCAGGCAGGCGTTATAAACCGTGCGCAATTCGTCTGTATTGGCAACGCCATGCAGGTGGCTCACGGGCGACCAGGTTCGGTGCAGGCGATCCTCCATTTCCTCCAGCGGGGCTATCGAATCCGCAAAACTGGGCTCGTCGCTGCGGCTGAGAATTCGCGTGAGCTCATCGCGGTTGCGCCGCAATGTTTCATCCAGGGCAGCCTCGACGTGTTCTGGTTTGATCTGGCTGTATCGGGGGATGCCTTGCGAATCGAGCAGCGGATTGGTCATAGCAGCGAGTCTGGGCGTGCGTGATGGGAGCGCGTCATCCTAGCACATGCCCCGGCCGTCACAGCGTTCCGGCCCGCCCTGTCCGCTGCAGGGGCCTTTGCCGTAATATCCCCTGTCTCTTGAATTGATCCGGAACCCTTACCCTTATGGAGCAGCAATACGACCTGATAGCGATTGGCGGCGGCAGCGGCGGGCTGGCCGCTACCCAGCGGGCAGCCGGGTATGGCGCAAAAACACTGGTGATCGAACGGGGCAGATTGGGAGGAACTTGCGTCAATGTGGGCTGCGTGCCCAAAAAAGTCATGTGGCATGCGGCAGAACTGGCACAGTTTTTTCGTGATGCACCCGGCTACGGCTTTGCGGCGGATGCGCCGGTGCACGACTGGGCCGCACTGGTCGAACGCCGCGAAAGCTATATCCGCCGACTGAACGGCATTTACGAGCGCAACCTCGATCGGCGCGAAGTACGCCATGTCAGTGGCACGGCAAGACTCATCGATGCGCGCACCGTCGAAGTCGACGGTCAGCGTTTCAGCGCGCCGCACATCATCGTTGCGACGGGTGGCGAACCCCGTGTGCCCGACCTGCCGGGCGCTGCACTCGGCATTACTTCCGACGGGTTTTTTGCGCTTAACGAGCGCCCGCAGCGGGTCGGTATCGTCGGCAGTGGCTACATTGCCGTGGAACTCGCCGGCGTGCTGCGCAGCTTTGGTTCGGAAGTGCATGTGTTTGCCCGTTACGACAGCATTCTGCGCTCGCTCGATCCCATGCTGCAGAAGGCGGCGATCGACGGGCTCGAGAGCCATGGCGTTGCCGTGCAACTGCATGCTATTCCCGCGGCGCTCAAGGCTGCCGACGGCGGCATCCAACTCGTCACCGAGGCAGGCGATACCGCCGGGCCTTTCGATACGCTGATCTGGGCCATAGGGCGCCGTCCGCTCACACGCGATATTGGTCTGGAGCAGGCCGGAGTCAGGCTCGATAGCAACGGCTTCATCAAGGTCGACAAGTACCAGCAGAGCAATATCGAAGGCATCTATGCGATCGGTGACGTCACGGGTCAGGCAGAACTGACACCGGTTGCCATTGCGGCAGGCCGGCGGCTCAGTGACCGGTTATTTGGTGGTATGACCGGGCGGTACCTCGATTACGACAATATTCCGACGGTGATATTCAGCCATCCGCCGATCGGTACCGTTGGTCTCAGCGAAACGGCCGCCCGACAAAAATACGGCGATGCGGTCAAGATTTACAGCGCCGACTTTGTTCCGCTGTATTACGGCGTGCTGGACAAGAAGGCGCGCGCGTATATGAAACTGGTCACGGCAGGTGAAGATGAAAAGGTCGTCGGTTGCCACATCGCTGGTCAGGGCGCGGATGAAATCTTGCAGGGATTTGCGGTGGCCGTCAGGATGGGCGCGCGCAAAAGAGACCTGGATGACACGGTCGCAATCCATCCCACCTGCGCGGAAGAACTGGTCACGATGCGCTAGCCGCGCACCGCGAACGCATCAGGGCAACTGTTTGCGCACCCTGGCCGTTTCCGGCCGCACGCCGCGCCAGATCGCAAAAGATTCTGCTGCCTGCTCAACCAGCATGCCCCAGCCCTGGTAGGCGCGCTTGCAACCATGCTTTTTGGCCCAGCTGATAAACGGCGTGTCGCGCATCGAGTATGAAAGGTCATAGCAGACGGTGTCCGGACCGATAATCGACTCGGGAAAAGGCGGCACTTCGCCGTGCAAACCGGCGGATGTCGCATTAATAATGAGATGGAAGCGGCGACCTTCCAGATCTCCGAAGCTGCAGGCATGCAGGTTACCGAGGTCCGCAAAGGCACTCGCAAGTCCCAGCGCCTTATCCAGCGTCCGGTTTGCAATGATAATTTCTGCAGGAATCTGTTCGAGCAAAGGCGGCAGTATCCCGCGGCTCGCACCGCCGGCGCCGAGAATCAGGATGCTCGAATCAATGAGTTCGAATTTCAGATTGTCACGCAGGTCAGCGATCAGGCCTATGCCGTCGGTATTGTCGCCTTCAAGCATGCCGTTCTTGAGCTTGGTAATCGTGTTTACCGCGCCCGCCAGTTTGGCCTGAGGCGTCAGCTTGTCCATGAGGCTCATCACCTGGGTTTTATGCGGCACTGTTACGTTGAGACCGCGTCCGCCGCTCGCAAAAAACTTCTTCAGGGTTGCGCCCAGCTCGGCCGGAGCAACATCCATCGCCGTATATTCGATGTTCTGGCCCGTCTGCTCCGCAAAAAGCCGGTGAATCACGGGAGACTTGCTGTGGGCAATAGGATGCCCGATCACTGCATAGCGGTC
>Ga0316195_10000730_pt1 | contig 13791 bp, 14 predicted proteins | sample Phised1_MG_FD_204937 | JGI IMG/M metagenome (GOLD analysis project Ga0316195, IMG submission 204937) | Coastal sediment microbial communities from Maine, United States - Phippsburg sediment 1 | ecosystem: Environmental > Aquatic > Marine > Coastal > Sediment | place: USA: Maine | collected... | reverse complement strand
TTCCAGGTCAAAAACGGCATGGTTCTTGGTGCCGTGAATCATGTACTGCCAACCCTGCGCGATCGACCCGCGTGCGATCAACGGGTCAGACAGGGCATGCGCCTGGAGCAGGTCGAGGGTGGCCGGGTGAAAGGTCGATGCGCGCCGGTTTAAAGCAAGGCCTTCACATATTTCGAGGACAATGACCCGGTAGCCGGCCTTGACCAGCAAAACGGCAGCGAAAAGGCCAACCGGGCCGGCTCCTGCAATGACGATTGACTTCGTTGCCTGTTCATTACGCATGAAATATTTCCCGTAATGTTTGTTAGCACGTGTAATTTAAGTCTAGCAGGACATTTTTTCGGCACAGGCGAAGCACCGGGTTTTTTCGACCGGCCTGAGAGTCAGCATTTTTCTGGTTGGAGGAAGATTCGAGGGCCGTACCGCAGGTATACTGCGCACATGTCCAACGTACTTGCGATTGATCAGGGGACCACGGGCTCCACTGCCCTGGTGTTCTCACAGGAAGGTAGAATCCTGGGCCGCGCCTATAGCGAATTCACCCAGTATTATCCCAACCCGGGTTGGGTCGAGCACGACCCGGAGGAAATCTGGCAGGTCAGCCGGAGAGTTATGGCGGAAGCTCTCGCCGCGTCCGGCATCGGCCAGGATGAATTGACGGCTATCGGCATCACCAACCAGCGCGAAACTGCTGTGGTCTGGGACCGTGAAACCGGGCAGCCCGTGCATCGCGCGATCGTCTGGCAGAGCCGCCAGAGCGCCGGAATCTGCGGTCGTCTAAAAGCCGATGGGCTGGAACCCCTGATCCGGGAAAAGACCGGCCTGGTAATTGATCCCTATTTCTCGGGGACAAAAATCCGCTGGATCCTGGACCAGGATCCTGAACTTCAGAGCCGGGCCGAAGCAGGACAGCTCAAATTCGGAACGATAGACAGCTGGTTGCTGTGGAAGTTGACCGGTGGCAGTTTGAAAGCCGGCGCCCTGCACCGCACTGACCCGACCAATGCATCGCGCACGCTGCTGTTCGATATACATCGCCAGCAATGGGACCAGGAGTTGTGCGAAATCCTGAATGTGCCCATGTCCATGCTCCCCGAAGTCCACCCGAGCGCGGGGGTTTTCGGTGAAACCGATGTGCTCGAGGGTATACCCGCCGGCACGCCGGTCGCGGGCATTGCAGGGGACCAGCAGGCGGCCCTGTATGGCCAGTGCTGCTGGGAACCCGGCCAGGCCAAGAATACTTATGGAACCGGATGTTTCCTGCTGATGAACATGGGCCTGAAACATCCCGTAAGCCGGAACGGATTGCTGACCACGATCTGCTGCGACGCCCAGGGTGCGCCGGCTTACGCGCTCGAAGGATCGATTTTTATTGCCGGCGCTGCGATCCAGTGGCTCAGGGACGAGTTGAAAATAATCAGCGACGCGTCCGAAACAGAAGCCCTGGCGCAGGAAATAGAAGACAACGAAGGCGTTTACCTCGTTCCCGCTTTTACGGGGCTCGGTGCGCCCTATTGGGACATGAATGCCCGCGGTGCGCTGCTGGGGTTGACCCGGGGATCGGGCCGAGCCCATCTCGCCCGGGCTGCGCTCGAGGCCATCGCGTACCAGACACGGGAAATTGTCGAAGTCATGAACCTCGACTCGGGCATCAAACTGCAGGACCTGCGGGTGGACGGCGGGGCATCGATGAACAATTTTCTGATGCAATTTCAGGCTGATATGCTTGGCGTAACCGTGGACAGGCCAAAAATCGTGGAAACAACGGCAGCGGGCAGCGCCTACCTCGCCGGCCTCACCACGGGTGTTTGGAGCAGCCCGTCCGAACTGGACCAGATCAGGCGGACAGACCAGCGCTTCGAGCCGCGCATGGGAGAGAAACAACGCGAAGAATTGTTCGGAGGATGGCGTCGCGCCGTGAACCGGGCTCGCAGTACAACGGGAGATGATCAGAATGACTGAACAATCCGGGCGCCACCAGGGACGGGTACAAACCGCTGACCAGCTCGAACTGGTTTGGCAGTCCTGGGTTCCCGTCAAGCCCAGGGGCGTCATCGTCATTGTCCATGGATTGGCCGAGCATGGCGCACGATACCAGGAAACGGCTGAATTCCTTTCGGGAAACAGCTGGGCGGTGTATGCCTGCGATTTGCGCGCGCATGGCCTCAGCCCGAATCCGCCAAAAGCAGGACGGGTGCATGTCAATCGCTTCACGGATTATTTCCACGACGTCGATGCGATGCTGGGCCTGGCGCAAAAAAATCATGAAGGCCTGCCACTGTTCATTCTCGGACATTCCATGGGCGGCCTGATTTCAATCAGTTACGTGCTCGCGAAACCGGAGAGCGTGGCAGGCGCCATCATTTCTTCACCAGCCCTGGGAACCCATCCGGAATTCAAGCCCCCGCTTTTTCTTAAGATAATGGTCAGCATCCTGTCCTTCCTGGCCCCGCGCGTGCTGGTTGACAGTGAACTGGACACCCAGGCTATCTCGAGGGATCCGGATGTAGTGAAGGCCTATCTGGACGACCCGTTGATCTCACAAAAGATTTCGGCCCGATGGTATAGCGAACTCCTCAAAACCATGAAGAGAGCCAACGCGAATGCCGGAACGCTGCGCACTCCCATGCTGCTGATGCAGTCCGGATCAGACCGCCTGGTTGACCCGGATGCTCCTGCCCGGTGGGCGAAGTCAGCGCCTGAAGGATTGGTTGAACTGGTGGTTTGGGAAGAGCTTTACCACGAGATGCTCAACGAGCCGGAGAAAGACCGGGTGCGGGCCAGAATTCTGGGCTGGCTGAACAAACAGGAAAACCCCGCCGTTTAGCCGGCTCGCCGGCTCATCGGGATTCACTGCCCGGGAAACGACGGCGGACGACAATCCAGATTCTATTGCTGTGCACACATAAAGGCCTGGTCAAGGATATTGACCTGGCTCTGAGTGCCGGAAACGGTAACCAGGTAAAGCCGGTCGAACTCGTCTTCGCCAAACGGTTGACCCGCCTCACCTGAGAGCAATCCAGCCAGTACTGCGGTGGTATTGCTGTGACCGATGACCAGCGCATTCTGCTTCTGACCGAGCAACTGGCTGGAAAAAACTTCCAACTGCCGCGGGTCATAAGTTTCGATTTCCAGTTGATGGGAAGCGGCGACCGGGCCGGCCGTTTCCCGGGTTCGGGCGTAGGGCGTGCTGTATACGCGGTCCAGGTTCACGGCGCGCAACAGGGTCGCCAGTGAGGCTGCCCGCGATTCGCCACAGGCCGATAACGACGGATCTTCCGGGTTTTCAGATTCAGTCAGTTTTTCAGCATGACGCGCCAGGTAGACCGTGAACATTCCATCCGGATCCTGGCTATAGGCAACATTCTGAATGCCCAGTAGGGCCACCATGGCGAGCAAAAGATTTTTCACCGGTTCTTCATATCCCGAGAAAAGTTACGCCAAGACCGCAAACCAGTATCGCGAAGCCAGCCATTGCGTGATAGTAGCGCTCGAATCGTTTGAGTTTGACCGAGGCAAGACCTTTCAGGGAAAGCGCTACAACAGCTGTCATAGTCAGTACGGTTACCACGCCAAAGACGCCCGTGACCAGCAGGACTCCAGACAGGTTTTCCCGCGCTGCCGGGTACATGAGCAACGGAATAAGCGGTTCACAAGGTCCGAGCACAAAGATGATAAAAATCACCCAGGGCGTCAGGGATTTCCTGTCCGCAGGCTCTTCGCGCAAGTGCACATGCACATGATCCTTAAAGTGGCTGTGTACATGCTCATGGGTTGTCCCGCCGTGGCTGTGACGGTGCGTGTGCGGCCGGTTTCTATACGCCAGGCGCAATCCCCAGGCTGTGTAGGCCAGGCCGAAACCGATCAGTAACCATGCAGCGATATTGGCACGGACGCTCTCCAGCCACTCCAGCGAAGACAGCTGGATGCCAAGCGTCACACCTAACAATCCCAGCACTACCGAGCCCGCCAGGTGCCCCGTACCGCAGAGCATGGTTATTCTGAGGGTTTTTTTCATTCCCCATCCGCGAGCGTTGGCCATCGCGACGAATGGCAGATAATGATCAGGGCCCAGAACTGTGTGCACGAATGCGATCGCAGCGGCTGACAAAGCAAGTAAAATGATTTCCGGTGTCATGCGTTGGTGGCTCGTCGCTTTGTTTTAATTCGTCTATTCAAACAGCCGTTTAAACGCCATTCAACGACACCGGTCAAGTAATTGGGCAAGAATTCGCTACTTCAGATCAGGGCGTCACAATATTGAAACGGCCCTCGGGCTTATCGAACAGGGAGAAAAATTTCACCAGGTCGAGTTTACTGCCCTCCAGTTCGAGTTCGTCCGAAAGCAGCAGGTCCTTGATCCCGGCCTGCCCGGTGAGCATCCGGATAAACAGGTCATGGGTCAGCTTCAATGTCGCGTCCGCCTTTTCCCCGGCCATGGAAGGTTTATGGTGAAGCACAGCGTTTCCAATGTTAAGCAGGTAGCTTTCACCCAGGTCGGTGAAAACAAAATTGACGCTCAATTCGACACCCTCCGCATCCGGTCCATTCAAACGGACAGCCATAGAGTCGAAAAACCGCTGTACCGGTGTCTGGCGCAGCACGTCTTCCATCATCGCCGTATTCAGACCCACCTCCGGCGCCCCGTGCCGGAGTTCATAGGCGCCCGTCAGATACACATCCCTCCACGGTGCCGACTCTGCCTGGTAGCCCAATTGATCATAGGTTGCCGCAAGCAGTGATTTTGCCGCTGCGTGATCCGGATTCGCGAACACCAGGTGATTCAGCAGTTCCGCCGCCCAGCGGTACTCGGCCGCCTCGAATGCCGCTTTTGCGTTCTTCAACAGGGCTTCCGTGCCACCGGCCAGTTCGACATAACGGGCCGCCGTTTCGGAGGCCGGAAGCGGATTCAGGTTGGCCGGATTGCCGTCGTACCATCCAAGATATGCCTGGTACACCGCACGGGAATTATGCCGTATCGTGCCGTAGTAGCCCCGGTTGTGAAACGAAGTCTGCAGCGAGGCCGGCAATTCCATTTGTTCTGCAATTTCCCCCGGGGTCAGACCCTGGTTGAACAGTCGCACGGTCTGGTCGTGGAGATATTTATAGGTATCCCGCTGTTGCTCCAGAAAAACCCTGATACGGTCATTGCCCCAGATGGGCCAGTGGTGGCTTGCCAGGTAGACCTGGGCTTCGCCGAACAGATCGATGGACTCATCGATGTATCCACTCCAGCGCAAAGCGTCCCGTACCTTGGCGCCGCGCAGCGTATACAGGTTGTGCAGATTGTGCGAAGTCACCTCTGCCCCGTTGAAAGCCTTTAAATGCGGAAGGTAAAACGTCAGCTCAGCCGGCGCTTCCGACCCGGGCGCGTTCTGGAAAATGAACTCGATTCCGTCTATCTCAAGAGTTTGGGGCGTGTGATCAATGATCTCGGTGGGCCCAAGCAATCCGTAGCTTCCGAATGCCGGCGATTTTCCGAGCCCCGAATCAATATGGCCACGCTCCGAACGGGCCAGTTGCTTGCCGTACATGAACATCGCGCGCCGGCTCATGGCCGGACCCGCAATGATGTTTTCACTGGTCGCTTCTTCCATGAAACCTTCCGGTGCAATGATCCGGATATTTTCGGCCTCGACACCTGCGCTGGTCAAAACACCCAGTACTCCACCGAAATGGTCGAGGTGGCTGTGTGTAAAAATCATGGCGACGATCGGCCTGGGTTCGAGGTGTTGCCTGGCGAAGGTGATAGCGGCGGCGGCTGTTTCCCGCGCGGTCAGCGGGTCGACAATGATCCAGCCGGTCCGCCCCTCGATGATCGTCATGTTGGACAGGTCATAGCCCCGCAACTGGTAAATTCCTTCAGTCACCTCGAACAGTCCGTGAATGTTGTTCAACCGTGCCTGGCGCCAGAGGCTGGGATTGACGCTGCCGGGAACTTCATCTCCGATAAAGTCATAGTCAGACATATCCCAGACCGTGTCTTCATTCCGGTTAAGGGCCCGCAAATCCGGATCGGCCGCGATCAGGCCGCGAGTCGCGTCTTCAAAATCCTGCCGGTCGGAGAAATCCAGTTGTTCCCGCACGGCATGGTTGGCCCGGACAGTCGCCGCGGTTGGCGAAGTGTGACCGTTGCTGTCTGCCCCAGGTTCCGGCGTCTTGCTCTCGCAGGAAGCGAGCAGCATGAGCAATAGCGCCATCCCTGCCCCTGGCATGATTTTATTCATGTGGTGGCTCCCGTTCGTCGAGAAATTCAACGACCCCGGTCTCCAGGGAATACTCGGCGCCCACGACCACAAGTTCTTCAGTCCGGATCAGCTCTTCCAGAATTTCTGATCCGTGCAGCAATCGATCCACGGACGCGCGGATATTTGCACGGACCGCTGCCTGGACCAGTCCTTTCCCATGCTCACCTCCGCCCCCCGTTGGTTCGGCCTTGAACAGGCCCTCCACGGAGGGGCGAATAGAGTCTATGATGTGCCGGAGATTGGGTGACCTGGATTCGGTCTGCGACTTCAATCCGTCCAGCGTGGCCAGCACCGTGCCGCATTGCGAGTGGCCCATTACGACGACCAGTTTTGTAGCGAATGTTTCAGCTGCAAACTCAACGCTGCCAATCTGCGAAGGCATGACGATATTGCCGGCCACCCGGATGACGAATAAATCGCCCAGGCCCTGGTCAAATACCAGTTCAGCGGGCACCCGGGAATCGGAACACCCGAGGATGATGGCGAACGGGTTCTGGTTATCCACCAACTGTCTCCGCCGCATATGCTCGAACCTGATTTTCCGAACACCCTGGCCGGTAACGAATCGGCGATTGCCCTCCCTCAGCCTGGCCAGGGCTGCGCGTGCGGAAATCACGTCAGGACCCCTCAGCGTTCATCAGGAAAATTCACCTCGAGGCCTGAACCCATCCTCCAGATCAAGAACCCGGCAGTAAAAGTCGCGGACCTTCTCCAGCAGATCAATCGGCGCTGCTATGTTGATGTGATCAATGCGCACGCTTGTCGTGTTCCACGAGAATCAGGTTGTCTGTATCGAATCCCAACCCGGAAGCCTGGTCCATGAATCGCTGCATGACTTCCGCAGGTACCTGCGGCGTTCTTGCCAGGAGCCAGAGATAAGACGTATCGGGACCGGAAATGAAGGAATACTGGTAGTTTTCCTGGTCCAGGTCGAACACCACGTATGAACCGTAAAACGGCCCAAAAAATGATACTTTCAAGTAACCCAGGTTCTCGGAATCGACGAAATAGGCCTTGCCCACGGCCTCATCCCATTGATTGTCCGCAAGCGAAAAGCCGCGGTTAACCACCTTGACGCCGCCATCACCGCGCAGGCTGTATTCGGCGCTGACATTTGATAACCCTCTCTCAAAGGAGTGATCGAGACGGGCTATTTCGTACCATTTACCGAGGTATCGGTTTACTTCAAAATCCTCAACCGGCCGGACGCCATCCGGCATTCCCAGGCAACCGGTTAACAAAAGTGATGGCAGCAATACCAGTGCACGGAAATATTTCAATCGTTTCATAGAGAGTCCACCTCGGTTTCAGCGTTTACGCCTGGCTTTCTGATGCAAACGCTCCAGCGCTTGCAATTGCGCGATCGCTTCTGCCAGCTTGACCTGTGCCTCGGCGATATCCATTTCACCCGAACGGGTCGCCAACACGCGCTCAGCCTCGTCCTTCGCCCGCAGGGCAGCCGCCTCATCGAGGTGATCAGCACGCTCGGCCATGTCTGCCAGCACGGTAACCATGTGAGGCATGACCTCGAGAATCCCTCCGCCGGCGACAAATATGATTTCCTCGCCATCCGGCATCATCACCCGGACCGGGCCAGGCCTGAGCATGGTCATCAGGGGCGCGTGGCGCGGCATTATGCCCAACTCGCCTGATATCCCGGAAGCGATACACATTGTGACTTCCCCGGAGAAAATACTCTCTTTCGCGGAAATAATGTCACATTGCATGGTGTTGCTCATAAATCCTCAGAAATTAATAAAGTTACCTGTTTTTTCATTCTATCGTTACACTACATGCTCCTTCACTGAATGGAAAGACCATGACAATTTGCCCGGTAGCCATTGCTGTAGGTTGTAAAAAATGCCCGGTGTATTCGGTTTGTCCCGCCAAGTCCGTCCTCGGCGATCAGCCCGGGAAGGATGAGTCCCGGCCCGGGACCAAGGATAGAAAAAAGAACTAAACAGCACCCGGGTATTCTAAAGAAAAACGCCGGCCAGGTTTCCCCTGCCGGCGTTTCCGAGCTGATTGATACGTTTCAGATGGCCTAACGCCTGCCTTTCTTCCTCAACTGCTCGAGTGCCCGCAGTTGCGCAGCTGCCTCGACCAGCCTGGCCTGGGCTTCAGCGATTTCCATTTCGCCTGTCTGGTCCTGCAACTGGCGTTCGGCTTCTTCCTTGGCGCGGACCGCGGCGGCCTCATCAAGATCGTCGGCGCGAACAGCCGTGTCAGCCAGCACAGTGACGATGTGGGGCATGACTTCCAGGATTCCACCACCGACGAAGAAGAAAGCTTCGCCGCCATCCGGCTGCTGCACGCGCACCGGCCCCGGTTTGAGCTGGGTAATCAGCGGTGCATGGCGCGGGCTGATGCCCAGTTCACCCATGGTTCCGGTGGCAAAGATCATCGAAGCTTCACCGGAGAAAATCTCCTCCTGGGCGGATACGATGTCACATTGAATGGTATGTTTCATGTCCCTGCCGTTTTAGCTCAGGCTGCCTTGGCAGCCATCTTCTTACCCTGTTCCACGGCTTCCTCAATCGAACCCACCATGTAAAACGCCTGTTCCGGAAGGTGGTCGTATTCACCGTTGATGATGCCCTGGAAACCCCGGATCGTGTCTTTCATTGAAACGTATTTGCCGGGAGCGCCGGTAAAGGTTTCAGCCACGAAAAAGGGCTGTGACAGGAAACGGGCTACTTTGCGGGCACGAGCCACGGTCGCCTTGTCTTCCTCTGACAACTCGTCCATACCCAGGATGGCGATGATGTCTTTCAGCTCCTTGTAGCGCTGCAATACTGACTGAACTCCGCGCGCAGCTTCGTAGTGTTCTACTCCGATGATGTTCGGGTCCAGCAGTCGCGAGGTGGAGTCGAGCGGATCCACGGCCGGATAAATACCCTGCTCGGCGATGGCGCGGCTGAGTACCAGGGTGGCGTCCAGGTGAGCAAATGTCGTTGCCGGAGACGGGTCAGTCAAGTCATCCGCGGGTACGTATACCGCCTGGAAAGACGTGATGGAACCGGTCTTGGTGGAGGTGATTCGTTCCTGCAGCATACCCATTTCCAGCGCCAGCGTCGGCTGGTAACCCACGGCCGACGGCATGCGTCCCAGCAGGGCGGATACTTCCGTTCCGGCCAGGGTGTAACGGTAGATGTTATCGATAAACATCAGTACATCGCGGCCTTCGTCACGGAACTCTTCAGCAATGGTCAGGCCGGTCAGCGCGACGCGCAACCTGTTACCCGGCGGCTCGTTCATCTGGCCGTAGACCAGGGCCACCTTGTTCAATACATCGGCGTCCTTCATTTCGTGGTAGAAATCATTGCCCTCGCGGGTACGCTCACCCACGCCTGCAAACACCGAAAAACCACTGTGCTCAATAGCGATGTTACGGATCAATTCCATCAGGGTCACCGTCTTGCCCACACCGGCGCCACCGAACAGCCCCACTTTACCGCCCTTGGCGATGGGCATGATCAGGTCGATCACCTTGATGCCGGTTTCCAGCAATTCGTTTCCGCCAGCCTGCTCCTCGTAGGAGGGCGCTTTACGATGGATCGGCATGCGTTTTTCTTCGCCGATGGGGCCGGCTTCGTCGATCGGGCGTCCCATGACGTCCATCACACGGCCGAGTGTCTTTTCACCAACCGGCACCGAAATCGGCGCGCCTGTTCCGGTGACCGGAAGGCCGCGCTTCAGGCCATCGGTTGAACCCAGTGCGATGGTGCGAACCACGCCGTCACCCAGTTGCTGCTGTACTTCCAGCATGATATCGGTACCGTCCACGACCAGGGCATCAAACACCCTGGGCATATCGTCACGCGAGAACTCCGCGTCAACGACCGCGCCGATAACCTGAACAATTAATCCACCACTCATTATTAGCTCCTAAGCTTGAATCCTGTTGATGACCGCTTCTATACAGCGGCCGCACCACCAACGATTTCTGAAATTTCCTGCGTGATCGCCGCCTGGCGGGCCTTGTTGAAGACCAGGGTCAGTTCGTCGATCAGGTCGCCAGCGTTATCGGTCGCGTTCTTCATCGCGATCATGCGGGCGGCGTGTTCCGATGCCAGGTTTTCCAGTACCGCCTGGTAAACATCGGCCTCGATGTAACGAACCAAAACCGTATCCAACAAGGCTTCGGCATCGGGTTCGTAAATGTAGTCCCAGATGTCCCGGATCTCTTCGTCATCCGACTCGGGCAGCGGAAGCAACTGCTGCAGCGTCGGTTGCTGGGTCATCGTGTTGATGAAATCGTTGTACACGACGTACACCAGGTCGATTTTCTCTTCCCGGTAAGCATCCAGCATGACCTTGATCGAACCGATCAGGTCTTCGATCTGCGGTTTCTCACCCAGGTCGCTGGCGTGCGCAGCAATTTCGATCTTGATGTTCTTGAAAAATGCCGACGCTTTCTTACCCAGTGTCACCAGGCTCACTTCCGCTTCCTTGGCCTGCCATTCCCGGATGCTGGCCAAAACCAGTTTGAAGAGGTTTGTGTTCAAACCACCGCACAGGCCCCGGTCAGTGGAAACGATAATGTAGCCCACTTTCCTGGTCTGTTCCCGCCGCACTGTGAACGGGTGACGAAATTCCGGGTTGGCCTTGCTCAGGTGGCCCATTACACGGCGAATCATGTGCGCGTAAGGACGGGTCGCATTCATCAGTTCCTGCGACTTGCGGATCTTACTGGCTGAAACCATCTCCAGCGCCGAGGTCACCTTCTTGGTGTTCTCGATGCTTCGGATTTTCGTGGTAATTTCCTTTCCGCCTGCCATATTCGGCTCGCTCCCAATTATTCCCTAACTCAGGTCCCTACCAGGATCCGGTCGCCTTGAAGTCATCCATCGCCGCAGTGAGCTGCGATTCGAGATCATCATTCCAGTTGCCTTCATTCAGGCTGCCCAGCAATTCTGCCTTTGCCGATTTCATATGATCCACCAGCGCAGACTCGAAGGCGCCGATCTTGGTCAGATCCACGTCGTCGAGGTAACCACGGTCGGCCGCGAACAGCGACACCGCCATCTCGCCGACTTTCATCGGGCTGTACTGCTTCTGTTTCATCAGCTCGGTAACGCGCTGGCCACGGTCCAGCTGTTTGCGCGTGGTGTCATCGAGATCGGAGGCAAACTGTGCAAAAGCCGCCAATTCCCGATACTGGGAAAGCGCGAGCCGGATGCCGCCGCCCAGCTTCTTGATGACCTTGGTCTGGGCCGCACCACCAACGCGGGATACGGAAAGACCCGCGTGAACAGCAGGGCGGATACCCGCGTTGAACATATCAGTTTCCAGGAAGATCTGCCCATCCGTGATGGAAATCACGTTGGTCGGTACGAAAGCCGATACGTCACCCGCCTGGGTTTCGATGATCGGCAACGCCGTCAGGGAACCCGTTTTGCCGGTTACTTTTCCTTCGGTGAATTTCTCGACGTAATCCACGTTCACGCGCGCCGCGCGCTCCAGCAGGCGGGAATGCAGGTAAAACACGTCACCCGGATAGGCTTCACGGCCCGGCGGGCGGCGCAACAGCAGGGAAACCTGGCGATAGGCCCAGGCCTGCTTGGTCAGATCGTCATAAATAATCAGGGCGTCTTCGCCACGGTCGCGGAAATACTCACCCATGGTGCAGCCGGCGTAAGGCGCCATGTACTGCATGGCCGCCGATTCGGAAGCCGACGCGTTAACCACGATGGTGTGCTCCATGGCGCCGTGTTCTTCGAGCTTGGCAACCACGTTGGCCACGGTCGACTGTTTCTGACCGATCGCCACGTAAACGCATTTGATGCCCGTTCCCACCTGGTTAATGATGGTATCGATGGCGATCGCAGACTTACCGATCTGGCGGTCGCCAATGATCAGCTCGCGCTGACCGCGGCCGATGGGAACCATCGCGTCGATGGATTTCAACCCGGTTTGAACCGGCTGATCGACTGACTTGCGCCAAATGACGCCCGGCGCCACCTTTTCGATCGGCGCGAAACCGTCATTTTCAATCGGGCCCTGCCCGTCGATCGGCTCACCGAGTGCGTTGACAACGCGCCCGAGCAGCCCGGGACCGTGCGGCACTTCAAGAATGCGTCCGGTGCACTTCACGATGTCGCCTTCGGTGATGTGTTCGTAGTCGCCGAGGATTACGGTGCCCACGGAATCACGCTCCAGGTTGAGCGCCAGTCCGAACGTGTTGCCGGGGAACTCGATCATCTCACCCTGCATGGCGTCTTCGAGGCCATGCAGGCGGGCAATACCGTCGGAAACACTCACGACTGTGCCTTCATTGCGGGTTTCTGCGGCTATATTCAGTTCTTCAACGCGTTTTCTGATAAGTTCGCTGATTTCTGATGGATTCAATGTCGTCTGCATTGTCTATATTCCTTAAAAATTAATTCGCTAGGCTGTTTGACAGCTTCTGAAGCCTGCCGCGCAATGAGCCATCGATGACCTGGTCGCCGGCATATACCACGGCGCCGCCGATAACCTTTGCATCGATTTCATTTTCGAGCTCGATTTCACAATCAAAGCGGCGCGCAAGCGCTTCCTTCATGCGGCCCGCCTGGCTTTCGTCCAGTGGAATCGCAGAAACCACCCTGACGCTCAGGCGCTTTTCAGCTTCCTCGCGCAGTTGGCGGTACAAGCCGGCAATTGGGGGCAAAAGGGCCAGGCGGTCGTTGGCAGCCAATACCGATAGGTAATCCCGGAAACGTCCGTCCAGCAAGTCGCCCGCAACCTCAAAAATAATGGCCGCGGCTTCGCTTTCACCTACTTCGGGGCTTTCCAGCAATTTCGCCATGGACGCGTCCGCGACAATGGTGCTGGCCAGGCCGAGCATGTCATCCCAGCGGGCCAAAGCCTGTTCATCCCGGGCCAACTCGAATGCCGCCTTCGCATAGGGTCGTGCCAGTGTCGCCAAACTACTCATGATGCATTGCTCATGTTCAGATTTCTGCTATCAGCTTGTCGAGCAGTTCGCGGTGCGTATTGGCGTCAACTTCCTTTTCGAGAATCTTTGACGCGCCAAGTACCGCCAGGCTGGCTACGGAATTACGAAGTTCCTCACGCGCCTGGTTGGCTGCCTGGGCGATATCCGCCTCGGCGGCGCTGACTTGCCGGCTGCGTTCCGCCACGGCGTCCACCTTGGCCTGATCCAGAATCTGGGAATGCCGGTGGCTTGCCTGGTCAACAATTTCTCCCGCCTTGTCGCGCGCTTCACGAATCTGCTGATCAACGGTCACCTTGGCGGCTTCCAGCTCTTTCTCAGCACGATCTGAAGCAGCCAGGCCCTCGGCGATACGCTCACGGCGCTCGTCCATGGACTTCAACAAAGGCGGCCAGAGGAACTTCATGCAGAACCACACGAAGATCATCATCGCGATCGACTGCAAAATTAAAGTGGCATTGATGTTCATGCCTTACCTCGTTCAGATGGTTCGGTTTACCGGCCCGGCTTCCCGGGCAGGCTCATTCAGCTGATTATCCGCCGAGGGCGTTTTGCAGCTGGCCGACAAACGGGTTTGCAAACGTGAAGAACAACGCGATACCCACG
>Ga0316195_10000729_pt1 | contig 13798 bp, 14 predicted proteins | sample Phised1_MG_FD_204937 | JGI IMG/M metagenome (GOLD analysis project Ga0316195, IMG submission 204937) | Coastal sediment microbial communities from Maine, United States - Phippsburg sediment 1 | ecosystem: Environmental > Aquatic > Marine > Coastal > Sediment | place: USA: Maine | collected... | reverse complement strand
CCGGGATCCTGATCGGCAGCTATACCATCCAGGTGATGGGGATCGATGTCGGGCTCGGCACCGCCGGCGGGCTGCTGTCCGTCGGCCTGGTGATCGGGTTTTTGCGTTCGATACACCCGACCTTCGGCCGCATGCCGAGCGCGGCCCGTTACGTCTTGATGGAGCTCGGCATGCTTTTCTTCATGAGCGCCATAGGGCTCAAGGCCGGCCACGGTATCGTTGCGGCACTGGAGCAATCCGGCGCGGCACTGATCGCCGCAGGGATGCTGACCACCGTGATTCCGGTCCTGTTCAGTTACTTCTTCGGCCGCAAGGTTCTTAAAATCAATCCCGTCCTGCTGCTCGGCGCGATCACCGGGGCGATGACCAGCGGGGCCTGCCTGAGCATCGTCAACAAGGAGGCCCAGAGCACGATACCGTCTCTTGGCTACACTGGCGCCTACGCCTTTGCCAACATTCTCCTGACCGTGGCGGGCAGCCTGATTCTACTGATATAGTTTTGCGCCTTCGTCAGCATCTACTTGCCAAAAATTTCGGGCACCCTCTCAGCCTAAAACTTTTATAAAAAAACGGCATCAAAGTGCGCATGACCGGAGCTATGGTCAGTGCCACTACGATGCCGTTAATTTCGGTTTCAGAGAGAGCCTTAGCCGGAGACTACTTCAATTCCGCGTCGATCGCCCTCCGGAAGCCCCCTAAGCTGCTATCCTTGAGTTGTGCACCGTTGATGTAAACAGACGGCGTACCCCGGACACCGGAAGCCGTGCCCAACTGCAAATCGGCGGCAATCTCCTGCTGCACTGCCGGGTCTGCGATATCCTTATCGAAACGATCCATATCGAGACCGATGCTTTCGGCCAACTCACGGATCTTGCCATCGTTCAGCTTGTTGTAGTTGGCAAACAACTGATCATGCAACGGCCAGAACTTGCCCTGGTTGCGTGCGGCAATACTGGCAACCGCAGCCAGCCTGGCAGACTTGTGCATGTTCAGGGGAAAATGTTTGTAGACTACTCGAACCTGGGTCGGATAGGCGGCCACAACCTGGTTGAGCGTCGGCACCAGGCGGGCACAGTAGGGGCACTCAAAGTCATCGAAAACCGTAATGGTCACCGGAGCATTCGCCGGGCCCTTGGTTGCAGAATTGTTCACCGGCAGGACATAAATAATCGAGAGGTCGATAAACTGCAGTTCATTACTCTTGGCATTGCCAAGGTAGACCCGCTTACCATCGGGTGACACTTCCAGCGAGGTCACATCCTCGTCAGCCTGGAAACGCTCCAGGAGCTGGCCATCGGCAGAGAAAATCTGGATCGCCCCGCCTTCGAGCAGGACAAAAAGACGGCCATCGCTGACACTCTGGGCAATATCCAGAGGTGTCTTGCCAAGGGCTTGGCGTTTAGACAGGTCAATCTGCATTTCCGCGCAAACCGATACGGCGGCCAGAATTAAACCAAGGATCAGCAAGGGAACACGAACTCTTCTAGTCATTTCAGCAACCTCTCGCTTAAGGATATGATCTACGGTCGAAACCGGTTTCATGATGTACTACCCTGCCTATAATGTCCCGCAGCGACATCTGATGTCAATCTCTACGCGCGTCACCTCTTGACATTCACCTCGTGCAGCGGCATAACTTGAAGCGCTATGACAACTCCGGCCCTGGCTATACATAACCTGTCAAAAGAATATGACGGCACCCGTGTGGTGAACGATCTCTCTTTTAGCATCGCACCGGGCGAAATCTTCGGCCTGCTAGGTCCCAATGGTGCGGGCAAGAGCACCACGATCAACATGATTGGCGGGGTAACTCACATCGGCACCGGCTCGATTGAAATCTTCGGCCGTGACAACCGCAGGGATTATCGCATCGCCCGGCGCATGGTCGGGGTCATGCACCAGGAAATCGTGATTGACAACTTCTTCACCATTGACCAGGCACTGCGCTTCCACGCCGGCTATTACGGTGTGCCCGACGATGCGGAATGGCGGGAGAACCTGATTGATCGCCTCGGCCTCAAACCTCACCTGCACAAGGTCATGATCAAATTGTCCGGGGGGCTCAAACGCCGCTTCATGATCGCAAAAGCCCTGATACACAAACCGAAGCTGCTGATTCTCGATGAACCAACCGCGGGGGTCGATGTCGAACTGCGCCATACTCTCTGGGATTTCGTGCGCGAAATCAACCGGCAGGGAACCACTATCCTGCTGACCACGCATTACCTGGAAGAAGCCGAACAGATGTGTGACCGGATCGCCATTATGCACCATGGCAACCTGATCGCCCTGCAATCAACCGCCAGCCTGCTGAAAGAGCTCGGCACCCGCAGCATCCTGATTCACCTTGAGAGACCGATCAAACAGGTTCCCGCAAACCTCTGCTGCCAGAGCGTGGAACTTGACGATGCAGGGACAACCCTGCAACTGACCCTGTCGGCCAATCAACCGACCGGCGAACTGTTGAAAAGCCTGTGCGATCTTGGTCTGCCTATTGCTGATCTTGAGACCCAGAGAGCCGGGCTTGAAGATATCTTCTTACAGATCACCCAAACCGGTCGGTACACGCCATGAATCAGCATCGTGAACCAACATTCATCAGCTGGTTGCCTTTCTATACCCTGTTGCAAAAGGAAATCCGCCGTTTTTTAAGGGTTGCGTCCCAGACCCTGGTGACACCAGTGATTACCGCCTCTCTGTACCTCTTTATCTTCGGCGCAACTCTGGGTGAACGCATCAGCGTCCTGGAAGGGTTCAACTACGCCCAATTCGTCATTCCGGGACTGATTATGATGGGCGTCATCAACAATTCCTTTGCCAACGTCGCTTCTTCTTTATTCATGTCGCGCTATCTCGGCAACATCGTTGATCTGCTGGTCACGCCGATCACCCCGGCCCAGTTTATCCTGGCCTATACACTTGCCGCCATGCTGCGTGGCCTTGCCGTCGGCACGATCGTCTGGATAATTTCCTGCCTGTTTGCCACGCTCCCCTGGGCATACCCCCTGGCTGCGATCAGCATGGCCTGCCTGGCCAGCGTCCTGTTTGCCCAGTTCGGGATCATTGCGGCGATTCATGCCGACAATTTTGATTCCCTGTCGATGTATACCAATTTCATCATCCTGCCGTTGATCTATCTCGGCGGGGTTTTTTACCCGATCTCCATCCTGCCTCCACTCTGGGCGAAACTGTCTCACCTGAATCCGCTTTTTTATCTGATCGACGGGTTCCGGCATGCCTTGCTCGGAGTCGGGGACCTGTCTTTTACTGTTTCTTTCGGCGTTGTCGCGGTGATGACCCTCGTCCTCTTCTGCTGGGCGGCAACCCTGATCACACGCAGCTACCGCTTACGAAACTGAGCCTCTATTGGCAGACCAACTAAAAAAGCCCGCTCAATGAATTGAACGGGCCCGCGTTTTTGATTGACACGTTTTCCTTAGCGTTTACGGTTCATTCCCGTGCAGAGGCGACAGTTTACCAGCTTCATCCGACTGCACCATGCTCTGGATCAGGACATCGGCGCCGATTGTTGCAGCATGCCGCACCAGGCTGTCGGCACGATCGCCATCGTGCTCCCTGAAAGCCCGGATCATATTTCGATGTTCTTCCACGGAAATCTCCATCCGCCCCGGTTGAGACAATGAAGCCAGGCGCAGACGCTTGAACTTCATGACCAACTGGTTGATCATGTCGTAAAGCTTTTCATTGCCTGCCGCCTTGATGAACACTTCGTGAAACTCGTTATGCACACGGAAGAAGGTTTTGACATCGCCGTCCTTGGCAAGTTGTGCCAGACGCTGATTGATTGTTTCAAGACGTTCGATATCCTTGGCCGTTAACTTTTCCGCGGCCATTTTTGCGGCGAACCCTTCAAGGATTATCTTGATCGCGTAAAACTCTTCAATATCCCGCTCTGACAACGAGGCAACCACCGCACCTTTACGTGGGACCACCAACAGATACCCTTCGGACTCAAGCTGCCGAAAGGCCTCCCGGATCGGTGTGCGACTGATACCAAAGCGTTCTGCCAGCTCCGGCTCGGAAACACGTTCACCTGGCTTCAGGGAGCCTTTCAGGATGGCGTCCCGGATCGTCTCGAGAATTTTTTCACGCAACGTCTGGTGTCTTTCAATCTGTTTTCTGCGCACAGGAAACTCCGTTCTATTAGAATCTTGGAAATTGTATACTGTATACACTGAATGTCAAGCCATTTCTCTCTGCAGCGTCAGGCTAAACCGCGTAACTGCTTGCCTTTTACTTCACCCGTGATTATCATCGTTACAACTTTTTGCAAGGATGTTTCATGGATCCTGTTCGCCATCTTCGCTTCTCGATTGCTGCCCTCGCCATGATTATAGCCTTCGGCACGTTCGGCTATGCCATGATCGAAGACTGGCAAACCTTTGATGCCCTGTATATGACCATCATTACCCTGGCCACCGTTGGCTTCAGGGAAGTCCACGAGCTCAGCCCCGAAGGCAAGATCTTTACCATCGTTCTGATCATCAGCGGGACGGGTATTATCGCCTACACCCTCAGCAGTCTGATACAATTCACACTCGAAGGGCAGTTGCGCAAAATCCTTGGGAGGAAAAAATTGGAAAGCCGCATCAGTAAACTCAGGAACCATTACATCATCTGCGGTTATGGCCGAATCGGCCACCTGATCTGCCGTGAATTCCAGTCGCGGCCGACTCTCTTCGTGGTCGTGGAAAAGAATCCGCTTCATATTGAGCGGCTGGAACGGGAGGGCCATATGTATGTTGAAGGCGATGCGACAGATGATGAAACCTTGCAAGCGGCCGGTATCGAGCATGCCAAGGGCCTGATCACGGCGGTCACTTCCGACACTGACAACGTCTACATCACCCTCACAGCCCGTGGTCTCAATCCCAAGCTTTTCATCCTGGCCCGCGCAGGAGAAGAGGGTGCAGAGAAGAAGCTGATGCGTGCCGGGGCCAGCAAGGTGATTTCGCCTTACACGATCGGCGCCAGCCGCATGGCCCAGGCAATCCTGCGTCCTTCAGTCGTTGATTTCATTGAGCTGGCCACAGCCAGCGAACATCTCGCACTACAGATCGAGGAAATCCGCATTGCTGCAGATTCGGTCCTCGCCGGGAAAAACCTGGTCAACTCCGGCATCCGCCAGAGCATGGGGATTATTATTGTCGGTATCAAGGAATCGGACGGGAAAATGACTTTCAACCCTCCCCCCGAAAAAAATATCGAGCCAAACGCGGTGCTGATTATTCTCGGTGAACGCCCGGCAATCAACCGGCTGGAAAAAATCGCCAGAGGAAGCCAATCATGACGGTTCCAGACCTGGGAGCTCATATTCCCTGGGCACAGATCGACACCGGCCTTGCACCAGTCCTCGACCTCGGCCTGGCACCGGAAATCGCCATCAAGGGCCCGGAACTGGATGCCATCGACGAACAACTTGTCCTGCGCACGGCAAAGGCCCTGGAGGATGTGGGTCTCCGGCCCAGAGTTCACGCACCATTCTTTGATCTCAACCCCGGGGCCCTCGACCCTCTGATCCGGCAGGCAACCCGACAGCGGCTGGAACAGACCCTCCGGGTTGCCGGTCAACTGCAAGCCGACCTGATGATTGTGCACCCGGGGGTCGACAAATGGCGTTATCCGCGACTCGAGCACGCCTGGCTGGCCCTGGCGCGGGATTTCTTTCCCTCTCTTGTTGAACAGGCGGAGAAGATTGATTGTCGCCTGGCCATCGAAAACATTTATGAGGAATCACCGGACACGCTGGTACAGTTGGTAGACGGTATAGATTCGAATTTTTTCGGGCATTGTTTCGATGCCGGGCACTGGCACCTGTTTGGCAGGAGGCCCATGGACGAGTGGCTCAAGTCGGTCAGTTCCAGGCTTTTTCATCTGCACTTGCATGACAATCATGGCCGGGCTGATGAGCATCTGCCGGTCGGCGACGGAACGATCGATTTCAGCCCTCTGCAGAAACATCTCAGGCGGATGCCGGTCTCGCCGAGCATGACTCTCGAAGCGCACAGCCTGGAGCATTTGCAGCGCTCTCTGCAACAGGTCAAGCGCCTGTTCGCATGAGACTCTTCTGGCCCACAGGATTCAATCAAGATTTCTGTAACTCATGTCAAAACGCCATATCAAACCTTTAAAGCTGTTTTTCAGCAGCCTCTGGCTCGGCCTGCTTCTCCTGGCCCTGACGCTCTGGTGGCGTTCCGGCGTCGCCCTGACCGAGACCCCGATCCTGCTTGGGAACTGGCTGGACAATGTTGGCCTTTTCAACGCGGCCCTGGTTTACCTTGTCTTTTATGCCGTGCGCCCGTTGGTCCTGTTTCCCGCAACATTGTTGACCGTCGCGTCGGGGCTGATTTTTGGCCCTTGGCTCGGCACGCTCTTCACGATCATCGGCGAAAACGCCAGCGCCAACTTCGGCTTTGCCCTGTCCCGCTGGTTGGGCCGAAAAGCGGTGGCAAGCCGCCTGTCCGAACCCTTAAGCAATTGGGATGCACGTCTGCAAGAAAATGGTCTCGTCGCTGTCTTGTCCATGCGCCTGATCAGGCTGCCATTCGATGCAGTCAATTTTGCCTGCGGCTTGACCGCCGTCCGACATCGCGACTATGCGGTCGGCACCTTTATCGGCATTCTTCCGTCACTGATCGGTTTCGTGCTGCTCGGCGGCGTTGTCGCTCCCGGCGTGCAAAACCGGGCCCTGGTCGTGACCTTGTCAAGCCTGTTTATGCTGTTCGGGTTCGGCATAGCGAACACCCTCAAGCGCAGAGATATGGCCAGACAGGTGATTAACAATGCCCTCGAGCAAACAACGGCCCACGGTGCGAAAAAACCTCCTGAAGATGCCGACGAGCCAGCGGGTTCGGCGGGAAGGGTATAATCTGGTCGATGGGCGGACAGGAATCGTCAAAAGAAAGGGCTCTCAAACATGCAGGAGATAATAACCTACATCGCTCTCTCAATGGGAGTTGCCTGGGCAAGCGGGCTCAACCTCTATGCATCGATACTGGTTCTGGGGCTACTCGGTGCGACAGGGAACATGTCTCTCCCTGAAACCCTGCAGGTTCTGCAGAACCCCCTGGTGCTCGGTGCGGCCGCGCTGATGTATTGCGTCGAGTTCTTTGCCGACAAGTTTCCGGGAGTGGATAATGCCTGGGACGCCCTGCACACATTTATTCGGATTCCGGCCGGTGCCATTCTGGCCGCCTCGGCGGTTGCCGAGGTTGAGCCTTCCCTCTCTCTTGCCGCCGCATTGGTCGGCGGGACTCTCGCTGCCGGAGCACACCTGACCAAGGCCGGTACGCGACTTCTCGTAAGCAGCTCGCCGGAGCCTTTCAGCAATATCGGTGCGTCCCTGGTCGAAGACACCATGGTCGTTGCCGGGTTATGGACAGCGGTCTATTTCCCCCTGGTCTTCCTGGTCTTTCTGGCCGGGTTTCTGGGCTTGATGGTCTGGTGGCTACCGGTCCTCTGGCGGGGATTTAAAGCCATGTATGCAACGCTGCGGAGTTTCTTCGATTCGACCAAAACAAAATCTCTGCCTGAGCCGTGACCGGCCTCATCCCAGGGCCACATCCAGCAACATCATCACGGAGAAACCGACCATTGTCGCCATGGTTACCATGTCGATATTCGCTGTGACCCGTTGTGATTCCGGAATCAGTTCTTCAACGACCACGAAGATCATCGCTCCTGCGGCAAAACAGAGGGCATAAGGTAAAATCGATTGCATGCTCAGGACAAAATACGCGCCGCAGACACCCGCGATGGGTTCCACGATCCCAGAGGCCTGCCCCATAAAAAAGCTTTTCCGCTGGCTCATCCCTTCCCTACGTAACGGCATGGAAACGGCCGTTCCTTCTGGAAAGTTTTGAATCCCGATACCAATAGCCAGGGCAACGGCCCCACCGATCGTCGCCGAGGGCAATCCCGCAGCGACCGCGCCAAAAGCAACACCAACAGCCAGGCCTTCCGGGATATTGTGCATCGTAATGGCCAACACCAGCAAAGTGCTTCGTTGCCAGGAGGTTTTGACTCCCTCACTCTGACTCATCTTCAAGCCAGGGTGCAGATGCGGCAAAAATTTATCGGTCAAGCGCATGAATATACCGCCGCTCATAAAGCCGATCACGGCCGTGAGCCAGGGGATCTGACCCATCTGCTCCGCCATCTCAATACCGGGATTGAGCAGCGACCAGAAGCTCGCCGCGATCATGACCCCGGCCGCAAAGCCAAGCATCATATCGAGGATCTTGGCATCAACGTTCTTCTTCATGAAGACCAGGGCGGCACCGGCAGCGGTCATCGCCCAGGTAAACAGCGTTGCCAGAAAGGCCTGCATGACCGGGTTTAATTGCATAAAAGTATCGAGCATTGCATCTCCTTCGGTTTTTCTTTGAAACATTATAGTTTCTTTTGTCTGTTTCGCAAAACAAGCTTTGCGTAAAAGCTTCTATAATATGACGGGTTGACCAATATCAGACCTGTTCAGGCTTTTGACAAATGAAAAAGGGCGGCTCAAATGAGCCGCCCTTCAGCGTGTTTATCTTTGTATCGTCAATCAGCGGCCTTTTTTGCCTGCTACCTGGACGCGGATCAGCGCCCTCTCAAGAGCGGCTGCCATGATCTTGAACTCCTTGTCCTCGCTGGAGAGCTTCTTAAGAGCTTCTTCAGCCCGCCCCAAGGCAGCCTTGGCACGTTCCACATCGATCTGGTCGGCGGGTTCAGCCGTTTCAACCAGTACCGTCATAACGTTGTCTTCTACTTCGACATAACCCCAGTTCACGGCAACACGAAACGTCTCGCTGCCTTGCTTGTATGTCAGCTCACCAATTTTGAGCGTTGTCAGCAGTGAGGTATGGTCGGGGAGCACGCCGAATTCACCAATGCTACCGGGAGCGGTCACTTCGTCAACCTCTTCCGATAACACGCGCTTGTAGGGTGTAACCAGTTCCAGTTTGAGCTTTTCTGCCATGCCTATTTATTCCTTTACGCCCGAATCTACTGATTAAGCAGCCAGTTGCTTGGCTTTTTCCAGGGCTTCTTCGATGGTGCCAACCAGGTAGAAAGCCTGCTCCGGGATATCGTCGTACTTGCCATCAACCAGATCGCGGAAACCCTTAATGGTGTCCTTCAGTTCCACGTATTTACCCGGAGAACCGGTAAAGGTCTCAGCAACAAAGAATGGCTGAGAGAGGAACTTCTGGATCTTGCGGGCACGTGAAACGGTCAGTTTATCATCTTCGGAAAGCTCGTCCATACCGAGAATCGCGATGATGTCCTGGAGATCCTTGTAGCGCTGCAGGACATACTGAACGTCACGGGCACACTTGTAATGCTCGTCACCGATAACCTGCGGATCGAGGATCCGGCTGGTGGAGTCGAGCGGGTCAACCGCAGGATAGATACCCAGCTCGGCGATCTGGCGAGAAAGCACCGTGGTCGCATCAAGGTGGGCAAAAGCGGTGGCCGGAGCCGGGTCGGTCAAGTCATCGGCAGGGACGTAGATCGCCTGGACCGAAGTGATCGAACCTTTACTGGTGGTGGTAATACGTTCCTGCAGCTCACCCATCTCGGTTGCCAGGGTAGGCTGGTAGCCAACCGCTGAAGGGATACGACCGAGCAGCGCCGAAACCTCGGAACCGGCCTGGGTAAAACGGAAGATGTTATCAACAAAGAGCAAAACGTCCTGACCTTCTTCGTCACGGAAGTATTCGGCAACGGTCAGAGCCGAGAGGGCAACTCGGGCACGGGCACCCGGAGGCTCATTCATCTGGCCGTAGACCAAAGCAGCCTTATCAAGAACGCCGGAGTCTTTCATCTCGTGCCAGAGGTCGTTCCCTTCACGGGTACGCTCACCGACACCGGCGAAGACCGAGTAACCGCCGTGCTGCTTGGCGATGTTGTTGATCAGTTCCATGATCAGAACTGTTTTACCGACACCAGCGCCGCCGAACAGGCCTATTTTACCGCCACGCGCATAGGGGGCGAGCAAGTCAACGACCTTGATTCCTGTTTCAAAGGCTTCAACCTTGGTCGATTGTTCAATAAACTCAGGTGCAGGACGATGAATGGCCCAGTCCAGCTCGTTACCGATCGGGCCAGCTTCATCAACCGGCTCTCCAATCACGTTCATAATCCGACCAAGGGTCTTGGGACCGACCGGCATAAGGATCTGATTGCCAGTATCAAGCGCATCCTGACCACGAACCAGACCATCGGTAGCGTCCATCGCGATTGTACGTACTGTATTTTCACCAAGATGCTGGGCAACTTCCAGAACCAGGTTCCACTCGCGATCATCAATCGAAGGGTTGGTGACCTTGAGTGCGTGGTAGATCTCGGGAAGCTTGCCGGCTTCGAATTCGACGTCGACAACCGGGCCGATGACCTGTGTGATGCGTCCTTTATTCATGATGAACCGTTCCTCCATTCAGCCCACGCGGTTTCGGGTGGGGTGTTTGTGCTTATATAATTCGTAAAAAATTAAGCTTTTATTGATTCAGCGCCGGAGATAATCTCCAGCAGTTCCTTGGTGATAGCAGCCTGACGCGCACGGTTGTACTGCAAAGTCAGCTTGCCAATCATTTCTGATGCATTCTTGCTCGCGCTATCCATGGCCGTCATCCGCGCACCATGCTCCGAAGCAGCAGACTCGAGCAAGGAGCGAAAGATCTGCACTTCGATGTGCTTGGGCAGGATTTCATTCAGTACCTCTGTTGCGTTCGGTTCATAGATATAATCAGTCACCTGCACGTTTTCGTCGACCTGCTTGGGCACGATCGGCAACAGTTGGGTTACTGTCTGGATTTGGGTCATGGCGCTCTGGAATGCGTTGTAAACCAGGAAAACCCCATCGTACTCACCGCTGCGATAAAGCTCAACAACTTCCCGACCAAGCAAGGCCCCAACAGGATAGGAAACCTGCCCTGTACCAATCAGGTTTTCGTGAACTTTGGCGATTTCCATGCCGGCACGGCGTTTGAGATAATCGTTGCCCTTACGGCCGACGATGAATAACTCGTAGCTCTCAAAGTCCTCGCTTTTTTCACGGATGAACCGTTCTGCGGCCTTGGAGATGTTGGTGTTGAAACCGCCACACAAACCACGGTCGCCGGTAATTAACACAATCAGAGCCTTGCTCTTGCCGCGCTCAGCGAGCAAGGCATGACTGTCAGCGTCTTCACGCAAAGCCAGACTGGAGAGGACGTCCGCCATCTTGTCCGCGTAGGGACGGGCAGCCGTCACTGCGTCCTGGGCACGTCGCAGTTTGGCCGCCGAGACCATCTTCATGGCCTTGGTGATCTGCTGCGTGTTCTTGACCGTGCTTATTCGTTTTTTAATATCTTTAAGACTTGCCATCTCTTATTACCCGATCGTTGCGTGATTATGCGACAAACTGGCCCTTAAACTCTTCTAGAGCAGCTTTGATCTTGCCTTCCAGCTCATCGTCGATGGCTTTCTTTTCAGCAAGAGTCGTCAGCACATCGGAGTAGTTGCTTTCCATGAAAGCAATCATCTCGCTTTCGTAACGCTGGACATCCGTCGTGGCATACCCGTCAACGTAGCCATGGTTAACCGCAAAGATCGCGATGACCTGCTTCTCAACTGGCAGAGGCACGTATTGGCCCTGCTTGAGAATCTCAACCAGGCGAGCACCACGGTTCAACTGACCCTGGGTTGCAGCATCAAGATCGGAGCCGAACTGGGCAAAGGCCGCCATCTCACGATATGAGGCCAGAGCCAGTCGCAAGGTACCTGCAACCTGCTTCATCGCTTTAACCTGAGCAGAGCCACCAACGCGGGAAACCGAGAGGCCGACGTTGATTGCCGGACGCACACCCGAGAAGAAGAGGTCTGTTTCGAGGAAGATCTGACCGTCGGTAATCGAGATAACGTTGGTCGGGATATAGGCGGAAACGTCGCCGGCCTGGGTCTCGATAATCGGCAGGGCGGTCAAAGAACCGGCACCTTCAGCATCGTTGAGCTTACAGGCACGCTCGAGCAAACGGCTATGGAGGTAGAAAACGTCGCCAGGATAAGCTTCACGGCCCGGCGGACGACGCAGCAACAAGGAGAGCTGGCGATAAGCAACAGCCTGCTTGGAGAGGTCATCATAGATGATCAGGGCGTGCTTGCCGCTGTCACGGAAAAACTCACCCATGGTTACCCCTGTGTACGGGGAGATGAACTGCAATGGGGCAGGCTCGGAAGCAGACGCGGAAACGACAATCGTGTAATCCATGGCGCCGGTCTTCTTGAGCCTATCAACCACCTGTGCCACCGTCGAGCGTTTCTGGCCTATGGCGACATAGATGCAGATCATGTTCTGACCTTTTTGGTTGATGATCGCATCAATCGCAACCGCGGTCTTGCCGGTCTGACGGTCACCGATAATCAGCTCACGCTGGCCGCGACCGATGGGAACCATCGAGTCGATTGCCTTGAGACCGGTTTGCATTGGCTCGTGGACAGACTTGCGTGCGACGATGCCGGGAGCCTTGAGTTCAACCTGGCTAAAGGTGTCGGTTTCAATCGGGCCCTGACCATCGATCGGGACGCCGATACCGTTGACCACGCGGCCAATCAGCGCTTCGCCGACCGGAACCTGAACGATCCGCTCGGTTCGCTTGACCGTGTCGCCTTCCTTGATATGCTCGGCATCACCGAGGATCGCGGCACCAACGTTGTCTTCCTCGAGGTTGAGGACCATTCCCATGGTGTTGCCGGGAAACTCCAGCAACTCACCAGCCATGGCGTTGTCCAGGCCATGGATACGGGCAATGCCATCACTCGCGGAAATGACGGTTCCAGTTTCGCTGACCTCGACTTCACGTCCGAAGTTTTCGATCTGCTTCTTGATAATTGCGCTGATTTCTTCTGCTCTTATTTGCATTATTACGACCTCATCACCCTGTTCGTTAAGGATTCTTCAAGGATTCTTCAATTCGTTTCAATTGAGTTTTGACACTGCCATCAAAGAGACGGCCACCAATTTCAGCCTTTAAGCCGCCGATCAGATCGGCATTGACTTCAACTGTTAAGGCTATCTGCTTACCGGTTTGTCGTCCCAGGCTGGTAGCGATCGCCTGTTGCTGAACGTCATCCAACTCGCAGGCAGCTGTAATTTTAGCGGCCAGGATTCCAGACATTTCATCGGCCTGACTGCGATACTTTTCTTCAATCTGACCAAGGAAGCCAATCCGCCCTTTACTCAGAAGCAGGCCGAGAAATTTGGCCATTCCCTCTGACAGCTCGAGAATCTTGCAGAGATCCGCCAGCAGGGCTTGCTTCTTCTTGAGTTCCAGGGTAGGGCTGTCAAGCAATTGGCGCAACAACTCTTCCTGTAACAGGACATCCTTGACCGTGGCCAGCTCGTCACCGTAAGACTCTACGGCTTTTTGTTCCACGCCGAGTTCGACCAACGCCTTGGCGTACCGTTTGCTGAGGGCACTGACGCTCAATGGAGTTCTCCTACTTTCTGCATGTATTCATCGACCAAACGTTTCTGGTCTTCGGCAGAGACCTGCTTCTTCAGCAAGTCTTCTGCAAGTTCCACAGCCAGGCGAGCCGCCTCTTCACGTAAGTCAGTGCGGGCTTTGGCAACCACGCTGGAAGCCTTATTTTCTGCTTCCTGCTCTATCTTGACCGCCATCTCTTTGGCTGCAGCGACAATCCTGTCGCGCTCCAACTCGCCTTCACGCCGAATGGCCTCGGTGATTCCGGCAATCTCTTCGGTCGCTTTGGCCAGTTTCTTGCTGTATTCTTCATGTTTTGCTTCTGCTGCGGC
>Ga0316195_10000728_pt1 | contig 13808 bp, 13 predicted proteins | sample Phised1_MG_FD_204937 | JGI IMG/M metagenome (GOLD analysis project Ga0316195, IMG submission 204937) | Coastal sediment microbial communities from Maine, United States - Phippsburg sediment 1 | ecosystem: Environmental > Aquatic > Marine > Coastal > Sediment | place: USA: Maine | collected... | reverse complement strand
GAAGGAGATTGTATGCTGGCAAGACAGAAAAGATATGACCTGCGTGTTTCGCTCCAGCGTTCTAACCTATATAAGGACAGCTTGTCCTTGGTTTCAAAGCGATTTAAAAACCCTGCAGGTGACGCAGTTGTTTCTATGCAGGAAAATGTGCACAATGACCCCTATGATATATTTGCCGCAAAAATTCGGGAGGCAAAACCAAAAACGGATGAAGTCTATTACACCTTTTTAGACGAGGAATATTTGGATGATCATGCCAGATTTGATATTAATATTGTATTTGACGATTCGAAGACCGAATATCTGTATCTGCCTTTTGAAATGTAACTATTTTCTGCACCTTAAAATATTTTCAAAGAACAGAAATTTTGGCAAAAAAATAAGCAGCGGAGGGATTAATTTTTCCCATCTTTTTCTTCCTGTAAGCATCTCGAAACCGTGGCATATAAATCATCGGTCCCCCAAATAGAAAAGATAACGGCTCTGTTTAACAAGACAAAAAACAGGAAAACAGAAAAAAGGAAAATGGGCAACCATATATTTAAATAACCATAAAAACTGGTCCAATTTAGTATTATTTTAAATATTTTGGACACCGACACCAAAGCCAGCACCAGGCTTGCCATAGCAAGGTTATGAGCCATAGCACAATAGGTGAACCAACGTTCTATATATTCAAAATTTTTAGGGCTTTTTTCACGGATTAGAATAAAATTATCTGAAACCCCCATTTTCACATTGTATTTTTCCTTCATATCCAAATTATGCTTAGCCTTCTTTTCTTTCTTCTCTTTTTCCTTTTTGGGCCAAAGTATTTTACCCAGGTTTTGGTATACGTATTTCCCAAATGGGTTAACAGCAAAACCAATGATATAGGATACGATAATTATAACTGAACTTTCACCCGCTTCAATCTTTGCATTTGTTTCCAGCCAGGCAAAAAGTTCATCAGGGGCTATTGGGGCATATAGGAGAGTTACTGAAAAAAAAATGACCATTCCGGGTATTACATGGCTAAAAACGTCATAGGTTAACTTAACGAGATCATTCATACAGTCAATAATTTAATATGGTTATTCAACTTTTCTAAACAGGGATTTTAGTGTAAGACCTGCTCACAGATACTATATATTCCAGGCTTTCTTCCACATTCTCAAACACTTTGTATTTTTTTAACCTTAAAAGTGATTCTTCCGAAGCCCCGTTAAGTTTTATGCCAATAATATGTTTATTCAGGGCCACGGCCTTTTCAAACTCCCAATTTATATGTTTACTTTCAAAAGTATGGTTCCCCAATAAAAAGACCACAAAGTCAGCTATTGAAAATTTATCAAAAACATTTTTTTTCCATTTAGGATTTCGGTCTATTTCCTCCAGTATTACAAGCTCATTTTGGGATTTATTTTTTAATATATTTATCACCTTTATACCCTCAAAGTCATCAATACTTCTAAAACATACAAACAGGTTCATGGGGTAATTAAAGATATTTTACAACTACAATATAAGCATTTTCAAATATCCTGGTTTGGGTAAATGCTTTGTTTACATTAAAGTACAAACCAGGGGTCATTTTTTCAGTGAGAACTAATTGGGGGTCTTCTTTGCTTTAAACTCGTCAAATTCTGAGGGGGTATCTACTTTGGGAAAAGTATTGTTTCTCATATCCGTATCGGCAAACTCAAAATTAGGGTCTAAATTCACTTGTGAAACCTCTTTTTCTTTGATAAAAGTCCTTTTAATTTCGTATTCGTTCCCGCGCCAAACCTCGGCCGGTAAGGTATCCATCTCTTTAGACCCATCGGTGAATATCCATTCTATGGTTACCGGCATCACCAGTCCGCCCACATTTTTAATGCTCACCACATAAATGTTTTTCCCGGAAAGTTGTTTACGCAGCTCAGGCTCATCCATCCTTGATAAAAAGCCGCCATAGTTTTCATCAGGGGTTGAGGTCATGGTTATTGCTTCAGGGCCACTGGAAAAATCCTTGGCCTGTTCGCTGAAGTTTTCACCTTCTATCTTCAATTTAACCGTCTTTTTCTGGTCCTTGGTATTGAGCTCTTCATCGTTTACTTTAAACCATTTCACATCAGTGAGTTCCATATCAACATTGTCCGTGGTAAAAAACCAACCCCTGAAAAACCAATCCAGGTCCACCGCACTGGCATCTTCCAGCGTTCTGAATAAATCTGCAGGGTTCGGGTGTTTGTATTTCCATCTATTGGCATATTCCTTAAATGCCTGGTCAAATAACTCGCGTCCGACAATGGAGTTTCTTAGCATCTGAAGTCCAACCGTTGGTTTCATATAAAAGTTGTTTCCAAACTGGGTTAGGAGTTCGTTGTCTGATGTGGTCATGATAGGACGCATAATATTCTTATCACCACTCATAAAAGGCACAATGGTTTTAGGGGTTACACTCCAAAATTCCGGGTATCTTTCGGCGACGGTCCGCTGGTGTATAAAGGTGTTTAAGCCTTCATCCATCCACATCCATTTGCGCTCATCTGAGCTCACAATCATGGGAAACCAGTTATGCCCCACTTCATGGACTATCGTACCAATCATGTCCTGTTTGGCAGCATCACTTATTTTGCCATTTTTTGGCCTGCCACCATTAAAACTTATCATAGGGAATTCCATGCCTATATTGGAGGTATTTACTGAAATCGCTACCGGATAAGGGTAATCAAAGGTAGCTTCGGAATATACTTCGAGTGCATTTTTTACGGCTTTTGTAGATTCTTCCTTCCATACTGGCAGACCCTCTTTTGGGTAAAAAGACATTGCCATAACCGTATTCGTCGGTAACTTTACGGCCTGGGCATCCCAAAGGAATTTACGCGATGATGCAAAGGCAAAATCGCGGACATTGGTGGCGTTAAACCTCCAGGTTTTCTTTCCGGAAGACTTGATTTTCTCATTGTTTTCAGCTTCATCTTTGGTAACTATCATCACGGGTTTATCAAAAGACCCGGCGGCTTCCTTTAATCTGTTTTGCTGCGTTTTTGAAAGTACCTCATCACTGTTTTGCAAAGCCCCTGTTGAGGCAACAATATGGTCTTCAGGAACCGTTATTTCAACCTGGTAATCTCCAAATTCCAGGGCAAATTCCCCAAGTCTTTGAAATTGCTGATTTTGCCAGCCTTCGGTATCATTGTAAACCGCCATTCTTGGAAACCAATGGGCAATCAAATAAACCGTATTGTCATCTTCAGGGAAATATTCATAACCTTCCCGCGACAAAAAAAACATACTTCGGTCTGTAATGGGGTAGGACCAGGCTATGGAAAAACGTAAAGATGAACCGGATTTAAGGGGTTCGGGGAGCAATACTTTCATCATGGTATTATTAACCAAAGATTTCATAGTGTTGCCATTCTCATCTTTTATAAATTTAATGGTATAGCCTGCGGGAAAATCAATAGCCCTGGTAAGCAACTGCATTTGGCGCGTACTCACAGAATCCTGTATCGTGTTATTAAAGGTGCCAAAATCTTCATTTCCTTTCCTGTTCACATTCTGTTCCAGCTGAATCCAGAGATAACTTAAATCATCGGGAGAATTATTATAGTACGTAATGGTTTCTTCCCCGCTAATAGTGTTATTCGTTTCATCCAATGTTGCCTTTATTTTATAATCGGCGCGTTGCTGCCAATAATCCCTACCCGGAGCCCCGCTTGCCGATCTGTAGCTGTTAGGAGGGGAAATCATATGATCAATGGGTTCAAATTTCCCCTGCCATGGCTGGTTTTGAGCATAAGAGATACTAGACGAAATGATAAGGGTAAAAAGCAATATGATATTTTTTGACTTGCTCATAAGTATTTTTTTAAAAGAGTATAAATCGCTGCTTTGTAAAATAGCTGTTAAAAGGGTTGAATTTTGGTATGTCGAAGATACATATAAGATTTAAATGACAGAAGCATCCATATGAGCAGCTCTTTTATTCTGAAAGCATGTTTTGGCTAACGGCACGAAAAAATAAGCTCATTGGCAGGAGGTGGTTGATTATCTTTTTCAATGAAGCAAATTATTAAGCTATGCTGATCAAAACTTTCCTTGTAAATCATGGATCAAGACCTGATTTTAAAAGCAATCCATTTTTTTGATAAAAAAATGGGCTTGTTCGGACATTAAATATATCCCTTCGTCCTCAGGAAAATTCACGGCAATAGAATAGGGTTATCTTCAAGGCCTAAAAACAATTTAAAACTATTAACAATGAAAAAATTAGCTTTAGTACTTATTTTATTCATCACTTGCCAGCTTAGCGCTCAGGATAATTCCGGCTATGTGATGTATTCGACTATTTTGCTTACCCCCAAATCGGGGCATGTAAAACAACTTAATGATGGATTAAAAGCCCACAATAAAAAATATCATACCGAGGGCGCTCAGCAGGTCAATGTTTGGTCTGTTGAATCCGGGCCCAGAGCAGGAAGCCTTGTTTGGGTGATGGGGCCAATGACCTGGACCGATAATGACACCAAAATGTCTGATGCGCATTCCGCAGATTGGACGGCCAATGTAGGACCCCATGCCGATATGGGAGCCTGGGAATATTGGAAACTTGTGGATGGGATGACTTATGCTCCTGAAGGACAGTCCGCCAAAGTAATGCAAATGCGCTATTTTGAGATCAATGAAAATAAAGGGAACAACGCCCGCCACATATTTGGGACTATTATAAAAGCATATAAAGAGCTGAATATGGACATAGGCCTCCATGTATTTACAAATCAGGCCAATGCAGGAGATGGCCGGGATTGGGGAATTCTATGGATGCATGACAACTGGGCTTCCCTGGATAAAGACAGGAACTTTACAGACAAATACAATGAAATGTATGGTGAAAATGCCTGGGATGAATTTTGGGAAAACTGGAATGAAGCCGTTAATTTCAAAGGGATGGAAATCCATTCTTTAATACCTGAATTAAGTGTCTCCGGATCTAACTAATTGTAATTTTAAAAAATGAAAAAAATGCCCTGGATATAGTTCAGGGCATTTTTATTTCCTTTCCTCATAATAGGCCTTTGTTTGGCCATGATTTTTATTACTACTTTTTTGTAGTGAACAATTCAAATACACTATCTTGATTTGGATTTAAAATTAGAAAAAAGAGCATGTACCTAAAATCAAAAAAGATGGAAACCTGGATTCTCTACGCTTTATTGTCAATGTTTTTTGCCGGAGTCACCTCCATATTTGCGAAGTATGGTCTAGAGGGCATCAATGCAGATTTGGGACTGGTCATCCGGACCTCGATTATTTTTGTGCTCGTGATGATCACTGGATTTTGGGGGGATTCCTTCTCAGATATTCCTCTATTGACAAGAAAACATATCTTTCTTCTGGTTGCCTCCGGGATTACGGCATACCTGAGCTGGCTATATTATTTCAGAGCCCTTAAAGATGGCTTGGTGACCTATGTGGCTACCATAGATAAAGCAAGTATTGTGGTTACCTTGGCATTATCGTTTATTTTGCTTCGCGAGCCTTTGAGCGCAAAAATACTTTTAGGGGGCGGGCTGGTTCTTGCCGGGATGCTGGTTATCGTATGGAAATAATGGGCTGAAAGGGCGCAATAGCCTGACTTTTTCCCGAGATTCAGGTAGAGTTTCACTCGCCCAGCCACCAGTGCCTTCTTGTCTTTTCCGGGGTATAGCCTTTTCCGTATTTTTCTTCTAAACCATTTAAAATATAGCGCATGCCTTCCTCAACGGAATCTGTCACCAGAAACAATTTCTCATCCCCTGATGAAATAGTACCCACGCCTTTCATTACTTCAATTTGATCCATAAGCTCAGACCAATAGTCAGTTCCCATCAAAACCAGGGGGAATTGTGATATCTTTTTGGTCTGTATTAGTGTAAGGGTCTCAAAGAGTTCATCCAAAGTACCAAACCCTCCGGGAAAGACGATGAATGCAAAAGAATATTTTAGCAATAACACCTTCCTCACATAAAAGTGATTCAAAGTAATATTCAGGTCCAAATAAGGGTTTGGGTCTTGTTCCATGGGCAGCTCAACATTACAGCCAACAGACATGCCGGAAGCGTCTTTGGCACCTCTGTTTGCCGCTTCCATTATGCCGGGCCCCCCACCTGTCATGGTCGTAAACCCTTCCCTGGCTATTCGGCTGCCAAAAGCTCGGGCCTGTTCGTAATATTTGTGGTTTTCGTCAAATCTGGCAGAACCAAAAACAGTCATGCAGGATCCTACAAAATGAAGATTCCTAAAACCATAGATAAATTCAAAAAGTATGGAAAGCACACTTTTAAACTCCGCAAATCTACTCGACTTACCTCTTAAAAATTTTGATTCCCCATTACTGTTTTCCCACATTTTGTATGTTTAAAGAGAGCTGTCCCGGATTTTGAAACCCAATAATTCCGGCCTAAAGGAAAATTACATAAAAAGAGTTTAAAATATTCAGGGAGGATTGAAAATGTAAAATGGGAATTAAATTTATTTCCTTAATTTTATATAAAATATTATAATACAATGGGAAAATTTGTAATCAATACAGACAAAGCCGGGAAGCAGAGATTTAATCTTTTGGCCTCCAACGGGCAAGTAATCCTAAGCAGCCAGGGCTATAGCTCAAAAGCTGCTTGTGACAACGGCATCGAATCAGTCAGGAAAAATTCACAGGATGATTCAATGTTCGAAAGAAAAACTGCCAAAGACGGAAGCCCTTATTTTAGTTTAAAAGCCTCCAATGGCCAGGTAATAGGCGATAGTCAGATGTATTCCTCGGAATCCGCCATGGAAAACGGGATTGCATCAGTCAGAACAAATGCACCTAAGGCTACCGTTGAAGACAAATCTTAAAAGATTTAGTCGCTAAATACGGGTATCCGTAAAAGACAAAAGACAGTCCCCAGGACTGTCTTTTTTGGATTAGACATCTTTAATATATATAAAGTTGCCTATCTATTAAATCTACTTCAGGTTGGAAAAGGAAAAAGGAGAAAATAAAATATAAATCAAATGGCAATTACACAATCCAAAAACAGCGATGATGATGCGGGAACTGTCAACTACGTCAGTTTGCTAAAAACAGAAGGTGATAAAGCGCAGTCAGGGGCTGAACTTGTAAAGAAAAATAAACCGGATTCAAAAAAGCAACAATAAAAGCGAGAACATAAATGCGATATCAGATTTATGTGGATGGAAAACACATAGAAAAGAAAGGTACATTTTGAGTTTTCAGACGATATGGTTAATGCAGATTGAAAAATCAATATATGGGGAAAGTTTCCTTAAAAATGCTCTTTACCCCCAAAAGTTCATGATTCTGTGCAAAGTGTTGGTATCCAGATAGTCTGTAAAAAAAGGATCATTTTGGAAGGAATCAGGGCCATACCATCTCCCTGCCGCCACGGCTTTTAATAAATATCCCAGGGCTTTTTCTTCATCAGATAGCGCCGCATAATACCGGGCCAAAGCATAATCCACGCTGCCAAACTGGTAATCTGCACGCATTTGATCGAGGGCATCAATTTGCTTTTGGGCTTCGCTCAGTTTTCCATTATTCTGATACGCTACTGCCAATAAACCCGAGTAGGCAATCAATCCGGGATCTAACTGCAGTAATTCCTCAAGGACGTTTTCAGCCTGCTGGTAATCTCCACTGAAAAACAGGCTTTCCGACAGTAACTGTAACTCTATAAGCTCATGACCCTCCTTAGAGACTGATATGGCATTAATTATTTTTTTCAGGATTAAATTTGCACTGGTTTTATCTCCTTTAACCAAAAACTCTTTTGCAGCGAAAAGAGATACTTCCATCCATTCATCTGCCTGTGTGGTAAGGGATATATTAGCTAAAAGGGTATCCACCACGGCATTGTTGCCTGATTTAATATGTGCCTTTAAAAGTACTTTTTTAAGGGAAATATAATCACTTTGTTTTGCAAATGGCGTCAAAAGTCCAATAGCCTCGTCATACTTTTCTAATTCGATATCCGCCAGCCCTTTAATATATAAACGATTTTCACAAAACGCACAATTTTCAAGGTTCATCGCTTCCATATTTACCTCGTTAAAAATCGAATCGATTTCCTTTGGTTTATTCACAAATTGGAGCGCAATAGTCATCATGCTGGCGTTGGTTTCCAAATCAAAGGGGGTGAGATTGTACTCCTGTAGAAGATACTTGTAAACATTTCTGTTATTTCCATTGAACAAGGCCTCATAAACATCCAAGAGGTTCCGTTGCCTTTTATTGTTCCCTATTTTTGTGGCAAGTCCTTGTAGTAAGGAGTCCGCTATTTTATACTGGTCAGTATTGTAATAATAAAGGACCTTATAGGTGTGAGGTTCAAAAAATGTACTGTCTGCTGCAATGGCTTTATCCAGTAATCTTAAATGTTCGGCATCATTGATGTCCTGAAAAGCCTTGGCTTCAATCAAATATTGATAGGCATTATAATTGGGCGGGCTTTCCTGGAGATTTAAAAGCCTTTTATCTTCCGTTATGAGGTAGCCAAGAATTCGCTGTTTCAGGGATTCTATGCAATCCAAAGGCGCATCCGGGTCACACTCCACAGGTTTAAACGAAATCAGGGTCTTATTCATGATTTCATCCTTAATGGAGCATTGAAATAACAGGCGGTTCTTATTCAGATAATACTCTCCCGAAATAATCTTTGAAGGTTTTAAATAGTCAGTAACTACTACACTTTTTTCAGAATTGAGTGAAGGAACGAGTGATGCCTTTAACACAGTCGAATAATCCTCAATTATTTCCGGGGAAATCACCTGTGCAACTTTGTTTTCGGTTATCCCGTGAATTATCCAGTCCACGGCCATTTTGCCTGCAATATCGTATTTAATGTCCCCGGTATTGTTGTCAAATTTCAGGACAGCTATTTTGTTGCCTGCCTTTATATCGGGAAGGAAGGTTTTATGGACAAATTTCTTATCAATGACTACCAATACAATTCCAATGGCAACAATGGTAATGAGGGTTAAAAAAGAGAAATATATTTTTTGAAAGGGGCTCTTGGAAAACTTTCCTGGGACAGGTTTGCCCGCCTGATCCAGGAGAGGTTTCCTTTCAATTTTTTCGGCCAGGATATAACGCCACAACAAATAAATGTATAAAGGAAATCCTGCCAGCAGGATAATGAGCAGATACGTAAGGGAAATTTCAGGCAAACCCAGAGGTTCAGTAAAGAGGGCAATTACCTGAAGGAGGACCCAACTCGACACGATGTAGATAGAAAGGTTTTTTAATACCTCATTATCACGGCACTCAGCGATGAATTTTTTTAATTTCATTTACTACTATTAACCACCATAAAGGGCCTGAAATATTACTTTGATTTTTGCAGAGCTGTTTTCTGCTCTAAATGCACTCTGCGAATCTATAATAAAATCTGTTTGTTCCCCAAAAATAAAGACCCGGATATAAGCGATCAGCCCGGTATCTGAAATATACTAAATAAACATTTGCTCATATTAAAAATACAACCCTTTATTTATGGGGTGATATAAGTTGACACCCCCGGTTCAGGCATCAATCCTTAATTTTTGTTCATTACAAAAAACCCTTTAAAGCATCAGGGAAAAAATAGAAGAATATGTTTGGTGAATTTTTTCGACTACAATGTTGGAGTTTCAATAATTCAAAGCTGACAATTGCGTCCTTTCAATGATCTTTCCCTGAAGTATTACAATGTCAATATCATTGTACGCATCCACATCTAGTAAAGGATCTGAATTTAAGATGAGTAAATTGGCTATTTTGCCCCTAGTTATGCTCCCGAACTCTTCTTCCAGGTGAAAGGCTTTAGCATTGTTGTAAGTAGCGGCCCTGAAAATTGAGCTTAGGGGAATACCCGCTTCATACATATGTTTCATTTCCAGGAAACCGTTGTACCCCGGAGGATTAGTAAACATGTTCATTGCCGGGGTATCAGAGCCCAAAATGAAATTTGCATTATTCTCCGCCAAAAATTTGGCAACCGTATTTAACCTTGTTTTGTATATTTTATAAAGAGCCGGCCATATCTCTTCATCATTAACATGTCCGCTCTTAATGGCATCATAAAATGGAGGATTTGTTTTCTTCAGAAATTCAGCCCGTCCCAGGATTTTTTTTCGCCCCCAATCACCTTCTGTAGTTTGAAGTAGTTTCAAATAGCCTTTAGGGTAAACGTTTTCCAGATGTTTATCGGCTCCAAAGTTGTTTTCTATCAAATCTTCTTCCCCGGTGATAGCCCTGAAAGTAAGCTGATAGCCGGATTGTTTTTGCCCAATTTGGGACAAGACTTTTTTGTGTTGCCCGGTCAATATTGTGTTGCCATAATCTTTGGGGTCGGCACTCCAATTCCACAGGCCATGTGCAAAGATTTGAACCCCGGTTTTTAGTCCAAACTCATGCCCTTCAAGTGAGGGGGCGTGAAGAAGAACAGGCATAGAATATTTTTGAGCTTCTAAAACCAATTCCCTGATGATACCTATACCAGGTTTGGCCCAACTTACAATTAATCCGGATGCTTCATCTTCATAAGCCAATTTCACGCCAATACCACCCTGATTCCTTATTCCTGAAATAATTCGTTTGGGGGTATGACTGGCAAGATCAATGCTGTCGGGAAAAACAATTTGCCGGTTGTACCTGTCATATAAAAACGGGAATTGATATCGGACATCAACAGGGTATTCTTCCATTTCCATCATAAAATCATCCATCACCTGGACCTGATTCCCACAGGTATAAATATCAGGATGGAGAGGGCTTTGACCGATGGCATTGATCCTCTTCGGATTGTAATTATTGACATCAATTAAGGTGGTAAAACCATGGTATAAATAACTCCGGGGTAATTGTTCAAAATAGGCATCTACCAATTCAGGATATTCTTTTTGGAGTTGTCTGTTAAATCCAGCTGTATTTGCCAGATGCACATGTGAATCAATTAAACCTGGGGTCACAAATTTTCCTTTCCCATCCAATTCATCATAGCTACCCAATATTTCTGGTTTTTCTTTTCCAACATATGCTATTTTCGAATCCTTGACAAGGACGAAACCGACCTGATGCATCACCTTTTCTTCGCTGGCGGTTATAATGGTAATATTTTTAATCAGGGTGCTTTTTTGGGCACTCTGTGAGTGTACTTTAAAACAAAGTACAACCAATAGCAGCGTAATATAATTTTTATGCATCATATTTCAATTTAGCATATAGGTACACCTTTGAGCCTTTATGTTACAGAATCCGGAAGGAAAGCCAGGGAAACTGTACCATATTCCTGTTTATAACCCTGGTGGATTATAAAAAAGTAGTATCCCGGCAAATTATTTTCTAATTTCTACAGATTTCTATTTTATGATAATAAAGGCATTGAATTAATCTGCTTTTAATTTATGAAAGAGGGCGGCGGTATTTTTCGAGCCGGCCGAATAAGGGCTTTATTGGCTTCCCTGAATCAAATCTATACGTGGATACGTCTATGTAAAATCTTATATTATTTGGGGTATTTGATCTATATCGATTTTATATACCTTCTTAAGGACTTAATTTTGGCATTAGAGACTATAATTGTTTCTTACATTGCCATAAATTTGTCTTCCCCTTTTCTATTTCATTTAATTTTTAAAGCCTGCTATTGCGCGAAACAAGATTTTCACTTTAATGAGAACAGACAGCGCCTTTTTATATGTCAGGGGTTTTATAATCCTTCTTTCTATTTTTTTAATGGAGGGTTGCGCAACATCACAGACTAATTTCAAACGGGAGTACAGGAAGATATGGAAAGAGACCATAAAGTCTGAAGCCTGGTACAAATCATTGGAAAAAGATGAATTTTTAACCAGCATGGATAATGAAGAATATATTTCGAGCGCAAAGGATCCAAGAATAAGTGAAGATGCTGATTTTTCGGAATCCATCCTTGACGCATCCTTTCAGGAAAAATACAGCTCCTTAATTTCCCGGGCGTATTTTAGGATAATAGCGGAGGCACAAAAAGCGGATACCCGCCTGCATCAGGATTATGTGCGTTTAAATTCGCAGAAGCGTGAAATGGACCATCAAAACAATAAGGAGTACAGAAATGAACTGGAACTTGCCAGGAAAAGATATATGGCACATACGGAAATGCTTGAAGGCCTCAGATCATGGAATGCCTTTAACGAATACGGTTCAGATGACTTGGAATTTTTCAAAAAAGAATATGCCGGTACTGCCTATAGAATGTTTCAAAATGGGGAGAGTGAGGAGAAAATAATTAACTTCCTGATCTATAAACTGGCAGATTTATATCATTATGAGGAATGACATATGAATCAACAGGTAAATACGTTGAATTTGGCAACTGCAATTGGAAATTTATACCTGTGACTTCTTCATTCAATGTACACTAAGTTTTATTTTAATTGGTTGGCACAGTAACTATCGGACCTTTGGATTCTGTTGTGCTTTCTGCCAGGCTTAACAGCAATTTCAGAAAAGAAAAGTTTCTTTTGCTATTGCGGTCATCGGCATTTATATAAAACCAGTAGTTATGCTGATACACGGAGACAAATGCATTATCTGGTTTTTCTTTTGAGTATAAAATCTGAAGCGGGGGCAAACTCTTTCCATTACTGGAATGAAAAGCCAAGTCTGTACGGCCGGAAGCAATATGTTCCGGTGGGACGTCAAACTGCCAGGCCAGGTTGAGCATGATTTCCCAGATAGAACCCGATAAGGTGGCAATTTGGTCATCAGACTCCTGAATAGACCCATAGGATATAAAATATTCTGTTAGGTCTGGATCCAGTTTTAACAAGGTTTTAAATCGATTTACCTCATCCTTATATTCGGCAGGATAGGATGTTTGGAATATCAACATATCCCGTTCCCCTTTACGGGCACCAATAATACCTTCTTTACTGAGTATATTCCAAAGTTCTAATAATTCAACAAACTCAGGATCAGCATCCCTTCTGGCAGATGGCCTGGCAATATCATCGCGTAACCCATTGATGGCAAAGGTGCTGATATTGAGCACCAGGTCTATTGGCCAGCCAGATTGGATCATATTTAGTAAGGAAGCCGGTGGAATAGGCACCAGTAAGCTGTATGAAAATTCCCTGCCACTAATAGGGATATAGGTAATTGTCGGTGTATTGGACCAGGCCATATTGCCTCCTACAACCGCACTGTTCGCCCCTGTTGGGATGGCATTGTTTAATCCTCCCTGGGCTCTTACACTTCCGGAACGGGTGTATTGGTTGATAACGGAACTTACTTTTAAAAATACGGGAGGTTCGCTGTATCGCAAGCGAATCAGATTCATTAATAATTGTTCATTGGAGGCTTCACTGATAGAGGTATTAAAATTAAACTGATCTACAGGCAGGTATTTAGGGCCGACAGATTTACATGAGATCAACATTAATGTAAGTAATGCCAGATACAGATATCGAATAAAAACATATTTCATCTTTATTATAATTTCTATAGTTCAAAAACCCTATATGCTAAATAGACAGCACCCGACGGATCCATATAATTAGTAAAGGTCACAAGGGAAGCTGTTTTATAAAATGATTTATATCAGCTAGCCATTGATATAACAGCATTTACTAAAGGCCTGGTTCTTTGTAATTAGGATTTCCAAAGGTAATACCATTTAGAAGAGGTTTAATTCAATGGCCAAAAAATCAAAATAGGAGAGTTGAAATTACTCCATCACTTCCTTTAATGGTGTACCGGAGGCCCCGGAAGGAACCTTAATACTCAAATAATGTGATAAAGTAGTTGCCACGTCTACCGTTTCCACCCGGCGATAGATTTT